>Ga0208586_1000765_pt1 | contig 11046 bp, 11 predicted proteins | sample NGESurshal072012_6_FD_184471 | JGI IMG/M metagenome (GOLD analysis project Ga0208586, IMG submission 184471) | Arctic peat soil microbial communities from Barrow, Alaska - NGEE Surface sample 53-3 shallow-072012 (SPAdes) | ecosystem: Environmental > Terrestrial > Soil > Wetlands > Peat ... | reverse complement strand
GGCCGCCCGCTGGTCGCGGGTGGATAACCCGCGGGCGTTCTGCCGGCGGGTGATGCATAACATCGTCATCGACCAGTCGCGGGCGGCCGCCCGGCGGCCCCGTGAAACGCGGCTCCTCGCCGCCAGTGAGAGCAGCGACCCGCGGTGCTCAAGCTGACCGCCGACGACAAAGTTTTCGAGCAGGCCAACCTCCTGCTATGGAACCCGCTGGCCGGCCCTCAGCTGCGGGCCGCCGTGTTCAAGGTGCTCGCCGCCACGCCCGGCGTCCAGGTGAACAGCCATGCCCGGGACAGCCTGGGCCGCCCAGCCGTGGAGATCAGCTGGCTCGACCGCGTGAGCGGTGTCACCCTGGCCACGGTGCGGTCTTCGTTATCTGGTTCCGAAGGTTTTTTCCGTGACCAGGGTCAGGCGGGGGTGCGCACCGTCCCGGGGGCGGGCACGCCGATGGGGCTCGGATAGGGGACGACCCGGGCGCACGCCCGTGCGATCGGGGTGAGGACCCCGGTCAGCTCCGCCGTGCCGGCCGGGCCGAGGCGGATCCAGGGACGGGCCGCAGCCCGGTCGGTGGCATTCTCCAGGGCCGTGTGCGCGTCCCGGCCCGCCCGGGTGAGCGCGCCGTCGGGGCCGATCCAGCCGCGGCCGGCCAGCCGGGCACGCGCGCCCTCCCACTGCTCATCGGTCCAGCCGCGGATGGGCTGCAGGTCCGCCCGCCGCATGTCCAGGCCGCAGCGCAGCACCAGCACCTCGCACCCGTCGAGGTCCGCCGTGGCCGCGGCGGCGAAGTGGCCGTCGCCGCGGTGCTCGCGCAGCACGGTGGCCGCCTGCCAGAGCCGCCCGATCGCGTCCTCGGGGGCCGGCAGCGCGGCGTTGGCCGCCGCCAGGACCCGGCCCGCGCAGTCCAGCTGGGCGGCGGCCCGGCCGAGCAGGTCCGCGGCCGCCGTTACCTCGGAGTCCAGCCCGGCGAGCAGGCCGCGCAGCGAGCTGACCGCTCCGGCCAGGCGGGCCCGCAGCGCCTCGGCGGGGGAGATCAGCTCCCAGACCGCCGGGACCGCCCGGGTGGTCATGGCGGGGGAGAAGTTGAAGAACGACGCCCCGACCACCGCCGCGTTCACCGGGCCCAGCGGGGCGGCCCGCCCCGCGAAATACCCCCGCCAGAACCCGCGCAGGCCCGCGTCCTCGAACGCGGAGCGTGCCTCGGGGGCGAAGTAGGTCACTGCGTGGACCGGCTCGAACAGGGTCCACATCGCCCGGACTGTGGCAGCGTCATCGACGGCGGGGTCACTCACAATCAGGTCACTGTATCCCGGATCGACGCTCCGGCCGGGACGCCGGCGGACGGCGCCCGTGGTGGTGTACTGGCAGGGTGGTCGGGCCCCTGGTCTTCCGGCATGGCGCCGCCGAGACGGCATTTACCGTCGCGGTCGCGGCGTGGGCGGTATTCGAGCTCGTGATGCGGGTGCGGCAGGCGCTGCAGTCCAAGGGTCCCGCGTCCCTGGACCGCAGCGCTTTCGTGCTGGTGCCCTGCCTGGTCGCCGCGATCATCGTGGCGGAGCTGCTCGGGCACCGCGGCGGCCTGCCATGGCCCGGGGGCCCCGTCTGGCCGTTCGTGGCGGGCATGGTGCTGATCGTGGCCGGGATAGCGCTCCGCGCCTGGTCGATTCTCACCCTGGGACGCTTTTTCCAGTACTGGATCAAGATCCAGCCCGGGCACCGGGTGGTGACAGGCGGCCCGTACCGGTATGTGCGCCATCCCTCCTACACCGGGATCGCGCTCGTGCTCGCCGGGATCGCGCTGGCCTGCGGCGACGTGTGGAGCCTGGTGGCCGTCGCGGTTCTGGGCGGGGCGGGCCTGGCGGTGCGCATCCGCGCCGAGGAACGGCAGCTGACCGAGTCTCTGGGGGAGGAGTACGAGCGGTTCGCGGCGGGGCGCAAGCGGCTGGTTCCCGGGGTGTGGTGAGCGCCTGCAGTATCAGCGCGTCCGCGTCAGGGTTGCTGCGGCGAGGGGTGGCGGGGCTGGTAGATGGGGAATTCGGAGCCGTCCGGCAGGCGGATCGCGGCCAGCAGACCCCAGCCCTGATCACTAACGTCCCGCGCCACCTCGACTCCTTTGCCGCGCAATTCGGCGAGCGTGGCGTGGATGTCGTCGCACATCAGGTAAAGCTCATGGCGGCCGTCACCGTCGGCGGGATGCACAGCCAGCTCGGCCGGGGGCAGCGCGAAGATCAGCCAGCCACCGCCCGCGTCGATCGACGACAGCCCCAGCACGTCCTTGAGGAACGTCCGGACCTGCTCGGCTTCTCGTGAGAACACGATCGCGTGCACGCCAGTGATCACGCCGTGATCCTAGCTCCCGCCTGGCCAGCGACATTGAGTTAGCGGCTTCCCGCCGCGGTCTTCTGGGGCACCCCGAACAACGGCATCTCGAGTGGCCCGCACGGCGCATCAGGCATGCCTTCCGCCGCCTGGGCCCGGCGCACGGTCAGGTACAGCAGATGCGATGCCACGGCGAACAGCAGTGCAGCGAGAGGTAGTTCAAGGAACACGGCAGACGCGAGAGCGGTGAGGGTGTCGAAGCGTCCTGACGCGGTAGTCACGTCGAACCACGCATCACACGTCAGGAGCGTCCCGGTGATGAAAGCGGTGATCACCGCCGCCTGCCGGCGGCGCCACGCGAGCCACGCGGTCAGCGAAAGGCCGCTCAGGAGAACGATGTCGAAGCCGACCCAGGTGAGCGTCCAATGGCCCGCGAGATAGCGGTGCGGCAAAGTAAGCGCAAGCAATGCGATCCACGGAACCAGGACGATGGAGGCGGCCGTCAGGAGCAGCACGAATCGCCTGCGCCGCGCATCTCCCGGACTCAGCGACGGAAGATCGTGGTCGAGCGCGGCCAGGCGGCCGCTCAGGTCGGCTCGCTCCTCGCGTGTCATCTGGCGCAACGCGTTGTCACTGATCATGGCCGCACATCCCAGTGTCAGGGCACCCGGGCGTTCCCGTCGTTCACGACGATAACTCCGCGAGGGAAAACCGGGCCTCTCAGGCCTGTTCTTGCGGTTTCGCGGGGGGTCAGTGACAGACTCGGCGCATAGCTTCGGGGCGATCCCGGCTCATGGGAACGCGGATGATTTCGCAGGCCGGCCCCGGGTAAGGGAGCGCGCGTGGATGAGCTCAGCCTCGGAGTGATATCGCGGTCACGGAAGGAACACGAGCGGCGGCTCGCGATCCATCCGCTGCACGTCGGGCGGATCGATGCCGACCTGCGGGAACGGATTTATCTCGAACACGGCTACGGCGAGCGGTTCGGCGTGACCGATGAGCAGCTCGCATCCTGCGTGGCCGGGCTGCGCACCCGTGAGGAACTCCTCGCGGAATGCGATGTCATCCTGCTGCCCAAGCCGCAGGCCCAGGACCTCGCGCAGATGCGGGAGGGGCAGGTGCTGTGGGGCTGGCCGCACTGCGTCCAGGATGAGGAGATCACCCAGTTCGGCATCGAGCGGCGGCTGACCCTGATCGCCTTCGAGGCGATGAATTACTGGAACGACGACGGCTCGTTTGGCTTGCATGTCTTTCACAAGAACAACGAACTGGCCGGTTACTGCTCAGTGCTGCATGCCCTGGAACTCATCGGGACGACAGGCGAATATGGCCGCCGGCTCCGGGCGGCCGTCATCAGCTTCGGGGCCACCGGCCGGGGTGCGGTGACCGCCCTCAACGCACACGGCGTGACCGATGTCGACGTCCTGACCCATCGCGACATCAACGCAGTCGCCTCCCCGATCCACTCGGCGCGCATGGTGCATTTCGAGCAGGACACCGACGACCCCAGCCGCTGCCACGTACTGCGCGGGACCAGCCGGGTACCGCTGGCGGCGTTCCTCGCCGAGCACGACATCGTGGTCAACTGCGTGCTGCAGGACACCGACGCACCGCTGATCTTCGTCACCACCGGGGAGCTGGACTCGTTCGCGCGCGGCAGCCTCATCGTGGACGTGTCCTGCGACGAGGGCATGGGCTTCAGCTGGGCGCACCCCACGAGCTTCGCCGAGCCCATGGTCACGGTCGGCGATAATGTCGGCTATTACGCCGTGGAGCACAGCCCATCGCACCTGTGGAACTCGGCGACCTGGGAGATAAGCGAGGCCCTGCTCCCGCACCTGCGCCCGGTGCTCGGCGGCCCCGGGGCATGGGACGCGAGCGAGACGATCCGCCGGGCCATCGAAATCAGCGACGGGGTCATCCGTAACCCGCGCATCGTGTCCTTCCAGGACCGTTCACCGGACTATCCGCACGCGCCGGGCCGGCAGAAACGCTGACGCTCTCGCCGAGAAGCCCGCCGGGTTCTGCGGTCTGCGCCCAGCCTCCGTTGCAAGAGCACCGGGTCCGGGTACCAGTCGACTGGCGGGACACGCCGCAGGAGGCATCGCCATGGATCAGCCCGGCGGCACAGCCGCCAGATCGCAAGCCGCGAGTCCTGATACGGCGGTCCCGGCAGCGGGCCCGGCCACGCGAAAGCCCGTTTCCCGCTCTGATCGCGTGCCCTGGCTCGCGTGGGTCATCGCTGCCGTCTTCGTGGCGGTCGAACTTGCCGTCAGCGGCCGGTACGGCTTCCTGCAGGACGAGCTGTATTTCATTGTGGCCGGGCATCACCTCGCCTTCGGCTACGTCGATCAGCCACCCCTCGCCCCGCTGCTCACCCGGATCACTGGCCTACTCGGCGTCAGCCCGACCGCAGTCCGGATCATCCCGGCGCTGGCCGGCGGGGCGATTGTGATCATGACGGCGAGGCTCGCAGCACTATTCGGCGCGGGCCGGTTCGGCCGGGTGCTCGCCGCCCTCATCACCGCGTGCACTCCAATCCTGCTCGGCGCCCTGCACATCGGCAACACCACGCCGCTGGACCTGCTTGCCTGGACGGCTGTCCTGGTGTGCGTGAGCACGGCACTGCTGCGGCACCGGCCACGCTGGTGGCTCGCTGCGGGAGCCGCGGCCGGCCTCGGGCTCGAGGCTGACAACCTGGTCGTCTTGCTGCTGATCTGCCTCGCGGTTGGCCTGCTTGCCTCGGCGCAGCGTCCTGTGCTGCGGACGCGGTGGCCATGGATCGGCGCCGGTATCGCCGCGGTGGTCTGGGCGCCGAACCTCATCTGGCAGGCCACGCACGATTGGCCGCAGCTGGCCATGTCCGCCGCGCTGCACCAGCAGAACACCTCGCCGGCTGATTACGCCGGCGCGCTGCCGGCCCAGCTCCTGTACCTGGGCCTGCTGGTTGCACCGGTGGTCGTCGCGGGTATGGTCGTCCTCTGGCGCACCCGCGAGCTGCGGTTTCTCGCCATCACCGCCACCCTCGTGCTCGTCTACGTGCTGGCCTGGATCCCGGGCAAGGTGTACTACGCCGACGGAGTGGCACCAGCGGTGCTGGCCGCGGGTGCCCTCGCAACCGAGCGCTGGATCGCCCGCGCGCGCCGGCCGCGGGTGCGGCGATGGACGGTGCTGGCGGCATGCCTCGTCGGCGTGGCCGTGGCCCTGCCCAGCCTGCTGCCCGTACTTCCTGTCAGTGACGTCCACAACCTGCCGGTTTCTTCTCAGCAGAGTTCCCTCGGGGACACCATCGGCTGGCCGCAGCTCACCAGTGCGATCGCGGCGCAGAACGTGGCCCTGGCGCGGGCCGGCCAGCCGCCCACCTCGATCTTCACCGCCTACTACGCGGAAGCCGGCGCGCTCGACGTCCTCGGTTCTGCCGACCACCTGCCGCCCGTGCTGTCGGGCCACAACGCTTACTGGATGTGGGGCCCCGGCCGGGCCTCCGACCGCAGCGTGCTCGTGGTCGACGCGCTCAGCCAGCTGCGGCCGTACTTCGCCAGCTGCCGCCTGCTCGCCACCTACCACGCCCCCTACCAAGTGAACAACGACTGGACTGACCTGCAGATCGGCGTCTGCACCGGGCCGCACGCCAGCTGGCGCACACTATGGCCGCACCTGAAGCATTACGGCTGAGCGCAGGCCAAGTTCAGGGCGCTGATAAATGACTGGTCCGGCTGGGAAGCGATGGCTAGCGTAATCCAGTGGTTACCGACAGGACGGACAGGCCCGGGCTGATTCCGGCGCTCCGCCTCCGGCCGCTCCGGCCCGACGACGAGCCGGTGTTCCGGGAGGCGTGCCAGGTAATGGCGGAGGAAGGATTCACGTTCGGCCTCGGCCTCGAGCCGGGCATGGCGTGGGACACGTACCTGAAAACGCTGCAGGAGCACCGGGCGGGGCTGAACCTAACCGCTGAGCGGGTTCCCGCGACGTTCCTGGTCGCTGACGTGGCCGGGGAGATCGTCGGCCGGGCGTCCATCCGGCACGAACTCAACGCCTTCCTCGCGCGGGAGGGCGGCCACATCGGCTACTGCGTTCTTCCCGGACACCGGCGGCGTGGCTACGCGACCGAGATACTCCGGCAGAGCCTGGTGATCGCACGGGCCAGCGGCGTCGGCCGGGTCCTGGTGACCTGCGACGAGGACAACGCCGGTTCGAGCACGGTCATCGAAGCGTGCGGCGGGCGACTCGACTCGGTCGCCGCCATCGCCGGCCGCCGACCCCGGGTACGCCGGTACTGGATCGACTGAGCACGGCCTTCCGTAACTGGCCTTGGGGCAGGCCCATTCGGGCCCGCCCCAAGGCGGTGGGCAGGCGGCGATGCCGCTGGCCTGGTGGGTCAGGGAGTGGCGAGCATCCCGTCGGTGTTGCCGGCCGCGTCGGTGTAGAAGCCGACCAGGTCACCGGCATTGTTCACGCCGTTGATGAATGTGGTGCCCACGCCGTGCGGGTCGTCCACCGTGCTGAAGTGCCCGGCCTGCCAGGTGAAGCCGTGCGTGGTGGCGCTGGTCCCGCTGCCCAGCGTGTAGGCGCCCACGACCCGGCCAGCAGGTCATGGCTCCAGTCCAGCGTTCCGCGCAGGGCCTGGTGCCGCAGCGGGGCCGTGCGGGACCCGCCGACCAGGACCGTGAAAACGTCGTCCAGCCGCTCAGCCAGCTGGCCGGCCGAGAGGATGCGCATCCGTGCGGCGGCCAGCTCGATCGCCAGCGGCAGCCCGTCCACTCGCCGGCACACCTGGAGCACGGCGGCGGCATTCTGGTCTGAGAGCCGGAACGATGGCAGCACGAGTTGCGCCCGCTGCTCGAAGAGGCGCACTGCGTCGAACACGGCCAGGTCGGCCACGGCCGGCGTCTGTCCTTCACCGGGGAGCGAGAGCGGCGGAACCGGCCACTTCTGCTCCCCGTCCACACCGAGCAGCTCACGGCTGGTGGCGAGGATCGACAGCGCCGGGCAGGCCCCGAGGAGCCGTTCGGCGAGGTCGCCCACGGCTGCCGTCAGGTGCTCGCAGTTGTCCAGGATGAACAGCAGCGACGCGTCACCCACGTGCTCGGCGATGCTCTCCGCGGCGTCCCGCCCCAGGCTGTCGGGCACGCCGAGGCGGGCGGCCACCGCCTCGCCGGCCACGGCCGGATCGCTGATCGGCCCGAGTTCCACCCAGCAGGCGCCGGATGAGAACGACGGTCCGGCCGCGCCAGCCACGGCCAGGGCGAGCCGGGTCTTCCCCGTCCCGCCCGGGCCGGTCAGCGTCAGCAGCCGGCTGCGCGACAGGTCTTCCAGCACATCCTGGAGTTCGCGCTGGCGGCCTACCAGCGGAACCAGCCTGGACGGGAGCCGCCCAGCATTCAGCGCCGCCACGTGTCCCGCCCTCCACTTGGCTCACGCCAGCACCCGCCCTGGCCGGGGCGCCCGCTCGCGCACCGCCTCAGGCGACCCGGCCTGGGCCGGGTCCGTACATATTGTCCATCAATGCCCGCGAACACCCCAGCCCCGTGCCCGGGCGGGTTATTGAATTGGCGCGTTCGAATGAGCGATGAAGACCTGAACCTTTTCCGCTTCGCCCCGGGGCGGCCGGATTTCAATTCCAATGGGAAAGTCATGCCGAGCGCATGAATAGGAAGATCTCGCAGACTTGCGCGGTGGGCCAGGGCGGCGTCCCGGCGTCAGCCGTCTCGCCAGAGGCGCGCGGGGAGTGACCAGGTCAGGGCGCGCGCAGCCGCTGCAGATCGTGGACGAAACGGGCGGCATCAATGGTGCCGACTCCGGTGACGAGGTTGTACCCGGGTGCGGCGTGGTAGCCGGTGACCGTGACGGTCTTGCCGTTCTGCATGAAGCTGACTGTGTTGCTGCCCTGGGTGACCTCGACGATGCCGGGTGCGCGCTGCTGCTCCAGGCGGTAGAGCGCCGGGTTGAGCAGGCCGAGCCGGGTGTGCAGGGCCTGGTCGGCGATCGCGACGATGCCCGCGAAGTACGGCGTGGCCACGCTGGTGCCCGCCGCCGGTTTCCAGATCCCCGGAGCCCCGGTGAAGGATTCGAAGGTGAGGCTCGCGCCGCTGAACGAGGCGCTGAGCGCCACATCCGGGATCCCGCGCCGGTCCCCGACGACCGTGCGCACCGGCTCCTGGTAGGCGGGCCGGTCGAAGATCGCCGACACGCCGCCGCTGCTGGCCCAGGGCAGCGCCCCGGCGTACCTGGCGACGACGGCGCTGCGGCTCTCGTTCCAGGCCGAGTCGGGGGAGGTCCGGCTGCCTTCCGCGGTCAGGTGCAGTGTGGTGCCGCCCACGGCGGTGACCAGGGGGTCAGAGGCGGGCCAGTCGACGACCGGGTGCGTGCGGAACATGCCGCCGGCCTTCGTGGGTCCGGTGACCCCGAAATCGTTGGTGGCGGCCAGGACGGTGACGTGACTGCGGTGTGCGCTGAGATAAGCATAACGCAGCGCCAGCAGGGCGGCCGGGCTCGGGAAGTTCTGCTCGGGGATGCCGAAGCTCTGGCTGATGACGTCGCCGAGATGATGCCTGATCACGTAGTTCTCTGCCGCGACAAACTGCGGGAAGCCACCGCCGGTCAGGGTCTCGGCCACCGGCGTCTCGACTAGCAGGATGCTGGCGCCGGGAGCTATGGCGTGGGCGGCCTCCACGTCGCTGGTGGTCTCACCGGCCGCATCCACCATGTCCGGGTCGTGCGGGTCGTAGCGCGGCACCTTACCCACCGGCTGCAGCACCCGCAGTGAGGGCGGCCCGGGCAGGCCGAATCCGCGGTCGAAGACCCGCAAGTCGTGGCGGATCGTCGGGGACCCGAACGAGTCGACGATCACGATCGTGCGGCCCCGGCCGTCCAGGCCCCGGGCGTACAGCGGGGGGAGGTCATAGGCCGACTGCACCTGCCGCGCCGAGTAGCAGGCCAGGCCGTAACTCTTCTGGCACCTGGCGGATGCAGGCGGCGCGGGAGCGGGCGCCGGGCGGGCCGTTGCTGGTGCTGATGTGGCTGGCGTGGCTGATGTGTCGGGTGCTGGCAGAGTGTCCTGCTGGGCTGGAAATGCGCTCGCGTGGCTAAGGGTGCTGCCGTCCCCTGCTGTGGCGACCAGGCCCAGGAGCGCGCAGCCCGCCGCAGCCGTCATGGCGAGGATCCGGCCCCGGGTGGATGTCCTGACCTTCCGCGGCAGGCGTGCCCTCAGCACCCGGGCCCACTGCGGCAGGCTCACCTTCGGCAGGCTCACCTTCGGCAGCACTTTGGCCCAGAGCGACGGCAGGCGGCGGAACACGGCCAAACTCTGCCAGACCACCTGGCCGGAATGATCCGGTTCCGCCTGGTTTGGGGGAGCGGTCCACGGGATATGTTCCCGCCATGCGGCCCCCGCCTCGCCGGGGCCAGAGCGCAGGCTGCCCTGCACCGCGCCGTGCTGTTCACTTCAGCACATCCAGTCCCAGGTGTCACAACTGACCGTTATTGGGCAGGTCGTGGCCAAAATCACCCCGCCTGGTTTGCCGATCTTTGCCAATAAGCAGATCGGCGCAGATCAGACCCGTTATTTCCGCTCAAAGTCATCGGGCTGATCCCATCCTGAATGCGCTGACCTGGCCGCTTCTGGTTGGCGTTACCGAAAATCCGGGTTAGCGTGGCCGACGCATCATCCACCGATCACTGAATGGAGCCGACATGACTACGGGAGGTATGCACGCAGTCATCGCCGACTAGTTCAGGCGGCCCCGGCCAAGCGTGATTGCAGCACGCGGCCGGGGCCTTTGCATGGCAACGAACCTCGGAGGTAGCAAAGCCATGTCGTTTCTCAGTATCGCAGGTAGCGGGGCCGCTAAGACCATGATCGCGGTCACGGTTTCGCTGCACCCTGGGGCGGCTCACCACCCCAGCCACTTCGCCACCGTGCGCGCTGGTGACTCACTCAGCTCGATCAGCCAGCGTGAGTTCGGCAGCACCGCCAGCTGGCCCGCCCTGTGGTGGGCCAACCGGCACACCGTGCACAACCCGTCGGTGATCGAGGCCGGAGAGCGTCTCCGGCTGCCCAGCTCGCACCGGGTGAAGCCGTGGCTGACCCGGGCCGCGCTGGCGGCGATCCCGACGACGGCCCCGGTGGCGGTGCCCGCCACGGCGCCGGCCAGCGGATACGCGGTCACCACCGCCGCGCCCGCGCAGCCGGTCACGGCGACATACAGCGGCTCGGGCAGCTTCCAGAGCTGCGTGATCCAGGCTGAGAGCGGCGGGAACGCAGGAGCGGTCAACGGCTCCAGCGGCGCGGGCGGCCTGTACGGCTTCCTGCCGTCCACCTGGTCGTCGCTCGGGTTCTCCGGGCTGCCCGAGAACGCGCCGGTCTCGCAGCAGAACGCCGCGTTCGCCAAGGAGTACGCCCAGTCCGGCAGCGCTGCCTGGTCTGCCTACGACGGCTGCTGAACGACCTGACCGTTGAGCCGGTGAGCCCCAGCCCGCCCGGGCTGGGGCTCACCGCTCCGGCGGGCAGCCCCGTGCGGACCTAAACTTGGGGCACGATGACCAGGCCGCCAGCATGTGTCAGTGCGGCGGCTGCGCTCGCGCAGGCGTCCGCCGCCGGCCCGTATTTCACGATCCAGCCATGGTCCCCGCAGGCGCCGTGGCAGCCGCTCGACAGGCTGATATCGGATCCGGCGGCGCTCTGGGAGCGGGTCGGTCACAGCCGCGGCGTGCTGGCCAGCCAGGCCGGGGGCG
>Ga0208586_1000764_pt1 | contig 11047 bp, 9 predicted proteins | sample NGESurshal072012_6_FD_184471 | JGI IMG/M metagenome (GOLD analysis project Ga0208586, IMG submission 184471) | Arctic peat soil microbial communities from Barrow, Alaska - NGEE Surface sample 53-3 shallow-072012 (SPAdes) | ecosystem: Environmental > Terrestrial > Soil > Wetlands > Peat ... | reverse complement strand
TGGGGTTCACCTGGGAGGTCCCCGCCCACCTGGCCTACAAGCGGGCCCGGGTGCTGGCCACCCAGTTCGGGACCGACGACCAGTTGGCCGAGTCGTTGGCCGAGTCCCTCGTGGCCCGGCCGGCCGACACCGACTCCGCCGGGTCGGCCGACGTACGCTGAGCCGGTGAGCCCACCGCCCGTCCCCCCTCCCGCCGACGTGGTCACCGTCCTCCCCGAGGGTCGCACGGCCTACGGCATGCAACTCCCGATCCAGTCCCAGTCGACCATCTACACCCAACCGTGGGAGACGGCGGCCGGACCCGACGAGCTGGCCGCGGTGGCCCTGGCCTGCGAGGCCGCCGGGTTCTTCTACGTGGGGGTCTGCGACCACACCTTCATCCCCGAGCGACTGGCCGGGGCCATGAGCACCACCTGGTACGACACCGTGGCCACCCTGGGCTGGCTGGCCGGGATCACCTCCACCATCCGGCTGCTCTCGCACATCTACGTGATCGCCCTCCGCCACCCGCTGCGGGCGGCCAAGGAGTTCGCCACCCTCGACACCCTGGCCCAGGGCCGGATCATCTGCGGCGTGGGGGCCGGGCACGTCACCGAGGAGTTCGACCAGCTGGGGCCGCCGTTCGACCACCGGGGGCCGGCCACCGACGAGGCCATCGTGGGCCTGGCCGCCGGGCTGGTCAACGAGTACCCGGAGCTGGACGGGCCGCGCTGGAAGGCGTCGGGCCTCGGGCTCCGGCCCCGGCCGGTGCAGCGCCCCCGTCCGCCCATCTGGGTCGGGGGCTCGTCCCCGGCCGCCCTGCGACGGACCGCCCGGTACGCCGACGGCTGGCTGCCCCAGTCGCTCGGACCCAACCTGGACCTGTTGGCCGAGCTGCGGCGGATGCGGGAGGAGTACCGGGGCGGCGCCGTCCTCGATATCGGGGCCATCGCCGCCCCCTGCTACGTGGGCACCCCGTCGGGCTTCGACCTCCCGCCGGGCACGGTGGCCGGCCGCCCCGAGCAGATCGCCGAGTACCTCCGGCCGTTCGCCGCCGCCGGGGTGGGGCAGGTCCAGGTGCGGTTCCCGTCCCGCTCCGCCGACGAGCTCTGCGACCAGATCGCCGCCTTCGGCGCCCAGGTTCCCCGGCTCGTCGACTCCTAACTCAGAGACGGCCGGCGCTCAGGGCGTCGTGGTGGTGGGACCGGTGCTGCCGGTGCCGCCCAACGGAGCTCCCGTCGTGGTGGTCGTCGACCCGGCCGCCCCCCCGGCGCCCCCGCCCCCCGGGGCCGCTGTGGTGGTGGTCGTGGCCCCGCGAGACGTCGTCGTGGTGGTGGCCGGGAACACCGGTCCGGTGGTGGCGGTGACGGCCGGAGCCCGCGTGGTGGTGGTCGGCGGCACGGTGGTGGTGGTGGTCGGAGGCGGGGTGGTGGTGGTGGTGCTGACCGCCACCGCGCCGGGCACGAAGTAGCCGCCGACGACCGCGCCCTTCCCCGTGGCGTCGGCCTGGGGCGGGTTGAAGTAGAGCAGGGTCCCGAGCCCGAGGAAGGCCACCACCAGGACCAGGGTGGAACGGCGGATGGGAAACCGGCGGTGCACCGGGACCGACATGAACCCGACCAGTGCGCTGTGCTGGACCTCCTCGTTCTCACCGGCGCTCCGCCGGGTCCAGCGGGTCCGCACCCCGGAGGCCGAGGTCGGGTGGTCGACCAGGGTGGGCTCGTCGTCCCTGTCCGGACCGGGGCCGCCGGGGGGGTCGCTCATCAGGGACCGTCCCCCATCGAGGGCGAGCTGACTCCCGCCGACCGCAGGGCGGTGGTGGCCCGGAACCGGATCTCCCGAGCCACCTCGAACTGGCGGCCGGGCAGGGTCCGGGCGATGAGCCGGAGCTGCACGTAGCCCACGTCGATGGTCTCGACCCCGGCCACCACCGGGTCGCCCAACAGGAGGCCGCTCCACGCCGGGTCGGAGGCCATGGCCGCGAACATGTCCTTCAGCAGGCCGGTCACCCGGTCCAGATCCTCGGTCACCGACACCGGGATGTCGATGACGGCCCGCGACCAGTCCTTGGACAGGTTGGTGACCTGGCGCAGCGCACTGTTGGGCACCACCACCAGCTCGCCCTGGGCCGTGCGCACCTTGGTCACCCGCAGGGTGAGCTCCTCGACGGTGCCGGTGATCCCGGTGGGTTGACCGGGGACCGACAGCCGGATGACGTCGCCGAAGCCGAATTGGTGCTCTGCGAACAGGAAGAATCCGGCCAGCAGGTCGCCCACCATCTGCTGGGCCCCGAAGCCCAGGCCGATCCCGATCACCGTGGCCGGAGCCACCAGGGTGGTGAGCGGGATCCCCAACCGGTCGAGGGCCAGGATGGCGGCGATGAAGCCGGTCAGGGCCACCACGACCCATTCCACCGCCTCGCTCACCGCCCGGGACCGCTTGAGGCCCTCGGACGCCACCAGGCCCGACTCGATCTGGATCCGGATCTGCTCGTCGACCCACCGCCGTCGCCGCGCCCCGAGCCAGTGGGCGAACCTCACGAAGAGACCGGCTCCGAGGAGGAGCACGACGGCGGGAAGCAGATGGTTCTGGAACCAGGATTGATGAATCCAGGGAAATTACCATCCGCCCATCCGAGCGCTCCCGGGCGCCGCCCCCGTCCGACCCGGGGTACCACGAGCGGGATCCTCCAGGGTGCCGTAAACTGACGGTCTGTCAGCTTCCGGCGCTGCGCTCGCCGGACACCCATCGGAGGCCAGACGTCCATGCTCGACTACGTAATCCGCAACGGCCTGGTCGTCGACGGCACCGGCTCCGCGGGACGCCGGGCCGACGTGGGCATCCGGGACGGGGTCATCGTCGCCGTCGGCCCGGTCGACGAGGCCGGCACCACCGAGCTCGACGCCGAGGGCCTCGTGGTCGCCCCGGGCATCATCGACCCGCACACCCACTACGACGCCCAGCTGTTCTGGGACCCGACCGCCTCCCCCTCCAACCTGCACGGGGTGACCACGGTGATCGGCGGCAACTGCGGCTTCACCCTGGCCCCGATCAAGGCCGAGGACCACGACTACATCCGCCGGATGATGGCCAAGGTCGAGGGGATGCCCCTGGTGGCCCTGGAGGACGGCCTCCCCTGGGACTGGGCCAGCTTCGGCGACTACCTCGGCAAGTTGGAGGGCAATCTCGGGGTCAACGCCGGCTTCCTGGTCGGGCACTGCGCCCTGCGGCGCTGGGTGATGGGCGACCAGCGCGGCGCCGAGGTGGCCGACGACGAGGAGGTCGCAGCCATGGCCCGGCTGCTGGCCGAGTCGATCGAGGCCGGCGGGCTCGGGTTCTCGTCGTCCCAGTCGAGGACCCACTCAGACGGGGACGGCCAGCCCATCTCGTCCCGCCACGCCGACCGCCGCGAGATGCTGGCCTTCTGCGAGGTGGTGCGCGACCACCCGGGCACCACCCTCGAGTACATCACCAACGGCTGCCTGGACACCTTCACCGACCAGGAGATCGATCTGATGGTGGCCATGACCACCACCGCCCGGCGACCGCTCAACTGGAACCTGCTGACGGTGGACTCGCGCACCCCGGACAAGACCGCCCGCCAGCTGGAAGCCTCGGCCCGGGCCGCGGCGGCCGGGGGACGCATCGTGGCGCTCACCATGCCCACGCTGGTGCCCATGAACATGAGCTTCCGGACCCACTGCGCCCTCTTCCTCATTCCCGGATGGGGCGACGTGATGGGACTCCCGGTGGAGCAGCGAATCGAGAAGCTGTCCGACCCGACCGTCCGGGCCCAGCTCGACGAGTTGGCCTACTCCGAGGGGGCCGGGGTGTTCCGGCGCCTGTCCAACTGGGCCAACTACATCATCGGCGACACCTTCGCCCCGGAGAACGAGGGTTTCAGCTGGCGAGATGTCGGATCGATCGCCGAGGAGCTGGGGAAGCCCCCGTTCGACACCCTGCTCGACCTGGTCATCGCCGACGAGTTGCGGACCGTGCTGTGGCCCAAGGCCTCCGACGGCGACGACGCCTCGTGGCGGGCCCGGGTGGAGGTGTGGAACGACCCCGGCGCCATGGTGGGCGGCTCGGACGCCGGCGCCCACCTCGACCGCATGTGCGGCTCCAACTACCCGACCTCCTTCCTCGGCGACTGCCTGCGCAAGCGCAAGCTGGTGTCCCTGGAGCGGGCCGTGCAACTGATGACCGAAGCTCCGGCCGAGCTGTTCGGCCTCCGAGACCGGGGCCGCGTGGCCGAGGGCCAACGGGCCGACCTGTTCGTCTTCGACCCCGAGACGGTGGGGTCCGAGCCGGCCACGCTGGTCCACGACCTCCCCGGCGGCAGCCCCCGGCTGATCGCCGACGCCATCGGCGTCGTGCGGGTGCTGGTCAACGGGGTCGAGACCGTGGCCGACGGGAAGCCGACGGGAAGCCTCCCGGGCACCCTGCTCAAGTCGGGCCGGGACACCGCCACCGTGGACCCCACCCCGTCGACCGCCTGACCCCGGCCTTCCGACCGAGCCGGCGCGCCCGTCCGACCGCTGACCCGTCGACTGTCTGTCCGGACCGCGGCGACCTACACTGCTGACGCGACGTCAGCTCTCTGCCGATCACCGCATCACCACCACCACCCGGCGCCTCCGACGGGCCGCCGGAGCCGGCATCGGGAGTGACCCACCACCGCGAAAGGGGACCCACCATGGGGAGTCAGGCCACCAGGGACGAGACACAGCTGCTGATCGGGGGCCGGTGGGCCGACGCCGGCGACGGCACCTACGACATCATCAACCCGGCCACCGAGCAGGTGGTGGGCCAGGCCCCGAACGCCTCGGTCGACGACGCCAACGCCGCCGCCCAGGCGGCCCGGGAGGCCTTCCCGGCTTGGGCGGCCACCCCGGTCGGGGAGCGGCTGGCCCTGCTGAAGAAGGCCGCGGCCGCCATCCGGGACCGGGAGGCCGACCTGGTGCCCCTGGTCATCGCCGAGACCGGGGCCACCGCCTCGGTGGGCTCCCGCATGCAGGTCCCGGTCAGCGCGGCCCGGTTCGACCGCTACTCGCAGGACATCCGCCACGTCCAGGAGTCGATGCTCCCCCCGGTGGTCGCCGCGGCCACTCCCCTGGCCCCCGGCGGGCTGATCAGCGCCCTGGCCTACCGCCAGCCGGTCGGCGTGGTGGCCGCCATCGCCAGCTACAACTTCCCGATGACCAACATGGCCGGCAAGGTGGCGCCCGCCCTGGCCATGGGCAACACCGTGATCATGAAGCCGGCCCCCCAGGACCCGCTGGCCGTGGTGGAGCTGGCCCGGGTCCTCGACCAGGTCGGGTTCCCGCCCGGCGTGATCAACCTGGTCAACTCGCAGGGCCCCGGACCGGCGTCGGCCCTCACCAGGTCGCCCGACGTGGACATGGTCTCGTTCACCGGCTCCACCGCGGTGGGCCAGCGCATCGCCGCCGCCGGGGCGCCGTCGATGAAGCGCCTGCTGATGGAGCTCGGGGGCAAGGGGGCGGCCGTGGTCTTCGAGGACGCCGACATCAAGGGGGTGGTGACCGCCGTGGGCTCGACCTGGGCCTTCCACTCGGGCCAGATCTGCACCGCCCCGACCCGCGCCGTGGTCCACCGGAGCATCTTCGACCAGGTGGTGGAGGGCCTGACCGCCTTCGCCGGCGTGCTGAAGGTCGGCGACCCCACCGAGCCGTCCACCGTGGTCGGCCCGCTCATCTCCGGGGCCCAGCAGCAGCGGGTGCTGGACTACATCGAGACCGGGCGCAAGGAGGGCGAGGTGGTGGTGGGCGGCGGCCGGCCGGAGCACCTGCCCACCGGGTACTACGTCGAGCCCACTTTGGTCGTCGGGACCAACGACATCACTGTGGCCCGCGAGGAGATCTTCGGGCCGGTGGTGGTGGCCATCCCCTTCGACGACGAGGAGGAGGGCATCGCCATCGCCAACGACTCCGAGTTCGGCCTCTACGACTACGTCTTCTCCGCCGACACCCCCCGGGCCTTCCGGGTGGCCAAGCTGCTCCGGGCCGGCCACGTCGGCATCAACACCGCCCAGCGCAACATGGATGCGCCCTTCGGGGGGTTCAAGATGAGCGGCATCGGCCGGGACGGCGGCGACACCGGGCTCGAGGCCTACTCGGAGATGCAGTCGATCATCTGGTCGAGCTGACCGCGGCCCCTTGACTTCGAGCGCGCTCGAAGTTTTAGGGTGGTGGTATGAGCGCTCTCGCCGTCACCGACCCGGGCTTCACCATCGCCGAGGTGGCCGAGCGGACCGGGGTGAGTGCCCACGCCCTGCGGTACTACGAGCGGATCGGGCTGCTCGACGTGGGTCGACAGGAGAGCGGCCATCGCCGCTTCACCGAGGACGATGTCGGCCGGGTGGTGTTCATCGGTCGCCTCCGGGCCACCGCCATGCCCATCCGGGAGATCCAGCGGTACTTCTCGCTGGTGGCCGGGGGCCCGGCCACCGAAGGGGACCGGCTGAGCCTGCTGCAGGCGCACCGGACCGAGGTCCGAGCCCGGCTCGGTGAGATGGAGGCGGCGCTCGACGCCATCGAGCGCAAGATCGACCACTACGGCGGGTCCTGCGCTCCCTGAACCCCAGCGATGTGAAAGGACGGTGGCCCATGACCAAGGTCTGGCTCATCACCGGGAGCTCCCGGGGATTCGGACGTGAGCTGGCCGAAGCCGCCCTCGAGGGCGGAGACCGGGTGCTGGCCACCGCCCGCCGCCCCGAACAGCTCCAATCCCTGGTCGAGGCGCACGGCGACCGGGTCCGGGCCGCCGCCCTCGATGTCACCGACGCCGCGGCCTGCCGTTCGTGGTGCAGCTGGCGGTCGAGCAGTTCGGGACGCTCGACGTGGTGGTCAACAACGCCGGCTACGCCAACTCGTCGCCCATCGAGGGCACCGCCGACAACGACTTCCGGGCCCAGCTCGAGACCAACCTGTTCGGGGCCGTCAACGTCACCAAGGCGGCACTGCCGGTGCTGCACGCCCAGCGCTCCGGCCACTTCATCCAGTTCTCGTCCATCGGAGGGCGGGTGGGCGGCACCCCGGGGATGGGCGCCTACCAGACCGCCAAATTCGGACTGGAGGGATTCTCCGAGGTCCTGGCCCACGAGGTCGGCCCGCTCGGGATCAAGGTCACCATCATCGAGCCGGGCGGGTTCCGCACCGACTGGGGTGGCTCCTCCATGCAGGCCCCCCCGGTGGGCGACGACTACGACCAGACCGTCGGCGCCATGAACCGCTACCGCGAGTCGACGGTCAGCACCTGGCCGGGTGACCCGGCCCGGGCCGCCCGGATCATCACCGAACTGGTCCGGCTGGACGAGCCGCCCCTTCGCCTCCTGCTCGGCGCCGGAGCGGTCGACTCGGCCGAAGCGGCCTCGGTAGCCCGCGCCGCGGAAGCGGACCGGTGGGCGTCGGTGAGCCGATCGGCGGACTTCGGGACCGACCCCGTCCCGGTGCGGGCCACGCCGCCCGCCGTCTCCGTGGGAGATCCCGTCGGGTCCGGGCCGACTCGGTGAACCCGAACCCATCTTCGCCGCCCAACCGGAGAGACCGCCATGAGCACTGACCGCATCACCACCCCGTTCAACGCCGAGTCGACCGCGGCCGAGGTGATGGCCGGCGTCGACCTGGGCGGCCGGCGGGCCATCGTCACCGGCGGTTCGTCGGGCATCGGGATCCCGACCGCTCGGGCCCTGGCCGGCGCGGGCGCCGAGGTCACCTTGGCCGTCCGCGACCCGGCCGCCGGGGAGCGGACCGCCGCGGCCATCACGGCCGAAACCGGCCACCCGGCCGTCCTGGTCGGTCGGCTCGACCTGGCCGACCCGGCGTCGGTGGCCGCCTTCGTCGCCGGCTGGACGGGCCCGCTGGACCTGCTGATCAACAACGCCGGGGTCATGGCCCTGCCCGATCTCCAGCTCACCCCGGGCGGCTGGGAGCTGCAGTTCGCCACCAACCATCTCGGCCACTTCGCCCTGGCCCACGGCCTGCACGGCGCCCTGGCCGACGCCGACCAGGCCCGGGTCGTCTCCCTCAGCTCCCGAGGGCACCTCCGGTCCCCAGTGATCTTCGACGACATCAACTTCGCCGCCCGCCCCTACGATCCCTGGCTGGCCTACGGGCAGTCCAAGACGGCCAACGTCCTCTTCGCCGTCGAGGCGACCCGCCGCTGGGCCGAGGACGGCATCACCGCCAACGCGGTCCACCCCGGGGCCATTGCCGCCACCAACCTGTCGCGACACATGGACCCGGACCAGCTGGCCACCCTCCGCTCCTCGGGCACGTTCACCTACAAGACCCTCGAGCAGGGGGCGGCGACCAGCCTCCTCGTCGCCACCTCGCCCGAGCTCAAGGGGATCGGGGGGTGCTACTTCGAGGACGGCAACCAGGCCGTGGTCCTCGATCCGAGCGCGGCCGACACCAGCGGCTCGGGCGTGGCCGCCTACGCCCTCGATCCGGACGCCGCGGCCCGGCTGTGGCAGCTCTCGCTCGACGTAGTGACCGGCCCCTAGGACCGCGCCGCTGGGTCCACCCAGCGCGGTCGGCCGGTCTCCCCGATGCCGCCTCCCGGCCCACCGGGCCACCGCGTCACCACCTCGGATGCCTCACCGGGGCGCCGACCTCGGTGGCCGCGCCGGCCGCTCACCCGGCGCCGAGGAACGGGGCCCCGAAAGTGAACACCCCTCCGTCCCCGGCCACCAGCCAGTAGCCGCCGGTGGCGTCGTCGGTGGCCATGCCCACCACCGGGGCGTTGAGGGTCATCGCCCCGGTGCTGCCCAGGAAGGCGGCCCGTCCGAAGGCGAAGATGCCGCCGTCGGAGGCCACGAACCAGTAGCCCTGGCCGTCGGGCAGGGCGGCCATGCCGTTGACCGGGAGGTTGAGGCGCAGGTTGCCGGTCGAGCCGTCGAAGGGGGCGCCGAAGGCGAACACACCGCCGTCGCTGGCCACCAGCCAGTAGCCGCCGGTGGCGTCGTCGGGGGCCATGCCCACCACCGGGGCGTTGAGATGGTGGCCGCCCATCGACCCGCGGAAGACGGCGTCGCCGAAGGCGAACACGCCGCCGTCGCTGGCCACCAGCCAGTAGCCGTGCCCGGTGGGCGTGGGGACGATGCCCACCACCGGGGCGTTGAGGTGTTGGCCGCCCATCGACCCGTAGAAGCCGGCGTCCCCGAAGGAGAAGATGCCCCCGTCCGACGCCACCATCCAGTAGCCCCTGCCGTCAGTGGTGGCCACGATGTGGGCGACGGGAGCGTTGAGGGGGGTGCCGGCCATCGAGCCGTAGTTGGCCGCGGCGCCGTGGGTGGACACCGACCCGTCCGAGCGGACCAGCCAGTACCCGCCGCCGTCGGGCAGCGAGGCCATGCCCACCACCGGGGCCGGCACGTTGGCCTCCCCGACCACCGACGCCACCCGGAAGGGATAGGGGAACTGCCCCCCGGTGGCGGTCACCGCCCCGTTGGCGGCGATGGTCTGCCCCGGGCAGTAGACCGGATCGCCGCTCGGGGGGCCGGCGACCATCGGCGACGCCGGCACCGGCTGGCCCTGCACGGCGTTCTGGCCGGCCTCCCGGGCGAGGGCCCCGGGGATGTCGCCGATGGTGAAGCCGAACACCTCGACGGAGAAGGCACGGCCCCCGCTGCAGGTCACGCCCACGCCGACCGCGGTGTACCCGGCCCCCAGCATGTTCTGGCGGTGCGGGGCCGAGGCCATGTACTGGCCGTCCATGCCGTCGGAGCCGTCACCGGGCCAGTAGCCGTTGCCGCTGCTGCCCGAGTTGGCGGCGAAGATGCACGCCTGGGCGGCCGGGCCGCTGCAGGTGGGGAAGGGCGGGTCGGCCACCGTTCCGGTGGCGGCCAGGTGGGCCGACCAGGCCTGGGCGTAAGCCTGGAGGCCGCCGTCCACGGCCAGTTGGGGGAGGTCGAGACCGAAGGTGCCGCGTGCGGCCCGCTCGGCGTTGATCCGGGACACCAGATCGGCGGCGTAGAGGGCCTGGACCGACGACACGTCGGCGGCGGCAGCCTTCGGGACGGCCACCACTCCCTGGGCCCCGGTGAGGAGGGCGGCGATCACCGCGGCCCCGAGAGCCAGCGTGGTCACTCCGGCCGTCGCCCGACGGAGACGGCCCCGTACGGCGCCCCGCGACCGTGACCTGGGCCTGTCCGTTCCGGGGTGGGCTGCACTCATGGCGTCGATTCCTCACACGTCGCTCGGTGCCCCTCACCCCTCCTATCGGCGCGATCCGTCGGAAACTGTTGCCCCGGTGGGGTACAACTGGGCCATGCCCGTCCCCCTGTCGCCGTCGATCCCCTCGTCGTTCGGGGCGTTGGCGGCCCGGGTCTCCAACTGGGGGCGCTGGGGTCCCGAGGACCAGCTGGGCACGCTCAACCTCATCGACCGGGCGGCGCGCCTGCGGGGCGTGGCGTCGGTGCGGGACGGCGAGCCCTTCACCCTGGGCCTGCCCCTGTCGGCCGAGGAGGGCATCCAGCTGGGCTTCATCGAGGGTCGGGTCAACCCCACCCGGACCATGGTGAGCGTCAACGAGGTCATGGGTGCGGACCCCGGGTGGATCGCCTTCTCGGAGGACGTGGTGACCATGGCCATGCAGTGCGCCACCCACTGGGACAGCCTGGCCCACGCCGCCTATGGCGCCGGGCCCGAGGGCCGCAGCCTCTACAACGGCTTCCCGGCCTCGTCGATCACCGAGGCCGGCGCCAGCCGGCTGGGCATCCACCTCATCACGTCGCTGGTGTCACGGGGTCTGCTCCTCGACGTGGCCCGGTCCAAGGGATCGGAGATCCTCGACCCGGGCTATCCGATCACTCCCGAGGACCTCGACGCCGCCTGCGCCTTCGGTGGGGTGAGCGTCGAACCCGGGGACGTGGTGCTGGTGCGCACCGGTCAACCGGTCCATCTGGCCCTGCCCGGCCGGCCCGGCCTCGGCGGCGACGACCCGGTCCGGGACCTGATGGCCTACTCGTCTCCCAGTCCCGGGCTGACCATGGCCACCGCCGAGTGGTTCCACGACCACGACGTGGCCGCGGTGGCCATCGACACCC
>Ga0208586_1000763_pt1 | contig 11050 bp, 8 predicted proteins | sample NGESurshal072012_6_FD_184471 | JGI IMG/M metagenome (GOLD analysis project Ga0208586, IMG submission 184471) | Arctic peat soil microbial communities from Barrow, Alaska - NGEE Surface sample 53-3 shallow-072012 (SPAdes) | ecosystem: Environmental > Terrestrial > Soil > Wetlands > Peat ... | reverse complement strand
GGATAGTGCTGCGGGCTCCGGGTTCGCGTTCCGGTCCCAGGCCCGCTCGCGGCGCTGGCAGGCGGCCCATGGCCGGCGTGCTCGCCCTCTCATCGCTGTTGACCCCCTTCTGCTTGGGTACGGTCATCGGGTCGGTGGTGACCGGCCGGGCCGGCGCGCACGGTGATCCGGCCAGTTCCTGGGTCAACTCCACGTCGCTGCTAACCGGCGCGCTGTTCGTGGCGGTGACCGCCTACCTCACGGCGGTGTACCTCACGGTGGACTCCGAGCGGGGCGGTGAGCACGGGCTACGCGCTATCTCACCCGGCGCGCTGGCGGCCGGAGTCCTGTCCGGGATCCTGGCCGCGGTGACCATGGCCGTCCCAGGCCTTGAACAAGGACCTGGCCAGCGTGTACAAGAAGTTCGCTACCCCGGTCGCCAACGTGTACGGGGCGTTCCGGACCGCCGACCTCATGGACATGGTGACCTCGCCTGCGTTCGGCACCGTCCCGCTCAATGTCGCGATGGTCTGCTCGTACACCTGGGAGTGCGCACCGCCGCCGGTCGGGCCCAATCAGCACGCCAATGTGCTCGGTTACGGCGTCATCGCGAACACATTCCCGAAGATCTACATCGGCCTATCCAAGGCTGGGTGACGCGCACAACCGCCGTCCTTCCTGCGGTCATGGACGCGCCGCCTTTCCGCCATGGTTCTCTGGTCGCGCCCGCCTGACCTGGTGTGACGGAGCGGGACTTGGGGTCCACCACTGTGGGGGGGCGCACCTGCAGCTCGGGCGCACGCGCTGGGTATTGGTCCGGGGCCCAGCTGGCATCGTGGCCAGCCGGGCTCCGGACCTCCCCGGCACATCGATAGCAATTTGTGATCGCATCAGGCGTTATATGGCGGTTCAATGGGGCTCACCTCAGCCCCGCTAGCCAGCGGCTTATGTCATGCTGCGGTCCCGCTGCATGAAGTTGCCCATGAAGGAGGCGGTCGCGATGGCTCGACTGCACCGAGCTCAGGCCCGCAAACTGAAGCCCGGTACGCGGGCCAGCCGGACGACAGCACGATTGCGAGTGAGGCCGATGAGACTCTCGCGTCGCGGGACAGCATTGGCCGTGTGCGCGGTTGTCGGGGCCGTGGGCCTGGCCGCCTGCAGCAAGAGCAGTTCCAGCGGATCAGTCTCCAACACGTCCGGCGCGTTCGGCGCGGCGCCGCCGGCCAGCGGCACCCCGCACGCTGGCACGATCACCTGGGCGGAGGCGCCCGGCTCCGCGCCGACCTGGATTTTCCCGGTGACGCCCGGTGCCAACTACTCGACCACCACGATTGACACCTTCCAGTACGAGATGTGGCGGCCGCTGTACTGGTACGGCAACGGGGTCCACCCGGTCGTGGTGCCGTCCATGAGCCTGGCCGACCCGCCGGTGTACTCGGACGGCGACAAGACCGTGACGGTCCGGATGAAGACGAACTACCGGTGGTCGGACGGCCAGCCGGTGACTTCGAAGGACGCCCTGTTCTACCTCGACATGGTGCGGGCCGGCGTGCAGGAGAGCGGGTCGAACTGGGGGCAGTACACCCCGCACATCGGCATACCGGACCAGGTAGTCAGCGCCAGCACCCCGAACGCCAGCACCCTGGTACTCAAGCTGAACAAGCCGGTCAACCCGCAGTGGTTCACCGCCGACGGGCTGTACTACATCCAGCCGATACCCGCGCACGCCTGGGCGCGAGCGACGGCAGGCGGCCCGATCCTGGACTTCACCAACCCGGCGAACGCGAAGAAGATCTACGACTTCCTGGCCAAGCAGTCCGGGTCGACGAGCACCTACGCCACCAACCCGCTGTGGCAGGTCGTGGACGGCCCGTACCGGCTGACCGCGTTCAACAACACCACCGGCGGGTACACCCTGACGCCGAACCCGAAGTACGGCGGTCCCAAGTCAGCCATCGTCCCGGCCGTGCAGGCGGTCCCGTACACCTCCGACACCGCCGAGTTCAACGCGGTGCTGTCGCACAGCGTCGACGTCGGCTACATGCCGCTGACCGATGTCCCGCAACTCGGCGCCGTCAAGGCGGCGGGCTACCACGTCTTCGGCTACCCCGGCTGGGGATTCGCCTACGCGAACTACAACTTCGCCGACAAGACCGGCGATTTCAACAACATCATCAGGCAGCTCTACATCCGGCAGGCCCTGGCGCACCTGGAAAACCAGGAGGGCTACATCAAGGCCTTCTTCCACGGCGCCGGCGGCCTCGCGTACGGGCCGATTCCCTCGGTGCCCACCTCGCCGTACACTCCCCAGAACGCGCTGAAGAACCCCTACCCCTACAGCGTGGCCACGGCATCCAGCCTGCTGAAGTCGCACGGCTGGCACGTGGTGCCCGGCGGTGCCAGCACCTGCGCGAAGCCAGGCACCGGCCCGGGTGAGTGCGGCGCCGGCATCCCGGCCGGGACCAAGATCGGGTTCAACGTGCTCTACGCCACCGACCCGGTCATCTTCGGCGAGCAGGTGACCGCCTGGGCGTCGGACGCGAAGAAGGTCGGCATCAACATCGCGTTGCAGAGCGGCACGTTCAACCACGTCATCACCGTGGCCGACGACCCGGGCTCGCCGAAGACCGTCAATGACTGGGCGGTGGCGGTCTACGGCGGCTTCACCGACGCCTACTATCCGACCACCCTGGGCATCTTCACCACCGGCGGGTCCCTCAATGGCGGTTTCTACAGCGACCCCCAGGCGGACAAGCTGATAAACGCGTCGGTCACCAGCAACGACTCCGACGCGGTCAAGGCCGAGGCGTCCTACCTCACGCAGCAGCAGCCCAGCCTGTTCCAGCCCAACTACGACGTCATCACCGTGTGGAAGAACAATGTCTCCGGCCAGCCGGCCGCGATCGAGGCCACCACCCAGTACTTCCTCAACACGGAACTGATGTACCTGACCAAGTAGCTGGGGGGTGAAGCATGACGGCTTATCTGATCCGCCGCGCGGCGACGGCGATAGTGGTGCTCTTCGGCGTCTCGATCTTCATCTTCTTCATGCTGCACGTGATCTACCCGACGCCGGCCATCGACGTGCTCGGCCCGCACGCGAACAAGCTCTCCGTCGCACAGTGGAACTCCCAGCACGGCTTCGACGAGCCGTGGATCGAGCAGTACCTGCGCTACCTCAACCAGTTGCTGCACGGGAACCTCGGCTATTCCTACAAGCTCAACCAGAGCGTTGCCGCGCTGTTCCAGGAGCGCTGGCTGCGCAGCGCGTACCTGTCCGGGATCACCCTGCTTCTCTCGGTGGTGATCGCCATCCCGCTCGGCATCTACCAGGCGGTCCGGCGGAACACGGTCGGCGATGCCGTGGTGACCACGGGCGCGTTCGTGACCTACGCGATGCCCGACTTCTTCCTCTACCTGATCGCCATCCAGCTGTTCGCGATCGCCATCCCGATATTCAGCTACGAGGGCCCGCAGACCACCTCGATGATCTCGATCATCTTGAACTGGCGCGCGATGACACTGCCGATCGTCTGCCTGACCCTGCTGGAGCTGGCCGGATACTCCCGGTACATGCGCTCAGCGGCCATCGACACGCTGGCCCAGGACTACATCAAGGCGGCCAGGGCGAAGGGCCTGCCGGAGCGACTGGTCCTGTGGCGGCACCTGGTCCGCAACGCCTTCCTGCCAATGATCACCCTGATCGGCCTGTCGATCCCGGCATTGCTGGCCGGCAACCTGGTCTGTGAGGCGGTCTTCAACTTCCCCGGCCTCGGGCTGCTGTTCTACGACGCCCTGGGCACCGCCGACTACCCCATCCTGCTCGCCTACACGCTGGTGGGCGCCGTCCTGGTCGTCGTCGGGAACTTCGTCGCCGACATCGCCCTGACGGTCGCCGACCCGCGGATCCGGCTCGTCTGATGGCCCGGGAGACCTCGTGACCAACATCGCCCCCGAACTTCCGCCGCCGGGCCTGGAGCACGAGCCTGAGGGCGGCGCCGTCGGCCCGGTGCAGGGCAGCTGGCGGCTGGCCGCACGCGAGTTCGCCCAGAACAAGCTGGCCGTCCTGGGGCTGGCCGCGCTGGTCTTCTTCGTGGTGTTCTGCTATCTCGGCCCGCTGGTGTACCACGGCGGGCTCACTTCCGACCTCACCGCCACCAACGTGCCGCCGTCCGCCGGGTACCCGCTGGGCACCGACAACCAGGGTTTCGACGTGCTCGAGGAACTGATGGTCGGCGGCCGGGCCGCGCTGGAGATCGGTTTTCTCTCCGCGCTCATCGGCATGGTCATCGGTGCGGTCTGGGGCGCGGTGGCCGGCCTGGCCGGCGGGCTGCTCGACGGGTTCCTGATGCGGATCGTGGACGTGCTGCTGTCGATCCCGTTCCTGTTCGTTATCTTGATCGTCGCGGTCCGCTACGGAGCGACGGTGCTCGGGCTCAGCGTGATCATCGGGATCTTCACCTGGCAGGTTCCCGCCCGGCTGGTCCGGGGCGAGGTGCTCACGCTGCGGGTGCGGGACTTCGTGTCCGCGGCGCGCGCGGCGGGATCCGGCCGAATCCGGCTCATCAACCGGCACCTGCTGCCCAACTCGCTCGGGGTGATCATCGTGACCGCCACGTTCTCCGTGGCGGACGCGATCCTGGCCGTCGCCACCCTCGGCTTCCTCGGGTTCGGCCTGCACTATCCCAATTTCGACTGGGGCGACATGCTCAACAACGGGATCACCTACCTGCAGGACGGTTACTGGTGGCAGGTCTACCCGGTCGGGATCTGCATCATCGTGGTCGTGATGGCCTGCAACCTACTGGGCGATGCGCTGCGGGACGCGCTGGACGTCAGGCTGCGCCGCCGGTGATCACGGTCCCGCCCCGGCAGGCCCGCTACCAGCCGCCCACCCAGGAGTAGCCCCGGATGCCTCCAGTCCTGCAGATCAGCGACCTGTCCACGCACATCCAGCTGACCAAGTCGGTCGTCCACGCCGTCGGCAACGTCGATTTGTCCATCGCGCCGGGAGAAGCCCTCGGGCTGGTGGGCGAGTCGGGGTGCGGGAAGTCGATGACGGGCCTGTCCATCATGGGGCTGCTGCCGCCAGGTGGATCAATCGTCAACGGCTCGATCAAGCTGGACGGCAGGGAACTGGTCGGCCTGAGTGACGCCGAGTTGCGCACGATCCGCGGCAACGACGTGGCCATGATCTTCCAGGACCCGCTGACCTCACTGGATCCCACGAAGACGATCGGCTACCAGGTCGCCGAGCCGGTCCGGCTGCACAAGGGGGCGAGCAAGGCGGCGGCCCGGGCCCGGGCGACCGAGGTGCTCGGGCTGGTCGGCCTGCCCCGGCCGGCCGAGCGCCTGGGCGACTACCCGCATCAGCTCTCCGGCGGGCTGCGCCAGCGCGTGATGATCGCGATGGCGCTGAGCTGCGAGCCCAAGCTGCTGATCGCCGACGAGCCGACGACCGCTCTGGATGTCACCATCCAGGCGCAGATCCTCGCGTTGCTGCATGACCTCACGGACCGCCTCGGCATGGCCATGCTGCTGATCACGCACGACATGGGGGTGATCGCCGGGCACGCGGACCGGGTCCAGGTGATGTACGCGGGCCGGATGGTCGAGGCCGCCGAGACCAGGAACCTATTCCGGCATATGCGTCATCCGTATACGCGTGCGCTGCTGGCATCCATCCCGCGACTGAATTCCAGCAGCACGCAGCGGCTGTTCAGCATCAGCGGGCTGCCGCCGGATCTGGCGCGGCCGCCGGCCGGCTGCCGGTTCGCGCCGAGGTGCAGCCGGGCTACCGACAAGTGCCGTAGCGAGGAACCACCGCTGGCAGGCGAGAACCAGGAGCATCGGTTCGCCTGCTGGCATCCGGTTGATGGTCCTGCCAGTGCGCAGGCGGCAGACGGCAGGGCCGCTGGCGGGCCCCCGGCCGCCGCCGGGCCGGCCGGGCCGCGCCGCGAGAACGGGCAGGCGCCACCGGGAACGCCCCTGCTCGAGGTGCGCGATCTGGTCAAGGAGTTCCCGGTCACTGCTGGTGCGATCCTGCAGCGCAAGGTCGCCAGCGTGCACGCGGTGTCCAGCGTCTCGTTCACCGTGTCGGCAGGCGAAACGTTCGGCCTGGTGGGCGAGTCCGGCTGCGGCAAGACGACCATCGGGCGGGTGGTGGTGGCGCTGGAGCACCCGGACTCGGGCGCCGTGCTGCTCGGCGGCCAGGACGTTTCCGCCCTCAGTGGCGGCGAGCTGCGAAGGCAGCGCCGTGACCTGCAGCTGGTGTTCCAGGATCCGTACTCTTCGCTCGACCCGAGGATGCGGGTCGGCTCGATCATCCGCGAGCCGCTCACCATCCAGCGTGTCGGGAGCCGCCGGGATCAGGAGCAGCGTGTCTTCGAACTGCTCGACGAGGTCGGCCTGCCGCGCAACGCGGTCGAGCGCTACCCGCACGAGTTCTCCGGCGGACAGCGGCAGCGAATCGGCCTGGCCCGGGCGCTCACCCTGAGCCCAAAGGTCATCGTCGCCGATGAGCCGGTCAGCGCGCTTGACGTCTCCATCCGAGCGCAGGTCCTCAACCTGATGAAGCGGCTGCAGGCTGACCACGGTCTCACCTATATCGTCATCTCCCACGACCTCTCGGTCGTTAAGTACATGGCCGACCGGATCGGTGTCATGTACCTGGGCAAGCTGGTCGAGATGGGCACCGCGGATGACATCTACCAGCGGGCGGCACATCCCTACACGGCCGGGCTCATCGCGGCCATCCCAGTACCAGATCCCGAGGAGACCAGAGCCCGGAACGAGGCGGCGATCACGGGCGAGCTGCCCAGCCCGATCAGCCCGCCGTCGGGCTGCAGGTTCCGGACCCGGTGCCCGTTCGCGCAGGATCTGTGTGCCGAGGAGGAACCGCAGCTGCGCTCGTTCGGGCCCGGGCATGTCGCTGCCTGTCATTTCCCGATGCAGGCTCAGGCCTGAGGCCTCCTTACCCGTACGCACCCGAGGCGGCGCCCTCGATCGCCGCGACGGCGCGGCGTTGCGCGACCGGGTTACCGTGCTGGACCCGGGAGTCGACCTGTTCGCCGCGCCGGTCCCGGCGGGCGCCGCCATGCTCAACGGCGCCGGCGAATGCACGGGACTGCGCGGCTGCGCGCCGTCGGGAACGCCGGTCACCGGCACCGGCCTGGACAGCTATTTCGCCGTCGTCGTGGAGGCTACCGAGGAGGCGGTCCTCAACAGCATGCTGCAGGCAGAAACGGTCAGCGGCCGCAGCGGCAACATCTCCTCACGGCTGCCGCCGACGCTCCGCACGACCTTCACCCCCGGAGCTCGTGATGAGTGACCGCTCCCCGCATCGGCCCGGGCCGCGGGCCGCGCCGGTACCACCCAGGTTCCTGCCTGCGAACGGGGACGCCACCCGGCCTGCGGACGAGGCCGATCCGTACTCCTGGATGCGCGACTCGAGGCCGCCTGCCTGCTGGCCTGAACGGCCTGACCCGGCATCATCGGGGTGGGTTATGCCCCGCCCGAGGGGCAGAACCCACCCCGATCACGGAATCGGGCGGGGTGCGGCCGCGCCTTCCAGCGTGGCCAGCGCGTAGGCGCCCAGGGTGGGGAGGTGGTAGCCGCCTTCCTGGATCAGCACGGCCGGGCCCAGCGCGGCAACCCGCTGCCCGGCGGCCCGGTAGGCGGCCTCGGTGACCTGAAGCGGGCTCTCGGGGTCGGCGGCCGCCGCGTCCAGGCCCAGGGAGACCACCACGGCGTCCGGGGAGTACGCGGCCGCCTCGGCGCACAGCTGCCCGAGCGCGGCCAGCCAGCCGTCGTCGCCGGTCCCCGGGGGGAGCGGCACGTTCCGGGTGAAGCCCGCTCCCGGGCCGGTGCCGCGCTCGTCCGCGTAGCCCGCGTAGTGCGGGAACCAGCCTGCGCCCGGGTCCACATGCAGCGACCCGTACCAGACGTCGGCCCGGTCCCAGAAGATCATCTGCGTGCCGTTGCCGTGGTGCGCGTCGATGTCCAGCACCGCGACCCGGGCCGCCCCGGCGGCCCGGAGGGCCTCGGCCGCGATCGCGGCGTTGTTCAGGTAGCAGGAGCCGCCGTAGGCGCTGCGGGTGGCGTGATGGCCGGGCGGGCGGCACAGCGCGTAGGCGGCCGGCCTGCCCGAGCTGACCAGGTCCGCGGCGGTCTGCGCGGCGTCGGCGGCGCCCCGGATCGCGGCCCAGCTGCCCGGGCCGACCAGCGTCATCGTGTCGTAGCAGTACAGCCCGGCCCGGGCGTGCACGGCCGGCGGGATCCGGGCCGGCAGCCCGGCCAGCAGGCCCGGGGTGGGGAACACGTACGGCACCACCCGGTCCCGGCCGTACTCGGCGGGCAGCCCGGCCGCCTCCCAGTCCGCCCAGACCGTGGCCAGGTGGCCGAGCAGCCCGGGGTCGTGCACCCGGCGCACGATCGTGTCGTCGTGCTCCTGCGCGGCGGTGACCGGGGCGCCCGCCGCGGCCAGCGCGTCGCGCAGCACCAGCGCCCGGGCCGGGACCTCGGTGCCGGGCTCGCGCAGGCCCAGCCACACCTCTCCCCCCGGCTCGTGCCGCAGGCAGTCCTCGCTCCACACGACCGGCACCGGCAGGCTCACGCGCACTCTCCCCAGGCGGCGCGGCGGCGGTTACCATCGCGGGATGCCGCGCGTTCCTGATCTTGGCATCACCCTGGGGCTGCTGCCACCGGGCCCGACCGGATCCGTGCTCGACGTGCCCGGGGCCGGGCTGGGGCACGCCACCGTGTGGCGGGACGAGCCGCCCCCGCCGGCCGGCCGCGGCACGGCACGGACCGGGGTGACCGTGATCGACCCGGGCGGGGACCTGTTCCGCTTCCCGGTCCCGGCCGGCGGCGCGGTGCTCAGCGGGGCGGGCGAGTGCACCGGGATGCTGGCCGCCGGGGAATGGGGGCTGGCCGAGACGCCGGTCTTCCTGACCTCGACTATGCAACTGGGACGGGTCTACGACGCGGCCTGTGAGCTGCTCATGGACGAGCAGCCCGCGATCGGCGAGGAGGACGTGATCATCCCCATCGTGGCCGAGTGCGACGACAGTTTCCTCAGCGAAAACCGCCGGATGCAGGTGCAGCCAGGCGACGTACGGGAGGCGCTGGCCGCGGCCCGGGCGTCCGCGGGGGCGGCGGCGGTCGCGGAAGGCGCGGTCGGCGCGGGCACCGGGATGAGCTGCCTGGGTTACAAGGGCGGCATCGGCACCGCGTCCCGGGTGGTGCCCGGCGGGGCGACCGTCGGGGTGGTCACGATGACCAACTTCGGCGACCGGGAACGGCTGACCGTGGCCGGGGTGCCGGCCGGGCGGCTGCTGCCCGATCCGGCGGCCAGCGCCGGGCCCGCGGAAACCGCAGGAGGGGACGGCGCGGCGGGCCGCGTCCCCCGGCCGGGCCCCGCGGGCTCGTGCATCGTGGTGATCCTCACCGACGGGCCGCTCGACGCGGCGGCCTGCCAGCGGCTGGCCCGCCGGGCCGGGCTGGGCCTGGCCCGGGTGGGCAGCACCGCGCACCACGCCAGCGGGGAGATCTTCCTGGCCCTGGCCACCGGGCTCCGCGCGCCGCGCGGGCAGGCGGCGCCGGGGTCCCCGGTGACCGGCAGCGCGCTGGACGACTACTTCGCGGCCGTGGTCGAGGCCACCGAGGAGGCCGTGCTGAACAGCCTGCTGCAGGCGGAGACCGTGACCGGCCGGGAGGGCCATACCTCCTACGGGCTGCCCGCCGGCGCGCTGCGCCGGCTGGTCGCTGAGCGCACCGCGGGTCCGGCATGACGCGGGGGAAGCGCCGGCCGGGACCGGGTGCGCCACGGCCGGGGCCCCCGGGATCACGATCGGCGCGGCCGGGGCCGCCGGCCCCCGGGCCGCCCGTCGCGCCGGGGCGGCCCGCCGCGGGCGGCGGCCCGGACGCCGACCCGTACTCCTGGATGCGGGACCGGGACCGTCCGGAGATGCGGGACTACCTGGCCGCCGAGCGTGCCTGGTACGACGCGCAGACCAGGCCCCAGCGCGGGTTGCGCGAGGACCTGTTCGCGGAGATGGCCGCCCGGCTGGCACCGGCCGGGGAGTCGGCCCGCTGGCGCCAGGGCGCGTTCTGGTACTTCACCAGGACCGTGGCCGGGCAGCAGCTGGAGCAGTTCTGCCGCGCCGCGGACCGCGAGGGCCCCGGCGAGGTGCTGCTGGACAACAACCTCCTGCTGGACGACCCGGCCTGCGCCGGAAGCTACGCGGAACTGGGTGTCCGCGAGGTCAGCCCGGACGGGCGGTACCTGGCCTACTCGGTGGACTTCACCGGTGACGAGGTGTACCAGCTGCGCATCAGGGACCTGGCGGCCGGCACCGACCTGGCTGAGCGCATCGAGGGCACGTACTACGGGCTGGCCTGGGCCGCGGACTCCGGGACGCTGCTCTACGTCGTCACCGATGCGGCGTACCGGCCGCACGAGGTCTGGCGGCACGAGATCTGGCGGCACGGGCCCGGCACCGGGCCGGAGCGCGACACGCTGGTCTACCGGGAGGACGACGAGCGGTTCGAGCTGACCGTCCGGGCCACCCGCAGCGGCGTGTGGCTGCTGATCGAGACGGCGTCCCGGGACACCACCGAGACCCTGATGATCCCGGCGCGGGACACCCGCGCCGAACCATTTGTTGCGGAAAAAAGAAAGCGGGGCACCGAATACTACGCAGACCATGCCGACGGGCCGGGCGGGGGCGAGCTCTATCTCGTCACCAACGCCGGTGCGGCCGAGTTCCGGCTGGTCCGGGCGCCCGCCACGGCACCGGGCGCGGCCCCGTGGTCCGAGCTGAGCTGGACGGAGGTCATCGGGCCTGCCGAGGACACCCGGCTGGTGCGCTGCGACGTGTTCGGCCGGTACCTGGTGGTGGAACAGCGCCGCGGGGCCGCGACCCAGCTGCGGGTGGTCGACCGCGAGACCGGGGCGCACTACCTGATCGAGGCGGGCGGCCCGGAGCAGGCCCTGGCCCTGGCGGTCAACGAGGATTACGGCGCGGCCGCGGTGACCGTGCGCACCGAGTCGCTGACCGAGCCGCCGTCC
>Ga0208586_1000762_pt1 | contig 11071 bp, 7 predicted proteins | sample NGESurshal072012_6_FD_184471 | JGI IMG/M metagenome (GOLD analysis project Ga0208586, IMG submission 184471) | Arctic peat soil microbial communities from Barrow, Alaska - NGEE Surface sample 53-3 shallow-072012 (SPAdes) | ecosystem: Environmental > Terrestrial > Soil > Wetlands > Peat ... | reverse complement strand
TGGCAAGAAGATCGAGGCGCGCGAGATCAAGCTCGCCGGCCTCGGCATCCTGATCACGCCCCTGGCCGCCCTGTTCTGCACCGCGATGGCGACCGCCACGGCCGCCGGGCGCAAATCGATCTCAGAAGGCGCTCTCACGAAATTGGGCGCCAACACCCCTCAGGGCTTCTCCGAGAGCTTCTACGCCTATCTCTCCCAGGCCAACAACAACGGCTCCGCCTTCGCCGGCTACACCGGCTTCATCCAGCCAAACGCCGGCAACCTGGGTTCGCACGGGATCAGCTTCGCCAGCATCCTCGGCGGCTTTGACATGCTGTTCGCGCGCTACGCCCCGATCCTGTTCGCGCTGGCCGTGGCCGGCGCCCTGGCCGGCAAGCGCGTAAGCCCGGCGGGACTCGGCACGATGCGTACCGATAACACCACCTTCGTGGTGCTCCTGATCGGTGTGATCGTCCTCGTCGGCGCGCTCACCTTCTTCCCCGCCCTCCTGCTCGGTCCGATCGTGCAGGGCTTGACCGGACACCTCTTCTAATCATGCGCCGCGACATCACCACAGCCACACTCGCGATCGTCGTGTTCACGATCCTGCTCGGCCTGGTCTATCCCCTCTTCATAACGGGGGTCAGCCAGGTCGCGTTCCCCGGCAACGCAAACGGCCAGAAGGTCTATGTGAACGGCAGGCTGGTCGGCTCGAAGATCATCGGCCAAAGCTTCGCCGCGCCGGTGATCGGCAAGAACGGCAAGCCCAAGGAAGAAGAAGAAGAACTGGTCACCGAACCGGTCGCCAAGTACTTCCAGTCACGTCCTTCGGCCACCGAAGGCGGGGCCTACAACGCCGCAGCCTCCACCTTCTCCAACCGCGGGCCCAACGCCAAGGTGACCGCCGAAGCCGACGCCGAAAACATCAAGTCCTACCTCGAAATGAACAAGCCATACGACCCTCGCCTGACCGTGGCCCAGATCCCGGTCGACGCCGTCAACACCTCCGCCTCGAACCTGGACCCCGAAATCTCGCAGGCCAACGCCTGGATTCAAGCCCACCGCGTTGCGGCCAAGCGTGGACTGTCTTTGAGTGCCGTCGACGGTTTGATCGCCAAATACACCGATTCGCGCGGGCTCGGGTTCTCAGGTGAACCGGGAGTGAACGTCCTTGAGTTGAACCTTGCGCTCGACCGTCTCGGAGGTAAGTGATGTCCGCCGTCAACGCCACACACGAGCGCCAGGCGATCTCCCTGTTTCAGCGCGACATCGCCAAGCGCGCCCTGATCGACAGCCTGGTCAAGCTCGACCCGCGCGTGCAGGTCCGCAACCCGGTCATGTTCGTGGTGGAGATCGGCTCGGTGATCACGACCGTCACCTGGCTGATCCAGGCCTTGGGCGGCAAACCGCTCGGCGGCGGACACGAGCCCGCCTGGTACACGTTCACGATCGCCTTCTGGCTGTGGTTGACCGTCATCTTCGCCAACATGGCCGAGGCGTTCGCCGAGGGACGCGGCCGCGCCCAGGCCGACACTTTGCGCAACATGCGCAAGGAGACCGTCGCCACGATGCGCGACGGCTCGATGAAGGCGGCCTCGGCGCTGACCCGCGGCGATATCGTGGTGGTCGTGGCGGGCGAGCTGATCCCCGGCGACGGCTCCGTCATCGAGGGCATCGCCACGGTGGATGAGTCCGCGATCACCGGCGAGTCTGCGCCCGTAATCCGCGAGTCGGGCGGCGATCGGAGCGCCGTGACGGGTGGTACGCGGGTGACTTCCGATGAGATCGTCGTCGAAATCACCCAGGAGCCCGGCAAGTCGTTTCTCGATCGCATGATCGCCCTGGTCGAGGGCGCCGAGCGGCGCAAGACGCCGAACGAGATCGCGCTCAACATCCTCTTGGCGGCGCTCACCCTGATCTTCATGATTGTCGTTGCCACCCTCCGTCCGTTCGGCCTGTTCGCCGGGACCTCGATCTCCGAGACCACCTTGATCGCCCTCCTGGTCGCCTTGATCCCCACCACGATCGGGGCATTGCTCTCGGCGATCGGGATCGCCGGCATGGACCGGCTCGTGCGTCGCAACGTGCTGGCCCTGTCCGGTCGCGCGGTGGAGGCCTCCGGCGATGTGGACGTCCTGTTGCTCGACAAGACCGGCACGATCACCTTGGGCAACCGCCAGGCCTCCGAGTTCATCCCGATGCCCGGTGTGCCCGAGTCCGAGCTGGCCGAGGTCGCCCAGCTCTCCTCGCTGGCCGACGAGACGCCAGAGGGACGCTCGATCGTGGTCCTGGCCAAGACCTACGGCATCCGCGAGCACGACATGAACACTTTGGGGGCCGAGTTCGTGCCGTTCACCGCCCAGACCCGCATGTCCGGCGTGGACGTCGATGGGCGGCGCCTGCGCAAGGGGGCCGGAGACTCGATTGTCCAGTTCGTGGAAGCGGAGGGTGGCCAGGCGCCGCCGGAGCTGCGCGAGCAGCTGGATCGCATCGGCCGCGAGGGCGGCACGCCCTTGGCGGTCGCCCGCGACAGCCAGATCCTCGGCGTGGTCTACCTCAAGGACACGATCAAGCAAGGCATGAAGGAGCGCTTCGACCAGCTACGCGCGATGGGCATCAAGACCGTGATGGTGACCGGCGACAACCGCCTGACCGCCGCCAAGATCGCCGAGGAGTCGGGCGTCGACGATTTCCTTGCCGAAGCCACCCCCGAGGCGAAGCTCGCGCTGATCAAGGAGCAGCAAGAGGATGGACGGCTGGTGGCGATGACCGGCGACGGCACCAACGACGCTCCCGCGCTCGCTCAGGCGGACGTGGGCGTGGCGATGAACACGGGCACCCAGGCCGCGCGCGAGGCCGGCAACATGGTCGACCTCGACTCCAACCCCACGAAGCTGATCGAGATCGTCGAGGTCGGCAAGCAGCTCCTGATCACGCGCGGAGCGTTGACGACGTTCTCGATCGCCAACGATGTGGCCAAGTACTTCGCGATCCTGCCCGCCATCTTCATCACCACGTACGCCACGAGTGCCGGCGGCAAGGGGCCGTTGCACGTCCTCAACATCATGAACCTGGGCACGCCCCAATCGGCGATCGTCTCCGCGATCATCTTCAACGCGCTGGTGATCCCGCTCTTGATCCCGCTTTCCCTGCGTGGGGTCCGCTACCGGCCGATCGGAGCGTCTGGCCTGTTGCGGCGCAATCTCCTGATCTACGGCCTCGGCGGCATCGTCGCACCGTTCATCGGGATCAAGCTGATCGACCTGATCGTGCATAACCTGCTGGGGGGGTAGGACTCCAGACTCTGTCTGCTGGTGGTCCACATGCAGGACGTACGCGTCGTCGGCCGAAGTACGCTCCCATGGGGAATAGCGCGAAGCGTCCGTCGGACTGGCAGACAGATATTGACCAGAGCGTCTCCGAGTATGACGGCTGGTATCTGGCCCGGGCGCCGGCGATGTTCTTGCAGGCAAGGGGCCGCGCCGTTGCAGCAGTCGAGGAGGCGATGCTGGCAACCGAGGATTTCAGGCAATTCACCCCTAATGCGCTGGCGCATTCTCCGGCCGTCTTGACCGTGGCACGCATGTGCGTGTCGCCGCCGATGGCTCGTGATCGCTTCGTCGGTTTCTCGGGTGCCAACAAGTCTCTCGTAACGGTCATGGAACGCGATGCCGTCATCCCCGCCAACGCGCGACGACTCGACATGCAGTTGGTCGTTATGTGTGATTTTCTTCGGCCACTACTAGATCCGACGCTTTTCTCTTGGCTCGAAGCCAAAAGGTCTCCCACTCAGGTGGAGCGCGAGAGGGCCATGCTGGTCATAGGAGAGCGCCTGACGGCCACCTATTATTTGCCGATGCTCCGCAATACGCAGGAGGTACGGCAGAAGGATCTGATGCGTACGTATCTTGAGAGCGAGGGATTCGAGGAGTCCTCCCTTCTGCCGTTTGAGATGCCCTCTGGCACTTTCTGTTTTGGTCGCAACGTTCCGGTTGCCCGGGCGGATGGGGTACGCCAGAACCTGCCTGTAGATTGTGTTGTCGCCCCGCAACGCGAAGATCTTCCTCTGGTTTGTGTAGAGATGAAGTCTGCGGGGGACTTTACGAACGTCAACAAGCGGCGCAAGGAGGAGTCAGATAAGCACGACGCTCTCAAGCGGAAGTACGGAGATCGGGTGGTATTCCTGCTTCAACTTTTTGGATACTTTGGTACAACCTACCTAAGCTTCGAGGCGGCAGCCAAGATAGATTGGGCATGGGATCATAGGCTGAGCGACTTGGCCGCGTACTTGGGTACGGAATAGAATTACCGACGAGACGCCCTCTGCCTCGGAGACACACTCTCCGCAGGGGGACGGATCGGCAGGGCGAGTAGGTCGCCTGGCTCGATCTTGCCCAAGCCCCCTCCATATGTCCGCCCGAACTCGCGCAGCAACGTGGCATTAGCTGGATCTTCCAGGGAATATGACATCGCCTCGGGCTGGACCCCCGGATTGGCCCAGACATTGAGTAGCGACGTCATGCAACGTGCGCCTATGCAGTTACGAATAATGCGCGCATTATTGCGCGACATATAGGTAGTGAAGAAATCGGCGGGTGGAACCTTCTCGACGCCGTACCACGGTTTACGTGCTCGGCAGTTGAAGCGTTGGTCGAGCCCCAACTGGAGCCCGTATTCAATATAGCCCAGGGCGTTGGTGTCTTGTAGGCTCTCGATAGGTTGGTGACAAAAGAAAAGTAAGCTGCGCGCTCCTTTGGCGATGCGGGATTGATAAAACTCTTCGTCCAACGGTCCTTCTAGGGGCAGGTCCTTCGACCCCACCACCACAGGGACAAGGAATTGCTCCTCGATGCCCCAGCGTTCCGACTCCTCAAGGGTAAGCGTGAAGAACGAATTGTCGCCGGTAGCGATACCCCGTCGCACGCGGCAATAGTCACCGAGCTTTGCGGTGCGGCCGACGAGAAGGGGGGCAATACGCTCGGCGCGCGAAGGGAGTAGCGGGGACCAGGGCACGCGAGCCTGTGTGCTATGCGCCTGAAGTCGGACCTCCCGCCCTCGTTGAACCGTCCCGTTGAGCTTGCCCTCGACTAGCCGAGGCCGGCGGTTGGGCCTGGCTCGCTTGGTTGCAACGGTGATTGCTGAAGTGGTCAGCACTCCGGCGAATGCGAGCTCATCCATTTCCAATACAACAATCTCGTCGATGTTGCAGTGCGCGAGCAAGGCTTCCTTGACCGCTTGCCCGTATCGTACGTCCAAGAACTCCGTCGGCGTGATGAACACCAGCCGTCCGCCCTCTTTTAGTCTCAGGAGCGCCTCTAGGAAGAAGTAAACATAACTGCCCGACAAGCTCGAAACCTTCAAGCCCAAGCGCGTCGAGTAGTGTCGAGCGAGCAACTTGTGCTCAGGTGAGAGATTGTGGTGACGTACGTATGGTGGGTTGGCGATGATTGCGTCGAATTCCTGCTCGCTCAGCGGCCAACGTCGCGAATCCAAAAAATCACCCACTGCTAGCTCGTGATCTCCGCTGATGGATGCTGTCGCCAGTCTGATCGCTGTCGAATCGATGTCCAAACCAAAAAGGCGTGGACCATTAGAGATCGCGCGGAGCAGGATGCCTCCTCCAACTCCAGGATCCAGGATGGTCTCAGGCTCAATCTCCTGAGCTGCGTCGGCCATGAATTCAGCTATTGGGGCGGGTGTGAAGAACTGCCCCATCTCGTACCGGCGATCGCGTTGGTTGAGGCGTTCCAGCTCCGCCTCGGGGGAAACGAGATCTACGAACATGTGTTCGATCTTACACATCGTCTCGGACGCACAGTCCCGGCAACGTCTCGTGGTGGGATGCGTGGGCCACTTCCCCTGCTTTGTACGGGACAATGCCGGTGCCCATGCCGCCCGACTCGTCCACCGCCCCCGAGCGCGGCCAACTAAAGGTCTTTATAGGCATGGCCGCGGGGGTCGGCAAGACCTACCGCATGTTGCAAGAGGGGCGCGCCGAAGCCGAGAGCGGGCGCGACGTGGCGATTGGCTACCTGGAGCCGCATGGACGCGAGGAGACCACGGCGCAGGCTGAGGGCCTGGAGGAGATCCCGCCGCGCATGGTCTCCTACCGTGGCACGCCTCTGGCCGAGATGGACCTGCCTGCGGTCCTGTCGCGCAAGCCCGAGCTGTGCCTGATCGACGAGCTGGCCCACACCAACGCGCCCGGCACCGAGCACGAGAAGCGCTACGAAGACGTCCAGGACGTGCTCGGGGCCGGCATCGACGTGTACTCGACGGTCAACGTCCAGCACCTGGAGAGCCTCAACGACCAGATCGTCCAGCTGACCGGCACCCGGGTGCGCGAGACGATCCCCGACGAAGTGCTCGCCCTCGCCGACGAGGTCGTCCTGATCGACCTCACCCCGGAGGCCCTGATCGAGCGCTTGCGCGCCGGCAAGGTCTACCGGCAGGAGCGTGTACCGGCCGCGCTCAACAACTTCTTCAAGGTCGAGAACCTCGCGGCGCTGCGCGAGACGGCCCTGCGTCACGTGGCCGAGGGCGTCGAGATCAAGCGCCTGGCGCCCGGCGCGCGCACGGCCCAGCCGCTGCGCCGCGAAGAAGGCTTCGAGGAGGCGCCATCGGTCCCAGGGGCCGGCACCCAGGCGATCGCCGAGCGCCTGCTGGCCCTGGTCGCGCTCGCCCCACACTCCCAGCGGATCGTCAGGCGCGCCGCACGCTCGGCCGAACGCCTCGGCGCTCGCCTCGACGTGCTCGTCGTGCGCCCGCCGGAGCGCACGCCAAGCGCCGAGGCTCGCGAGCAGCTGGAGGGGCTCAGGCGTCTCACGGCGATGCTCGGCGCGCGTCTGCTCGTCGAAGAAGGCGAGGACGTCGCGGCGGTTGCGATCGAGGCCGCCCGCCGGCTGGGCAGCACCTACGTCCTGATGGGGGCGCCCTCGCCGCGCCGCGGCCTCAAGCGCTTCTCAGAGCCGCTCGTCATACGCGTCCTGGAGGGCCTGCCCGGCGTGGACGTGCGGATCGTGGCCGACCCGACCCGGCGTGAGGAGGGACACGCGGACTGACCGCGAAAGATTGCCTGCACGCCGCAACGTCGCGGCACATAGGCTGTTGCAATGAACATGCTTCCACGAATCCGCCCGCTCACGCTCATGCTCGCCGCGCTGCTCAGCGCGGCCCTGCTCGCCGGCTCGACGAGTGCGCTCGCCGGCTCCTCTCGTCCCGCCGCGCCGGCCTCCTCCTCGTCCACGCCTCGCGCTCACACCTCCGCGTCTTTTCTGACCGGTATCGGCGACCAGCAGACCGAGATGTTCAGCAATCCTCTGTGGTTGCAGTTGCACACCAAGATCGCGCGCTACATCGCCCCGTATGACGCGGCGGTGCGGCCCTACTCGTTGCAGCTGGCTCGCGAATGGATCGGCGAGGCCGAAGCCGACCACCAGCAGGTCCTGGTCGCCTTCTACCACTCCGAGTACACGCCCACAAAGATGCCCTCCGTCGCCGTCTATCAGCGCGACGTCAAGCAGTTCCTGGCCCTGTTTCCCAAAGTGAAGCAGTACCAGGCCTGGAACGAGGCCAACCGTGGGACCGTGGTCGAAATCGTCAAAGGCAAACGCCACATCGGCCTCGTCTCGCCCACTGCCAGTCAGTCTGCCCAGTACTACAAGGCCCTGCGCGCCATCTGCCGCGGCTGCAGCTTGACCGGGCTGGACATCCTCGACGGTCCCTCGGTCAGCCCCAGCCTGCGCTACATCGCCGAATACAAGCACGAGATCGCGCGCCTGAAAGTGCCGATGCCCCAGCTGTGGGGACTGCACAACTACTCCGACACGAACCGTTTCCAGACGACCCGCACCCGCGCGATCCTGGCCGCCGTGCCGGGGCAGGTGTGGCTTACCGAGACGGGCGGCATCGTCCAGTTCGGCAGCTCCTTCCCCAACAAGAAAGGCTCAGGCCTGACGCGCGCCGCCAAGGCCCTGTCCTTCATGTTCAAACTCGCTGCCTCGAACTCGCGCATCAAGCGCCTCTACATCTTCCAGTGGTCCGGTGGGACCAGCGCTGTGCGCTTCGACGCAGGCTTGATGGACCCCAAATACAACCCGCGGCCCGGCTACGTGGCCGTGTGCAAGCAGGTGCACGCGGCTAAGTGCAACGTCAAAGTGAGTAAAAGCTGAGACGGCGGACAGGGTCAGCGCGAAGCCGGAATGCGCTGGTCCGCGGCACGCGCGCGCGGGCGCCAGTCGGCGAGCAACTTGGCTAGCAGCAGCGCCAGCAATCCCACGCCGGCGGCCAGTGGCGCGAGAGCGCGCAGGGGGTAGCGGGCGCCGTTGTGCAGGGTCAGGTTCAGTGCTGTGTTATCGCCTGCGCCCACGATCGAGAGCAGCCCGCGATGGTCGATGCCCAGGAGCGTCGGTCCAAGCGTCGCGAAGATGCACCAGCCGGCGAGCGCCGCGAGCCCCCACAGCAGCGAGCGGGTCGAGATGCGCGCGCGCGCCGTGGCCAGGATCGCGCACAGCACCGCCCCACCGGCGGCAAGCAGGAACGGCCAGATGCCGCCCCAGCCGCGACCCATGCCAAACGCGGAGGCGATCGTCGGCTGGAAGAAGCCTTTGCCCAGGTAGCGCACGAACACGACCGCCTCGTTCTCATAGCCGATCAAGGGGTGAGTGATCGTGGCGATCGTGATGGTCGTGAGCGACGCGGCGGCGAGCGCGATGGTCGGTCCCGGGAAACGCTTCAGCGCCAATGCGATCGGGAGCGCCAGGAAGGGGATCGCCGTCATCAAGAAGCGCGGGCCCATGAAGCCTCCGCCGAACGGCAGGTAATAGCCGGCGTTGTAGCCGAAATAGAGCACGCAGATGCCGGCGATCGTCAGCGCCTCGGCCCGCAGCCCGCGGCGGTAAAGCAACCATGTGCCGACTCCACCCATGATCAGAACGGGCGAGAGCGTCAACAGGCCACGCGAGTCGAACAGCAGCGTGGCCAGCACCGGCAGGCTGGGCGCCGAGATGCCGAAGAAGCCCTGCTGCTGGCGTTCGATGTTCTGGTAGGCCAGGTGCGTCCAGGAATGAAACGCATAGTGGTTGTAGAGCAAAAGCGGCACGATCCCGATCAGCCCGCCCAGCACGAAAGGCCCGACGCGCAACAGCAGGCCACGCGGATTGAAGCTGTCGCGGCGGGAGATCAGATACAGGCCGAGCACGAGCGCACAGAAGAACAGCGGGTACTCCGAGGCGCCCGCATAACCGAGCAGCAGTCCTGCCACGCCCAGGTAGTAAGGATTGGGGGGCCCGGCGCGCTCGTGCCACATCAGGGTGAAGGCCGCAAAGCCCAGGCAGGCCGTCAAAACGTGGCTGAACAGCAGCGTGCTGAGCGGGAGCGTGAGCGTGCCCAAACCCAGGATCACCGCCGTGGCCGCCCCATAGCCAGGCTGCAGGCTCTCTGCCAGGTGCCCGACCAGCGCCAACAGGACCAGGCCGGGCAGCACGCTGCCCCACAGCCCGAGGAGATAGATCATCTCGTCGCCCGGATGGTTGGGCGGCGCCACGTGCCGGTCGGTGAAGCCTTCGGCGCCCAGCCCTTTCAGCACGTCATAGAAGGGCAGCGAGAACAGTGCGAGGCCGGGTGCCCGCGCCGAGTACCAGTGGCCCTTGTAGAAAGCCTTGTCGCCCGTGTTTTCCTGGTACTGGTCGATCGGGGTCCGGTCCTGGTCCAGCGAGCGGATCAGGTCGTAGTGGGAGGTCTGGTTCCACGAGAAGCTCTGGATCAGGGTCGCGTAGGAGAGGCCTACGAGCAGGATCGCGGCGAGGGCGATGTAGCGCTTTGCGGGGTGACTCGCGTGCGCGCGCGCGTAAAAAGCCCTCCTTCGCGCACGCGCACGCGAGTCACCCTCGGTGGGAGCATCGAGCGAGCTCACGGTCCCGGCTTCAGGTTGCTGACAGAGCCGACCATGGGCACGCAGGGCAAGCTGGGCAAGGACGCAAGGAGCGTGGCGTGCGCTAGCACGCGAGCGACTGAGGACGCAGATCCAGCGCAGCCATGCGTGTTCATGGTCCGTGCAATGCCTTCGGGCCTGGGCCTATTTCGTAGATCACGAGCGAGCCGACCGCCCGCTTGGTGATGCCCAGCCCCGTCACCGGCTTCGCCGCGGCCGCAGCCAGGTTGGGCGGCTCGGGGATCTCCGGCAACTTGATCCCCGGCAGCACCGGCATCGCCGTGTGCAGCACGACCGTCTTCACCCCGTAGTAGCGCAGCTTCTCCACGCTGGCCTTGTCCGGGAAGCCGCTCATCCCGCCCCTCAAATCGTCCACCGCGGGAATGTCAAAAGTGCTGTTGCCGATCGGGATCTCATAGAAGCCGTCGGTCGAGAAGTACTGCCACAAGCGATCCGCCGCGCCGTCGGTGGGCAGATCCATCACCGGCCCCTTCAGCCCGACCTCGGCCCGGGCCGGCTGCGGCACGACCGGGTGGCCCAGGTGTCCCGCGCCTTCGCCCACGACCGCCACGACCAAAAGCGCCCCCACGACGCCCACCAGGCGTCCCGCGCCGCGCGTGCCATAGCCCGCGCCCCACGTCCTGACCGTCTCGGCGATCCGCCAGGCGCCCGCTCCCGCAAGCAGCGCCAGCAGCAGGGTCCCCAGCGTGAACACCCTCCCCGGCACCCTCACCCCGTCCCAGCCGGGCGCGTAGTCGAACAGCAGCCGGTAGGGGTAGCCCGCGCCTGTGAGGCCCATACCCATCGCGAGGACCCAGCACAACGCCAACCCGCACGCCAAGCCCAGGCGCACACGACGGGTATAGATCGAGGCGAAGCACCCGATCAAGGCGAGCACGCCAATCACCCCCCCCGGAAAAAACACGTCCTCGTTCTTGGAGTGCACGTGAGCCCTGGCGCCCGCGGTAACACCACCCCAAACACGGTTCTCCGAGGAGGCCGACAGCAGCGCCCAAGGGCCCGAGGAGTAGTTCTTGACTTCCTTGATCGTGCGTCGTGCGGTCGGGTACTCGCTTGCCACCTTCAGGTACGGGCGCGCCTCATACACCGTGATCGCGCCACACAGCGCGATGCCCAAGCAGGTGATCACGACCAGCTCGC
>Ga0208586_1000760_pt1 | contig 11095 bp, 11 predicted proteins | sample NGESurshal072012_6_FD_184471 | JGI IMG/M metagenome (GOLD analysis project Ga0208586, IMG submission 184471) | Arctic peat soil microbial communities from Barrow, Alaska - NGEE Surface sample 53-3 shallow-072012 (SPAdes) | ecosystem: Environmental > Terrestrial > Soil > Wetlands > Peat ... | reverse complement strand
GGGGTTCACGGTGCCGCCCCCGGCCGCAGCGGTCGTGCGGATCACGCTCGGCACGGCGGACGCGGCGCTGGAGGCGCAGCGGATCTGCGCCGCCTGCGGCGTCCGGGCCGGGTGCTTCCGGCCGCCCTCGGTCCGGCCCGGCGAAGCGTGCCTGCGGCTGACGGCCCGGGCCAACCTCACCGAAGTTGACCTCGTTACGGCATTCCGCGCACTGGGTGCGGTGAGAGATCATGTCCGGATAACCGCTTCGGCGGGAAGGAAGTGGCCATGACCGTCTCCCCCGTCCCCGTATCCCCGGACCCGCCGGATAAGAGCAGCAGGCCCGGCGGCCGGCGGGGCGTGGCGGCCAGGCCGGTCGCGGCCCCAGCCGGCGAGGGCAGCGCCCGCGAGGGCAGCGCCCGCGAGGGCAGGGCCAGCGAGGGCAGGGCCAGCGAGAACGGGCCGGGCCAGGTGCTGGCCAGCCCGCTACTGAGGCTGCCCAAGTACTACACGGTCAAGCGCCAGCTGCTCGAGCTCATCGTCACGGTGGCGCCAGGCAGCCCGGTCCCGCCGGAACGCGAGCTGGCCCGCGATTATGGTACGTCGCGGACCACCGTCCGCCAGGCGCTGGCCGAGCTGGTGGTCGAGGGACGCCTGCTGCGGCGGCAGGGCAAGGGCACGTTCGTGGCCAAGCCCAAGGTGGCTCAGGCCCTGGAGCTGGCCAGCTATACCGAAGGCATGCGGGCGCACGGCCTGAACCCGCAGACGAAAATCCTGGAGATCGGCTACATCACGGCCGATGAGGACCTGGCCGTGCTGCTCGGTATCCGCCCGGGGGGCCGCGCGCTGCGCATCCACCGGCTCAGGCTGGCCGACGGCGAGCCGATGTCCATCGACACCTCCCACCTGCCGGCCCGCCGGTTCCCCGGCCTGCGCAAGCAGCTCAACCGGCACAGCTCGCTGTATGAGGCCCTCGGCTCCGCCTATGGCGTCCGGCTGACCGAAGCCGAGGAGACGATCGAGACCGTGCTGGCCGATCCGCACAGCGCCGACCTGCTGGCGGTGGATATTGGTATGCCCCTGCTGCTGCTGTCCCGGCACGCGGTGGACGTCACCGGGGAGCCGGTTGAGTGGGCCCAGTCCTGGTACCGCGGTGACCGGTACAAGTTCGTCACCCGGCTGCGGCGGTTACCGGATTGGGCCTGATCATCGTCAGCGGCACGGGAACAGACGTCGGCAAGACAGTCACCACCGCGGCCCTGGCCACGCTGGCCCGGGCCCGCGGGGAACGCGTGGCCGTGGTCAAGCCGGTCCAGACGGGTGAGCCGCCCGGGACGCCAGGCGACCTCGGCGCCGTGGCCGCCCTGGCGGGCGTCGCCGACCGGCACGAGCTCGCGCGGTACCCGGATCCGCTCTCCCCCGAAGCCGCCGCGCGCGTGGCGGGCCGGCCCCCGCTGGACCTGCGGGCCGCGGCGAGCTATATCACGGCGCTGGCCGAGGACCGGCCGCAGGTCATCGTGGAGGGGGCCGGGGGCCTGCTGGTGCGGTTCGACCCGGCGGGATCGACGATCGCCGACCTGGCCGCCATGCTGGCCGCGCCGGTGCTCGTCGTGGCCGGGGCCGGACTCGGCACCCTCAACCACACGGCCCTCACGCTGGAGGCGCTGGCCGCGCGGAAGCTCGCGTGCGCCGGGGTCGTGGTCGGCAGCTGGCCCGCCCAGCCGGGCCTGGCCGAACGGTGCAACCTGCGCGACCTGGAAACCGTGGCCGGCCAGCCGCTGGCCGGCCTGCTGCCCGCGGGCGCCGGCCAGGCGGACCGCGCCACCTTCCTGGGCCTCGCCCGGCAGAGCCTGTCGCCCGCCCTGGGCGGGACGTTCGATGGAGTTCCGTTAGCCCCGGTACGGACCTCCGCAACCGATTGCGAACGGTAACGCTCAGGTCTTGCCGCGACCGGCCGGACGGTGCAACATCGTAGTAACCAGTGTGCCATGCGTCATACCCGCACAGCAGCCGGTCCATCGCCACTGGGGGGGATCGCGGCTCATCGTGGCCGCCGGGCGGTCGGCTGGCCGCCCGGCTCGCACGATGAGAGGGAACATGGTCCAGCCACAACGGAGGGCGCGGAACCCGCTCAGCATGGCGGTCGCCACCGTCCTGCTGCTCGCCGGGGTGATCGGGGCCTTCTGGGTCCCCATCTACGCCCGCAGTGCTCCCAAGCTCGGCGACTTCCCGTTCTTCTACTGGTTCCAGCTCATCTGGATGCCGGTGGTGATGGTCCTGTGCTATCTCGCGTACCTGCTGATGAGGAGCACGCCGGCCAGTACCGCCGGCCCGGCGGACGGCACGCTCGCCAGTGACGGCCGGGAGGCGAAGTGACTCACATCAACGCGGTCTCCTTCACCATCGTCATTGTCCTGTTCGCCGTGGTCACGGTGGCCGGTTTCGCCGCGTCCCGCTGGCGGCGGGCGGAGAGCATCCTGCACCTCAACGAATGGGGACTCGGCGGGCGGGGCTTCGGGACGTTCGTCACCTGGTTCCTGCTGGGCGGTGACCTGTATACCGCCTACACGTTCATCGCCGTCCCCGCCCTCGTCTACGGCACCGGCGCGGCCGGGTTCTACGCGCTGTCCTACACGATCATGGTGTTCCCGATCGTGCTCGTGTTCGCGCCCCGCCTGTGGTCGATCGCCCGGATGCACAACTACATCACGCCGGCCGACTTCGTCCGGGGCCGGTACGGCTCACGCGGTCTCGCGCTCGCCGTCGCGGGCACCGGGATCCTCGCCACCATGCCGTACATCGCGCTTCAGCTCGTGGGCATCCAGGCGGTGCTGACCGTCCTCGGCGTCGGCGGGACCTCCACCAACGGCTTCGTCAGGGACCTGCCGCTGCTGGTCGCCTTCATCATCCTCGCCGCCTACACCTACTTCTCCGGGCTGCGCGCGCCCGCGCTGATCGCCTTCGTCAAGGACACGCTCGTCTACGTGATGGTCATCGTGGCGGTCATCTACATCCCGGCCCGGCTCGGCGGCTGGGGGCACATCTTCAACGTGGCCGGCGCGCACCTGAAGACCACCAACCCCAAGACGCACAAGCCGTTCGGCTCGCTCATCGTGATGCCGGCCGGCGAATGGGCGTACGCCACGCTCGCGCTCGGCTCGGCCCTGGCCCTGTTCATGTACCCGCACGCGATCACCGGCGTATTCGCGGCCAAGCGGCGCGACGTGATCCGGCGGAACATGGCCATGCTGCCCCTCTACTCGATCGTGCTGGGCCTGATCGCACTGCTCGGCTACATGGCGCTGGCCACCCCGGCCGTCAACGCCGGGGTCAAGGCGGCCGGCGGCAACGCCCAGCTGTCCGTCCCGCTGCTGTTCGAGCACATGTTCCCGAGCTGGTTCGCCGGCATCGGCTACTCGGCGATCGTCATCGGCGCGCTGGTGCCCGCCGCCATCATGTCGATCGCGGCGGCCAACCTGTTCACCCGCAACATCTACACGGAGTTCTTCCGGCCCGGCGCAAGCGCGTCCGAGCAGACCAGGGTAGCCAGGTACGTCTCGCTCATCGTCAAGGCCGGGGCATTGGTCTTCGTGCTGGCGCTGCCCAAGACGTTCTCGATCAACCTGCAGTTGCTGGGCGGCATCTGGATCCTGCAGACCTTCCCGTCGATCGTGGCCGGCCTGTACACCCGCTGGTTCCACCGGTGGGCCCTGCTGCTCGGCTGGCTGGCGGCCATGGTCTACGGAACGGTCCAGGCCTACCGGGCCCCCACCCCCGGCACGCCGCAATCGCATTTCGGCGGATCCACGGCACCGGTCCTGGGCCACGTCATGTACATCGCGATCGCCGCCTTCGTGCTGAATCTGGCGATCGCGGTCGTCGGGACCGTGGTGTTCCGATTGCTACGGCTGCCGGAAGGGGCGGACGAGACACTGCCGCACCAGTACACCGCTGATCCGGCGGCCACTGCCGCCGCGCCGGTCCCCGCCGCCACCGTGCCCGGGCCCGGCTCCCCGCCCATCAGTTAACCCACTGGTAACATCGCCCGCGTGAGCGAGGACGCGCCCGGCGGCAGGCCCGGGACCGGGCACGGCGGAGTACTGGCGCTGGGCGCGGCGCGCCAGCACGGCGTCACGACGATGTTCACGCTGTCCGGCGGGCACGTGTTCCCGCTGTACGACGCGGCCACCCGGGCCGAGCCCGCGGTCCCGATCATCGACGTCCGGCACGAGCAGACCGCGGTGTTCGCGGCCGAGGCCACGGCCCGGCTGACCCGGTCCCCCGGCCTGGCCGTGGTCACCGCCGGGCCCGGCGTGACCAACAGCGTCAGCGCGGTCACCACCGCGCACTTCAACGGGGCGCCGGTGGTGGTGCTGGGAGGCCGGGCCCCGGACTACCGCTGGGGCGCGGGCAGCCTGCAGGAGATCGACCATCCGCCCCTGCTGGCCCCGGTGACCAAGCGCGCCTGGACCGAACACGCCACAGCGCAGCTGGCCGGCTCGGTGGACGAGGCGTTCCGGCTGGCCGCCAGCCCGCACCGCGGCCCGGTGTTCCTGGACGTGTCGCTGGAGGCGCTGTACGACCAGGCCGCGCCGCCGGCCGCCGCGGCCGGCCCGGTGGCGATCCCGCCGTCCGGCGCCGCCCCGGACCCGGGCGTGGTCAGCGACATCGCCCGGCGGCTGGCCGAGGCGTCGCAGCCGGTCCTGGTGCTGGGATCCGACGTATGGCTGGACGGCGCCGAGGACGCGGCCCGGGCCTGCGCCGAAGCCTGGTCGCTGCCGGTCATCGCCAACGGGCAGGGCCGCGGCATCCTGCCCGCCGGGCATCCGCAGCTGGTCACCCGGGCGCGCTCGGTGGCCTTCCGGGAGGCGGACCTGGTCGTGGTGGCCGGGACGCCGCTGGACTTCCGGCTGGGCTACGGTCAGTTCGGCGCCGGGAACCAGGAGGCCCCGGTGGTGCACGTGGTGGACAGCCCCGGCCAGATCGCCACCCACCGCCCGCTGGCGGCCGCGGCCGCCGGTGACCTGAGCGCGTTCTTTGCCGCGCTGAGCGTGGAGCCCGGGGGCGGAGAGGCCGAGGCCCGGGCCGAGTGGCTGGCGCGGTTGCAGGAGACGGCCCGGGCCGCGATCGCGGCCGACGCACCCCTGCTGGCCAGCGAGGCCACCCCGATCCACCCGATGCGGGTGTACGGGGAACTGAACCGGGTGCTGGCCGACGACGCGGTGATCATCGGGGACGGCGGGGACTTCGTCTCGTTCGCGGGGCGGCTGGTGGAACCGGCCCGTCCCGGGCACTGGCTGGACCCGGGCCCGTTCGGCTGCCTGGGCACCGGTCTGGGCTACGCCATCGCGGCCCGGCTGGCCCGGCCCTCGTCGCAGGTCGTGCTGCTGCTCGGGGACGGCGCGGCCGGCTTTTCCCTGATGGACGTGGACACGCTGGTCCGGCACGGGCTGCCGGTCGTCATGGTGTGCGGCAACAACGGCGCCTGGGGGCTGGAGAAGCACCCGATGCGGGCGCTGTACGGCTACGACGTCGCGGCCGACCTGCAGCCCGGCTGCCGGTACGACGAGGTGGTGCGGGCACTGGGCGGGGCCGGTGAGCTGGTCACCGAGCCGGGCCAGATCGGCCCGGCGCTGGAGCGGGCGTTCGCGTCGGGGGTCCCCTACCTGGTCAACGTGGTCACCGACCCGGAGATCGCGTACCCGCGGTCGACGACGGGAGTGTGACCGTTAGTCGATGACGGCGATCAGGTCGCCTTCCTGGATCACGTCACCTTCGGCCACGTTCAGCTTGGACAGGACGCCGGGATCCTCGGCCAGCACCGGGATCTCCATCTTCATCGATTCCAGGATGACCACGGTGTCGCCCGAGCCGATCTGCTGACCCTCGGCCGCGACCACCTTCCAGACGTTCGCGACCATCTCCGCTCTGATCTCCGCCACCCGAGCTCCCCTCCTGGACTGATCCGAGCAGCATAGAGGAGGCCGGGGCCGGGACCGGTGCTACTAGCGGGCGATGACCCGGGCCAGCGCCTCCACCACCTCGGGGTCGTATTCGGCGCTGGTGTCGAGCCGAAGCCGGCCGACCACCGCCGTGGCCCGGCTCGGGTTGGCGGAGCTGCCCACCAGGTCATCGAAGGCGTTCACGGCCCGGATGATGCGGCTGCTGAGCGGGGGCGCCACGGTGCCGACAGCGGCCGGGTCCCGGCACGGGTCGCTCTGGCGGCGGACGATCTCGGCCACGCTGTCCAGCATGCGGGCCTGCTCGATGACCTCGGCGCCCAGCTCCGCGATCTGGCGCTGGTCCTCCGGCGACACCAGCACGGTCGCCCCGCCCGGGATCGGGTCGGGCAGCGACAGCTGCCCGATGTCGTGGATCAGCGCCGCGTACTGGAGCTCCAGCAGCTGCTGCTCGGACAGGCCCAGTTCACGGCCGACCGCCACCGCCAGCCGGCTGACCCGGTCCGAGTGACCGGCCTCGACGTAGCCACCGATCTCGGTGACCTGGGCCAGCGCCCGGACGGTCTGCAGGTAGGTGGCCCTGATGCCGGCGTAGCGGCGAAACGCGACCTGGGTGACCAGGAGCGGGGCGATGAACACGGCCACCGCGACCAGTCCCATGGCCTCGGCGGCGAACACGATCAGCGTGGCGGACGAGCCGACCGCCACCCCGAGCGGACCCAGGACGCGCACCTCGTCGGTGAACGTGACCCACAGCCGGGCGCGCAGCACGCTGGCCCGGACGGCCGCCTCAAGCACCATGTTGACCAGCCAGGCCAGCGCGACCAGCACGGCCAGGACGGCGAACGCCGTCCACCAGTGCCGGATCACGGCCGGGGTGTCGGCCAGCGGCCGGAACACGAACGCGGCGAAGGCCACCGCGAGCAGGCGGGAGGCCATGCTGGCCCGCCGGGCCGGACGGCCCGCGGCCAGGTGCGGCAGCACCCCGAGCGTCATGCCGATCCCGGTCACCGCGACCACCTGCAGCGCCGACTGCCAGGCCGGCACCGGCCCGATCCGGATCAGCAGCGCGTAGGCCAGCGCGCAGGCCGTCCCGATCGGTGCCGCCTCCCGGTCCCCGGGCAGGTTGAGCCGGAGCAGTTCGCCCAGCGCGATCAGGGCCGCGAACGCCAGGGCCCACTTGACCGCGACCACGCCGGCCAGCAGCGTCTGCACCACCGCCACCGTGACCAGCAGACCGGCCGCCGCGGCCAGCAGCCGCGGCCCGGTGCCAGCTGGCCGCCGCGCGCGGGACCGCAGCCGCGGGCTCGTCACCCGGCTCTGCCTCCCGCTCACGCGGCTCTGGCTAACGTTCACGCTGGTCCCGCACCTCAGCGGCTGCCCATGACGCGCAGCGGTGCAGCCGGATCGTCGTGGTCGTGCGCGGCCGCTTCGATCCGCTCACCCGGCGGCGGCACCGGCGTGTCCGGGGTCTGCCAGCCGTCCCGCTCGACCGCAGCCACCAGAGCATCGACGAAGGCCGGGTCGAACTGGGTCCCGGAGCAGTTGTGCAGTTCGGTGATCGCTTCGGCGATGGAGCGGGCGCCACGGTAGGACCGGGTCGAGGTCATGCAGTCGAACGCGTCGGCCACCGCGAGCACCCGGGCGAACTCGGGGATCTCGTCGCCGGCCAGGCCCATCGGGTAGCCGCAGCCGTCGATCCGCTCGTGGTGGTGCATGATGCCGGCCAGCGCCTCGTCCAGGAAGCCGATCTCCTTGATGATCTCCAGGCCGCGCATCGGGTGCAGCTGGATCGCGGCGTACTCTTCCTCGGTCAGCTTGCCGGTCTTCTGCAGCACCTTGGTCGGCACCCCGAGCTTGCCCACGTCGTGCAGCATGCCCGCGTACCTGATCGCCTCCACCCGCTCGGGCCGCATCCCGATCGCGCGGGCGATCATCACCGAGCCGCGTGACACCCGCTCACTGTGGCCGCGGGTGTAGAAGTCCTTGGTCTCCACCGCCTGGCAGAGCACCCGGAGCGTGGCCTCGTAGGCCCGCTGCTGGTTGGCGAACTGCGCGATGGCCCAGCGCGCCACGAACAGCGGGATCAGGACCAGGATGGCCGCGAACGCCCCGACCACGCTCCACAGCGCCGCGATCAGGAGGCCGAAGACGGCGTAACCGAGGTCCGGCAGCGACAGCCGCAGGTTCAGCAGGCGGCGGCCGCTCTCGCCCCCGCTGGTCAGCCACAGGACCACGCTGACCATGCCGTAGTTGGCCACGATGTGCGCGGCCGCAGCCCCGACGAACGGGCCGATGATCTGCGGGAACGAATTATGCGGGGGGATGCCGACCACACCGCCCAAGGCGAGGTAAACCCGCCCGGCGGCGTACGCGCTGAGCGCGTACATCGCTCCGTTGAAGACCCGCTGAGCGGGCTTCAGGCCGCGGCGCAGGCTGAACGCGCTGACGAGGCCGACGATGGCCGCACCCCACGGGCCGACCAGGACCACCGAGGCGAGCGTGGCCGCGTAACCAGGGGACCAGGCCACCTGGCGCGGCAGAATCGCCGTTGGTGTGGACTCGCACACCAGGAACAGCACTGCGAGAACCGCCAGGCGGCTCCAGGCAACATCCCGGTGCGGGCCATACCCCGTGACGATCGCGGCCGCGATGACGATAACGCCGATATAAAGCCACGTCGCACGCGAGAGCCTGCCCAATTCCCCCCCTCACCGTGGCCGAACGATGCCGAACATCCAGACCGGTCAGGGTAAGCCCCAGACAACTCCTAGCTGCACAACCGCGCCTCCTCCCACACTCGGACCCGCACAGGCGGCGGCGGGTCAGCAACCGAGGGTGACCATCTAACGGCGCAAGCGTAGGCGCTCACCGCCGCAGAACGAAAAGCCAGCGTAACCCGACCCGGTGCATCCGCGTAGGCCCAAAGTTCATCGTGAGCGAATAGTACCTACCGGAACGCCCAGTGTAATCAAATCGTGTAATCAAATCGTGTGATCAGATCGGTGTGATCAGATCAGTCGATGACTTCGATCTGCGCGCGGACTTCCTGGATACGGATGAGGATCTTAGCCCGCAGCTCGACCGGCGCCTGATCGCAGCAGTGCTTGCGGACCAGCCTCTTCACCGCGTCCTCGAGGCCGTACTCGCGCAGGCAGGGCCCGCACTCGTCCAGGTGCTGGCGCACCTTCGACTGGTCGGTGGTGTCGAGCTCACCGTCCAGGTACGCATAGATGCGGTCCAGCACCTCGGTACACGGCGTCTCGTGGTGGTTCCCGCAGCTCATCGGGCTTCCTCCCCAGGCTCGCCATCCGCGGCGTCAGCCGCCGAGCCAGATCCAGACGCGGACCGGACCAGGCCACGGCCCGCGGCGTAGTCCTGGAGCATGTCGCGCAGCTGCCTGCGCCCCCGGTGCAGGCGCGACATCACCGTGCCGATCGGCGTTCCCATGATGTCGGCGATCTCCTTGTACGCGAAACCTTCCACGTCGGCCAGGTAGACCGCGATGCGGAACTCTTCCGGCAGGGCCTGCAGGGCCTGCTTGATGTCGGAGTCGGGCAGCCCCTCGAGCGCCTCGGCCTCGGCGGACTTCAGGCCGCTGGAGGTGTGCGAGGCGGCCCGGGCAAGCTGCCAGTCCTCCACCTCTTCGGCGCCGGAGCGCTGCGGCTCGCGCTGCCGCTTCCGGTAGGTGTTGATGAACGTGTTGGTCAGGATGCGGAACAGCCAGGCCTTCAGATTGGTGCCCGGCTGGAACTGGTGGAAGGAGGCGTACGCCTTGGCGAACGTCTCCTGTACGAGATCTTCGGCATCCGCTGGGTTGCGGGTCATCCGGAGCCCGGCGGAATACAGCTGATCCAAAAACGGCAGAACATCCTGTTCAAACCGTTCGTCACGCTGCTCAAGTGTCTCCGGGACGGGACCCACCTCCTCGGTATCCATCATGGCCGGCCTGTGAAAAGCATATGGCCGGGAGGATACATGGCTGGGTGGTCCGGGGACCCCCCCGAGGCTGGCCATTCCGCCCATGGGCGGTGCCACCTGGGGAACGGGTACCGGCTGGATACCCAAGCTGAGGCCGGCGTGCTCCGCCGGACGTGAGCCACAAGCTACTGGCATGTGCAGTGGAACACAGCGGCCGGCCAAGGCATTCCTGCCCGTCATTCCCGCGCGGCGGGGATGAACTGGTCCGGGCGGGGAACATACTGAGAAACCCATGCGGCAGAGGCGGTAGCCGCAGCCACGGCAGGAGTTACGGTGAGGCCTTCGGCCAGCGCCGCGGCCGTCGACGATCCCGGGTCACTGTCGCCGTACTGGCGCTTTCACCAGGCGGTGGCCGAGGCGCAGCTCGCGTCCTGGCTGCCCCGCGAAGGCCGCCTGCTGGTGGACATCTCGGGGCCGCGGGCGAAAGCGGCCCAGATCGCGTCTGCAGCCGGTCACACCGTGCTGCGGGTGGCCAGCGCCGCGCCCCGGCCCACCGGACCGGTCGACGGCGTGCCACCGGGCCTGGTGCCACCGGACCTGATGCCTGCCGGTCTGGTACAGCCGGCCACAGCACCGGCCAACGGGTCCCGGGCCGGCCAGACCGCGCTGGTCTCCTCCGACCTGGGGTCCCTGGCGTTCCTGGCCGACAGCTGCGCCGACGGCGTCATCGCCGAGGACCGCGCGCTGTCCATGCAGCTGGCCGCGGAGCACCTGATCGCCGACATCGCCCGGGTCCTGCGCCCAGCCGGGCGCGTCCTGGCCTGCGTTGACTCCCTGGTCCTGGGCATGGCCATGCTGGCCGAGCAACGGCACTGGGCCGAGCTGACCGACCTGCCGCACGCCGAGGTGGTCCTCGTCCCCTGGCCGGACGGCACGATCACCCGCTGCTTCGGCAGCGAGCAGCTGCGGGAGCTGTTCGAGGACGCCGGGCTGACCGTGATGTGGATCCGGCCGCGTACGGTGTTCTCCCCGTCCACGGTCGCGCACGTGCTCCGCCGGGACCCCAAGGGCCTGCCGCGGCTGGTCGAGGCCGAGCTCGCCATGCAGCCGGACGAGTCCGTCGGCGTGCAGCTGGTCATCTCGGCCCGTAAGCGGCCGCCCCAGGGAGCCTAGCGGCGGAGCCGGTCGTGCTTGGCCTGGCAAGCGACGCAGCGGGACGCCTCCGGGCGCGCCTC
>Ga0208586_1000759_pt1 | contig 11108 bp, 11 predicted proteins | sample NGESurshal072012_6_FD_184471 | JGI IMG/M metagenome (GOLD analysis project Ga0208586, IMG submission 184471) | Arctic peat soil microbial communities from Barrow, Alaska - NGEE Surface sample 53-3 shallow-072012 (SPAdes) | ecosystem: Environmental > Terrestrial > Soil > Wetlands > Peat ... | reverse complement strand
TGTCGCCGTAAGGCAGGGCTATTCCGAGATGCATGGTCGCTTCCTCGCTTTGGCTGGTTGCTGGTTTCCCGCTAGTCTATAGATTTCCGCGACGGGTACCACGGCATCGGCATCGACCGGCGCCAGCCAGGAGACGTGCGGTGATCAAGCTCGGATACAAGGCATCGGCGGAGCAGTTCGCGCCGGGCAAGTTGCTGAGCTTCTCGTGTCTTGCCGAGGAAGTCGGTTTCGATTCGGTCTTCATCAGCGATCACTTTCAGCCATGGAAGCACGTCGACGGCCATGCGCCCTTCTCGCTGACGTGGCTGGGCGCGCTGGGCGCCAGAACGTCGCGTGTCGTCATAGGCACCAGCGTGCTGACACCGACTTTCCGCTACCATCCTTCCATCGTCGCCCAGGCGTTCGGCACGATGGGCGCGATGTTTCCGGGGCGCGTCGTGCTCGGCATCGGTACCGGCGAGGGACTCAACGAAGTGCCTTCGACCGGCCAACCCTGGCCCGAATTCAAGGAGCGCTTCGCTCGCCTGCGCGAATCCGTCACGCTGATCCGGGCGCTCTGGACCCAGGAGCGGGTCAGCTTCGAAGGCCAGTACTACAAAACCGAGAAGGCGACGATCTACGACCGCCCCGATACGCCGGTGCCGATCTATGTCGCCGCCGCGGGTGCCCTCGTGGCGCGTTACGCCGGCCGCTCCGCCGAGGGCTTCATTTGCACGAGCGGCAAGAAGCCGGAGCTCTACACCGAGACCCTGTTGCCGAAGGTCGCCGAAGGCATCGCGGCGTCGGAGGATCCGGCGCGGCCCTATGATCGCATGATCGAGGTCAAGGTGTCGTTCGACACCGACAAGGTGCGAGCGCTCGAGGACACGCGGCACTGGGCGGCGCTGGCGCTGACGCCCGAGGAAAAGATGACGGTTGAGGATCCGCTCGAGATGCAGCGCCTCGCCGACGCGCTGCCGCTGGAACGCGCCGCCAGTCGATGGATCGTATCCAGCGACCCCGACGAGCACGTCGAGCGGATCGGTTACTATGTCGGTCTCGGCTTCCGGCATCTGGTGTTCCACGCGCCGGGACCAGACCAGGCACGCTTCCTGAATCTCTACGGTGAGCATGTGCTGCCGCGGCTGCGCAAGCGTTTCGGTTGAGTGCGCGGGACCGGCCGATGAAACGCAGCAACGCCGTCGAGATCCTCGTCGTCCCCGGCATTCCGCTGGTGCGCAAGGACGACGATCTCGTCGCCTTGATTGGCGAGGGGCTGGCGCGCGGTGGCATCGTGCCACGTGGCGGCGACGTCTTCGTGCTGACGCAGAAGATCGTGTCCAAGGCCGAAGGGCGCATGGTCGATCTGGCGACCGTCAAACCTTCGGCCGAAGCGATCGAACTCGCTGGCAAGGTCCAGAAGGATCCGCGCCTCGTCGACCTGATCCTGTCGGAATCGGTGCGCGTCGTCCGGGCAAGGCCGGGCATCCTGATCGTCGAGCACAAGCTCGGTCTGGTGATGGCAAATGCGGGCGTCGACCAGTCCAACGTGACCTCGCCCGGTGACCCGCAGCGAGCGTTGCTGCTGCCGGTCGATCCCGACGGCAGCGCGGCGATATTGAGGAGGCGCCTGTCGAAGAGGTTCGGCGTACCAGTCGCCGTGATCATTAGTGACAGTTTCGGCCGTGCCTGGCGGCGCGGTACCTGTGGCGTTGCGATCGGCGCCGCCGGTCTCCCGTCGCTGATGGATCTGCGTGGCTCGCCCGACCTGTTCGGCCGCGAGCTTCAGGTCAGCATCACCGGGCATGCGGACGAGATCGCTGCCGCAGCGTCGCTGGTGATGGGGCAGGGTGCCGAAGGTCAGCCCGTCGTGATCGTGCGCGGCCTGACCTGGCGCGGGCCCGACAATGCTGCGTCCGAGCTGGTGCGGCCGGCCGCCGAGGACATGTTCCGATGAGCAAACGACTTGTCGTGGCGCTGTCCGGCGGGGTCGGCGGCGCGAAACTGGCACTCGGTCTGAGCCGCGTCCTGCCGGCCGACGAACTGCTCGTGGTCGCCAACACCGGCGACGATTTCGAGCATCTTGGACTGAGCATCTCGCCCGATATCGACACGCTGACCTATACGCTCGCGGGCATCGACAATCCCGCCACCGGCTGGGGCAGGCGTGACGAGACTTGGTCGTTCATGGACAGCATTGGCGCGCTCGGCGGCGAGGACTGGTTTCGGCTCGGCGATCGCGATCTGGCGCTGCATGTCGAGCGCACCCGACGCCTGCGCCTGGGGCAGACCCTGTCCGAGGTGACCGCCGATATTTGCCGGCGCCTCGGTATCGGTGCCCGCGTGGTGCCGATGAGCGACGACCGCGTGCGTACCCGCGTGCGCGGTGACGCGGGCTGGATCGACTTCCAGGACTACTTCGTGCGCCAGCAGTGCCGGCCGGTGGTCCATGAGCTAGCTTTCGACGGCGTGACGCTCGCCCGGCCGCACGCCGACATCACGGCGGCGCTGCGCTCGGGCGGCGTGCGGGCGGTGATCATCTGTCCGTCGAATCCCTTCATCAGTGTCGAGCCGATTCTCGCGATCCCCGGCATGCACGATGCGATCAAGGCGAGCGGCGCACCGGTCGTCGCGGTTTCGCCAATCATCGGCGGGCAGGCCGTCAAGGGCCCGACTGCGAAGATGGCACGCGAACTTGGCCTCGAGGTCAGCGCCGCCGGCGTCGCCGCTCGCTACGGTGGCCTGCTCGATGGCTATATCGTCGATCACGCCGACGCCGCTGGGATCGGCCATATCGGCGCGCGGGTCACCATCGCTAAAACCCTGATGACGAGCCTGCATGACCGGGAGGCGCTGGCGCACGTAACGCTCGATGCAGCGGACGCGCTGGCCTCGCAGCGATGAGCGACATCTGGGCGGTCATTCCGGTCAAGGAGTTCGATGGCGCCAAGAATCGGCTGTCGAGCCTGTTGTCGCCGCCGGAACGCCGACTGCTCGCCAAGACCATGCTGACGGACATGATCGAGGCCGTTACCGGCTCCCGGCTTCTGGCCGGCGTGATGATCGTCACCCTCGATCCGCATGCGACGGCGCTTGGCCATAAGATCGGTGCGCGGATGGTGACCGAGGGAGCCCGGGACGGGCATACCGGTAGCGTGAACGCCGGCCGCCGCCTTCTCGCGGGCGAAGGTCGTCGCGGCATGATCACGATGCCCGGCGACATTCCAGCCACTCGCGCTGTCGAGATAGACGCGGTGTTATCGGCGCATCTCGCCGCGCCCTCTTTCACGATCGCGCCGGCACATGACGATCTCGGATCCAACGCCGTCGTCTGCTCGCCGCCGGAATCGGTGCCGCTTCGCTTCGGCGATAACAGCTACTTCCCGCACCTCGACGCCGCGCGTCTGCAAGGCATCGAGCCGACGGTGATCCGTCAACCCGGAATCGCCGTTGATATCGACCATCCGGTCGATCTGGCGCTTTTCCTGCGCCTGCCGCAATCGGCCGGCACGCGTACCCGCACGCTGCTCGAAGAACTTGGCGTACCCGCGCTGCTGGCCGGGCGGGGTATAGCTTAACCGACCGCCGCCCTCTTGCGCGCCGGCGTTTGCACGATCGGCGCTAGGTCGACCGCGATCATAGACGCCGCCCGGCGGTCTTCCGGCACCGGCCGATAGAGCGTGTCGCGTTGCATCGGTTCGCGGCCAATCGAGCGGATGAGCGCTTCCATGTTGTGAGGCGGAAACTCTTGACCGTGCTGGGTGCCGGCGGCGCGCGAGATGCTCTCGTTCATCAGCGTGCCACCGAGATCATTGGCTCCGGACTTCAGGCAGATCGCGGCACCCGCCGGTCCCATCTTTACCCAGGACGTCTGGATGTTTGATATCAGCGGATGCAGGGCCAGCCGCGCGACGGAATGCATGAGTACGGCTTCGCGGAACGTCGGGCCGGGGCGCGCCATGCCGCGGCGGTACATCGGCGCTTCCATGTGGACGAAGGGAAGTGGCACGAACTCGGTGAAGCCGCCGGTTTCTGCCTGCAAGTCGCGCAGCGCAAGCAGGTGTTTCGCCCACGAAGTCGAGGTCTCGACGTGCCCGTACATGATGGTCGATGTGGTGCGCAATCCCGCCCGGTGGGCAGCGCGCTGCACGTCAAGCCACTGCCCGGTGTTGATCTTGTCGGGGCAGATGACGGCGCGCACGTCATCGTCGAGGATTTCCGCCGCCGTTCCGGGCAGAGTGCCGAGACCGGCCGCCTTCAACCTGGCGAGGAATTCGTGGACCGATAGTCCGAGCGTCGCCGCACCTTGCGTCACCTCCAGAGCCGAGAAGGCGTGGATGTGCATTTCGGGGACGACCGCCTTGATCGCCCGGCAGATCGCTTCGTAGGTGGCGCCGGTGTAGTCGGGATGGATGCCGCCTTGCAGGCAGACTTCCGTTGCCCCGCGATCCCACGCCTCGATCGAGCGGCGCGTGATTTCCTCAATGGCGAGATCATAGGGTGAGCCGCGCAGGTCCTCGTGCGTGCGACCTTTCGAGAAGGCGCAGAACTTGCACCGGAAATGGCAGATGTTGGTGTAATTGATGTTGCGGTTCACGACATAACGCACGACGTCGCCACTGACCGCGCGTCGCAGCGCGTCGGCGGCCTGCGTGACGTGCCGGTAGTCGTCGTCGCGTGCCGTAAACAGGCGCACGATGTCGTTCGAGGCGAGCCGTTCGCCTGATGCGGCGCGTTCGACGGTTTTCGCAATTCCGGCGTCGGCGCCGCGGGCGAGCACGAGCGGCACCGGTGGCGGTTTGGTGTTGCCCGGTGCCCAGTCGTCGTCGCGCGCAAAGCCTTCGGTGTCGCTCATGCGCCGCACGCGGGTGGCGATGTCGGGAGCCAGCCAATCATCGGCAGCGCGCACATAGGCGGGATAGACGGGCAGGCGGTTCACCAGCAGCTTGCCGGCCTCCGCACTCTTGCGCGCGAGTTCGGCAATGGCGGGCCACGGCGCCTCGGGGTTCACGTGATCGGGCGTGACCGGCGAGATGCCGCCCCAGTCGTTGAGCCCCGCGTCAATCAGCTTTTGATAGACTCCGGGCGACAGATTGGGCGGCGCCTGGATGTTCATGTCGGGCCCGAGAACGAGACGCGCCGTCGCGATGGTCCAGAGAAGGTCGTCGAGGTTGGGCTCCTCGGAATCGGCGAGCTTGGTGTCGGGCTTGGCCCGGAAGTTCTGGATGATGACTTCCTGAATATGACCATGGGCGGCGTGCAGATCCCGTATAGCCTCCAGCGCGTCGATCCGCTCGTCGCGTGTTTCGCCGATGCCGATCAGGATGCCGGTCGTGAACGGGACCTTTAGTTCGCCGGCCAGACGCAGGGTGTCCAGCCTGACTGCAGGATGTTTGTCGGGAGAACCGTAGTGAACGCCGCCCTGCCTGCAGAGCCGCTCGCTGGCGGACTCCAGCATGATGCCCTGGCTGGCCGTCACCGCGCGCAGGCCGGCGATCTCCTCGCGCGTCATCACGCCGGGATTGGCGTGCGGCAGCAATCCGGTCTCGCGCAGCACAAGCGCGCACATCGCGGTGAGATAGGAGATTGTCGTTTCGTGGCCGAGCGCCTTCAATGCGTCGCGGGCTGCCTGGTATCGCAGCTCGGGCTTGTCGCCCAGCGTGAACAGCGCTTCGGTGCAACCCGCGGCCGCGCCGGCGCGCGCGATGGCGAGCATCTCGTCGGGTGAGAGGTAGACGGGCTTGCCCGCGCGCGGCACCTGCGCGAACGTGCAGTAGTGACAGACGTCACGGCAGAGCTTGGTAAGCGGAATGAAGACCTTGCGCGAGTAGGAGATCAGCCGTCCATGCGCGGAATCGCGCAAGGCCGCGGCTTCTGCTATCAGTTCGGGCAGCGGCGCGTCGAACCGCCGCTGTATCGCCTGCCTACCGGCCGCCGTCATGGTCTGTCGTCTCCGCCCGCAGAGGGTCGCAATGTCGTCGCGGGACGCGCTTGCCGTCACCCGTTAGCGGTCGCATGGTGTCGCATCGACGCCAGCAATGCAATGCAAAGAAGGACGCAACAAATGCTGATCGGCTTCAACGCACCAACCGCCGGACCCCTGTCGACCGCGGATAATTTGACAAAAATCGTGGTTGGCGGCGAGGCGATGGGCTTCGACTACGCGACGTTCAGCGACCATGTCGTGATTCCGACCGCGATCGCGGCCGAATATCCCTACAGCGACTCCGGGGAATTTCCTAGCGGCACCCGCGGTGAGCGGCACGAACAGCTGACGGAGGTCACCTGGATAGCCGCGAAAACGACGCGGCTGCGTCTTGTGACCTCCGTTATGGTGGTGCCGCACCGGCCGGCCGTGCTGGCCGCCAAGATTCTCTCGACCATCGATGTACTTTCGGGGGGCCGGCTGACGCTCGGTATTGGTGCGGGCTGGATGCGCGAGGAGTTCGAGGCTATCGACGCGCCGGACTTCGATGCGCGCGGAACTGTGACCGATGAATATCTGCGCGCCTTCGTCGAACTCTGGACGAAGGACGTGCCGAAGTTCGACGGCAAGCATGTCCGCTTCTCCAATATCGGTTTCCAGCCGAAGCCCGTGCAGAAGCCGTATCCGCCGATCTGGGTCGGAGGCGAGAGCGGTCCGGCGCTGCGGCGGGCTGCGCGTATCGGCGATGCCTGGTATCCGATCGGCACGAATCCGCAGAACCCGCTCGATAGCTTGATGCGCTTCAAGGCTCAGGCGGCACGCCTGGGCAAGATGGTCACCGAAGTGGGACGCGATCCCAAAGCGGTCGGCCTGAGCTTGCGCGTCTCGGTGTTCGGCGAGACCGCGCCACCGCAGGCCGGTGATGGCGAACACCGCCTGTTCGCCGGTCCGCCGGCGCTGGTCGCCGCCGACATCCGGGCGCTGCGCGACATGGGTGTCGGCAGCCTCGATTTCGGATTCGGCGGTTCGACAGCTGGCGAAGTGCTCGCAGGTATGCAGAAATTCAGGGCCGAGGTCCTGCCGCTCGTCTAGGTTCAGCTGCCGAGCTGGCGGATCAACGTCGCCCAGCGGTCGAGTTCCGGCAGGATCGCATCGGCCTTGCCGGAATCGAAGCTGACGACCAGGCGGGAAACGCCGTCGTCGCGGTCGCGCTTGAGCAGGTCGAGGTTCTCCTTGGCGCCCCAGATCGTGATCGGTACCGACGCGGGATCGCGGCTCGCTTCGTTCGCCATCTCGCGGAATTTCGGCAGCAGGGCTTGCACGTCCGCATACTGGCTGCGTGTGCGGTGGGGCATCCAGCCGTCGCCGTAGCGCAAGGCACGCCGCGCGCCGTACGGGAAGGCGCCACCGACGATGATCGGGGGATGCGGTTTCTGGACCGGCTTTGGCCATGTCATCATCGGGTCGAAGTTCACGAACTCGCCATGGTACTCGGCCTTTGACTTGGTCCAGATCTCCTTTATGGCCTCGACACGCTCGCGGGCCAGCTTGTGGCGGCTTGCGAAAGCGGCGCCGTGGTTGGCCATCTCGTCCTCATTCCTGCGAGCCGTCCTCGAGAAATGGGCGCTTTTCCTTCATTGCACGGTTCTGCTTCAAATTGAAGCGGCAATTCAGCACAACCGTCCGGGCTGGACAATGCCGAATCGCCTGTGTCGAACGAAGGGTCCAAGGCTGATGAAGGCCGAGAATGCCCTGTCGATGGACATTCGCAAGGACACGCTCAAACCCAAGACCGTTTCAGCCATCCGAAAGGAGTTCGAGCGCACCTATATGTTCTACGCGCAGCTGTCTTTGGACTCGGCACACCCATCGGTTACGGCACTCAACCGTTATGTTGTTCCGGACCCGAGCGGGGCCGGGTTTGACGTGGAGCCCTTGGTGCGAGCCAAAGAAATCGAAGAAACTTTCGAATATTTGTCGATGGCCTGCATCGGCGTCTGCGTGGCAGTCAACGAAATGATCGTTGCCCGTCAGGACCTGACCGACGTCGCCGACAAGCACTCCGCCTTGTCGAACGCATCGGCGCAAACCAACCGTCCGATTGGAAGCGATGGAGCTAACGGTCAGCTCCATCGCGGACTGTCCTGATTACGGCGTATTTATTTCACGCCAGAGGCGATGCGACCGCCCCAGATTGAACCGATCAGTTCGTCCCGGCTGACGACGTGCTCGCGTTGACGGATCAGGTGCAGCAAAAGGTCGAAGACCTGGGACTCCATGGCAGCGCCTTGTCCGGGTCGATCCAGGACCAAGGCAATGGACCATTTGCCAGTCGCATCAGCCGCTCGGCGATGCCGCGCTCCGCACGGTACAGACCGGCCAGAAATACACAGGGCATTTCGCCGACACGGTCGGCGACCACCGTTCCCTCCTGCAGCTCGAGTTCAAGCGCAGTGCGAATAAGCTCCTGTGGCACCTCGAGCAACTTCTCGGCAAGCGTTATCAACTCTTCCGTCGGCAAGCCGCAATTTCCCTCATCCATCGCTTCAGTTAGTGCATAGGAAATTCCAGCGCGGACCCGCACCATGGCCGTCTTCTCGATTCCGAGCTTCATGGCGATCGCGTCGGCGGTCTTGAAGCCGATGCCGCGGATATCACGCGCCAGCCGATACGGATTTTCCGTCATGACCTGGACGGCATCCGAACCGTAGGTCTTGTAGATGCGGACTGCCCTTGCAGTACCAACCCCATGGCTGTGCAGGAAGACCATGATCTCACGCACGATCTTCTGCTCAGCCCAGGCATCGGTGATACGTTTGGCGCGGACCGGGCCAATACCCGTCACCTCCCGCAGGCGATCAGGCTCTGCCTCGATCGTGTCAAATACCTTCTCGCCGAAAGCCCGAACAAGCTTTTTTGCGTAGACCGGGCCGATGCCCCGGATCATGCCGGAGCCCAGGTATTTCTCGATACCGTCGATAGACGTTGGCGCGGAGGTGCGCATGAATCGCGCCTTGAACTGCTGGCCATGGGTATGGTCATTGATCCATTCGCCGGATGCGGTGACCCACTCTCCAGCAGAAATGACCGCGGCATGCCCAACGACCGTTACCAGCTCCCGATGCCCTCGTGCCTTGATCCGGAGAACACAAAAGCCGTTGTCGGCGTTATGGAAGGTGACGCGCTCGGCGAGACCGGCGAGGACTTCCTGGGTTGATGGTTCCTGCTGCGGCTTCATGTCGATCATCGTATCATCGGCTTCGGCGTCGGGCACGCCAATCCCATGGCATATTGAGGTCACCGGACCAGATGTTTGTGCGACCGAATCCCGGCAGCCTCACCGTGTCATCCGACGATGAAAAGGAATCGCCGAAGTAGATCCAGATCGGATTGATCTGATATTTATTCCACCATGCGAACTGGTTGTAGGGTGTAAATAAGCTTCCAAAAGTGACCCCTCCGCCTCTGAAGGCTGCCGTTTGGGCGGTCCCAGGAAATCGAATGAAAATCGGTCTCGAACACAGAGTTCCGTTGTCGATACCCGTCGTCGCTCTCTTAAATGAGCTTTCTCGCATGACGGGAACGGACCTTCTATTCCCCGCGCCGCGGGGCGGCGCACTGTCCGATATAACGCTCTCGGCTGTAGTTCGCCGGATGAATGTGGCTGCCGTGCCCCACGGTTTCCGGTCGACCTTCCGGGATTGGGCGAGCGAGCGCACCAACAGTCGGCTTCGGGACATGCCGCGGCGAACGCAAGGCGAATGCGGCTCGTGGTCTCGACGACACCCGAATTCGGAACTGTTCGTAAGGAACGACGGCATGGTCCAATCCGGTCCAGACCCATCTCACTCGAAAGCGGATCGGCCGGACCGGCATCATGCTCGGCCTTCGGCAGCTTGGTGATGTAGAGCGCGGCATCGCGCAAGGTGATGAGCTTCTTGCCCTTGGGCAATTCGATTGGCTCGGAAAATGCGCGATCCCATGACACGGCCGCGACCATACCGTTCGGAGCAGGATGCCTTGGATCGCCGCCGGCTCCTTGCGGTCGAACCGTCATACAGGGCACAGCAGCAACGGTAGATGTACGTCAGGATACTTCCTTTCGTTCCGATCGTGGTTCTATTATTTCTAGCACTCGACCGCCGCGTTGTTGTGTAGATGATCTTCGGTGCGGTCTTTGACCAACGCAACCATGCCATTTCGATGCAGCCAAAGCAGCCCAACCGCCAGTTGGCGTAGATCGTTTCGGTCCGCGCCAACAGGCAGACGTCTCGCCCGACGCAGTGCATCGGCCGCTTGCCGTTCCAGCGCCGATCGCTTGCGTTCCATTGGCGTTTTCATAAGCTATCATCCATCTCGACGCCCCCAGCGCGCTTCACATACATCAATCCGGAAGGACTTTTTTGTGAAGCAGCCCACACCTTGAGAGCGACCAAATGCCGCCCCCGAGCAGCGCTGCTAGGTTGAATTACGCAATGGCCTAGTTTGGCTTGAGGCAATCTCGGCGTCCCGGCCCTCGGCTCGGGCCCGATCCAGAGAATTGCTAACGGTCAAAATTATCAGACAGAAAAACACGAAATAGGAAAGCCCCTCTAGGCCGACCCGGTTTTGGTCAGAGAGGCTCCAAATAAGGGATTCATACCGGTCGAAAAACTTTGGAATTGCCCAACTACCGAAACCCAACGTCAATATTTTCGACAGGTCGGAAAAGAACGTGCGCCGATATCGCACAATAGCATCCTTGTATCGTCAAACAGCGGCCTTCCGTCCGCATCAAAGCTGCTCACTTCTGGACCACGCGAGGGAGTGGGAATGCCGCGCGGTGACAGAGCTCGAAACCTACTTTTTGGAGGCACGGGTGGTCGACGACAAACAGTCGCAAGTCGCCCGACACACCTATGCTCCATGGGAGACGATGGTCGCCGCATAAGCACCATGTAAGGTTCGCGCTCAGCGGAACAAGCAGTCGCGCTTTATCCCCACAAGCCCCCTAGGGCGATTTGTCGGCCCGTTTTATGTCGCCCAGTCTGACGGGGAACACCATGCAGAATCTGCTGTTGCGGCTGGGGCTGGAGCCGTTCATTACACGCTCTCTTGCGCAGCAAGGTGGCAATGTAAGACCGTCAACGGACCGCAAGAGTGGTGGCGGCCACGCATTTCCGCCGGCACCACGACAGCCCTCGGCTTGCGGAAGCCGAGTTGA
>Ga0208586_1000758_pt1 | contig 11117 bp, 12 predicted proteins | sample NGESurshal072012_6_FD_184471 | JGI IMG/M metagenome (GOLD analysis project Ga0208586, IMG submission 184471) | Arctic peat soil microbial communities from Barrow, Alaska - NGEE Surface sample 53-3 shallow-072012 (SPAdes) | ecosystem: Environmental > Terrestrial > Soil > Wetlands > Peat ... | reverse complement strand
GTTCCACGCGCACACCCGCCGCTACTTCTGGACCGTGGTGGACGGCGGGATCGGCCGCCAGCGCACCGCGGACGGCACGATGGTCACCCGCGAGTACCACGTCGGCGACACCAATTACTCCGACCACTCGCCGGACGAGCCGATGATCCACGATTTCGAGAACGCCGGGGACACGCCGATCCGGTTCACCACCGTGGAACTGCTCGACTAGGGCCTGTCTCAAAGTGAGGTCAGGAACCAGTCGTTGATGACGGCGATGTGGAGGACCCCTGGGTACCTGGTGGCGAAGCGTGACCGATGAGCATCAGAGTGGGTCCAGGCGGGCCTTGAGCAGGCAGAACTCATTGCCTTCGGGGTCGGCCAGGACATGCCACTGCTCCTGCCCTGTCTGGCCGATGTCGGCCGGGCGCGCACCGAGCTTCAGAAGGCGTTCGAGCTCGGCGTCCTGATCGCGGTCGGTGGCGTTGACGTCGATGTGCAGCCGGGATTTCCCCTGCTCCGGCTCATCCCTGCGACTGAGGATGATCGTCGGCTGCGGACCGCCGAACCCTTCGCGCGGCCCGATCTCCACCGAGCCGTCGTCCTCGCGATCGAGCACGACGAAGTCCAGGACCTCGCACCAGAACCGCGCCAGCACCTCAGGGTCGCGGCAACCGAGCACGAGCTCACTGATACGACATGCCATTAACGAAACCTGCTCTCAGCCTGGGAACTGCCGGGGAGGCCACACGCGAACCTCATGGGCTCCCAGCAGCGAAAACAATCCCGCGATCGTACCGGACGAGGCGAGCACGGGCGAAATGATTTCAGGGCCGCCCCTGTCCGGGCAGCCGGGCAAGGCCGTTGGCCATGCAGTAGGGAAGCTGGCTTTGAGACACGACCTAGCCCGGCGGGGTTTCTCCGGCCGCCTCCGTCGCCGGCGCGGCGGCCGGGGCCGGGCTCGGTGCGTCCTTCCGGCCGAGGAAGACCGCACTGGCGATGAGGCACGTGAACGCGGCGATCTGGGCCACGGCCCGGATGCCGTGCGGCAGGGTCTCGCCGAACAGGACAAAACCGGCCACGATGGGCACCGCGTTCGTCACCATCGTGGCCGTGCCGGCCGCGGTCAGCGCGTCGCCCTTCTGGTAGGCCGACTGCAGGACGCTGGTCCCGATGCCGTAGCCGACGATGAGCGTCACCAGGGCCAGCAGCCACGCCCCGCCGTACCCGATGAGCTTCGCGGAGATGTCGCCGATCGAGAACAGCAGGCCGGTCGCCAGGCCGAGCGTGGCGGCCCGGCCGAAACGGGTGTGCACCGAAATGAGCAGGGCCGCCCCTGCGCCGCACGCCGCGAGCCAGATGACGATGCCGATGACTGGCGGTCGATGCTGGGTGGTCTCCGCGCCGACGATCGAGAGGCCCAGCAGGGCGAGCCCGGCGAGGGCAAGGAGGACAGCGATCTGCTCGCGGCGCGCCAGCCGGGACGGATGCCCGCGGGCCGTTACGAAGGCCAGGACCGCGACGCCGGAGGCGGTGACCGACTGCACGAGCGCGAGCGGCGCGAGCCGCAGGGCCGCCACGTACATCAGCCAGCCTGCGGTCTCGGTCCCGAACGCCTTGAGCCAGCGGAGGTCGTCGATCAGGAATTTGACCGTCCGGAACGGGCGGCGCGGTGAGAGAGGCGGCAGCGCCGCGGCCGCGTCGTGCTCGAGAGCGTAGGCCGTATTGGTCACGAGCGCCGCGGCGAACGCCAGCACCAGGCCTATCCACGGCAGCTGCGGCACGTTGCGGACATACCCACTGCTCAGGGCGGCAATCAGCGGCGGCCCGGGTGAGTGAGTCCGGGAGCGGCAGACTCCGGCCAGGTGCCGCCGCCGGCCCCCGGCCGCCGGTCAGTGCGCCGTTATCTCGTAAATGTGCAGGGCGTAGGGCCCGAAGCTGTCCGTGATCGTGCCGCCGGACACCGGGACCGAGCGGTGCTCGGCGTAGACGGCCGCCGATGTCGCGGATCCGGCGCCGGTCAGGTGAATGACCTGATCGCGGGCCGGGGTCGCGGAGAGATTGAGCACGAAGAAGTAGTCGCGGCCCGCCGAGCTGCGCCAGGCCACCTGGAGCGGCGCGGGTGCCGTCGCGCCCACCGCCGGGGGATCGATCTCACCCTGCAGGACGCCCGCCAGTTTCGTGATGGTGGCGTCCTGCCTGGTCATCTCGGCGGCCACCGCGGGCGGCGTCACGTCATACTTGAACGTGGGCGAGACCTGCACCGGGAAATAGAAGATGCCCCGGACGCCGTGGATGATGGCTTCCCAGACCTCGCCCCGGAACTGATCCGGGGTGATGACCGGATTGCCCGCGTTGTAGGCCCCTGATTCGATGAAGACGAAGACCGGCTTGCTCCCGGCGACCTGGCGCAGCTCATCGACTTCCTGGCCGATCAGCCCGAGGTCGCCGCCCTCGCCCGAGTTCACCGGGTACAGGTCGGCGGTGATCCAGTCGGCGCCCTTGACGTACTCCTGGTACCAGGAGCGCCCGCTGGCCCTGGTGGCCACGTTGTACTGGTTGAACTGCCCGTTGAAGTTGATGTACACGGGGATGCCCGGGGCCCTGCGTGCCGATGTCGTCCGGCTGGTCCTGGAGGGCCCAGGCCAGCAGGTGCTTATTGCCCGCGTCGCGGGCGGGATTACTGGCGGGGGCACGGATCTCGTCCAGCCCGTCCCGGACGGCGGCGGCATTCCAGCCCGGCTCGCTGGTGCCGTCGGGCACGTCAACCATGGTGTTGATGCCCCGGCTTTTCCACAGCCCGAAGTACGGTGGCGCCTGGACGTAGGCACCGATGGGGAAGAAACCAGCCAGTGAGCCCGGGGGCGCCCCCACGGTAGAGGACACCGAGTTGGAGGACACCGAGCCGGAGGACAGCGGCGAGCTGGAGACCGCCGGCCCGCTGCTGGCGTTACTCGCCGGCGCCGGGGGCGGTGGTGCGGACGCGCAGCCTGCCACCAGTGCAGCGGTCACGCCGCCCGCCACCCACGCGGCCAGCCCCCGCCGCGTTCGCCTGCTCGCCTGCTGGATGGGTGCGGACACTCGTAACTCCAGCCGTGGCTCGTGATCGTGAGACGGGGTGGCGCGGGCGGGCGCGAAACGGCCACCGTATACCACCGCAGATCGTGGCGAAGCATCCAGGACGGGGTGGGTCAGCTCCGGGTCAGCGCCGCGGTGCCCAGCTCGTTCCGGAGGCCGGGCGGCGCCCAGGTCATGCTCAGCTGGTCCGGTCCGGTCAGGGCCAGCGTCACGTGCGCCAGCAGCGCGCAGTCCGGATTGAGCAGGCTGGCCGTCGCGGCCAGCGCGGTTAACGCGGAGCCGCCGCTGGACTGCACGGATACGCTCCCCGTGCAGGCGGTGGACGGCGAGTCGTAGCTGCCCTGGCGGGCGGACGCCGGGATGGTCAGCTGCATCGTCCAGCTGGGGACGCTCCAGCCCGGCTGGCTGACCGTGCCGGCCCACGTGCCACCGAACGCCGCCCGCCCGGCCGGGGTCGCCTGCGGAGACGGGCTGGCCGCGGAGCGGCCGCGGTGTCCCGGGGGCTGCTCGTGCCCGCCAGGCCGGCGCCCAGGCCGGGGGCCAGCGGTCCGCCGGCGCCAGGGGCGCCCGGGAGCTGCGGCCGGGGCCGTCTCCCTCGCTGCTCCAGCACGGCCGCGCCGCCCGCCACGAGCAACAACAGGGCGGCTGCGGTCACCGCGGCCGCCGAGGTCTTCGATCTCGTGCCTGGCCTGCGGGAACTCATGCGCGGGCCAGGCCCGGCGGGACGTCGTTCCGGCAGGTGCGGGCGGGCGGCACGGTCCTCACTGGGCGACGTCGAGTCCGGGCCGGCCGCCTCGCCCGGGCCGTCCCCGGATCCGGACGTGGCCGGGCCGGCGGGGAGCGCCACGTCACCCGCGGCGGCCGCCGACACCTGGGCGGGCAGCCAGGAGCGCCCGAACGTCAGCCCGCTGCTGGTGGTCCGGTCCCGGCAGGCGCTGATGATGTGCCCCGGCTGAGTTCCGTGACCGGGTGGTCGGTGCCGAACGGCGGATGCCCGGCAGCCGCGTAGACGGCCAGAGATCCCAGCGAGAACACATCGGCGGCAGGAGTCGGCGGCACAATAAATACGAGGGCGCTTAATGGAAGTGCCGGACCCAGGGCCCGCCAGGGCCGCCAGGGCCGGGCGGGCCGGTGGTCAGACCGTGATGGCGGCGCCGTGGCTGCCGGCCGGGGAGACGGTGTCGTCGTCGAACCACAGGCCACCCTCGGCGAGGTAGCGGAAACGCAGCGTGCTGCCGGCCCGGACGGTCACCGCGGCGCTGCGGGTCCCGTTCGCGCGCCGTCGCAGCGGATGAGCGAACGGGTCCCAGTCGTTGAAGTCACCCACGACGGATACTGCTCCGCCGGGCTTATCCGCAGGCAGGGCGAAGGTGACGCGTACCGTGCCGTCGCGCCCCGGCTTGGCTGTCCTGATCAACTGCGTTCTCCGTTCGTGCATCCGGGCGTTCCGGTCAAGCGGCAGCTTATCGAATGTATGTTCGATTGTCATCCGTGGGACTACCCGGGGTTGCGCCGGTCGCTGGTGCCGGCCCGGAACGGCCCTCCCGGCCCTGGCCCGGGGGCTGAGCCCGGGGGACTGGGGCCCGGGGGACTGAGCCCGGCCGACGATGTCACTATAACCCATTGCATGTGCCTTATATATGCGTTGCATTGGACATTGTAAATAGGCGCAATTGGGCCACCGCAGGTACCGCGATGATCGGAGTATTCGCAGAGATCTGCCGCATCGGTAAAACGCCGGGGTTACCATCACCTCAGCTACTCCGCCGACGGAGATCAGCGCAATGAGAAAGGACCCGGAAAGTGAGCTTCCCGGCTAATGCTAGAAGTGGCGCCAGAACCGACGGATCCTCGCGCTGGGCCATGGGCAGGGTGTCGCGGCAGACCCGGATCCGCATCGGGGCCGGTGCCGCATCGGTGGCGCTGGCCGCCACGGTCCTGGCCCTCACCGGACCCGCCGGGGCGAGCACGAGCGCCACGGCCGGCCCCGCCGCCGTGACCGGCGCCCGCGCGTACGGCGCGGTCAGACTGACCCTGGGGGCCATGCCGTCGGGCTGGGAGACCTTCGGCCGGGACCGCTCGCACCACCTCACGGTCCGGCCGTTCCTGTTCGGGCTCACCCCCGGCTCGTCGCACAACGTGGATCTCTGGGTTCCCGGACGGCACGGCGTCATCCGGTTCAGCCCGCTCACCGCGAACAGTGCCGGACGGGCCGCCGGCACCCTGAGTAGCAACTTCACTGGCCGGTGGCGGCCCGGGAGCCGCCTGGTGATCCGGATGGGGGCGCGGGCCGGCCGGGTTTCTTGGGAGCCGATCGCGGAGACGAGGCCACTGCTGCGCCCCCGCCACCGGCCGCACCGGCTCATCTCCGTCGAAGTCAGCCGGAGGGGAGTCAGCTATGGCACGCCGCAGGGCGGGGCCGGGCTCGTGTACAACTCCCGCCGCCACACGCTCACCGTCACCGTGCACGCCCGCGGGCTCACGCCCGGACCTCACGCCGCCCACATTCACCTGGGCAGCTGCAGGAGCCAGGGGCCGGTTGAGTACATGCTGCGGGATCTGGTCGCCAACCGTCACGGCGCGATCGTGCACGCGGTCCGGGTCATCACCAATGTGATGACGTCAATACCGGCACACGGGTGGTACCTGAACATTCATCAGGGAAACAGCGGCGACATTCTCCGCAACGGCCAGCCGACCATCTTCTTCCGCCCGCTCCTGTGCGCGGAGATTCGCCGGTAGCGCATCATCAGCGGTTAGCCGGCGAAGGTTCAGCTGGCGAAGAGGCGAAGGCGGTGCGCGGTGGCGGCCGCCTCGCCTCGGCTCGTAACGCCGAGCTTGCCGAGGATATTGGACACGTGCACGCTGGCGGTCTTCACGGAGATGAACAGCTCGCCGGCGATCTCCCGGTTGCTGTGCCCGTCCGCCACGAGCCGGAGCACGTCGTACTCGCGGGCCGTGAGTCCCAGCGGGAGGCCGGGAGCCGGGGGGTGGCCGGTGCTGCCGGCCACGCCCGGATGGTCCCCGGGGCTGGAGGAGATCCTGGCGCGGCGGGCAACCAGGGCAATGTCGGCGCTTAGCGGCCCGGCGCCCAGCTCCCGGGCCAGCCCGCCGCCCCGGCGCAGCCGGACCGCGCCCGCGTCCCGGTCGCCGGCGTTCAGCGCCGCCTCGGCCGCCCGGAGCAGGGCCGCGGCCAGCGGGTAGGGCTGGCCGACCGCCTCCCAGGCCTGCGCCGCGTCGTCCCAGGCGGCGCGCAGGCCGCCCAGGTCCGCGGCGGGGTCTGGGCCCGGGCTGGGGGGCGCCTGGCCCGGCCCGCCGGCGGCCCAGGCGCCGGCGCTCAGCACTTCGGCGGTGAAGGTCAGCTGGTGGGCCTGCTGCGCCAGCCCTTCCACGGCCAGCTTCGCAGCCGCGGCCCGCAGCTGGTCGCGCAGCGCCGAGGCCCTGGTGAGGAGCACCCGGTCGCGGCCCGCGAACGCGGGAGCGGATGCACGGGCCGCCGCGGCCAGCAGCGGCCAGGCGTAGCGCGGGCTCGGCAGCAGATCGAAGCGGCCGACCGCTTCCTCGGCCACGGTCAGGGCTTCTGCGGGCCTGTCCTGCACCACCCGCAGCTCGGTTTCCAGGCGGGCCAGGGGCAGCTGATGCTCGTCCTTATACCGGGTCCGGTCGAGTGCGGCCCTGATCGAGGCCACGTGGTCGGCGGCGGCGTCCAGGTCGCCGCGGGCCAGGGCCATATCGCCCGCGAGCCGCCAGAGCGAGGACCGGCTCAGCCGTGGCGGGAGGAGCTCGAGCGCCCGCTCGATGACCTCGCCGGCCTCGTCCCAGCGGCCCAGCGACACCAATGGCTCGGCCAGGTTGACGGCCAGCACCGCGCCCGAGGTCCTGGCCAGCCCGTACTCCCGGGCGGCCGTGATCCCGGCCCGGGCTACCCCGGCGGCCAGTTCATGCTGGCCCATGCCTTCCAGCATGTCTGACTCGGTAATGGCCACCCTGAGCAGAGGCTGGTAGGCGTTCGCCCGCATGGCGACGGCGCGGGCCTCGGCCAGCAGCGCCCGGGCCGGCGTCATGTCCTGGGTGTGCGGCTCGGCGCAGGCCAGGGTGACCAGCGCGGCCGCCTCGGTGGCGGGATCACCCGCTTGCCGCGCCACGGCCACGGCCTCCTCGGCGTGCGCCCGGAACTCGGCGTCGTCCCAGCCGCCTGGCCGGTGGTGAATGTCGTGCGCCAGCGCCTCCAGCACCCGGGCCCGCGCCGCGCTCGGCGGGTCGACCGGGACCAGCCGGGCGGCCTCCCGCAGGTCGGCGGCGTAGTCCTCGCGGCCGAGCTGGTATTTCAGGTGCCCGATGGTCTCCAGCAGCAGCGCGGCCCGGACCGGTTCCGCCGCACGGTCGATCTTCCGCAGAGCGGCCCTGGCCAGCGTGATCCCGCGGTCAAACTCCCCGGCCAGCTCGGCGGCCCGCATCGCGGTTTCGAGTACTTCCACCTGGCCGGTGCCGATGCGCTGCTCCGCGCCGGGAACCTGCTCCCACAGTTCCAGCACCCGGGACAGCATCGCGAGCTGCTCGGCGTGGGCCAGCGCGTGGCTGGATTCCACCGCGGCCTGCCACGCGCTGGTCAGCGCCCGCGTCAGATCGTGGGCCGCGTACCAGTGGTGAGCCTCCTCGGCGGCGGCGCGGCCCGGCGGGACCAGCGCCGGATCAGCGCCGATGGCCTCCGCGAACCGGCTGTGCAGCTGGCTGCCCTCGCCGGGCAGCAGCTCGTCGTGCATCGCCTCGCGGATCAGCGCGTGCCGGAACACGAAGCCGTCGGCGTCGGTCAGCAGCACATTGGCGGCCACCGCGGGCCGCAGCCCCCGGGCGAGCGCGGCGTGGTCCTGCCCGGAGACCGCGGCCAGCAGTGCGTAGCCGACCCGCTCGCCGGCCGCGCTCGCCACCCGGACCAGCTCCTGGGTCTCTTCCGGCAGCCGCCGCACTCCCGCCACCAGCAGGTCGCGCAGCGACTCGGGCAAGCCGGAACCCAGCTCGCCCTCGCCGAGCAGTGCCTCCACGAAGAGCGGGTTGCCCTCGGTGCGGCGGTACACGGTCTCGAGCAGGTCCCCGCCCGCCTCGTGGCCGGCGAGCCGGGTCACGAGCTCGCCGGTGTCCGGGCGGGATAGACGCCCGAGATCCATCCTCGTCACCCAGCCGACGCGGTCGAGCTCGGCGAGCAGTGGCCGCAGCGGATGGGAGCGGTGCAGCTCGTCGGACCGGTAGGTGACCACGATGAGCAGGCCATCCAGGGCGTGCTGGTTACGGATCAGGAAGGCCAGCAGATCCTTGGTCGAGCGGTCGGCCCAGTGCGCGTCCTCGATGACCATGACCACCGGGCCGGCGTCGGCCAGCTGTTCGAGCAGCACGAGTACCTGCTCGAAGAGCCGGGCCCGGGCTTCACCCGCGTCCCCGTTCCCGGCAGGCTCACCGAACTCCGGGAGCAGCCGGGCCAGCTCCCGGGTCCCGCCGCCGGGCAGCAGCGTGGCGACGCCGTCGGTGCCCAGGTCACGGACCAGCTCGCGGAGCATCGTGGTGAACGGGGCGAACGGCAGCCCGTCCACGCCCAGCTCCAGGCACCCTCCGGCCAGCACCCGCGCGCCCTGGCCGCGGGACCGTCCGGCGAACTCGCTGACCAGGCGTGACTTGCCGACTCCCGCCTCACCGCCGATCAGGACCGCGGAGGGGTTGCCGCTTCCCGCCCCGGCGAGCGCCCCGTCCAGCACGGAAAGCTGGCCGGCCCGGCCGACCAGGACTGGACTCGATACGCGCACCGCCACACGACCCAGCATGCCAGCCGCCACCGTCAGGCGGCCACGTCCGGACCGCGCGGCCAGAGCCCGGGCGTTCCCGGGAGCGGCCCATACCAGGGCCGCGCATACCAGGGCGGCGCAGGGCAGCGCTCAGACTCCTGGCCGGCTAACGTGCCAAGCAGATCTCGCCTTGCGTTCCGCCCGGAGAACCAGATGAGCCTGTCTGAGCGTCAGCAGCAGATTCTTGATCAGATCGAGCAGGTTCTGCAGGCGGCCGATCCGCATCTGAAATCGATGTTCGCGGCCTTCGCCCGGCTAGCGCCGCAGGAGGCCGTGCCGGGCACCGAGGTCATCGCCCGCCGGTCGGCGCGGCGGACGGTGCTCATCTGCGTCATGGTGCTCAGCCTGCTGGGCGTGCTCATGCTCAGCTTCCTGGCCACCAAAGACGTCTGCCCAGGGCTGTCGTCCGATCAGGCCGTGGTCAGCGCCTCGATCCGGTACGCCGCCTGCAGCAAGAGCACCGACGCCTGGAGCCGCGGCGCCCGCTGAACCTAGGCGGCAACCCGGCCGCTGCTCAGCCCGCGTACTTCATGACCAGGTCGCCCACCCGGGGGAGCGCCGCCTGGACATGCTTCACGGCGTGGCCGCGGACGGTGCCGTAGGCCTTGATGACCGTGGGCCGGCTGGAGGCCGCGGCCCGGGCGTCGGTCACCGAGAGCAGGGCCTCGGAGACCTCGTCGCCGCGCTTGGCGAGGTAGTCGCCGAACCCGGAGCCGCCGGAGATGCGGAAGTCCGCCCAGAACGGTTCCAGCCTGGCCACCATGTGCGGCAGCAGCTCCCCGACCATGAAGCGGACGTGACCCGGCATGAAGGCATTCACCGTCTTGTAGGCCAGCTTGACCGCGGTCCCGGAGATCCCTGACTTATCCGCGAGCTCCTGCTCGATCAGCGTGAAGCAGTCGGCCGTTACCTGGGGCTGGGTGCCCGGCGCGAGCAGGATCTCCTGAAGCGTGGCTGCCATGGGTATGTTCGTCCTCCCCTTTGCCGGGCCCCGTTGGCTGGGTCGGTCCCGGTGATCCGCTCGATGTCCGCAATGCGCGGTACGTCACTAGACGGCGAGCGGCCCGCGATGGTTTACGGCCGGCGGCGGGTAACTGCCGGCTCGGCCAGGATGACCACCTGACAAGGCCATATCGATTATCGACTATCGATATGGCAGGCTGTGGCCCACGGGGCAAGGGACCGGGCCGCCAGCTGGCCAGAGGCAGGGGACTGGCCAGAGGCAGGGGATGTGAGCAGATGATGACCACCCGGCGCCCGAAGCTGACTGAGCCGCTGGAGACCGTGACCGCCTTCTTCGCCACCTTCCTGCTGCTCACCCTGGCGGCCGGAATGGTGTTCGCGCTAACCGGCTCGGGTTCCTTCGGCGGGTTCGGTCACCACCCGATCTGTGCGACCCAGCCGAATACCGGGTACGGCGGTGAGGGCTGGACCAGCCATCTGGGCCTTACCCACCGGCCCGGCACCGCGATCACGATGAACGGCACCCTCCAGGCCTGCGCGCTGCGCGCCGGGATCGGCCAGCGGGTCCTGTACACCCTGCTGAGCCTGCCCAGCGACCTGGTCTGGGTGGCGGTGCTGATCCTGCTCTGGCGGGTGATCCGCGCCGCCCGCCAGACCGGCCCGTTCACGGTGCAGGTGGCGGTGGCCATGCGGCGTCTCGGCTGGCTGATCATCGGCGGCACCGCCGCCGCGGCCGCCATCCAGGAAATCGCCCTGGATCAGCTGCTCAACACCATGCTCACGCCTGCGACCGGCTACGGGGACGCGTTCTTCAGCGTGCTCCAAGCGCTGCTGCCGGTTCCTGTGCTGGCCGGGGCCGCCCTGCTCAGCTTCGCGCGCATCATCAGGCTCGGCGCGGCGATGGACGACGAGATCAAGGCGACTGTGTGACCAGGCGGCGGGCCAGCGCCCGCGCTGACCAGGATGACGGGATGGGCGATGGGGCAGTCTTCATCCGGGTGCGGCTGGACGAGCTGCTCAGCCAGCGCGGGATGACGCTCACCGAACTGTCAGCCCAGGTCGACGTCACCGTCGTCAACCTGTCCATCCTGAAGAACGACCGGGCCCGGGCCATCCGGTTCAGCACCCTGGCCCGGCTGTGCGAGGCGCTGGACTGCCAGCCGGGGGACCTGCTCAGCTATGAGCCACAGCACCTTCGCGGGGACAGATCCTGATCGGGCTGGCCGCAGCCGCACTGCTCATGGCCGCGATTGGCACGAGCCA
>Ga0208586_1000756_pt1 | contig 11148 bp, 7 predicted proteins | sample NGESurshal072012_6_FD_184471 | JGI IMG/M metagenome (GOLD analysis project Ga0208586, IMG submission 184471) | Arctic peat soil microbial communities from Barrow, Alaska - NGEE Surface sample 53-3 shallow-072012 (SPAdes) | ecosystem: Environmental > Terrestrial > Soil > Wetlands > Peat ... | reverse complement strand
TTGCGGGCGGTTGCCCACGGCCGTAGTAATCATCGTGATGTGAGTCCAGGAATGGTGAAGGGCCGGCCCATGTTGCGGCTGGCCCAGCGGATGGCTTCGGTGGTGTCGTACCGCCCGGCCAGGTGGAGGGCTCCGACGGCGAGGTTCCTCAAAGTGCCATGGCCCGTGGCCCGGAGCCGGTGCGGACGGTGAAATTGTCTTCGCGGTAGAGGGTGTCGCAGAGCCAGTGCAGGGACTCGATCGCCTGCTGGCCGCGGACGAGGCCCGCGATGGCCGGGGGGCTGGCGCGGGTGGCGTCCAGGCTGGTGACGCCGAGCGCTGAGTGTCGTCAGCCATGGCGGGGCGGGTAGAGCGGCGTGCGTGCGTGCGGTGCCTGCGGGGTGCCAGAAGTCCGCCCAGCATCTGATCTGCAGTGATGCGTCACCGTCAACGCTGGCGGTAGTCCATGATGATCATCTGTGTCTCTCCGCCTGCTTTACCTGATCTTCGTCCGGCTCGGCGGCTGGCTGGTCCTGCTGAGCAGGTCAACGGCATCCAAGGACCTTGAGCTCCTCGTGCTGCGGCACGAGGTCGCCGTGCTGCGCCGTACCCGTCCCCGTCTACGCGTGGACTGGGCCGACCGCGGTCCTCGCCGCGCTGATCCGGCTCCTGCCCCGAAATCTGCGGACTCAGCGGCTGGTCACCCCGGGAACCGTGCTCCGCTGGCACCGCCGCCTGGTTACCCGGAAGTGGACTTACCCAAACCGGACGGGCCGCCCGCCGGTCACCGCTGAGATCGCCGTGCTGACCGGGCGGCTCGCCACCGGGAATCACGGCTGGGGATACCAGCGGATCCAGGGCGAGCTCCTGAAACTCGGCCACCGGGTCAGCGCCTCCACGATCCGCCGGGTCCTCAGAGCGCTGAAGATCCCGCCCGCGCCGAAACGGCAGACCGACACGACCTGGCGGCAGTTCCTGCGCACTCAGGCCGCGACCATGCTCGCCACCGATTTCTTCCACATCGACTGCGCGCTGACCTTGCAACGCCTGTACTGCCTATTCGTCATCGAGGTCCAGAGCCGTTACGTGCACATCCTCGGGATCACCGCCCATCCCGACGGGCCGTGGACCACTCAGCAGGCCCGCAACCTCCTGATAGACCTCGGCGACCGCGCCGCCGACTTCCGTTTCCTGGCCCGCGACCGGGCCGGACAGTTCACCGACTCGTTCGACGCAGTTCTTGCCGCCGCCGGCATCCAGGCCGTGAAGATCCCGCCCCGCAGTCCGCGGGCGAACGCATTCGCGAAGCGGTTCGCGCTCATCGCCCGGACCGAGGTCACCGACCGGATGCTGGTCTTCGGTGAGCGGCACCTGCGGTCGGTCCTGGCCGAGTACGAGGCCCATTACAACGGGCGCCGGCCCCATCGCAGCCGCCAACTGCACCCGCCCCAGCCCGACCACCCCGTCGCCGACTTCTCCAGGGAGCGGATCAAGCGCCGGCCCGTCCTCGGTGGCATCATCAACGAATACGAGCGGGCCGCATAAAGCCCAGGTCATCGTAAGTAGCCGAGTTTAGAAACCCCACAGGGCTCGTCCAGTACACCGGACGAATTCTGCGGCCTTACCCGGCAAGGCCACAGCCGAGATCCACGACTACCACGACATCGCCACCAGCGCGCTCGCGGTATCCCTCGCCAAACGCGCCCCCCGATGCACCAGCCTCGATTCGCCGACCCCGCCGCATCCCCGCGCAGAGTTCGCGTGCAGCCCGGAAAATCACTGACTCGGCCGCCGGATAACCAATTCCCAAGGCTCGGCCCGCTCGCCGGCGCTGGGATGCTCACCGAGATCCGCGGCGACAGGTCTGGGTTCACCGGCGCCAGGAGACTAAAGGCGTACGCCGGGCCGCGCCAGTCACCCGCGCCAGCGGCAGCGGCGTTCTGCGCCACCGCGTCAAGAACCAGCGCCTCGCTGCCGTCGGTTAGACCTGGGCCTTCGCCGCTATCGCCACTTCACCCGGCGCCCACTACGACCGCAGACGCAACCTCTGCGACCGGTTCCTCAGCTACCTCCACCAGTGCCTGGCCACCCGCCAGCCCTACGACGAAGCCACCGCCTTCTCCACGACCAGCAGCAACTCCCAGGCCACCGCAGCTTGACAACAACCGCATCGGATGTCGGGGCGAACAGCCAGGGCGGATGAAGTTTACGATTCGCGACCTGGGGCCGGATTTCACCGCCGCAGCCAGTGTGATCCTCACCAACGGCGGCACTGCATCGTGCGGACGCCCCGCATGAACGCGATCGCCCGCCGCTGGATCGGGGATCACGCCGCGACGCGGCATTGATTCAAGTTGACTCTAGGTCACCCAGAATTTGGGAAACAAGTTGCGCTCGCTGTGACTCAAGCGCCTTGCAGCGGCCGATGGGATCATAACGGAATTGCACAATTGACCTACCCCGACGCGGCGAGGTACAGCGGCCGCTGTACGCGGCAGCCGCCAGGTGTCGATTCGCTGAACCGTTCCGAAGCGGCCAGCGTGGTTCTAAGCAGAAGGAACTGGCACAGCCAACCTAAGGGGGAAATCCGATGCTTCGCTTGACGCTCACTGCCGGAACCGCGGCGCTCGCCTTAGTCGTACTCGGAGCCGGACCGGCGCTCGCGGCTGGCTGGACCGCCGCCCCATCCCCGCCGACCGGGCAGGACGCCTACATAAACGGCATCGCCGCCCGCACCGACACTGATGCCTGGGCGGTCGGAAGCGTCGGCCAGCAATCAAGCAAAGTGGGCTCGCTTCCACTCATCGATCACTGGAACGGGACGGCGTGGTCACAGGCGACCCCGCCGAGCTTCCCTGCCACCAACGGCGTCCACCTGGGCTGGGTCAGCTCGAGCAGCGCCGCCGACGCGTGGGCGGTCGGGACCATCAACCAAGTCAAGCACCCCGGTTACTTCGGCCCATTGACGATCCACTGGAACGGCTCGACCTGGACGAACGTCCCAGACCCGCTGCCTCTGAACCCGGGCACCGCCCTAGTCGGCGTGGCCGATATCAGTTCCACGAACGCGTATACGATCGGCAACCAAGGCTCAGCACACGGGCTGGTCGAGCAGTGGGACGGCACCACATGGAACAGGCCTGCGGACCAGCCGCCGTTCCCTGAACCCAACGGGGACACGTTCGCCCAGAACACGGTCAGCGCGATCTCCGCCACCTCGGCAAGCAACGTGTGGATCGTCGGAACCTACCTGCAAACCGTCTACGGCAACATATGGGACCCGTACTCAGTGCACTGGGACGGCACCGCGTGGAACCTCGTCACGATGCCGCAGGTCAACGGCGCCGTCTTCACATCGGCTGACGCGATAAGCCCAGCCAACGTCTGGGCGGCCGGCAACAGCCCGTCCGGCCCGCTCATCGCGCACTGGAACGGCACCGCGTGGACCATCACGCCCAGCCCCGCAGCCGGCACGCTCACCGGGATCACAGCCCGCTCGGCCACCGACGTGTGGGCCGTGGGATACACCACCGGTCCGCAAACCCTCACCCTGCACTGGGATGGCACCACCTGGACGACCGTGCCCAGCCCCAATGTAGGCAGCGCCAGCCAACTGACGTCGGTATCTGCCAGCCCTGGCGCCGCGATTGTCTGGGCTGCCGGGTACAGCGGCGTCTCGGGCTCGTTCAACCCGCTCACCCTTCGGAACGGCTGACGGGCGAGGCCCGGGGACCGGGCGCTGCGCACCTCATGACGCGCTTCCTCCTGGGCGGGTCCTGCCCAGGAGGAAGCACGGTTTCGATGACGCCGCGCGAAGCGTGACAGGGCACCAGAAGTAGGACCGGCCCCCTGGCGACGCGTGGCATATTCATTCATCATCCCGACCAAGATGATGAGTGTGCGTCACAGGGTGCACAGGCCAGCTCGCGGTCTGCCGCGTCGCGAATGCCTGCTTGCAAAGGTCGCCTGGCTGGCTGCCGTAGCTATCAGTTTCCAGGTCAGCGGCCAAGTCCGCACGCCCGAGAGCGACCGCGAGTGTCCCCCGTTTCACCGGCCCATCGGGCAGTATTGGGCACGACAGCAAGACCGGTTGGGGTCTTGGCGGCGGGCGCGCCGGGCACAGCGTGCGCGTCCTGCTCGCCGTCTATGCACACTGCATACCCGGCTGCGATCAGATCGCCAGCCAGCACATCGAGGAAGCCCTCAACCCCAGCCACTGGCCCCCCGCTGGCCCACAAGAACCGGCGCAGACCCCGGGAATCCCGTCCGTCATGCGTCCGTGCCACAGCTGGACCCAGCGGGACACAGCTGGACCCGGGGCCTCCACCCAGATCAGGTTAGACGTCCTTGACCTGCGGAAATGCAGGCTCAAGACTCTAGCTCACCGACCGCGGCCCCACGCAGGGCGCTCCCGGGCACCCCGATCTACATACGCCGCTGACCAGCCAAGATCTGGCCCACCACTGGCCCACAGCAACCGGGAACGGTCTACCGGACCGCTCCCGGACACGTATCAGACCCGGCATCCGGGAACACCGGAAGCGGGCCTGACCTGGGGTTTTGTGTGGCAGGTGTTGGGTTCGAACCAACGTAGGCTTAGCCGACGGTTTTACAGACCGCTTGACCCGACCAGCAATATGCCGCCTGACCTGCAATTTTGCAGCCGATACCGGCCTTCGCACCCGGTCCTGTCCGCCATATGTCCGTGCATTCGCCAGGGCGGGTGCGTGAAACCGCGGACGGGCACGGACAGCGTCCGTGCATGCCCTGCTACCAGCACGTTCACCTGATCACCGGCCTGAGATCGCTTGCCAGCACGGGTGTCAAAGCCGTGACGATCCGCCCGCAATCCCGCGCGAACGCTTACGCCGAACGGCTCGCACTCATCGCCCGGGCCGAGGTAGCCACCAGATGCTGATCTTCGGTGACCGCCACCTGCACTCGATCCTGCTGAGCACGAGGCCCACTACAACGGAAGGCACCCCCGTCGCAGCTGCCAGCTCCGGCCGCCGCAGCCCGACGACCCCATCGCCGGCCCTTCCCAGGAGCCGATCAGGCGCCGGCTCTTCCTCGGCGGGCTCATCAACGAATACAAGCAGGCTGGGTAGAAGCCCTGGTCAAAGGCTGTGGCCGAATTCTGGCACCCCACAGGCCCGCCACGCCGGGTCAATATTCACGTGCCGCCGACATGGATCCGGTTGCGCAACAGGTCCGCAACCGCACCAGCGCCGCGGTCGGGCCGACGCTCGTACCGTTCAACCCCTGCTCACGGGTCCCGGGGTTGCATCAAGCCCCACAGTCGGCTCATTGGCCCCCGGCGACCACGCCCGCCGATCCGCCGCGAGTGTCAGATAGCTGGAGACGGGCAGCCGAGCGCATCGAGCTCGGCGCGGCCCTCCGTTGCCCTTTCCCGGATCAGCAGTAGCGTAATCGCCCGCTCAAACCGGGCATCGAGCTGCTCCCAGCCCATTACCGACTCCTCCACCAAGGCGATGTTTCCGGTGCGGCGGGCGGCGGCTCGGGCCAGGCAGGCAGCGGCCCATCGGTTCTCGGTAGCGGCCGGTGCGGCGCGGGCCAGGCGTTCCGCCGCATCTGGCACGCCCTGGATCACTGCGGCCTCTACGGCGATGGCCAGGGTGAACGAATCGTATTGCTGGTGGCGTGCTGCGAACCAGGGACGCCATCCGACCCCGAGGCCAGTTGTGGCACGGGCGACTTGTTCGAGATGACCTTGGTGGAGGGCGATGCGGGCATCGGCGAAGGCCGCGAAGCCGCCCAGGCTGCGGTTCGCCGCCGCATCACCGAGGGAGGTAAGCTCGCTGGCCCGGCCGCGCCACAGGCGGCAGCCTTCCTCATCGCCGCGCAGGCCATGGGCGAGGACCGCAGCGTAGCCGGCCGGGGCGAGCCACGGGGAGGCTGGCCGTCCTTCGCGCTGCCACGAGTCCCACATGGCAACCGCTTCACTGAGGGCTTCATCGAACCTGCCTTGCAGCACAAGCGGGACCACGGCCATGCCGAGAGTGATATAGCGTCGTCCGACCACGATCGAGTCGCCTCGCCCGCGCCGGGCCGAGGCGAGGGCAGCGGGCAACTCGCCAGCGAGCATGGCGCTGTCGGCCGCCGCGTGAATGGTGTCCACGATCTCGGCGCCGGTGCGCGGATCGTGCCGAGGCAGACGATCAAACAGCATGGTGCGTTCCTGGATGAGCCGGTAGCTCTCGCGGAGCTGGCCAGCCTCTCGCGCCGCTGCCACGGCCGCAGCCAGCGCCCCGCTGATCAGCACCGGGTCGCCGGAGCGCCGGGCGGCGGCCAGGGCCGCGGCAGCCAGCCCGGCATCGGGCGACTCTTTCTCCCCGCTTGCGTTCCACGCCCTAGCCGCCGCCACTCGGGCAGCCACCGCGAGGCCGCCCGATGGCGCCGCCTGCGCCGCCATATCCAGCAGCTCACACAGACGGTCATGCGGCTCCTCGACCGGGAACGATGACGCGAACCGGTCGGCCACGGTCACGGCGTAGGCCAACGCGGCGGCCCGGGCGCCCTCATCCCCGGCCGTCAATGCCAGGTCGGCCGCCTCCAGCAGCGCGCCGAACGCGATGTCGCCGCGGCCCGCGGCCAGCGCGACGTCCGCGGCAGCCTGCAGGTCCACCGCGCCCTGGCCAGGATCGGGAGCCCGGGCAGCAGCAGCCTGGTAATGCCCGAGCGCCTCGGCCAAGAAGCGCCGGGCATAAGCGAGGTGGCCGAGGGCGCAGGCCAGCCGGTGATCGGGGCCATCTGCGCCCGACCCTGTGGCAGCGCCAAGCGCCGCCCGCAGGTCGTCGGCCACCTGGTCGAAGCTGGCCCGCCAGTCCTGGCCCGTCTCGGCCCTCCGTTCCAGGCTGACCGCGGTACCTGTAGCCCAGCGCAGGTGGCGTTCCCTGGTTGCCGCCTCCTCGCCGCTGGCCGCCAGTCGCTCCAGCGCATAGGCCCGCACGGTCTCCAGCAGGCGCCAGTGGCCGCCCTGCCCGCTCGCGCTCGTCAGCAGGCTCTTGTCGGCCAGCCGGCCAACCAGATCAGCCAGCACCCCTGGGCCACCATCGGACGCGATGGCGCTGGCCGCATCAAGGTCAAACCCGCCAACAAAAACACTCAGCCGATGGAACACGGCCCGTTCATCGTCATCGAGCATGTCGTGACTCCAGCCGATGACCGCCCGCAGCGAATGGTGCCGTGCGTCGGCGCCGCGGCCGCCGGCTACCAGGCGCAACCGATCATCCAAGCCTGACCGCAGCCCAACCATCCCCAGCGACGCGCTGCGAGCTGCGGCCAGCTCGATGGCCAGCGGCATCCCGTCCAAGCGGGCGCACAGTTCCGCAACGACTGACTGTTCCGCCGTAAAGTCCGGCGCCACGGCCCGTGCTCTGTCAATGAACAGCGCCGCGGCCTCCGAGCACGCCGCTTCGCCGGGGTCATCGGCCAGGGAAAGCGGCCGGACTGGTATCGCATGCTCGCCGGGGACCGCGAGCCGCTCCTGGCTCGTAACCAGCACGGTCACGCCGGGACACGCGGCCAGCATGCGCTCAGCGAAGGCGGCAACGACAGCCAATAGGTGCTCGCAGTTGTCGAACACTAGCAGCCACCGGCCGCTGGCCAGGTGATCGAGCACCGCCTTGTCCAGGAGCTGCCCCGGCTCCTCGGTCACTTCCAGCAGCGCGGCGACCGCCTGAGTGACGAATTCGCCGGCGACCGGGACCAGATCGACGAAAGCGCAGCCAGACGGGAAGGAAAGCGCGGCTTCCCGGGCGACCTCGATCGCTAGGCGGGTCTTGCCCACCCCACCCGGGCCGATCAGGCTCACCAGGCGGGAGGTCTTCAACGCCGCAACGATGGCGTCACGGTCGTAGTCCCGGCCCACGAAGCTGGTCCACAGCGCAGGCAGTCCCCGTGGGGCGACGGGCGGCCGCGCAGCGGGGGCGAGAACAGCCTGAGCAAGTTCGGCCAGTTCGCGGCGATCGGCCACGCCGAACTTCCGCAGCAGCGAAGAGACATGGCTTTCCACCGTGCGGACCGAGATGTGCAGCCTGCCCGCGATCTGCGCATTGGACAGATGCGCGCCGAGTGCCTCGAGCACTTCCGCCTCGCGTTGCGACATCCCAGCCGGATAACGGTCTCCCACCCCTCCATCCTCGCCGATCCGGGCCCGGTCCGTGGTGAACGGGTGGTGGTTCCGTGGCCGCCACGGATGCCCGCTTGCCAGCCGGACCACAGGCTGGACCTCAGCGACTCACCAAGGAGGCACCCATGATGCAGACCCACCCGGCCATCGCCGTGGCCCTTGCCGACGAGCACCGGCGCACCCTGATCGCTGAGGCCGAGTCCGCGCGGCTGGCCCGCGACGGCCGCGACGGCCGTGACGTTAGCGCCGTGCGGCCCACGCGCTGGTTCCTGCCGCTCCGCCATCCCGGCCCTCCGCCGGCCGCCCAGTCCCCCCTCACCACCGGACAGTGAACCGATACCACCGAAGGAGCAGGAAATGAGCACTCTGACCAGGTGGGTGGCCATGCCCGCCGCAGCCGTCGCGATCGTCACCCTCTCAGGAACCGCCTTCACGTCGGCGGCATCCGCCAGCACCACACCGCCGCCTTCCACCTCCCAGGAACGGGTGGAGGCCCTTGTCCAGCCGAGCCTCGCCTACGTGGCCATCACCGCATCAGGCGAAGTCGATGTCCCCTGGGGAGATGGCACAACCCACCGCTACACCGACAAGGTCGCCGCCAGCTGCTCCGGCTCGGTGGTCGAGAGCGACGGAATCATCCTGACCGCGGGCCACTGCGCCGACCCCGCCGAATACCAGACCGAACTCGTCGATGACGTCTTCGCACAGCTGCAGCGCCAAGGCCTGACCGGCCAGCTCACCCAGCAGTACGCCGAGCAGAACTGGACCGTGCCGTCCGCGCCCAGCCTGTCCATCAGCGTCCTGCTCACCGCCTTCGCGTCCACCGTGGCGGACGCCACGGCCCTTCCCGCCCGCATCCTGTACGACGAGCCGTTCACCCAGGGAGACGTCGCGCTGCTGCAGATCCACGCGCCCACGCCGCTGCCAGCGCTCCAGGCCGCAGGGCAGAATCCAGCGGACGGAACCAGCGTGATCACGGCGGGATACCCGGGCAGCGTCACTGACACGGTTGACACGGCCAACCTTCAGCCTACGCTGACCCCCGGGCAGGTCACCAGCACCCAGACCTTCCAGAACGTGCAATTCACCGGGATCAGCTCCACGCTGTCCCCGGGCATGTCCGGCGGCCCCACCCTGGACGCCCAGGGCCGCATCGTCGGCACTAACAGCTTCCAGCCGGCCGGGGAAAGCCAGCAGCTCAACTTCATCACCTCCGCCGCAGAGGTACGGCGGGTGCTGGCCGACAACTCCGTCTCCGACAAGCTCACCCCGGCCGACCAGGCGTGGCGCACCGGCCTGAACGACTACTACGCCGGTAAATACCGCGAGGCGGTGCAGCAATTCAACGAGGTTCTGTCGGCCATCCCGGGCGAGCGCAGTGCCCAGCAGTTCAAGGCCCGGGCGATCGCCGACTACCCACTGGAAAGCACCGGTCTCGCCACCTGGCTGCTCGCCCTGATCGCTGCAACAGCCACCGTACTGGCCGGCGCTACCGGGCTCGGTCTCATGCTCAGGCAGCGGCGCCGGCACGCGCTGGCGAACAGGGTCAGCACCGCCCCCATCCAGACGCCCACCGAGGCCTACGCCGGGGAGATCCCGCACATATGAGGCATCAAATCCAGATGGGGCGCCGGCGCACCGCCGGCGCCCCATCATGCGTAAAGCCGGGTGCCTGACTCGCAGGTGAGGTAGACACCATGCGCTAGTGCTCATTCAAGAGCCTCGGCCGACATGCATCTGCACCTTCGCCTGCTGGCCACAGAAGCCTCGTGACCTAGATGCCAAGGGGCTCGCAAACCCCGCGGATCGCCAGCCAGCTGCCCATAAGCATCCGCGCAGCGCCGGTCCCCATCCCGGCACAGATTCCAGCACCGGGCCGTAGCCGCTGGCAGCCATGGTGCAAACCGTGCCGGGCGCGTACACTCAGCCAGAATCGTTAGGTTTCAGGCTAACTCTCGTAGAGGGAACTATTTGTAGATATATAGGGGACGGTCACCGGCCCGGACGCTTTCTCGTCATGTAGGAAAGCCAGCCAGCTCGGCGATCTCCGGGGGGAGAGATAATGATGCCGTCACTGCCCATGGTAGGAGACGACTGGGCTGGCTACCGATTGGGCGGCGTCATCGGCCGCGGCGGGATGAGCGTTGTTTATGAGGCCGAGAATCCGCGCCTGGGCAGCACCGTGGCCCTGAAGGTGCTCGCTCCCGAGCTCGCCGCGGACGATGTCTTCCGTTCGCGGTTCCTCAAGGAATCACGCACCGCCGCGTCGCTGAATCATCCGAATGTCATCCCCATCTATGACGTCGGGTCCTGCGGGGACCTGCTTTATATAGCAATGCGCTACGTCGCCGGCTCCGACCTGCGGGCGCTACTCAAGGCACGCCACCGCATACCTCCAGCGGAAGCGCTGGCCCTTCTTGGCCAGGCGGCCCGGGCGCTGGACGCCGCGCACCGGCACGGGCTGGTGCACCGCGATGTCAAGCCGGGCAACATTCTCGTCGAGCACGGGAGCGACGCTGATGACCCCGACCACGTGTATCTCACCGACTTCGGCATCAGCAAGCACGTCACCTCCCGGAGCGGGCTCACCGCGACCGGCGAGTTCATGGGCACGATCGACTACCTTTCCCCAGAGCAGATCCAGGGCAAATCCGTCGACGGGCGGACGGATGTCTACGCGCTCGGCTGCGTCCTGTACGAGTGCCTCACCGGCCACGTCCCGTTCGTCAAGGACATCGACGCCGCGGTCATCTGGGCCCATGTCGAAGAGCCGCCGACGCCGCCCAGTGCTGTCCGGCCCGAGCTACCAGCCCGCCTTGATGACGTCGTTGGGCGAGCCCTCGCCAAGCAGCCTGATGACCGGTACCTGACCTGCCGTGAATTCATCGGCGCGGCGCGCGCCGTGCTGCCAGACGAGCCAGCACAGCCGCATACCGCCACTATCCCCGAGAACCGGGGCGGCTCCGATGCCGGAGCTGCCCGCCAGCCCGCCCAGGGGCGGGTGCCTGGCTCTCCCG
>Ga0208586_1000754_pt1 | contig 11156 bp, 14 predicted proteins | sample NGESurshal072012_6_FD_184471 | JGI IMG/M metagenome (GOLD analysis project Ga0208586, IMG submission 184471) | Arctic peat soil microbial communities from Barrow, Alaska - NGEE Surface sample 53-3 shallow-072012 (SPAdes) | ecosystem: Environmental > Terrestrial > Soil > Wetlands > Peat ... | reverse complement strand
CCCTCTCATGCTGCCAGCGCCGGGTGGAGGTTCTGTGCGAGCTGGCGCTCCAAGTCGAGGGCGTCCTGGATCGCCGCAGGTTCTACGTCCGGGTACAGCCGGTAGATCTTCGCCTGCGCAAGGCCGCTCTCGACGAGCGCGCCGAGAGCCTGGGACTCCAGGCGGGTGTGGAGGACGTGGGGGGAGCCGCCGAGCTTGCCCGGCACAAGTCGCAGTCGCAGTCGCAGTCGCAGTCGCAGTCGCGGGCGCGGAGCGCCCAGATCGGGGCCACGCAGGCCCTCTCGTGAAATGAAGGGTGCGAGCAGATCGAGCATGCCGGTCTCAAGGATGCTCTGGCCTTCGGGACGCTGCGCTTCCCCGTCGTGCTGGATAACGATGCCACCGGAACGGTCGACGACAACGAGTGGGGCGTCGTCCTCGCTCCACAGGTCGAGCTCGAGCGCGGCGATCTCCCGCAAGGCGCGCCGGACGGCCTTCATCGCGGTCCTGGGGACTTCGCGTCCGCTGTCGTCATGCTTGGTCTGTCGTAGCCAGTAGATCGTGCGCAGCGCCATCAGGTCTCCGTAGGACCACAGCTTCACGCGCTCTGCAGACACGCTCGGGACAAGGATGTCCTGCCTTGCCCAGTAATGGACAGTCGACTTCGGCACGCCGGAAAGCGCAGCTGCACGCTCAGCGGTATATGCGCCACGAGGTTCCATGAGACGCAGTATTGCGGCCGCTTCGGACTGTGTCCACAACCGTCCCGGGTAGGGCGCCAGCTCAACGGACAGGTGGGTGCTCGCCGCCTACCGATGATGCAGATCGATTAGCCTCCTATTCGGACAGTCTGTTCAGGATGGCTCGGTGCGAGACGTGGTATTGCGCAAATCCGACGTCTGTGTCATGGCGAGGTAACCAGATGTGAAGTAGCTGCTGTCAACGCAGGATCTCTGATACCGGGCAACGCCAGGACCCGCTTCAACGCGAGAGTATTTTTACGGTAACACGGACCGTGTTCGGCATAAAAACGGCTGCCGAAGCTGGCCGTTATGTGATCACGGAATGCTGGAGTGGTGTCTTCGGCAGTAAGGAAGTATTCATTGACGCGTGGAATCGAGGGTACGGTGACTACGATCTTGCCCAACCGGACAGGTGTGCGTTGGGCATCATGCAGCAGGGATATTTCAAGCTCATACACGTAAACGCGCTGCGGCAATTTGAATTCCTCGACGCTCGTCTCACCGACGGTCGCAAATGACAGTGAAAACCGATCCGCTTCATCGCCTGCAAGCTGCTCATGGATGTGGGTAGCGATTACCTGACCGGCCCAGGCTGTCGCCGGCAAGAGCACGCTGTAGCTTCCGCTCAGGTTTAGTTCTCCTTGGGAGGCGCATTGCGTGAGCTGTCCCTCTGCCAAGACGTGCGTCTGCACTTCCGTCACTATCGAGCGCTCGCCGCCGAGGTTGTGAAGGATGACTTCCACGATCGGCTTGTTTTTGGTCTGTCGAACCACGAGACTGACAGGTTGCAAGCGCGCCGGTCTGAGCTCACCGTGACCGTGTGCGTTCACGCCGAGGGTGATCACCAATGTAGCCGCAGCGAGCAGCGTACCGATGACCGTCGCGTAGGAAGCAGCACGTGTGAGACGGCCGGACGGCGCGCGGAGGCCTGGGGGTGGTCTCATGGACGCGCGTGGGCCGTGCTGTCGGTGGCTCGACCGTAGCCTCCGTCTAGATGGGTTCATTGCTGCTTGAGGGTAGCGGCGGTTGGCCCGACCACGCTAAAGCTGGCGCTTGGGCCGGACGCAGATCGACGATGCACACCTAGTACCGAAGGGGCTTAGGATGAGGAGCACTGGCTCCCGAAATGCGCCGTGCGGGACTCGAACCCGCCCCGCCGGATTAAAAGTTCTGCCAATCACGAACGGGTTGCTGTAGAATAAGGCTTGTTCAAGCCAATTCAAGCTAGGTCGTATGGTTGGTTATGACGGTTTGGGAACATCTGAGGAACACCAGACAATCAATAGAACCCCCGCGCGACCGATTATCGCCGGGGGCATGGCAACCGACCATTGGAGGGTCGAATGCATACAAAGGATAGTGTCCGCCCAACTGGCCATCTACAGGTCAAGGGCTCGCACGGCGAGCGCGCGTATTACGTGCTTTGGAGGGACGCCGAGGGGCGTCATCAACGCAAGCTCGGCCCTGCGTGGGTCAAGAAGTCGGGCAAGCTCACGCCAAGAGGTGCCGTGAAGTGGTTGGCACGGGACGGCACCAAGCCTGACGGATACCTGACGCCGGCGGACGCAGAGGACATGCTGCGCGAGCTGCTGGCGTCTGCGCCCAGGCACAGCGCGGGGCGCGCTAAATCGTCAGCTACGTCGATGACGCTGCGCGAGGCGTGCGATCATTGGTTGCGCTGGGTCGAAACCGATAGCGAGGCCAAGCCCTCGACTCTTGGCGACTATCGCAACGTGTGCGACCGGATATGCCGAGACTTGGGAGCTGGAACCCTTATCGCGGCGATGACAACCGAGCGTCTTGAGGGGTGGATCAACGGTCTGCGTGCGGAGCGACGATTGTCGGCGCGAGAGGCTAAGAAGCGTCGTGCCGCTGGAGCGCAGATCAGGAGTCTTCCCGACAGGACCCATGTACAGATCACGCCCGCCAGTCCGCGCACAAAGCGCAAGTACCTAATCAGCCTCAACGGGATCATGAAGCGGGCGATGAAGCGCGGCGCGATCACCACTAACCCTGTTGCCCTCGTGGACCGTCCTGGCCGCGTCCAGAGGCGACGGACGCTGGCGACTACCCAGTTCCTGCGGCCTGTTGATGTTCACGCTCTCGTTCGCTCAGCGAGCGACACCAATCTGCAAGATGCGGTGATCTTCATGGTGTCGGCGTTCTGCGGCCTACGGCTTGGCGAGTTGCTCGATTTGCGCTGGGGAGCGATCAACTTCGACGGTTCATCCATCCACATCGAGTCAAGCTATGTACGCAACGTCAAGGGCACTCCGAAGTCCGGCGCGGGGCGCACCGTGCCTATGGCTCCCGAGGTTGCGCGTGCGCTTGCCGAGCATTCCACACTTGGCCCCGTGAAGTCGGACGGCGACCTCGTATTCGTCGGCAGGAATGGAGGCCATGTGGACGCCAACGCACTTCGGCTCCGATATTACGCCGCCTTGGACCGGGCGAAGCTTAAGCGCATCCGTATTCACGATCTTCGACACACTTTCGGAACAGTTTGTGCAGCTAAGGGTATTCCCCAAACAACCATCAAGGAGTGGATGGGGCATACGGATCTATCTACGACAGAAATATATACAGCTTTTTATCCGCAAGATGCCGATGCGGCGAAGATTTCAGAAGCATTTGCCGAAGAGTCAACTGCTCAATTCGCAAGGCGTAATCTCAAGTTAGATACCTTTACGTCTTTCGTACAATGACTCTTCAAGATCGCGTTTGATGATTCTGATGTGACGTCCAATCTTAATATAGGGCAGTTCACCACGTCGTACATATTCGTAGATGGATGCTTTGGAGATACCGAGTAACATTCCCGCTTGCTCGGCATCGAGTAATGGCTCATGTAAGATTTCTGTCTGATTTTCAGTCATAGAACTATCTTCCTCATCCTTTTTCGTTCGAGTTTCGCCTTCATAACTGGGCGTAGTCCTGCTCGTCGCCAGCTACGGCAGCCCGCTGGGCGTGTATCTGTCACCTATACCTTACTAGACGTTTCCGGAGGGTACAAGGACTAGCCGCACCCAACCACACCAGCGACGGCGAGCCGTCCTCGTGCAGCCCGCCGGTCGAGATGCCCGATTTGGCCGGACTGGCTAGAAGCTGATATCCTCAAGAGCGCAGCAGAGATTGTGTGTACTTGCGTTTCTCTTTCGGAGAACCCCGCCCCCGGTTTGTGGTGGCGGGGTTTTTTCGTTTCCCCCCCTTGCGCGCCGGATGCCGCTGCTGTAGACTTAATTGCCGGGTCGTAAAGAGCGCCCCACAGACTCCCAACGCAAGCAGTACACAATCGTGATCTTGAGCAAATAACTAGTAACTGATTTAGTTATTGGCTATGAGATTGGCCTCTCAGATCATTCGAGATATCTCTTCTCGACCATAGTTAGTATCCGATGGCGTCGCACGCTTACATAATAGTTGAGCAATCTCAAACAGTCCCCCAACGCTGTACTTAGCCCCGGTATAGCTAGAGCTTGTAGTATCTGCTATGCAGCTCTATTCCTGGTGGTAGCAATCGCATGTGGACACCAAACGAATGCGTAATAAGACCTTGCTACTTGGGTGGGTGGAGACGACTACTCGCGCCAATCGCGCGAGAACGAACGATAAACAGGTAGTTGGGTTCGTCTGAGTCTCCATGTCGATACCACTCATTCTTTTAGATGTACAGAAGAATGAATCTTTTGACTTACTGCTCTCCGTAAGGGGGCAGTACGTCTTCCTCCAACTCTTCTTTTAGATGAATCCCCTTTGGGCCAAATTTCCTCCTGTACTGGGAAATATCATTGGCACTAAAAGTAAATACGGGTCCCGATAACCCCAAATCTTACACAACACTAACCGAAGGACAAGAGCCTTATGAAACCATCTAAACCTACTTCCGGCAGTCCGACTGTATGTGCGGTCGGTGGATGCTCGGGGGAGGATGATCCTTCTCTCGAAATCGATTATCGGGAGGATTACAGACTATATATCTGCGCTACTTGCTACTTGGAACTCCAAGACGGCGAACCCCCTACCAAAGCCGACATGCAACAATTTCATGAAAATCTTTTTATACACCAACTTGCGAGAGAATCCGAGGAAAATCCGGACTTTGGTCGCGAAAAACGAGCGTTGGCTGATATACCTCTACTTTTGCGAGAGTTTAGAGATGACGATGCGGAGCAAGAGTCATAATCTGATTAAACGGCCCTGAGGCTGTAGCACAAACTTGTGGGATGCCATCGCTGTTGATGTGCTACGGTGCAATGATCCTATAAGACCCAGAATGTAGCACGTCTCGGCGCGAGCCTGTGCAGCACGTTTAGCTGCGTGCTACGACGGTCCCCGTCGCTGCGCTCCGCCGGGCGGTAAATCTATGCGAATCTAGTGATGCGCCATAGATATCTCTATTGCGGTCTCATCGAATCGTCATTAGGGCTAACTATTGTAATCCGCAGGCTTACTGTGGGGGACCATTAGGCAACAAGTTCACTTTGCAAAGTTCTTCTACGCCTGTAGGACTTACTTTTTCCCAGTCAATTTGTTTCGCTGCCGATGCGTCACACGTAACGCTTATTGCTGGCCAACGAACGTCCTTTCCGCCGTTGGTTTCTAGTTCATCCCAAGATATGATAGTTGCTTCACTCATATGTGGATCGGCGAATAGCGCAGCAAATACCTTGTTGGGATCTTCAAGAAGTTGTTCTTGTGTCGACCGTCCAAGCCCAAGAAATGTCGCAATTTTGCCAGACTGATGCGGCGTGTAGTCGTCTATTGCCACAGTGCACTCAGTCTCCATACAGTTCACTTCCCTCGGTTTTTCTCCAATGAGTTCGTAGAAAAGATATTGTCGGATCGAACTGTCTGTCGCTATAAATGTATGATTTGCGATGCTTTCCTTCAAGTTCTTCTTCTGTTTTTCTTCGCGGCGTTCTTTCTGTTCGCCAAGCTTGATCTTCTTTTCTTCAATTTCGCGTTCCCGTTCGCGTAGTTTGGTTTGCTTTTCTTCGGTTTCGTGTTCAGCTAGAACACCTGTGCTCTGTTGAGCGGTGGCAGCCGGTTCCGTGGTGCTCGGACTGTTGCTTTTGGATGCTACGCCTACGATCACGATGACTGCGAGGCCGAGCGCCCACCACTTCCAGGGACCCTGCCGTCGCCACCATGCACTAAGAGATGTTTTTGCTCGATTGGTCATAGCCGTAGAGTGCTACTTCTTCTTAGATGAGTAGCGCTTCTTTGCGGCAGCGACACACTTTGCGCGTATTCTCTTGTTCTTGATTTTCCTGCACTTTTTCAGTTCTTTCGCAAGAAGCTGTGCTTTAGACAACTCATGTTTGATCTGTGCCGGCGTCAGATTGGGAGCAGGCACCACCGTAGGGATCAAAGAAGTGACTATTGGATAAGTGACTATTGGCTGAGTCAGTGTAGTTGGCGAAGTGGAAGAGGTTTTAGTTGGAGATTCTTCTTTTGTGGATTCTTCCTTTTTGGATTCTTCTTTGACCGGCGTTGGAACTGTAATCTGAATCATGGGGACTCCGGTCGTGTCTATTCCAAGAGTTCCTCCGGGTGGCACGAGACTGGAACCCCCGCCTCCACCCCCACTTCCACCGCGTTCTCCCCAACCAGATCCTCCTTCACCCCCGCCGCCGCCGCCGTAGAGTCCGCCGCCACCCCCACCGCCGCCCGGCCCTCCCTGCTTGCCGAATTCTCTAGTTTCGCCGCCAGAGCCTCCGTTACCCAGGTTCCCGTCTCCGCCGCTGCCCGTTTCTCCGTTGTTGCCGATTCCCCCAGTTCCCCCGGTTCCTCCCGCTAGATCCGTGCCGCACTCCCCACCTTCACCGCCCGTTACTCGGCTAGACGGGGATACTCCAGGTTCGCCAGGTTGGCCTGCATTACCGCCAGAGCTTCCGGTCGCAGGAGGGGCACCCTCGGGGGGCACGTTGCGCCACCCAGCGCCGCCCCCACCAGCGGCGACCAGCAAGCGTGAGCCAAGAGAGGTGCCACTGCCAGCGCAAACGCTAGCGGCCCGAGAACAAGTCCTGACATCGGAGGCTTCGCCTCCACCCCCACGGTATGCGCCCGAACCGCCGTTATCACCGACCTCCACATAGGTAGTGCTTCCTGGGGTCACGCCGAGAGTGCCTGACACCGTGGCACCATAACCGCCAAGCACCGTATCGCCGTTCGCGGTGCCTCCCCTGCCGCCAGCGGCGACTACGGTGATTGTCGAGACACCTGCGGGTATTGCCAGAGTCTGCTCGCCGCCGGTGTAGTAGAAGGTGGTGGTCGTTTCGGCGCGAGCCGTCCCGCTCATCCCAAAAACGAGCATTAGGACAACCAAGAGGACCCAACGCACCGGAAGCCCCGCCGCCATGCTCGACGGTTCCGTGATCGCACTGGCCGATCTCAACGCCATAGCTCGCATTTGGATTCCTTTCGAAAGATCCTGTCTGTTGGCATAACGCCGCACGCTACCAGAGGTTTGAGGTATTGGCCCTAGAGCTTTTGGCCTCGCGCGACGAGCATCGGCGGCATGGAAGCCCGCGAGACTTTCGCCCACAACCTGCGCCGGGAACGGAAGCGGCTCAGGCTCTCCCAGGAAGCTCTCGGCTTCCGGTGCGATCTAAACATGAGCGAGATCAGCCGCCTGGAGCGTTCAGCGCGCGATCCAAGGCTCGCAACTATCGTCAAGCTTGCTCGTGCGCTGGAGGTCCCACCAGCGAAGTTGCTCGACGGCATCCCGTAGCGCCGATCCCGCCCGGCTGGGTGCCGTCGGCCACGGAGAGCACACTCAGGCAATTTCTAATTGGACGCGAGGATGTCCCTACTCAATTCATCGTCCGGGCATCCGTGGAATTGCAGAGCGAATTATCGCGCCCAGCTTCCAGGTGAGGCGGGGTTATAGAAGCGCCACGCCCAACCCTGCGACGTGGCGCTCAAGAACGCGGTCCTACGGTCGCAGCGCTTCGACGGCGACGCCGAGCGCAGTCAGCGCCAAGCACAGTCCGACGATCAGTACGGCAGGCCGTTTCATGGCGCGTATGATCGCGAAGGCGAGCCATATCGCAAACGCGAGACACAAGCAGCGCCACAGCCAGCTATTGGGCCGCATGGCGCGCTCACGCCACGATCTGGTCGTAGTGCAGCGCAGCTCGTGTGGGAAAGATCAGATCGTCGGCCGTGCGATGGATCAACCCGGCTCCCTTGAGCCGAATAAGCGCGTCGGTCGTATCGCCAGGGCTCGTGTTGCTGTCCGTCCGGTCACGAACAAGCTCATCGACCGACCACGGCCGCTGATCGTCTGGATCGAGAAGGCGAAACATCACGCCCCAGTCGCTGGCGTTGTCCGCCTCCACCATTGGGTTAGGCTCTACGTGCATCGGAAGGTCCTGCCTTTCGGTGTCGCGCCGGGGGCGGTTCGCGCCGCGCCCCGGCACTTCTTTTGTTTGTAGGCTGAGGATTCGAGCCTAGCGTAATTCATCCAATGTGACAAGTCCAGATCAGATCATCCTCGGCCGGGCTCTCCGTGAACTGCGGACCCGAGTCGGGATCACGCAGGAGGAGTTGGCTGTGCGGGCGGAAACGAGCAACACCTACGTATCCCGTCTTGAGATCGGCCAGCGCGACATCCGCTGGACTACCGTCATGCGACTGCTGGCCGCTCTCGACGCGAGCCTCAGCGATCTTGCGGCCGTGATCGACGGCCAGGGCGACACAGCGAAGCGCTGATGAACCTCGGATGAGTCTCTACGGCATGTAGCACGATTCTGGGCATTGACGTGTGCTCTCCACCATCGCGGACAGCGCCGACGCGCGGGAGGTCGAGACGAGCACCCCCTGGGGGGAGTGGGTGGGGGCTCCACTGGCGCACTTTTGGGCACATAGGGAACACCGATTGGGAACACAGCCCTAAAACTGGCTCCTCAAATCATCGCCAGGACCACACAAAAGCCGTGCAAATAGGCCATTATGCGCCGTGCGGGACTCGAACCCGCCCCGCCGGATTAAAAGTCCGGAGCTCTACCCGATGAGCTAACGGCGCGCGAGCAACCCAGTGTGCCAGATGGGCCGCCGGGCGGGGTCTGCGCCATGCTGCTCTCTTGGGTGCCTCGCGTACGCGCGCGCGCGCGCCCGCACGCGCGCGAGGTACCCCGAACGGGCAACATGCATCTCCCGCCCTCCCTCCCTCTAGCGCAGGCCCAACGTGTCGAGCGGCTCCTCGGAGGGCGTCTCCCCGGCCGCCACCTGCAGGAGCTGCTCGATCCGCGTGAGCTTGACGCGGGGGCGGCCGTGGGGCTCGCCCAAGGCCTGCTCGTGGCGGTCGATCTCAGACCAGCCTTCGTAGGTCACCAAGGCGGGCACGCGCTCGGCCAAGAGCCGCTCGATCGACTCGGGGGCGGGGTCGGAGGGGGCCAGGTGGATCTCCGCAGCGAGGTCGGCCAAGAGCGCATCGACGGTCTCTTGGGCGTCCTTCTTGTTGGTCCCGATCACGCCTGAGGGGCCCCGCTTGATCCAGCCGACGGCGTACTCGCCGCGCAGGGGGCCGTCGGGGCCCAGCACGCGCCCGCCCTCGTTGGGGATCGTGGCGGAGCGCGCCTCGAAGGGCACGCCGGGCAAGGGCTTGCCTTGATAGCCGATCGCCCGCATCACGAGGCCGGCCTCGATGTTCTCGCTCTCGCCGGTCGCGACCGCCTTCAGGCGACCGCCCTCGCCCTGCTGAAGTTGGTTGCGCGCGAGGATCACGGTACGTACGCCACTTTCATCCCCAATCAATTCCACCGGGGAGAGCAGGAAGCGCAGGATCACCCGCTTGCTCTTGCCCGTGGGGGCGCGGCTCGCGTAGTCGCGGAGGATCGCGACGTTGTTGGTGGCGGTGATGTCCATGTTGGGATCCTCCACCGCGAGGGCGCGCTCCAGCTCGGCGGCGTCGACGATCACGTCGGCGTCGGCAAGCTCGCCGAGCTCGCGCAGCTCGGGGTTGGTGAAGGCTGCTTGGGCGGGCCCGCGCCGCCCGACGACCACGATCTCGGAGACATTGCTTGCATCCAAGGCCTCCAAGGCATGGTCGGCGATGTCGGTGACCGCCAGCTCCTCGTGGGTCAAGGTCAGCATGCGCGCCACGTCCAAGGCGACGTTGCCGTTGCCGATCACGACGGCCCGCTCGGCCGAGAGGTCGAAGTCGTGGTCGGGGAAGTCGGGGTGGCCGTTGTACCAGCCCACGAAGTCGGTCGCGGGATGGCTGCCGGGCAGGTCCTCGCCGGGGATGCCCAAGGGCCGGTCGGCGGGAGAGCCGGTTGCATAGACGATCGCGTGGTAGTGCTCGGCCAGCTCGTCGCGGGAGACGTCGCGCCCCAGCTCGACGTTGCCGAAGTAGCGGAAGCGCGGATTGTCGGCTGTCTTCTCATAGATGCGGGTCACCGACTTGATCTTGGGATGGTCCGGCGCCACGCCCGAGCGCACCAGGCCCCAGGGCGTGGGCAAGCGCTCGAACATGTCCACTTCGAGCGTCTCCGGCCCGTCCTTGAGCAGGTGCCCGGCGGCATAGAACCCGGCGGGCCCCGATCCGATGATTGCTATGCGTGTCACATGGGCGCGGCCCGACTCGAACGGGCGACCCCCTCGGTGTAAACGAGGTGCTCTGGCCAACTGAGCTACGCGCCCCCGGGTGGGGGGACCTGAAGGCTAGCGAGCCTGCGAAGCTGTGCGGGTGCGCAGAGCCGGCCGAATCGCAGTGTGGTTGGCGGGCGCGATCGTCCTGGCGCTGGTGCTGGCGCAGCTCTTCCTCCCTGGAATCGCGGCGAGCAGGGTGCGGGCGCGGGTGGGGAAGTACGGAACGGTGAGGAGCGTGACGGTGAAGGCGTGGCCGGCGGTGAAGCTGCTGTGGGGCAGTGCGGACTCCGTGACGGTGCGAGCTGGAAGCCTGAGCATGAGCACCGCGCAAACGGTGAAGCTGCTGGGTGAAGCGCGCGGCGTGAAGGATATGAGGCTGACCGCCGAAAGCGTGAGGGAGGGTCCGCTGCCGCTGAGCGAAGCGAGCTTCCAGAAGCGCGGCGACGCGCTGCGAGCACAGGCGCGGGCATCGCGCGCAGACGTGGGGAAAGCGCTGGGCGAAGGGGTCGAGTTGCGCCTGCTGAGCAGCCACGACGGTCAGGTCGAGGTGAGCGTGAGCGGCGGCCTGTTCGGCGTGCAGGCGTCGGTCGATGCGGTGGCACGGGCGCAGGAAGGCAAGCTGGTCGTGCACCCCACGGGCTTCCTGCTGGAAGGATTGAAGCTGACCCTGATCGACAACCCGCGCGTGTACGTCGAAGGCGTGGCGGCGAGCGCCGTGGCGGCGGGCTACAGGCTGTCGATCTGGGCGAGCCTGCGCTGAGCGGCGCGGGGGTGGACGATCATCGGCAGGCCGTCCTTGGGGCTGATCGTCGGCATCTGGCGGATCTTCAGGCGGAA
>Ga0208586_1000753_pt1 | contig 11164 bp, 4 predicted proteins | sample NGESurshal072012_6_FD_184471 | JGI IMG/M metagenome (GOLD analysis project Ga0208586, IMG submission 184471) | Arctic peat soil microbial communities from Barrow, Alaska - NGEE Surface sample 53-3 shallow-072012 (SPAdes) | ecosystem: Environmental > Terrestrial > Soil > Wetlands > Peat ... | reverse complement strand
GCTTTGGACCGTCAGGCCCACCGCCCCGGACACGGAGCCCGCGGCCTGGGTGAAGGTGCCGCTGGCGGGGATGGTCACCGACCCGGATCCGTCCAGCGTCCCTCCCTGGATGTCGAGTCCCTGGAGTGCGAGGTTAGTGGCCAGGTTGGTGGAGCCGCCGATGATCTGTACCTGCGGCACCGAGATCGCGCCGGTCAGGTTGACGGTGGCCCCCGCCAGGATCAGCGTGCCGGCTCCGGAGATGGGCGCCGCAGCGGTGAAGGAGGTGATGCCCGCGCCGGCGAACTCCAGGCGTGCGCCTGCGGCCACGCTGAACACGCCGCCCTGCGGGGTGTTCCCATCCTCGGCCAGGACCAGCCCGCCGGTATCGGCCTGGACCGTGCCGGTGAGGCGGAGGTCACCCTCGACCGTGCTGTTGGTGGTGCCCCCGGTCCGGGTCACCGGGCCGCTGGAGAGCACCTCCGAGGTCGCGGTCCCCGCGAAATCGGCGCCGTCGCCCACCACCAGGGTGCCGGTGTTGTCGAAGAGCGTTCCGCCCGAGACATTCATGATGCCGGTCAGCAGCGCGGTGCCCTGGTTGGTGATGCTACCGCCAGTCCAGTACCCGCACTCGAAACTGCCATCGGCAACCTGGACACAACTGGAGTTCAGGTCGAGCGTGGCGGTACTCGTAATCTCTAGATTGCCCGATCCGGCCAAGACGGCCTGTCCCTGCATGGTAAAGGTTGCCGAGCTGTCGACAACTGTCACGCCTGCGAGGCTGAGCGTTTCCGCGCCGCCGAGCGTCACGTTCGCGTGCAAGTAGCTCATGCTGGTAGCGCCGGTGATCGTGAACGTGGGGAAGGGGCCGTCGATGCTGCCTCCGTCCAGGACGAGCGGCGTAGAGGTTTCGATGCTGTGGATGATGACCTGCCCGGATGATGAGGAGATCGACGGCAGGGACGTTGCGGGGATGCAGACGTCGTCGAACGGTCCCGGCGGGAGGAGGGTGGACCAGTTGGCGCCGTCTGCCCAGTTGCTGGTCCCGGCGCCGCCGGTCCAGGTGACGCTGGGGTTTTTGCAGGCGCCGTTTCCCTGCATGTCGTTGTCTTCGGTGATCATGCCGGTCGCGCTGCCGGTGGCCAGGTTCGCCCCGGCCGGCTGGCTGAGCTCTAGCGTGAACTGCTCGTTGCCCTCGATCTGGTTGTCGTCGATGGTCGGCACTTCCACCGCGGCGCTGGTGTGGCCTGGCGCGAATACGGCGGTTCCGGCAGCCGCCGTGTAGTCGACGCCTGCCAGCGCGGTTCCGCCGACGGTGTGGTAAGGCACGGTGACGGTGTCCCTGCTGGGCTCGCTTAGCCTGAGGGTGAAGGTCTCGACGTTACCTTCTGTGATGATGGCAGGTGCGGCGGTGACGTCGGGTGGTGGTTCATCCTCCATGATCGTGGCGGTGCCGGCCGGGCGGGTGATCGTAGCGTTTGTGGCTGAGGTCAGGGCCAGGGTGAAGGTCTGGTCGCCGTCGTAGCGGGCGTCGCCGGGGACGGCGACGGGCACGGCGCGGCTGGTCGTGCCGGGCACGAAGGTCAGCGTCCCTGACACGGCAGCGTAGTTGGTTCCGGCCATGGCGGTGCCGTCGGCGGTGTGGTATTTGACGGTGACAGCACGGGCGCTGGGGCAGTCAAGGGTGACGGCGAAGATGGCGTGACTGGTGGTGCCCGGGTCGCCGTCGCTGAGCGAGACGTCGCCGGCGTAGACGTGCGGCAGGGTCGAGGCCGACGACAACGGGAACTGGTAGCGGGCCGATCGAATGGCGGCCTTGTCGTCGGCGAAGGCCCACAGGGTCGGGGTGGAGGCCGGGTTGAGCCGCAGCGGCGCGGTGTAATGGCGGAACGTGGACCCGTCGGTGGACCAGTAGGTCGCGGCGGCGCCGGTACCGGTGTCGGTGGCGCGCAGGGCGTAGGTCATGCCGCCGGGAGCGCCCGGGGTGGCCTGCCCGCATACGGTGACCGTCGGCGGAGTGGTGTCGTCCGCGGCTTTCCCGCGCAGCGAGGTGGTCGGTGGCACGGTGGCGTGGCCGGAGGTCAGGTTGCTGACCGCTGCGGGGGTAATCGTCAGGGAAGCATGGGCGCCGGCGGGCAACGGCAGCCCGGTCCAGCGCACCGCACGGCCCTGGCCGGTCCCGGCGCCGGTGACCAGGGTCACTGAGGATCCGGGATGGGCGATGGTGAACGTGACGGTGTAGGTGCGGGCCGCCGATGCCGGGATGGTCGCGGTGCTGACCGCCGGGGACGGGGACCCGATGGTCACCCCGGGGATGTCCGGTGCGCTCCAGTCTGTGGCGTTCCCCTGGTCGTCTTTGATGACGAGGTTGCTGCCGCCGTCGATGGTGAGATCCCAGGCATCCAGGGCAGCCGGAATGGCCGGTGTTCCAGGGCCAGCAGGCGCGGGCACCGGGTTTGCTGGTGAAGTCGCGGCAGCCGGGTGTGCCGCCGCTGCTATGGCGCTGACCTGGCCGCAGAAGGCGCCGGTGGGGATGGCCGTCGCGCCGCGCAGCACCGCGTCGATATCGGTGAGCACCTCAGGGTTGGTGAGGATGCCGGTATGCTCGACCAGGTAATCCTGCTTGGGGTCGGGCGGCTTGTTGGCCGGCGGGGCAGGCGGGGTGCACTTGACCAGCGTGGTGTTTGGCCCCTGCATTGCCGGGGAGCGGACCTCGCTCGGCGTGGGCACCGTCCCATCCCCCTGGACGTCGGTGTAGGTCCAAGCCTGGTCTGCGCCGGTGCAGTGCGTCAGGTCGGCGGATTCGCACGCCTGGGTGTTCTGGTCGTACACCACACCGGGCGTCTGGTTGACGCGCTGCACGCCGTAGAACTGGAATGATGCGACATCGAGTCCGTTGGCGGCGTCGTCGTGCCAGTCATCTTGACGCCCACCGTAATCGACTGAATGGAACTGGTCGCTGACCGTGCCCGGGTCATTCGGCGGGTATGTCACGCCGTTGTAGGGGGCGGGAAATGCGGCGTCGAGGTAGTCCTTGAGGCCGTCGTAGGTGTAGGGCGAGAGGGGGGACGACGGCCAGACGACCGGCCCGGCCAGCTCGTGGTAGGCGCGGTCGGGCAGCAGCTGGAAGGCCGCTGGCATGGACTGGATGACGTGCCGTATTACACCCGGCGAGAAAAAGTTGCTGATCGGATCCGCGTCCGATGCCAGAAGGTGGACGAAGTCTCCGGTGAGAAATACATACGCGAGCTTCGGCGCGCCCAGCCAGGGGGCGTTGACGCTCACGAAGCGGCCCACCGGGTTGGTGTCCGGGTTCTGCAGCAGGTACCTGCGGGTCACCAGGTTGCCCATACTGTGAGCGACTATGTCGATCTTGCGGCCGTCGGGGAAGAACCGCTGCACGCAGCCGATGAAGTCAGCCAGCCCTTTCGCCGACTCATTGAGGTCCACACGCCAGTCGTAGGCGTACAGGAACAGGTTCGGGCTGCCCGGTGCCTGGCTCATGTCGCAGCCGGCGGTCGTCCGCCTGGCCACGTCAGCGGGCACCTGGGCCACTGAGTCGTATTCGCGGTAGCCGTTCGCCTTCAGGAAATCCAGGAACGGCCCATAAGCAGCCAGCGACGGCTGCCAATTCTCGCTGACGCAATGTGTCTCGTGACGCAGGACGTCGTGGGCGAACAGAGGCGGAGAGCCTGTCGGGTGGTCCTGGGCGAACAGGCTCAGCTGGAGCCGGTCGGGGCGGATGCAGCGGCCGAGCCATTGGTTGACGGCGGCCACGCTGCTGCTGGCCGGTGCCGACCACAGGCTGCTGGCCGCTATTCCCGGCACGAACACCACCGGCACCGTCCTGAGCAGGACCGCGTGGGTATCGCCGGACGCGTCGTCCGCGATACCGGCGATATCTCCCTGCTGGTTGATCGCGGTCGCGTCCGCTAGCCACCAGCCCGGCGGTAGCAGGCCAGCCACGGCACTGTTCAGGTCGATAGGGTCATAGTGCTGGTCGCTGCGCCACAGCGAGGCATGGTCCCGGCCGTCTGCCGCAGTGATCCGGCCGACGATGTCCCCCGCGGCGTTGACGGCCTCGGCGCGACTGGGAACCGGGCCAGACAGCGCGCCGGTCTGCGAGTTCCATGCCTGCAGCTTTCCATCGGCGTGTTGCACGGCGCCGGCTACCAGGCCCCCGGCGTTGACAGCCACCACCGGGGCCGCGATGTCCGAGCCGGCCAGGACCGTCGGCGGGTCGGCCGGGCTCGGCCAGCTGACCAGGCTGGTAGTCGTCGCATTGGGCGCGGCCTGGGTCCCGGCGATGAGCCCAGAGTCGTTGATCGACCGGGCCACGCCGCCGTCCGCTTGCCGCAGCGTCTGTATCGTCCCGTCCGCGAACGCGACATAGGGCTCTAGGCCTCCGTCGATATCGCCGACCACATCGCCTTTGCTGTCGATGCCGTAGGCGCTGCAACCGCCGTCTGGCGGCTGCGTTCCCGGGGGTGCGCACGGATCGGAGCTCGACTGGTAGGAACCGATGACATCCACCGGGGGCGCGTCCAGGCTGTCCCAGCGCACCGCGCGGTCCCGGCCCTTGGCTACCACGGTTCCGGCGATCTGGCCGGCGGTGTTAACCGACCAGGCCGTGCCGGCGCCGTCTGTGAAGAACGGCGGGACAGACTGAGGGATGATCGGTTCAAGGTGAGTGACCGACGGGATCTCTTTGACCAGCCGCCAGGCGGCCGGGTCGAACGAGTTGTCCCCGGCGGAACGCTTGGCGCTGCCGACGATGATGTCATTGTCGGACAGGCCGTAAGCGGCCGACGGGCCGCCGTTGTAGAGCCCGGGCAGCACGGTGACGGTGTAACCAGGCGGCATGGGTGCTGTGGAAGCCTCCGGACCCGTGGTCGTTCCCGCCGTTCGTGCGGTGGCCGGCTGGGCCGGCCCCCTCGCCGTCCCGGGTCGCGACGGCGCCACCACGGGACCTGGCCCGGTCCCAACCGGCTGAGCGGATGCTGGTTCCGCGGCGAGGCCGCCGGCGGTGGTGGCGGCCAGCATCAAGGCAACGAAGGCTGCGGCGCAATTGCCAAGCGGCGAACGTTGCCATGCTCGCCTGCCTCTCGTGCGAACCGCAAAGACATCGGCCAGCCTGGGCACCGCTGCCACGGTGGCCGGCTGCCGGGCGAGCACACTTGGCAGGGGCCAGGGAGGCAGCAACTGCCATCGGCCGGGGCGTCGGGCATGGTGCGCTTGGTTGCCTGTCATGCTGCTAAGGCTCGGTGCAGCGCTGACCCGGCCGCTACGGGGAAATCCCTGGTCTAGCCGAGAGCCCAGGCGTGTTCGGCAGTGGCGAACCGGCTCGCCAGTTCGGCCCGTGACCGCAGCCCGAGCTTGCGATAGACCCGGGACAGGTGCATTTCGATGGTCTTGGGGCTGAGAAACAGCATGGTCGCCGCCTCCCGGTTGGTGTGGCCGCGGGCGATCGCGGCGGCCACGGCCCGTTCCTGCGGGGTCAGCCCGGCGACAGACGCCGGGCCGGCTGGACGGTGCGGGATCTCGCCGGTGGCACGCAGTTCCTGCCCGGCGCGCCCAGCCAACAAGCGGGCGCCGAGTTGGTCGAAGATAAGGTGAGCCGCGCGCAGGTGCTCGCGGGCATCGGCTCGCCGCCCACTGCGGCGGAGCCGCTCGCCGAAGCAGAACTGCGTCCTGGCCGTTTCGAAGGGAGACGAGCCGCGATCGTGGAGGCTGAGCGCACGCTCGAAGCAGGCCTGGTATTGGTCGTCGGCAGCGATCAGCCCCCGGCAGCGCCAGGCGATGGCGGCGTTGCCGGGGAACTCCTCGTCGCCGCTTTGCCGGACCAGCCCCTCTGCCATCATGTGCGGGACCGGGCGCCCGGCCCGGACGTAGGCCTCGACCAGGTCAGTCGCCGACGGCCGGGCGAGCACGGGCGCAGAGCCGCGTATCTGGTTAGCGGGCTCCAGGTAGCTGATAGCCCGCTCCGCGTTGCCCAGCCCCAGCTCCAGCAGCCCGAGGGCGTCGGTCGCATCGCGCGGATAGTCAAGGTCGAGCCGCCGCAGCATCATCAGCGCGGCCTCCGCATGCTGTCGGCAGCTGGCCTCGTCGCCGAGCTGTGCCTCGGCCAGGGCCAGGGCGCCCAGGCCGAGATAACGCCACAGCTGGTCCCCGGTCGCCTCGGCGAGCCCGGCGCCCTCCGCGGCCGCGGCGACGGCGGCGCCGAGGCGGCCCGCCCGCGCGTCAGCGTAGGCGGCGGCATACAGCGCGAATGGGAGATCTCCCAGGGCACCCCGTGCGCGCAGTTCGGCCACGATAGGCGCCAGCAGTTCCCGGGCGGCGTCGTGGTCGCCCAGCCAGACCAGCCCGAGTGCCGTGAAGATCACGTATTCCATGTCCGGCCGGCGGCCCGGCGGAAGGCCGGCGATCCGTGCCGCGTCGCGCACCAGCCGCAGGCCCTCGGTCAGCTGCCCTAGGTGCATGTACGCGGTGCCAACGATGAGCTTGACCAGGAGGTCGGAGTTGCTATCCGGTGGTGTGTCGAGTTCTCCTGCTTGCAAGGCGAGCTCAACCGCCCGCACTGGGTCGCCGGCCAGGAAGCTGACCATCGCCGCATCCGCGAGCAAGGCCGCCGCGGTGGCCGGATCATCAGCGGCCGCGGCTGACGCGTCCGAGAGCACCGCGTAGGCGACCGCCAGCTTCCCCTCGCGGAGTTCCAGGCGGCCCCGGATACTGGCCACAGCAGCCAGCAATGACGGGTCGGTACCATCTGTGACCTGCTCGAGAAGCCGGCGCGCCACATCGTTCTGGCCCGCCAGCCTGGCCGCCTGTGCAGCAGCGAACCGGCGCCGTGAACGCATCGCGTCGCTCTCGCTGAGTTCGGCGGCGCGCGTCAGCGCCGCCGCGGCTGCGGCGTAGCCGCTGCGGGCGCTGGCCGTCTCGGCCGCCGACTCCAGGATGCGCGCCAGCCCTTCGTCTGGCTCCAGGGCAGCCGCCCCCAGATGCCAGGCGCGCGATTCCGCGCCGCCAGGCCCCGCCGCCCCGGCTAGCGCCCGGTGCGCCGCGCGGATCTCCCGCGGTGCCGCCGCTTCAGTAACAGCAACCCTCATCACTGGGTGCATGAACCGCAGCGTCCCCTGCTCCAGGCTGATCACGCCCCGGTCCTCAAGATCTTCAAAGGCCCGGTCCGCGATGCCGCATCGGCGGGCGGCCGCAAGCACCTCGGCAAGTTCATCCTCGCCGGCGGCCGCCGCCAGCACCGCTGCCTGGCGCGTCTCCTCCCCCGTGCCATCAAGCCGGCGCACAAGCAGCCGCGCCGGGCCGGTGCGTGCCGCCAGGACCAGCTCATCGACGCCCGCCCGGCCGGCCGCCTGGTCGGCGGTCAGCTGCGCTGCCACCTCAACGAGGATGAGCGGGTTGCCGCCCGACGCCTCGGCCAGCCTTCCCACCAGCCCGGGCGAGGGCCGCCCACCGAGTCGGTCGGTCAGCAACTCCTCTATGGCAGTCGGTGCGAGACCCTGCAACCGCACAGCAGAGAATTCGGCAAACTGCGGCGGCATCTGATCGTCGCGGCAAGCCAGCAGCACCGCGACGCCCTCAGCGCCCAGGCGCCGGACGACAAACCCCAAGATCTCCGCCGTGGCATGATCGAGCCATTGCGCATCATCGACGGCAATCAGGACCGGGCCCGCATCGGCCACCACCCCGACCAGGCTCAGTACGGCAACGTGCACAGCAAAACGATCTTCCAGGCGGGCCGGCGGCCCCACAGCCAGCGCCCCGAGCAATGCGTCCCGCTGGACCTGCGGAATCGACAGTACAGCCTCCATCAGCCCGCCAAGCAGCCGGTGCAAGCAGGCGAACGGCAACCCAGACTCACCCGCCGCCGCGGCCGCCGACACGACCCGCATGTCCAGCGCCTCGCTGACCGCATACCCCAGCAGAGCCGTCTTGCCCATCCCCGCCTCACCCCGCACGACGAGCACATCGCTGACACCCTGACGCGCCCGCGCCAACACCTCCAGAACCCGCGCGCACTCGCCCGCGCGATCAAGCAACACAACTCACCCCAGATGGTTCAGAGCCTTGATAAGCAGCAGCCACCGGGAATGACCGCCATCCATCGCCCGCGAATCGCGCCACCGCCATCAATCGTGGGGCCGCTCCCCGCGCCCATTCCGACCGCAGCCGCTCACCAAGTCCCCGCGGGTAGTTGCCCGATCGCCGTGTCACCGCTCCATCTTCTCCCAAGAGCAGAGCCTGCGGGATACTCCGGACAAGCGGTGCAGACCGTAGTGTCGCAACCTTGCGGGGTGGTAACCGCTTTTAGAACATGCCGATCCGGCCTCCGTGATAATGAGGACGGGAGACCCTTGCATGCAAGAACCTCAACAATCGCGGCACATCCCTTCGAAACAGGGGCGGCCAGCATCCGCCCATATCAGGATGATCTGTAAATGATCAGCTGCAGGCGTGATCTACCTGATACCAGCAAATATTTCGCGATATGCACGGTTAACAGCAGTGGGCTGCCTGGTCGAGTGTCACGTAGCGTCACGACGGCGGCTTGCCGTCTGGCCGGGTGCTCTCGCGGCGGTGACCGCCTCTTGTGTCGTGGACATGCCCTCCATCGCCTGCCGTGCTAGCCGCCGGCGCCAGCAGCTGGCACGAGAGGAAGCGCAGCCAGGTTGAGCCTTCATGGCTCCCAGGCTGGCGCGGGCTCAGCCGGAGCACGGGGCTGAGCCAGGCTCAGCGAAGACTGAGCCAGGGCGTTCCCGGCGCAGGCTCAGGCGATGCCGGCGGGACTCAGCGACGCACTATCTGCGCCAGCCCTTGAGAGGCGACCGCTCCCAGCGCTACGCTCCTGGTTCCCGCAGCGGGCCGGGACGACCCCGGGCCCATGCACGCCGCAACAGGTCAAGGGAAAATCCGCTCACGCGCGAGGGGCAAAGCCCGCTGCTCAGGCCAGCTGACCTGGTGCAAACAGCTACCAGGTAGCGCTACCAGATCACCCAATCCAGGCGCGTAGGTATTCGAATTATGCCTTTGAGCTGCGGTGGAGCTACGGGGATTCGAACCCCGGACCTCTTGCATGCCATTCCTGACGATTCCGTCTGGGGAAGTCGCGAGACGTCCGGTACCCGCAGTTCAGAGCGAGACAGCAGTCCGACTATAACTGCTGGCGCCGGCTGCGGTCTGGGTGCGTAGTCACTTAGTTAGTCACTGGCTTCCGGGCCTCACCACAGGAGGTGGGGCTTCATGTCCGTCAAGATCAACGACGACTTCATGGCCGTGGAGACCGACCGCTCCGTGATCGCTACCGCAACCCGCGCAGGCGATGGCAGGCGGAACGTCGGCGGATGGCCCGGGCAGTTCAGCAGGGAACGGGCGATTACCGCCCTGGTTCTCGCCGACCGGCTCGCCGCCGGCTACGGCGACGATGACCCGTTCGTCATCGGCTGGCGGGAAGAGCTGCGATGAGCGACCGGATCATCAGGATCACGACCACCGTCGCCGTCGCGGCCGTCGCCGCGGTCGCCGGGATCGTCTCCTACCAGCACGCCTACGAACTGGTACGCGAACACGGCGAGTCCCGGGCCACCGCCCGGCTGCTGCCGTTCACCGTGGACGGCCTGATCTGGGCCGCGTCAATGGTCATCCTCGATGCCAGCCGCCGCCGCCAGCGCGTGCCTCCCCTAGCTGCCTGGAGCCTCGCCGTCGCCATCATCGCGACCATCGGCGCCAACCTGGCTCACGGACTGGGACACGGCCCGGTCGGCGCGCTGGTCAGCGCCTGGCCCGCCCTGGCCCTGATCGGCTCCTACGAACTGCTCATGATGCTCATCAGAACCGAACCCGGCACCAGCGAACGGCGAGCCGGCGCCTCAGCCACGCACCAGGCCGCGCCAGGCCCGGAGCAAGGCACACCACCAGCGCCGGACCAGGAGCCAACGGCGGAGCAGACGGTACGAGCCTGGCACAACGCCGGCCGCAGCCAGCGAGCCATCGCCCGGGAACTCAGCATCGACCGCCGCAAGGTCAAGCAGATCATCGACCAGACCCATGCCGCCTAACAACCAAAGACCCGGCCGCCTGCTGCCACGGCCTCGCCGAAACGCTCCCACCCTACAAATCCGATTTGGGCGTCTGTTTTAACGCAGTCCGCAACAGATTTCCAGGGTCAGCTCGACCTGACCGATCGTGGCTGCGATCGCACGGGTGCGACCCTGCCGCAGTTGCTCGCAACGCTCGCAAGCAGCCCGCGATGCCAAGCGGTCCACGGCAAACAGCTCAACGGGGACCCGCGGATCACGGGGGCATTGCTCAGGTAGCCGTGCGCCCGGCGAGGGAGAACCCGCTGTGGGGCTACCGGCGGATCCACGGTGAGCTGGCCGGGCTCGGCGCGGCCGTCGCGCAGCCCACCATCTATCAAGCGGGCCGCGGGCATCGATCCGGCGCCGCGCCGGTCGGGCCGACGTGGCGGCAGTTCCTCACCGCCCAGGCCGCGGGAATCGTTGCGGTCGACTTCCTCCATGTTGACACGGTGCTGCTGAAATGGCTGCACGTACTGGTGTTCATCAAGCACGGCACCCGCCGGATGCACCTGGGCGGCGTCACCGCGCACCCGACCGGCGAGTGAACAACCCAGCGGGCCCGCAACCTGGCCCTTGAACTCGGCGAGCGGTTCGACAGCATTAACTTCCTGATCCGCGACCATGGATCGAACTTCACCGCTTCCTTCGACGCTGTCTTCCAGGCAGCCAGCGCCGCGATCCTGCGGACCGTCATCCAGGCGCCTCGCATGAACGCCGACTTGCGAGCGACTCGCCGGCACCCTGCGCCGCGAACTCCTGGACCGGGTGCTGATCCTCGGCAAAGCGCACCTGCGCACGTCCTGGCCGAGTATCAGGAGCACTACAACACCGCCCGGCCGCACCAGGGCATCGACTAGCGGGCCCCCGACGGCGAACCCCACCATTCCTGCGGCACCGCAGCAGCCCTCGACTCCCGCCGGATCCGCCGAAAACCAGTCCTGAGCGGCCTGATCAACGAGTACGAGCGGGCCGCCTGAGGACTGGGAAAGCCCAGCTCACGACCCAGAATCCTGACCGGAAACAGAGCAGTATCCTCGGGCAGAGTCCAGCCACCCTCTGCGCAATGCTGCCAGGGGCGGTAGGTGAGCTGCGGT
>Ga0208586_1000752_pt1 | contig 11201 bp, 10 predicted proteins | sample NGESurshal072012_6_FD_184471 | JGI IMG/M metagenome (GOLD analysis project Ga0208586, IMG submission 184471) | Arctic peat soil microbial communities from Barrow, Alaska - NGEE Surface sample 53-3 shallow-072012 (SPAdes) | ecosystem: Environmental > Terrestrial > Soil > Wetlands > Peat ... | reverse complement strand
TGACACCAACCGCTTCGCGGGCACCGCCGGTGCTCCTCCCAACCCAAAACCGCGAAACTCAAGACATGTGCGGCCCGGGACAGCGCCGCATGCGGCGCTGTCTTCCCGAAGTCATGACGATGCACGGTTATAGGCGTCTGCAGCCTCCCGCAGGCCCTCTCCGCGCCCGGGCCACAGGGTCGCGGTGACGTGGCGCCAGTATCGCTTGGGTGAGTGGTCCGGCAACGCCAAGGCCACCAGGGCCCGCACCGCGTAGGCCCAAGCCGTGAGCCAGCGCACCGCGCGCGCCGCACCGGGCGAATGGTGCTTGCGCATGTAGAGGTCCCTGTTGCGCGCCAGCTCCACGATTCTCGGAGCCGAGACGGTGTCGGTTGAGAGCTGCTCGTGATGGACGGCCACCGCGCCCGGCACATACAAGCTGCGCCGGCCCGAGTCGCGCAAGCGCTTGGCGAAGTCGACCTCGTCGGAATACACGAAGAAGGCCGGGTCCAGGTAGTCCACCTGGGCTGCGGCCTCGCGGCGCACGAGCAGGGCCGAGGACTGGCACCAGTCCACCTCCTTGGTGTGCTCGCCCCGGCTTTGCACGACCAGGAGACGGTGCAGGAACAGGGCGCCCGCCAAAGCCGTGAGCGGCGTGGGGAAGCGCCACGCGCACGCTTGGGGCACTCCGTTCGGGCGCACCAGCTTGGCCCCGGCGCAGGCCGCATCGGGGCGGTGCTCGAGCGCTTCGTAGAGAGCCAAGGTGGCTCCAGGCAGCAGCTCGGAGTCCTCGTTGAGCAAGAGGCCGTAGCGTCCCTTCGCGTGGCGCAACAGCTCGGAGTCGTTGAGGCTCTTGCCGCGGCGCTCACCAATCGCGATCACCTTGCCGGCCGCCTGGCCCGTTCTACTTGCCGCCCCGGGCGGATCTGCCAAATCCGTCTGGGGCGGATCGGTCCGGCTCGCCATTGGCGGAGCCGGGAGGGCTGCCAATGCCGGATGCGCCTGTGCCGCCTCGGCCGAGCCGTCGCGCGAGCCGTTGTCCAGCACCAACACCTCCGTGGCGAACGGCAGCCCCTCCCGCTCGCGCGCGATCGCGTCGAGCCCGCGCAAGAGCAACTCGCGCTGGGAGGTGTTCACGACGCAGTAGCTGACTTCGATGCTGGGCATCGCAGGCAGCGTACTATCGGGGAAATTGCGCAACTCCCCGGACCTTGAATGGTTGAACTTCATAGGCCTATATGCACTAGAATTGTCCAGTAGCCCTGCCTTTCTGTTATGTGGACTAGGCTTTGGGGCTTAGGGAGTCGCTCGGAGGAGAGAGGGGTCTGTTCTAATGGGAAGCGACATCAACCGCCACACGGAGGGATCAATGGGGACCAAGTCATCTCGCCCGCGCGCGACTGCGCGGCTGCGAATCTCGTCGGCCGCGCTCGCACTGGGCGCGGTAGCCACCGCAACCGTCTTTGGCGCCGGGGCCGCAGGCGCCGCCTCGCCGCACGCCAGGGCCGCGCGTTCGGTCGATCTGAACGACACCGCCAACCTGCACCTGCAGAACAAACACGGGATCGAACTAAAAGAGGGAGGCACCGCCAAAGGCAATCTCGGCGGTCCGCTCTACCTCCAGCTCAAGGTCACTTCGACCCGCAGCGTGACCGCCAACGTTCAGGTCTATCCCAAAGGCGGCTCGATCAGCGGCAACGCCAAAGCCAGCTACAAGGTGTCGGGGTCGACGGCCACGTTCTCGGGCACACTGGCGATAACCAAAGGCAGCGGCACCTACTCCAAAGCGAAAGCGTCCGCACTCAAATTCAGCGGCACGATCCAGCGCTCAAACGACGCCGTCACGGTGCACGTGAGCGGCCCAATGGCGTACTAGCGCTTGGAGACACCTTGACCAGAGTGCGTATAGGTGGGGGCGTCCGCCGGACACCCCCACCGCTGAGAGCAGTAGTGCTTGCGCTGCTCGTTTTCGGCCTCTCCTGTGCTTCGGCGCAGGCGGCCGAGACGGTCGCCCTGCAAACCTCGTTCACGCCCAACAGGCTGGGCGCTTCGACCACGATCGGTTTCGGCTTTACGATCGGCAGCACCACCGGGGGCTTGCCCTCGCCACTGACACACGTCAGCTTGCGTATGCCCAAGGGCATGAACTATGTGACGACCACGCTCGGGCTTTCGGTTTGTAAGCCCGAACTACTCTCCGAAAAGGGTCTGAGCGGCTGTCCGCCCAACTCCCGGCTCGGTTACGGCAGTGCCTTTGTGGAGGTTCCGTTTGGCAGCGCCTCAGGCCAGGAGATCCCAGAAATCCAGGCGTTGATGGGTCCTGCACACGAAGGCAACATCGTGGTCCTGTTCTATGCCAACGGCCTTGCTCCCGTGTATGCGCAGATCGTCTTCGCCGGCGAACTGCTCCCCGGGGAAGGGGCCTTCGGCGGGAACCTGGACACCACGATCCCGGAAATCAAAAGTGTGACCAACGGTCCGCCGGTGTCGATCATCAAGGTCAAATCGACGATCGGCCCCGAACATCTCACCTACTACAAGCGGGTCCACGGAAAACTGGTCGGCTACAAACCGCAGGGCATATCCCTGCCGACCAAGTGTCCGCGCGGGGGCTTCCCGTTCTCCGCCCAGTTCACGTTCCTCGACGGCAGCCAGGTCATCGCCAATCACAGCGTGCCCTGCCCGCCGCCTACGCACAAGAAGAAATAGGTCGGTCCCGTCCGCCCCGAGGTCCCGAGAGGGCCTCGGGGCGGCACAGTGCTCGGCCGTGTAGGTCTGCGCCGGGGGCACCGTGCTCGGCCGTGTAGGTCTCTACCGCCCACCCGGCCGCTTCCCCTGTCTAGGTCGGCCTCTGCCCCCGGGTCGGGCCTCTGCTCCGCCCATCGACCGGGCGCGGCGCCCGTGATCGTGTGGGGTCCTCTCAGTCTTGGAGGGCCAGGCTGGCCTGGACCTTGGCGGCGAACCAGCCCGGGATGGCCACCATCAGGACCGCGGAGGCCGTCACCAAGGCAAGGCTGGACAGCGCCACGATCACCCCCACGGAGCTGACGACCGGGTAGTTGATCACAATGTTCAAAGCCCGGTCCAGCAATTGCTGGCCGAACAGCCCGAAGACAGCGCCGCTGAAACAGCCGACGCCGAGCAGCATCAGGCTCTCCAGCACGATCGTGTACCACAGTTCGCGATGTGGGAAGCCCTCGAGCTTGAGCTTGGCCAGGCGTGGCCGACGCTGCCAGATCATGGCGCCCATCGCGGCCGCCATCGCCATCACCGCTGCCACCAAGATCAAGGTCGCGATCTGCGAGAGGCGGGTAAGGCCTTGCCGCGTGATCGCCCGCAGCGTATTGGCATGTTGTTCGGCGGTCTGGGCCGCCAGGGCCGTGCCTGGGCCGAGCGCCGTCCTTATTTCGTGGACGCCTTGGGTCGGGCTCACACCGGGCTTCATCAACACGTTGTAAGCGCTCGCATCTTCGCTTCCCCAAGCTTTCGCGTAATCGCTGGAGCTCATCACGATCGCGCCTGGTGCCCAGCCGATGTTGGTGCTGATCGCCGCCACCTTGAATGTCGAGGGATTTGGGGTCGGCAGAGCGAACCCTTGGCCGATTTTGAGTTTGTGTTCTTCGGCCAGCGCCAGCGACACAACCGCCCAGCCTCCTTCGCGCAGATGGGCGTCGGCCTCGGCCACGTTGCCTTCCACGAGTTGCGTGGGGGGCACCAACGGGGAGGCTTCGCTCGGCGGCGCGATGACCCAGATGCGCCTGTCCCCATAGTCGAGCAGCCCGCCGCGATAAACGCGCACGGTGCGCACGCCTCCAAGCGCCTGCAGCTTGCTCACCTGGGTGGCGGCGAACGGAGAGGTCATCAGCAGGTTCGAGCTGCCGGCCGCCGACACCCATACGTCGGTCGAAGCGTTCACGTCGGACGCGGCGTTGTAGAGCCCTTTCAACAGATCGCTGTGGGCGCCTTGGATCGAGACACTGCCGAACACCGCTATGGCCCCGGTCGCGGCGATCGCGATTGCCCGTGAGCGTCCGGCTCTCAGCTCCATCACGGCAATGTGCGGCACTGCGCTGACGATGGTGGGCGCGATCTTGCGCACGAACGCAAGCATCCACGTGAGCGGCAGCGCGAGCAGCGCGAGCAGGGCCGCGATCAAAGTCACCATCCCCACGATCGCCGCTTGGGGGGCCGCAAGCAGGATCACGAGCGTCGCGACGAGGCAGAGGAGGCCGCCCAAAGTCAACAGCACAGAGGTGCTGCCGCTGCTGCCTTCCTTCGTTTCGATGGCCGCCAAAGGGTTGCGCGAGACGATGTCCTTGAACGGGCTCAGGACCGCCACAGAAGCGGCGCCCATGCCACCGATGACTGAGATGGCGATGCTCTGCCAGTTGACGACCCGCTCGGAGCCGACCGCAAACGCCGAGGAAAGGTAGCCCGGATTGGAGTGGAACAGGTGGATCGAGAGCTCGTCGCCGAGCACCAAGCCGATCGCGCAAGCGATCGTGCCGAGCACGACCGCGTCGAACATCAGGACCGCGATCACCGCCACAGGCGTATAGCCGTCGCGGCGCAGATCGGCGATCAGGCGCCTGCGCTGGGGCACCGTCAGGAGCATCGCGTTGAAAGCGAACAGGAAGCCCACCAAAGCGCTGATCACCGCAAACAGCTGAGTCGACTGGTTGGTCGCGGCGGCCGCCTTGGCGAACAGTTCTTCGTCATAGCCGGCCGACTGCACGCCATAGCGCCCGCCGGCGATCTTCTGGAGGGCGCTCCGCACGGCGGCTTCTTGGCCCGGCTTGGGCTGGACCAGGATGCGGCTCACGCGACCCTGCAGCCCGCTCGCGTTTTGCACGTATTCCAAAGTGCTCACCGCGATCGGGCTCGATGTCAATGCCCCCACTTGCTTTGTCGTGAGCAGGGAGTAGAGCGCCGCTTCGCTGGAATGCCCAAGCGCTTGGAAGTGCACGATGTCGCCGAATTTCCGGACCCCCACCTTCTGCGCGACAGGGACGGGCAGGACGACTGCTTCCACTCCCGCGAACGGGGTGAGCGCGACTTTGCGCACGAGCGCGCCTTTCAGTTCGGCCAAGGCCGAGTCGGCGCCGACCAGCTCGACCGCGTCGCTGCCTTTGGGGCCGACCGCGTTGGCGCTCACTTCGAGTAGGGGCGCCGCCACCTTCACGCCCGACAGGTGCCTGGTTTCGGCCACCAGCTTTTCAGGCAGACCGTGTGCGTCGCGCGCGGTCAACTGCAGCTTCGCGGCGCCCACGATCCCGCTGTTGAGCTGCCCGACGGAGCTGGACAGGCTGGAGCTCGCGATCTGCGAGGCGAACAGCAAGCCCACGCCGGCGGCGATCCCCACGATCGCAAAGCACTCCTGCAAGGCCCGCGCGCGCAAGCGCACCCGGTACAGGTGCAACACATTGGAGAATCTCATCGTGGCCCCCCCGCCTCGACCGCGTCGTGCTCTTGGAACTCGGGCCCCAGGCGCATGCCCGTGATCTTCGAGCTCACGCTACCCAGGCGCATGCCCGTGCTCTTGGAGCTCACGCCGCCCCGGCGCTTCCCCCGCCGCCTCACCGGGCGTTGGTGGGGGCGAACCCCTGCTCGGGGTCGTAGTCGACCAAGCGCCCATCGCGCAAGGCCAGCACGCGGTCGGCGTAGCCGGCCGCCTGGGGATCGTGGCTGACCAGGACGATCGCCACGCCCCGCTCGCGACATAGCTCGGTCAGCAGCTCCAAGACCTCGCGCCCACGCTGCGTGTCGAGGCTGCCGGTCGGCTCGTCGGCCAAAAGCAGCTTCGGCTCGGTGGACAGGGCCCTGGCGATCATCACACGTTGGCGCTCGCCCATCGACAGCGTCTCCGAGCGATGCGTCAGACGTCCACCCAATCCGAGCCGCTCGAGCAGCGGCTGCACGCGCTGGTGGGCCTCCTTCCAAGGCGTGTCTTTGAGCAGCTTGAGCACCGTGTTGTCGATGGCTGTCACGCCCGGCAACAGGTCGAAGTTCTGACGTACGAAGCCCATTTCCTGCAGTCTGAAGTGGGACGCCTCGCGCTCCGACAGCGAAGAGATGTCGCGCCCGTTGACAAGCACCTCACCGCTGGTAGGAGCCAGCAACGCGGCCACCATCAACAGCAGCGTCGTCTTGCCCGAGCCGCTCGGCCCGTACAGTGCCACCATCTCGCCGGTGGCGACCGAAAGCGACACGCCGTCGACCGCACGTACGGTCTCCTCCCCGGCTGTGTGGTAATGCTTGACGAGATCTCGCAGCTCCAGCATGCGTGTCCCTCTCCCTTGTGACCGCCCGGCAGCTGACCATGCTACCGGCCCCCTCCTGCTTTGGACGGTGTAGCGGCCGAGCCCGGCCCACACCTTCCTTCCTGCTTGACCTGTGCAGAAACCCTATCTGAAACTGTCTACATCGGGGTCGCGCCCGGGCGAGTTCCTGTCTACATCGGGGTCGCGTCCAGGCGAGTTCCGGGCTCCCCGATAAACGATGGCGTTGTGCAAACGATCGGGCAGGCGACGCAGCTCGAACACCAGCATCGTCGGACGGGCCAGCCCTCCGGTGGTCGCGAGCACCGCCTCGCTGACCGGAGCGAGCTCAGGGCTGTGCGCTTCGGGTGTGGATAGGTAGTTGCCGATCATCCCGGCCAGCACCACCGTGTGGCGGCGACTGTGGGGCAGCTCTGCCGCCAAGCACGCGGCCTGCTCGGCCATCCAGTGCATCCGCTCGGCGGCGCGCTCGGGACCGTAGTACTCGACGAGGCTGCGATGCCCCGCGGCCTCGTCCTCGTGTTTGTCGATCAGGTTGTCCAGCAGCGAGTGCAGTCCACCGATCCAGGGGAAATAGGCCTGTTCGAGCAACTTTGCCTCGTGTGCGTCGAGATCCTTCTCGGCGGCCGCTGCGATCAGGGCGTGGACCCCGAGCGACGAGCCGGCCGCCGCCGCGGTCTCCCACCACTGCAGTCCGGCGCCTGCCGGTGTGGCTGTGCGTGCCCACTGCTCCAAGGCTGCATGGTCGCCTTGGGACTCGCTCAGGTTGAGACTCTGGAAGGCCACGATCCGCTCCGCTGCCGCGCGAGCCGCCGGGGCCGCAACCTCGTATCCGGGAAGGCCCCTGAACGCGTCCCGGCACTCCTCCAAAAGCCTGTCCAAGTAACCGCCGTCTTCCCTCTGGGGGTGATGCTCGTACCAGTCGAGCGCCTCCACGCCCGGGTCCACCGCGTTGCTCGCGGCCCCCTCCACGCCATCGCCAGGGCGCGTCGAGGCCGGCCAACCCAGCGCGTACAGCAGCGCGTTGTGCAGGCGCTCGCCGTCGCGCACCGGGTCTGCGCTGGGCTGCTCGCCAAGCATGTCCAGCAGGTTGTAGGCGGCCTGAAAGGCACTCGCTCCCCTGGTGGCCTGGGCCCGGCGCGAGGCGGGTGCAAACGCCGCAAAAGCAGCCGCCCCCTCGATGTTGCCGCGCTTCTCGGCGAGCGCGGCGAGCGCTAACTGGCGCAGGACCGGGTCTGGAATGCGCCGAGCCAGCCTCTGCCAGCGCGCGATGTGCAGGCACACGCGCGGGAACACGGTGAGCCAGTAGCTGAACGCCGCCCGCGCGAATGTGGCCGACAGCATCAGCCGCCCATGGGCCCTTCGCCCTATTGTCTTCCCCTGGTGCGCGTTCACGTCGTTGACCCCTCCGCTTACACGCCACCCTACGACCATGCGCTGTGCTCTGCACTGGCGGCGCTCGACGCAGAGGTGGATCTGTTTACCAGTAGCTTCGCCTACGGGGCGGTGCCAAGGGCCGACGGGTACGCTCGCCACGAGTTCTTCTACCGCGCCGCCTTCGGAGCCCCCGCGGGGCGGGTGCGGATGGCCGGCAAGCTCCTCCAGCACGTACCGGACATGCTGCGCTACCGCTTTGCCGCGCGTGAGGCGGACGTCGTGCACTTCCAGTGGCTGGCCGTCCAGCACCTCGACGCTCACCTGCTGCCCGCCAGGCGCACACGCGCCGGGCGCCGCCGGCCCCTGGTGATAACCGCCCACGATGTGCTCCCGCGCGAGCCGCGCCCTGGCCAATTGAAGGCCCAGCGGCGTTTGTACGATCGCTTCGACGCGATCGTCGTCCACTCCCAGCATGGCCGCTCTCGTTTGGTGGATGAATTGGGCGTGGATGGCGAGCGCGTGCACGTGATCCCGCATGGGGTGTTCGCGCACCTGGTCCCCCCAGGGCGGGACGCGCCGGTGCGATCGCCTGGCCTGGACACGGCCGGGCGCTCGGATGCTGGGTCGGTGGGTGATACGCGTGCACGAGGGGAGGTGCAGGCGCGGAGGGGCCCCCATACACAAATGGGTGACTCGCGCGCGCGCGCGTACGCGCGCGCAGGGCACCCCCTCGAGCACAACACCCCCGTCGTGCTCATGTTCGGCCTGATGCGCCCCTACAAGGGCATCGACATTCTGCTGGAAGCGTGGCGCGGTGTCGACGGGCAGGCTCCGATCGAGGACGCCCAGTTGTGGCTGGTGGGGATGCCCAAGATGGACATCTCCCCGCTCCAGGCCAAGGCTCCGCCCAACGTGCGCTTCGAGTCGCGCTTCATACCCGACAGCGAGCTGCCCACCTATTTCGAAAGGGCCGACCTCGTCGTCCTGCCATACCTGCAGGCCGACCAGTCAGGCGTCCTGTTCTGCGCCCTGGCCTTCGGCAAGCCGCTCTTGCTCAGCGATGTGGGTGGTTTCCCCGAGCTCGCGACCACCGGCGCGGCACGCGTGGTCCGGGCGGGGGACGCTCGCGCTCTCGGTCAAGCCCTGCGCGAGCTGCTGGCCGACAGGGCCACCCTGGCCAAAATGTGCGTGAAGGCCAGGGCAGCCACCACTGGACGTTACTCCTGGGCGGCGATCGCGGCAGCGCACCTCGAGCTCTACCGCTCGCTTTGACTCCCGCGCAAATCCCCGTCCCAAGCCGAACGTAGAGTTATCGAGATGGTCCCCCTCGAAGTCCTCTTCTGGATCTGTGCCGCCCTGATCGTGTGGACGCAGGTTGGCTACGCGCTCGTTCTTGCCCTCCTGGCCCGCCTCGTCGCCCCGGCGCCAGAGGCCCCCGCCGAACGAGACGCACGAACAGGAATCCCTCCCAGCTTGAAGGTCTCCTTGATCGTCGCCGCCCACGACGAGCAGGAGGTGATCGGCGCGAAGGTCCAGAACGCCTTCGAGCTCGACTATCCGAGGGAGCTCCTGGAAGTGATCGTGGTGTGCGATGGGTGCACCGACGAGACTGCCCTGCGCGCGCGTGAGGCCGGCGCCGACGTCGTGCTGGAGCTGGCGCGGGGAGGCAAGATCGTCGCTCAGAATGCCGCGGTGGAGCGTGCCCAAGGTGAGATCGTGGCCTTCTCCGACGCCAACGCCGCATGGGAGCCGGATGCGTTGCGCCGGCTCGTCGGCGCTTTCGCGGATCCGCGGGTGGGCTATGTGTGTGGACGCGTCCGCTTTGTGCGAGGTCCTGACAGCCTGGTCGAGCAAGATGGAAGCTCGGCTCCTCGAGCCGACCACGCCACTAACCAGGAGGGCCTCTACTGGCGCTATGAGATGGCAGTGCGCGCGCGCGAGTCGAGCCTGTCGTCGATCACCGCGGGAAACGGCGCGATCTATGCCACCCGCCGCAGCTCCTACATCGTGGTGGACCCGATCATGGGCCACGACCTCTCGTTCCCCTTCAACATGGTCAAGCATGGCTGGCGTGCCATCGAAATGCCCGACGCTCGTGCCGTCGAGAAGATGGTGCCCACGATCGAGGGCGAGTGGCGGCGTAAGCGACGCATGATGAGCCACACCTGGCCGATCGTCATCCGCGGCGGGATGCTCTCGCCGCGCGGCTACACCGTCGGGTATGCCGCCATGATTCTCTCCCACCGCTTGCTGCGCTACCTCACCCCGTTCCTGCACGCCATCGCCTTCGTCGCCAACATCGTCCTGGTGTCCGGCGGAACATCGCGCCTGTACACGGTCACGCTCTGCTTGCAGGTCGCGATCTTCGCGTCCGCCGGCCTTGGCGGATTGGTGCCGGTGCGCCCCTTCCTGATCACCCGCTACTACTTCTTCACCACCCTCTCGGCCGCCGCCGGCCTGTGGGACTGGTTGCGACACGGCACCGCCCCCTCGTGGGAAGCCGCAGAGGGAACCCGTTGACCAGACGACTCCTCGACATCGTGGCAGGCGCCTGTGCCCTGGTTCTCGCCGCACCCGTCATGCTCGTTGCGATGGTCGCGATTCGCCTGGAGTCGCGCGGGCACCCGATCTACAAGCAACAGCGCATCGGCCGCAACGGCAGGCCTTTTGCCATGTTCAAGCTGCGCACCATGGTCGATGGCGCCGAGCACATCGGCGCGGGCTTGGCCATCAACGAGAACGATTCCCGCGTCACCCGTGTCGGCGCCTTTCTGCGCAGAACCTCCCTGGACGAGCTGCCCAACCTGGTGAACGTCCTGCGCGGAGACATGTCCTTCATCGGTCCCCGCCCCACGATCCCCGTCCAGGTCGCCCAGTACACACCCCGTCAGCGTGGACGTCTCGCGATCAGGCCAGGGATCACCGGCTGGGCCCAGGTCAATGGGCGCGCCGCTTTGCCTTGGAGCGAGCGGATCGACTTGGACCTGTACTACATCGAACACCGCTCCCTGGCCTTGGACCTGCGTATCCTCGGGCGCACTTTGGCGATCGTGTTCGGCGGCGCGGGCCTCTACAAGGGCCAAACCGGGGGATGGGAGGGGGAGGGAGATGGGTGAGCTCCGTGGGATTGAGTCCCACCCACCCTCCCCCCTGCGTAGGAGTCGCGAGCAGAAAGCCCCCGCCATCATGCTCACGGGAGTCGGCAAGCGCTATGACATCGTCTCCTGCTTCGCGGCCTTGACAAGGGTGGTGGCGGTGGACCCCAACCCGCTCGCCCCTGCCCAGTACGCCGCCCAGGTGAGGGCATCCGCTCCGCCGATCGACGACCCCGCCTACGTACCCGAGTTGGCGCGCCTGTGCCAGCTCCACGACGTCGGGCTGGTCTTGCCCCTCACCGACCTCGACATCGAGACCTTGGCTCGCGCCCGCGAGGACGGTCTCCTGCCCGCCCTCGTGCCCTCTTCGGAGGTGGCCCGCGCGACCTATGACAAGTACCAGGCCCACCTCCTCTTGGAGTCCTTGGGCTTGCCCTCGCCGCCGCCATCCTTTGGCTGATTGCGGCCCAGA
>Ga0208586_1000750_pt1 | contig 11203 bp, 3 predicted proteins | sample NGESurshal072012_6_FD_184471 | JGI IMG/M metagenome (GOLD analysis project Ga0208586, IMG submission 184471) | Arctic peat soil microbial communities from Barrow, Alaska - NGEE Surface sample 53-3 shallow-072012 (SPAdes) | ecosystem: Environmental > Terrestrial > Soil > Wetlands > Peat ... | reverse complement strand
CGGCACCCGCACACGCACTCTATGGGCCGGCCGCCGGAGGCTTCGGGGCGGACATCGTGTCGGTCGATAGCGCTTCTGACGAACAGGGCAACGCGCCGACAACCGACGCCGACATTTCAGCGGACGGGCGCTATGTGGTGTTCCAGACACGCGCCACCAACTTCTTCGAAGACGACGGTGGGGTGATGGGGCCGCACGATCTCGAACCCGATGTGGAACCACCTGGGACCTTGCGCGAAGGAGGAATCTTCCGGTATGACCGGGTGACTGGGGCGATTCAGCTGGTGGCTGATGGGAGCGAGGTGTGGACCGAAGGGCCGGAGAAGGGGGCTCGGATTTTTCGCGGCGCCGAGAATCCGTCGGTAAGCGCCGATGGGCGCTATGTCGTCTTCTCGACAGCCCAGCAACTTGTGTTACAGGACACGAACGAAAATGTCGACGTCTATGTCCGAGACATGGATGTGCCGCTAACTCCGGATCGCAAGGATTCGGGTGCTTATAGGCTTGTATCGGCCAAGGGCGGGGGAGAAGACCCGGCCACGTATGGAGTATCCAGTCAGTCGTTTCCCGGGGATCAGCCTGGTGCGGAAGTCTGGCCGAACACCGCTATATCCGCTGACGGCAACTACGTCGTGTTCAGGACAGGAGAAGTGACTTCGGATCTTCCCGACGGTGGATCTGTCATTGCGCCCGAACAGTTGTTCGTTCGAAGTCTCTCGGCACGCACCACCACACTCATCAGTCGCGAAACTGCAGGTGGCGATGCTGCCGGTGGTGCGGTCGGGCCGGCGAGCATCAGTGGCGACGGGACCACGGTTGCCTGGGTTGGAACCAATGCGCCCGCGCAGACTATATTTCTGCCCGGCGAGTCGCTAAGCGCCAGCCAGCCTTACTATCTTTGGCAACGCTGGCAAGAAGACGGGAGGACGAGGCGGATCACTGGTCTTGCCGATCCTGAAGATCCCGCTTGTCACGAAGGAGAAAGCGTCACACAAGATCCGCTTTCGGCTGGGCCCTGCTACGGGCCTTTGAGCGAGCAGGAGTCGAGCCTGGCAAGTATCACAAGTTCGGCTCCAAGCATGAGCAACGACGGCTACACCGTCGCATTCTTGGCCGGCGCCGCGTTGCGCCCGAACATCACTAAGTCGGCCGGACTTGATGCCTTCATCACAAGTATGGCGCCGGGAATGACCCGCAAGAACAGTACCCGCGAGTTGACGCTTGGTGTCAAATCCGGCAATCCCGGGTCGACTCCCTCGATCGAATCGCTTGCACTGTCTTCGGATGGCGGGACGCTCGCATTCACGACCTTGCGGGATAGCTTCGTTTTGGCGGAACCTCGTTCGATCGGAACCTTTCGTCCGGTGCCCACCTCAAGCGATCTGTATGTGGTCCACCTTGCGGAAAACACACTAGAACGGGCGATTCTCGGTTTTGACGGCGAAGACCCCAACGGGTCTGTGTTGGCCGGCCCAAGTCTCGACGATAATGGCTCCAATGTTGCGTTTACATCATCGGCTTCGAACCTCATATTCGGCGATGCAAACGAGGCGTCTGATGCATTCACGGCCACCTTGCAAGGACCCGCGGGCACAGCGCCGCCTCCGACGGGGGTCAATGCGGCTCAGGCGGGGTTTGCTTTGACGGCCTCGGCATCGCCCGAACTCGGTCTTAGCGTAAAACGTGGCAAGGGCGGCGCGTTGACACTGCTTGTAGAGACCCCAGGCGAGGGTAAGCTGAGCGCTAACGCGAACGGAAGTATTACTCTTGTGACTGGCCACAAGAAGCGCAAAAAGCACGTCGTCCTTGCTCGTGCATCCGGCGTGGCTCGGGCCGAGGGCACGACGACATTGACGCTTCGGGTTGCGTCCAAGTACGGCAACGAGCTAAAGAAGTCGGGCAAGATCAAGGCGCTCGTGACAGTTCTTTTCGCGCCGCCGGCGCCAGGCGAAACGCTCTCCGCTGAAGTCGGCACAACGTTTGTAGGGGCGACCGTGAACAAGGCGCCTAACGCCCCTATGAGGGCTGGGCGCAAGAAGGGATGAGGAGCCTTCGCGGCCGGACGGCGAGATCGGACATTCTCGGATCGTGTTACTAACTTGTTACCGCATGGAGATTAAGCAGTGAACGGCGCCCACGGGCATCGACAGACATGTTTCACTGCTGTGACTAACATGTGTCGCTTCTGTAAACAGGGATTGCGCGGACCTCGGGGCGCTGTGAGACTCGTGCTCGATCACGAAGATCTCTATCTACGTTCTTGAAAGGACATCTCACGCTCATGCGCGTAAGCCTTCCCTTGACCGCTGAACGCGGTCGTATTCGTGTAGCCATGGCGCTGTTGTGCGCGGTGGTTGCTGTCGCGACCATAGCCATAGCGACGCCTCAATCGGCGCACGCCAGTTTTACGATCGGAAAGTGCGACGGCACCGCCATACAAGGCGAGGGTTCGTCTCTGCAGAAGATAGCTCAGCTCAGCGACTGGATCCCTCACGTCTTCAATTCGCCCTCTGGCTGCGAAAACGGTCCAAAAGTCTCCTACGAACCGGACGGCTCCGGATGCGGGATCGCTGCGATCGGAGGCGGCCCGGGCGCGGAAGGCACCTGTCTAGGCTTCAACGCTCCTGAAGCGAAACCAGGGGTTCGTAGTCCCGTAACGCGCTTTGCCGCGAGCGATGCGCCACTGAGTCCCGCCCAAAAGGCAAATGCTCAGGCGGAAGGGACCGAAAAAGCCGGCCTCATCCATCAGATCCCAGTCGCTGCGGCGGCGGTGACGGTTGTCGTGCACTTCCCGGAAGGATGCAAGTTGAAGAGCCCGGGAGCAGGCGCCACGAGCGAAAACGGCGACACCAGCACAGGTGGACCCAACGATCCCACTGGGGCGTCAACCGGCGATACGTATGCGGCCGAAACTCTCCGCGTCCATATAACGACCGAAGAGCTGGAGAAGATCTGGAACGACTCAGTGCAGCAAAAGTGGGAAAACATCGTTCCTGTAGCAGATCTCGAAGAAGACACGAAAGCGGCCAAACCGCTCACTCCCGCAGCTTGCGGAGCGCTACCGGTCATCCGCATTGTGCGCTTGGACGGCTCGGGTACTACCTATAACTTCAAGGCATACCTGAGCCTGCCCAAAAATGCTCCGTCGGGCCTCTGGACCACGGGCGAAGTGGTGGGCGACAACAACAAGTGGCCCATCTTGGGCAAAGTCGAAGTACCCAAAAAGGTAGTCAGTAACAAATGCGAAGAAGCTGATGACACTTGCACAGCAGAAAAAACAGGTGGTGGAGGAGTGGCATCGGCCGTCGAAGCTACGAATGGTTCCATTGGCTACCTTGATCTTGCGACCGCGCGAGAAAAGGGATATGACATCTCGGCCACCAAAGACGACAAGACCTATTGGATCCCGGTGCAAACAATCAATCCAGACAAAACGCCGGCCGAAGAAGGAAGCAACTGGGTTGAGCCGACGTCAACGACTACCGCGCACCTGAACGGTGGTATTGGTGCTGGATCCACCAAGGGCGCAAACTGTCTCAAAGCCGACTACCGCAATATCCCTACTACCCCTGCCAGCGACCCCACCCTGGGTGACTGGTCGAGCGCCATCGCGACAGGCAGCAAAGATACAACGACCTATCCGATATGTGCGATGACTTACGACTTCGCATTTGACGATGATGCGCCTGTCTTCGGCAAAAGCCTGGCTGAGCAGCAGATGGCCATGACTGTCAAGAACTACCTAGAAGCAGTCGTTTCGCCGTTTGGTCAGGACAACCTCGAAGCGTACGACTACGGGACGCTGCCGGGAACCATGCAGACGATTGCTCAAGATGGCGTCAATGCGATCGATTGGGAAAAGTCTTCGGGTGGTACCGAAGGCGGCAAAGAAGAAGTCAAAACGAACCCGCCGCCCGCAAAAACCACAACCACCACCACAACAACCCAGATAGTAACGCCGCCCCCGTCCAACGCCTTCTCGATCGCAAGCGCGAAGGTGAAGGGCAAGGACATCGTCCTTTCGTTGCAGTTGCCCGATCCCGGGCAGGTGCAGGTCAAGGCGACCGGCGGCGGTGTGACCGTGTCCAACGTGAGCGCCAGTGTGTCCGGCGGTAGCGGGACGGTGACGCTTGCCATCTCGAAATCCGCTTTGGCCAAGCTCGCCAAAGCGAAGGGGCACAAGCTCAGCGTGAAGATCACGGTGACATTCACCCCGACGGGTGGGACTGCTGCCACCCAGACCAAGACCCTGACAGTCACCCAGGCGGCCGTGACCCCGAAGAAAAAAGCAAGCAAAGGCAAGAAAAAGAAATAAGACGATAGGCGCATAGCCATATCGCGGGCCCTTGGCGGCGTCCGGTATCCGCTTGTTGCGGTGCCGGGCGTCGCCTTTGGTCTGAACTGAGACACAACCAGAGGCCAAATGACAGACGACGAGAACACGCAAGCGCAGTCCCCTCAGGGCAATGGCCGTCCGGCCGGTCCCCCACGCCCGGTCCCACGTCCGCAGGTGCGCTCCGGCCTTGCCCACAAACGCAACCCTGCCTTGGTGACCCTGGGCGATTTCGCGACGGGTGCCCGGCGGCTGATCTTCCGCGACAAGATCGCCCTGTTCCTCGTCTTCGCTTCTGTCGCGCTCTTGATCACCTTCTTCTCGTTGCTGGGAGCGATCGGGCCCTCCAGCCGCGGCTCGCAGCTTCCGATCAGCCAAGTCCTGAAGCTGGCCAACCACAAGCAGATAGCCACCGCCACGATCTACGACCACGACAACCGTGTCGAGATCACACTCAAGCCGGCCTCTGGCGAAGCCGCAGGCACCGCGTCCGTGGGAACGGGCGCCACCACCGGCGCCGCCAGTACGACTGGATCCACAACAACCGGCGCCGGCGGTAACGCGCCGCAGCCGAGTCCATCAACCTCGTCTCCGCTCGAATACTGGGCCGCCTACCCCGCCTCGGGCGTGCAAACCCAACAACTTTTGCAGAGCCTCGGAGAGGCCGGCACGGTCGTCACGGTCGATCAGCAGCCCGGCAAGGCCCAGCGCCAGATCCTCGTTCAGTTCCTGATCCCGATCGTCCTGCTCGTGTGCCTGTTCGCGCTGTTCATGCGCTTCGGCGCCGACGGCGGCGCAGGCGGTATCGCCGGCTTCTCCAAGTTCACGGGCAAGGGCAAGCGCAAGGGCAAGGGCACCCTCCACCAGGTCACCTTCTCCGACGTGGCCGGCGCCGGCGAGGCGGTGGCCGAGTTGCGCGAGATCCGCGACTACCTCGCCGACCCTTCCCGCTATCTGAAGGTGGGAGCCGCGGCGCCCAAGGGCGTCCTGCTCGTGGGCCCCCCCGGCACGGGCAAGACCCTGCTCGCCAAGGCCGTGGCCGGAGAGGCCGACGCCGCCTTCTTTTCGCTATCGGGCTCCGATTTCGTGGAGTCCCTGGTCGGCGTCGGCGCCGCCCGCGTGCGCGACCTGTTTGCCAAGGCGCGTAAGACTGCGCCCGCCATCATCTTCATCGACGAGTTCGACGCCGCCGGGCGCAAGCGCGGCGCCGGCATCGGCCAAGGCAACGACGAGCGCGAGCAGACGCTCAACGCCCTGCTGGTCGAGATGGACGGCTTCGGCGGCGATGGCGGTCTGGTGGTCATGGGCGCCACAAACCGTCCCGACATCCTCGACCCCGCGCTCCTGCGCCCGGGCCGCTTCGATCGTCAAGTCACGATCGACGTGCCCGACGTGCACGGGCGCCTTGAGATCCTGCGCCTGCACGGCGGTAAGCGTCCGCTCGGCCCCGACGTCTCATTGGAGGAGATCGCACGGCTCACCCCGGGCTTCAGCGGCGCGGAGCTTGCGAACGTGATCAACGAGGCCGCCCTGCTGTCGGTGCGCGACGCCCACGAGAACATCGACCAGGCCACACTCGAGGAGGCGATCGACCGCGTCGTCGCCGGTCCCGCCAAGAAGCACATCCTCACCGCCGAGGAGCGCTGGCTCATCTCGATTCACGAGGCTGCTCACGTGGTTGTCGCGGAGTCCCTGGGCCAGGCCAGCGTCAGTCGCAAGGTCTCGATCGTGGCGCGTGGACGCACACTCGGCACCGCCGCGCACATGCTCACCGACCGCGACCAGCTAATTCAGACCGAGCCCGACCTCCAGGCTCAACTCACGGTGATCGTGTCCGGCACAGCCGGAGAGCGAATGGCCTTTGGGCACCTCTCGAGCGGGGTCAGCGACGACCTGCACGCCGCCACGAGCCTGGCGCGCACGATGGTGACCTCGTTCGGCATGTCCCACGCGCTCGGCCCGGTCACGATCGGGGAGAAGGGTGGCGAGGTGTTTCTCGGCGCCTCCCTCCAGGATCTCGGCTCGGTCGGTCCCTCGACGCTCGACACGATCGACCGCGAAGTTGAGCGGCTCGTCGGCGAGGCCGAGGCGAAGGCGACCGCGATACTCGACCGCAATTGGCATGCCGTCGAGGAGACGGCGCACGCCCTGCTCGAGCACGAGACGCTTTCCGGGGTCGCGCTCGACGCGGTGCTCTCCACCGTGAGGGAGGTCGAGCCCGGCGAGCTCGATGAGGTCGCCGGACGAGGCCCCGAAAAGGACCCGGGGCACGGGCCTTGAGGCTGCTGGCGACCGGGGCTCTGCTGGTCGGGGTCGCCGTCGCTGCGGTGCTCGCCTCGGTTGGCGCGACCGTCGCGTGGGCCGATGCCACCTGGCGTTTGGAACAGCCCGCGCCGCCGGCTGGGGCCACATTCAAGGTACCGCTCGGCACACCCGATGACATGGAGTTCTATGCGCCCAACGAGGGTCTCCTCAGCGTTGAGGGTAACGCTGTGGTGCCGAGTGGTCTGTTCTTCTGGAACGGTCGCGCTTGGAGCCAGCTTTCGACCGTGTGCGGCGGCTCGGGCGAAGCCTCGCGGATCGCGTGGGCCGGCCCAGAGGAGTTTTGGGTCATCACCGAACCCAGCGAGCCTCGCGTGGGGTCGGGTCTCGGCCTGTGCCATTTCAAGGACGGCGTCGTCGTCGGCTCCTACTCGACTCCCCTGCAATCGCCTGACCCCTTCCGCCCGCTGGACGCCGCCGCCTGCGACGGACCCGACGATTGCTGGTTCGCGGGCATCGGCAGCGAGGATCCAGCCGGTCAGCGCATCGGCGCCTTCCACCTGCACTGGGACGGCACCAACCTCACCAGCTCCTACCAGCCGCAGGGGCGTGGCGTCAGCGCCCTCGCCTTCTTCGAAGGAGCGTTCTACGAGAGCACTTTGGTCGGCACGCAGGCCGGCGACAGCGCCGATTCCGTCACACTCGCGACCCCCGAGCCGTTCGGCCCGGTCCTGATCCACAAGCTGGTGGGTAGCACTTTCACCGATGCCAACTTCTTGCCCTTCCCCTACAGCGGCGTGCCGAGCGAAGGCAGCGAGTTGCTCTCAGCCAAAGCCGACGCCGGAGATCTCTGGTTCTCCGGCGGTGGGGCCGCTTCCGGGCCCGATGCGCCACACGACGGTTCGGCCCTGAGCCCGCCGATCGCCGTTCACTACAACCCCCCCTTCTTCCAGCAGGTCCCCCTAGAAACCGCGCTGTTCGGAGACGAAGACCGCTTCGCCGACATCTCACCCGTGCCAGGCGCTCAAAGCGCATGGGTAGCCGACCAGGCGCTCGACGAACGTGGCAGCGCCACCGACAAGGCCAAGGTTGCCCTGATCGAAGCGGATGGGAGCGCCACCCTGCAGAGCCTCCCCACATCGGGAGCCGGGCGTGGCAGCGCTCAGCTTGTGGCCGCCACCGGCTCCGAAGAAGCCTGGATGGTCACCTCGGCAGGTTGGATCTTCCACTACACAAACGGCACTCTCCTACCCGAATACACGGACCCCTCCTTCGCGACGACGATCACCTCGCGCCCCAACGAGTCGATCGAACAGTTCGTGCCGGACACGCCTCCCCCCGACGACTCCGAACTATTCGCTCCGCCGCCCGTCCAGGTCGAAACGAAAGCAAGCGCCGAACCAGTCCCCGAGGTGATTCCGGCCCTGCTGAAGGACGTTACGGTCAAGCGTCACGGCTTGACCGTCACGATCAGCTTCGATCTGACCCGCCTCGCCGACGTTCAGATCGTGGCCAAGCTGCACGGCAAGGTCATCGCGCGTACGCACCAGAAGCGCTTGCAGGCGGGCAAGCGCTCCCTGTCGCTGCGCTTGGAACGCAAGCGCTGGCCCACAGCGCTCGGCTTCGTGACCAAGGAGCTCACCAAACCCAAGCCCGTCCCCGCGTCCGGGCCGACCGGCAAAGTCGGTACCGGTCCCACGGCCGTCAGCACGAGCGTGCGTCGTCATGGCTGATTCCAAGTCTCCGCGGCGTCTCGGCCGCATGGGTGTGCCATCCGGGCTCGGGCGTTGGCCCGGCGGTGTGCGCGTCTCGGCCATGCGTCCGTTACCGCTGATCGGTGTGGCCGGAGCGCTTGCCCTGATCGCCTTTGGGGCTTTGCAGCTTCAAGGCCATCGTGCCCACGCGGCCGGCCCTGGAGCGGTGGATCCCTCTGCCCAACCAGCGCTTGGCACCGCCGACAGCTCGACGGTCCTGATGGGTTCCGCCACCGCCGGAGTGCCCGGAGAAGCGTGGGCCTACCGGGTGCTGCCGGCCGATGTTCCGCCGCCCGTCCCCGGTTCGGGGGCCACCACCTTCGCGACGCCCGCCTCGACCGGCGCCACAGCGCCGGGCCAGCTCGTGTTCGAGCGCGCGACCGACGCCGACCCCGACTGGTCGATTGCCGAAATTCCGCTCGATGAAGAAGGGCAGGCATATCGAGGCATGAGCCCAAATCGGCTCTCGGCTCGCATCGCGCCCCACGGCGGCGGTTTGCTAGTCGGTCAGGACTCGCAGCGACCCACCGGCAAGCAGACCGTTGTGCTCGCACGCGATCCGGGCGGACGCTTTCGCGTACTGCCAGAACCCTCAGGCGGTGTGCTGCTGGGCGCCGGCGAAGCAGGCGAACCGGGTGAAAGCGAACCCAAGGCCGAGGTGCTCGCCGAAAAGGAAGGATCCGGCGCGGTGGCCGATGCCGCCGTCGAGAACGGTGCCCACACCGAAGCCTATTTCGGTGCGCTCGGGCGTACGCGCGATCTGGGGGTCGCGCGCTGGGATGGCGAAAAATGGACGCGCGAGCCGATCGTCTTGCCCACCGGATACACCGGTGGCTTCACAATCGTCGCGATCGCCGGCACTTCCGCGGAGAACCTGTGGCTATTGGGCCAAGCCGAAACAAGCAGCGGCTTGGGGATCGTCTTGTTCAAGCGGACCGAAGCGAAAGCGGGCGAATTCCGCTGGGAATCGGCCTCCCTCGGCTCCTCGCTGTTCGCGACAGCGGAAACACCTGCTCGCGATATCTCAAAGCTAGGCCCGCTGACCGGCGCCGCGCAGCCCCTCACCGTCACAGAAAAAGGGGTGTGGATCGACGGCAATCTGCAAGCGCCGGGTGGGGGCAGCGACGGCTATGACTTCACGCTCTACTACGACATCGCCGAAAGCAAGATCGGCGGCACCTGGTGCGACGCCCGCGATGGCGGCGGCACGGCCATATGCGAACACCCACTGAGCGCGCGCTTTGGTCGCGACGCGGGCTATCGCAGTTTCGCTTTCGAAGGGCCCGGCTACGGCACACGGATCGTCACCAATCCACTGCTACCGGGCGGAAGCGACGCAACCAACATGGGCAGCTACCTCAGCTTCGAAGGCACCGCTTTCACGTGGATGCCCGGCGCCGGCGCGGACAACGCGCCTGGTGGAGCCTTCTACACGCCCCAGGACGGCTGGTTGGAAGGCCCGGTTCAGATAACAAGCACCCAGCAGTCGCCTCGGCTGGTCGGCTGGCCCGTTTCCGCGCGAGCCCCTTTCACGGCCATCGCACAGCAGCCGGGGAGCCAGGTGGGGGATCTGGGCGCGCAGGCGCTGGCAGTGGGGGCCGAAGGCGCGGTTGCTCGCTACACCCCAGGCCACGGCTGGGAACGAGAATTCCTGCTCACCGGCAGCGGGGCGGTCAGCTCGCCCACCTTGCGCGCGGTCGCTTGGCCTGAACCGGATCGCGCGTTCGCGGTCGGAGACCTCGGGGCCATGTGGATCTGGCGCGCCGAAACGGGGCTATGGGAGAAAGATCCAGCCACGCCCCTGAACGGGTTCCAAGGCAATCTGCTCGGGATCGCCTTCAGCCCCAATAACCCCGCGCTCGGCTACGCCGTCGGGCTCGGCGGCACGCTGATGCGCTATGGCAAGAGCTGGGTCCAAGAAGAAGAACTGCCCGCCGGCTTCTCTGAAGCGAATTTCACGTCGGTCGCGTTCGCCGGCGCCGAGGCGATGGTGGTAGCCGAACACGACCTACTCGTCAACGAAGGCTCCGGCTGGAAAGTCGATCCTGAAGTCCACGCCTTGCTGGCAAGCCTGCCGACTGCGCCCCAGTTGAACGTCGTTGCGGGGCTGCCAAATGGCGGTGCAGTGCTCGCCGGGCGAGATGTCGTGCTGGAGCGCGACAGCGCCACAGCGCCTTGGCATTTCTCTGAACAGCCGATCGTCGATGAGACCGCTGTCGCTGCGGCGCCGCTGCTCGAAGGCTCCAAAGTGAGGGCGCTGCTCTCGGTTGTGCCCGACTTCACCTATCCGCCGCCTTTGATCCTGCCGCCGGTGGATCCCAATACCCCACCGCCTCTGATCCCCCCGAATCCATTGCCCGGGGACGGCTATCTGCTGCGCGAAACACCCGGCGGCTGGGAGGATGAGGAGCGCGCCGCATACGCGGGCGACAGCGAGGACAAGCCGGTCAAGGCCGACCCGGTTGCCGCACTCGACGTTGGACAGTCCGGAACCGGATGGGCCGTGGGCGGTTGGAGCGGCGAGGCCGACGATGCTGGACGCGGGAGCGATGCAAACGGCTCAGGCACCGCCGTCCGCAAAGCAGTCCAGACAGCCGGCATCTACAGCTATTCGCCGGGGGGAAACCCGCCCGGGCCGTCCGGGGAGACGGCGACACCCGTTGCACTGCAGAGCGGGGCCGCCACATTCGCGGTCGGTGGTCACGCCGAGTGCGCCGAACCATGCGCTGCGCTTGCCGACGAGGCGATCGCGCCCGACCGCAACCTGAGCACGGCGCTCTCCACGATCGATGCGCTCTCGACGCAGCCCAACGGACCTCGCATGCTGCTTTACACCGGCGGGCGGGAGACCCCG
>Ga0208586_1000748_pt1 | contig 11205 bp, 16 predicted proteins | sample NGESurshal072012_6_FD_184471 | JGI IMG/M metagenome (GOLD analysis project Ga0208586, IMG submission 184471) | Arctic peat soil microbial communities from Barrow, Alaska - NGEE Surface sample 53-3 shallow-072012 (SPAdes) | ecosystem: Environmental > Terrestrial > Soil > Wetlands > Peat ... | reverse complement strand
TTCACCAATCTGACCCTTCACACCACCAGCGCCGACCTCGTGCGATCAGTCCTTGAGGGCGTCGCGTCCAACAGCGCGTGGCTCCTTCACTACGTGGAGAAGTTCGCCGGACAGACTCTCTCGCCGCTGCGACTCCTCGGCGGCGGCGCCCAGTCGCCGGAGTGGTGCCAGATCTACGCCGACAGCCTCGGTCGCGACGTTGAACAAGTGCCCGAACCAATGGTCGCCCAGCTTCGCGGCGCGGCACTGATGGCGGCGGTCACGCTGGGCCGCCACCAACTCGGCGATGTGGCGTCAATTGGTCCGCGCGGTCGGACCTTCACGCCCAATGGCGACGTCGCCGACCTTTACGAAACGAGGCGGGCACAGTTTCCGACCATGTACCAACGCGACAAAAAGTGGTTGCAACGCGCGACGAAGTCCTCACCAAGGCATTGAACTACCCGCGACCGTGCGGGTAGCATCATCGCCGTGGCCGGACGCACGCATGCCAAGACCCTCCCCACCAAGGCGTCCGTTGACCGGTTCATCGCGAAGGTAGAGAACGCCACTCGACGCGCCGACGCCACGACGCTCGTCATGCTCTACGAGAAGGCCACGGGCGTAGAACCCGTCATGTGGGGACCCGCGATCGTTGGTTTCGGCCAGTACACGTTCGACTACGAGTCGGGACACTCGGGCATCATGTGTGCCGTCGGTTTCTCGCCGCGCAAGGCAAACATGACGTTGTATCTGGCACCGAGCATTTTCAACGACCCGGCGTGCTTGAAGAAGCTCGGACCCCACCGCACCGGCGTCGCGTGCCTCTACATCACCACTCTGAAGAACATTGACGTTGACGTGTTGCACGCAATGATCGAGGACTCCTTCCACTTGATGCATCAGCAGACCATCGTCTCTTGAGCTTGACCGTGGTGCGACGTGGTGGCGGAGTCCATTGGCGCGTTCGAACGGCCATGCTTCTGCGGGCGCAGGGGCACGTTTCGACCGAGATGACACTGGCCCTTGGTACGGTGCACGCATGAGATGCAGCTGGTCCGAGAGTGACGACATGCGCGAGTACCACGATGAGGAGTGGGGCGTACCGGTCCACGACGACTCGAAACTATTCGAATTCGTAACGCTCGAAGGGGCCCAGGCGGGACTCAGTTGGCTGACGATCCTGCGACGCCGCGGCGGGTATCAGAAAGCGTTCATGGGTTTCGATCCCACTCGCGTTGCGCGATTTACTGACCAAAAGGTGGACCGACTTCTCCTCGATGAAGGCATCATCCGTCATCGCGGCAAGATTGAGTCGACGATCAGCAACGCGAGGGCCATTCTCGCCGTGCAGAAAAGTGGTCAGACGCTCGACGGTCTCCTCTGGTCGTTCGTCGACGGCGAGCCCCTGCAACACAATTGGAAGAAGGATCCAACGATTGCGGCGTCAACACCCGAAGCTGTTCACATGAGCAAGGAACTCAAGAAGCTCGGCTTTCGCTTCGTCGGACCGACCACCTGCTACGCCATGATGCAGGCCACCGGTCTCGTCAACGATCACCATCCCAACTGCTTCCGATTCGCCGACGTTGCCCTACTTCGCTAGTTCGCCCTATCGACCCAGCCCGATCGAGCCAGCCCTGTCGGACCGACGTCTCCTTATTTTGGCTTGGCCACAAACTTCGACACCGCTTCATGCCCGCTCAAGTAATACCTCGAAGGACGATCCCTCTCCACGGAGAGACCGATTCGCACTGAGGTATCCACGTGCAGCGACGACAGATCATCGAGCGAACGATGGAACGAGATGCGTCCGGCGTCGTCGGCGCAGCAGTCCAGTCCGTTGTCGCTGCCGGTGATGCCGAGCCCCTTGGTGAGATTGCCCGGACCGCGAATTGGCGTACCGAGGTCGCCACTCTCATCCACGCTGAGGAGTTGCGCCCCTCGCAAAAGGACCGCGCTCGGCTCGTCAGTGGCCTGGGTCACGACGTTCATGCACCAATGAACGCCGTAGATCAAATAGACGTAGAGGTAGCCAGCGGGTCCGAACATAATCGCACTGCGTTTGGTGGGGCCACGAAAGGCGTGCGACGCGGGGTCGTTTCGTCCACCGTAGGCCTCCGTCTCCACAATCATCGCAACGTCCTCGCGCACGCCATCGCGCAGGACGAGGAGTGAGCCAATGAGCGCACGGGCCACATCATCAGGCGCACGTTCGAAGAAATCCCTACCGAGCCGGTCACCAACGATTGAGTACTTCATGGAGACACTTTCTGATCACACGACAGCGTGATCAGTGGAGCGGTCCCGGTTCCCAGAGTTCGAATCGATTCCCTTCGGGGTCCGTCGACCACGTGAATCGCCCGTTCTCTTCGACGAGAATGTCGTCAATCGCTGCTCCCATTGAGGTCAAGCGCGCGACCATCGCGTCGAGGTCGTCGACGCGGTAGTTGACCATGACGGATTGTCGTTGCGGGTCACCAATATAGGAGTCATCGTGGTCGAACATTGCAAAGACCGTGACCGACCCCGGTGTCTCGTCAACGAACATTGAAAAATGTCCCCCACCCATAAAGGTGATGCCCAATGCGTCGCCGTACCACTTGGTCAGGGCATCTGGATCCTTCGCTCGAAGAAAGACTCCACCGATCCCGGTCACGTTCGCCATGCGGGGAAGTATAGAAACAGGCGTCTGAATATACCGAGCAGTCCACAGAACAGCAACCACGACGAACCTCGCGCGTGCCTACTGAGCGGTGCGCGCCTCGTCAACGGTCAGTTCCGCGGCCGGGTCAGCCTGAAGGCGATCGTCCGGGATCACGTCACCGCTCAACGTAGAGAAGCCATACGTTCCCGCCTCGAGGCGCTGCTCGGCCCGATCGATTGCGGCGAGGCGTTGCGTGAGCCCAAACACGACCGCGTCGTCGAGGCCTTCGGCGACCAAGGACTCCGACGCGTTGCTCATGTCCCCGGCGTCGTTCACCGCTTCGCGGTTGGACTCGCTTTCGCTTTGTAGCTCATCGAGGAGGCCCCGAACCCTGGTTCGTTCAGCGTTGAGCAACTGTGTGGCCCGTTCATTGTCCATGCTCAATCCCTCTCATCGCGTGCTACCAAAACAAACCATCGAACCGCGGCGAACGTCCCGTTGCGTCGCGATCTCCGCTCTGCAGACTAGACGCACGCTCTCGTGCCATTGGCGTTGCGAGGTAGCTTCCTCAGTGTCACACGCTCGACCTATTCTTTGGCCCATGACCTACGCTGGACTGGATTACTGGCCCGAACCGCCCGTGAACGGTGGCGAAGTCGAGACACTCCTCGGTTCAATCGATCGACAACGTGCGACCTTCGCGTGGAAGGTGGGTGGACTTGATGCAATGGGCCTACGAGCAACGCTCGGGAACTCTTCGGTCACCCTCGGGGGACTTTTGAAGCACCTCGCATTGGTTGAGGACTACCACTTCTCGGTTCGTCTCATGGACAATCCCCACGCCGCTCCCTTCGACCAGATCGATTGGGATCGTGACGCCGACTCAGAGTGGGCATCGGCCGCCTTGGACGAACCGGCGTACCTCTATGCGCTCTGGCAACGAATGGTCGAGCAATCACGCCGACTCACATTGGAGGCACTCGCCAACGGCGGGCTCGACCAACCGATGCGTCAAGCGTGGCCCGACGGTCGCGCACCCAGTCTTCGTCGTACGTTGGTCGACCTCATCGAGGAGTACGCCCGACACGTCGGGCACGCTGACCTCATCCGAGAGTCTGTCGACGGCGTCGTTGGCGAGGACCCTCCAGGGGTTCACGACTAGTTACTGTGATACTCGCGCGCAACTCAGCGCGGTTGCAACGATGGTCGAAGTTCTACGAAGCCCTACGTTCGGCGCCATCCCAAATCGGAATCGGTCGATTGCGTCGCTCGATGCCGTCCCAGTTAATGATTGCTGCGCCTCGAGCCCTAAAGGCAACAAGTCGTTCTAACGCGACGCTCGCAACCAATCGGTGCGGTTCCCCCGATCGCGATGATGAATTCCACACTTGGAGTTTGCCCACCGAGATCTCAACATCAGTTCCTTGGACGACACGCACGTGCGTATTACGAGTCTCGCCGATGAGTTTTTCTTCAATCTCGTATGTCTGCATACTGTTCCCTTACCAACGTTGAACAACCCCGACATTAATATCGTAGGGTTTGAAGTACCAGTCGCCGTGCTTTTCGAGTCTCGAATATCGGTAGAAGTATGAACTGTCATGAGAATTGGTATGAAATGTCAAGCGAAATCTTCCAAGGATCGTCAATGAAATCGTGTCGACGTTGACTTACTTCACGACTGCGTAACGAAGGTACATTTGCCCGCTCGCGAATCGTCGCTCCTCCAACAGTTCCAACGCCACGTGTTCGTCGTTTCGAAACGCCGGCTTGCCTGCGCCGACAACGATTGGCATCAGGAACAGATGGACCTCATCTACCAAGCCCGCGCTCAAAGCGTGCGATGCGAGCTCGGCGCCCGCGATTGAAATGTCGCGAGGCTCTGTCTGCTTCATACGGAGAATCGACGCTGCATCGAACTCGCGTTCGATGCTTGTGCGCCCGCTCGACGGTGACGTCAGCGTGCCCGAATACACGATCTTGGTCGCCGCCCTCCAGATCTCGGCGAACTCGTTCTCGACCCCTGTTTGGTTGACATCGGCCACGTGAGTTTCCCAGTAGACCATCGTCTCGTACATCCGACGCCCGTAGAGATACGTGCCAATCGTCCGTTCAAATTGGTTAATGAACGCAAACACTTCTTCGTTGGGTTCGGCCCAATCGAACGTGCCGTCACTGTCTTCCACGAAGCAGTCCAGTGAAACAATTGTCGAGTAAATGAGTTTTGCCATCGTCTATTCCCTGATGGCTTTCCTGATCAGAGTCATATCGACATTATGGCTTTGTTTTCCAAATCGCTCCAATATTCATGACGTGCACCCCTGATCTCCGACTGGCGAGTTTTCAATTGGGAATGCTTGACGGGGTGTGTGAAGAGAATCGGAGGTCGCCTTTCTGCTCATAAGCGCTCAAATTGAGTTCTTGAGAACATTGCTGGTCGGGTCAACCTCGCTTATCGCCGACTTGGGCGGTCAAGATGTTCGACGTTGCGTGTGAGCGCACGATTCCGTCGAAGGTGATTGGGCGAGCGGCCTCCGCCACCGCTTCAGCGAGCGCCAATTGATCCGCCTCAGGAAGTTGGGCGAGGGTCGTCGCCACCGAGGCAGAGCGCAGCGTGAGCAAGAGTTGACCAGGGCCACCCTCAAATATCAACGGCAACTCATATCTACGCACTTGCACGTTCGTGAATCCGCTGTCGTTGACGAGTCGAGCCAATGAATCCGAATCACTAAACCCCCAGGGACCGGCCTCGTACGCATCCGCAGTTTCGGCGCCAAGCACCCGTCCCAAGGCAGTTGCCAGGGCCGCGAACGGCGGACAGTCTTCAATCGCGCACCAAAGGGCAATGCCCAACTGTCCGCCGGGACGCAAGGCTCGTCGCATCTCGGCCAGTGCTGCCGGTCGGTCGGGGAAGAACTGAAGGCCCTGCTGACAGGTCACCAGGTCAAAGGCGTCCTCGGGGACGCTGAGCGAATCAGCCGGGCAATCCAGGTATTCGATTGGTGCGCTGGCACCATCCGAGATCTTCGAGCGCGCGAGCTCGAGCATCGCCGGACTCAGATCGCAACCCGTGACTCGTCCCGAGGGGCCGACGCGATGCGCGGCGCGTCGAGTCACCGTTCCAGGACCACAGGCGACATCGAGCACGGCTTGTCCACTCTGAAGTTTCATCTGGTCGAGCAAGAGCTCGGCCCATGGATCGAACATTCGCGGAACCATGATCTCGTCATAGATTCTCATGGCGCTGGTCGATGCCGATGCAAACGAAGCGCCCCATTCCTGCTTACTGGCCATGGCCCACCATCTTTCTTCGCCTCTTCGTAGATCACCATTACACCTCAGTCAGTCGCCCTCCGCCAGCGGGGCGAACTTCTCGTCAATACGTACTGCCCGGGGATTCAAGTGGTTCCGAAGCCGATCCTGTGAGCCAGACGGTCTCGCACGATGTTTGCCGAGCGGCGCATCGGAAACCTATTCTTCCTCGCGAACTCCGAGATGCACGCGGATGTATAACTTATCCATGTGCAACCTTCAATCACTTCGACGCGCATTTCTATCCTTGGCAGTGACATCGGTGATCCTTGCGTCAACCATGGTTGCCATTTCTTTTCGTTCCCCGGTCGCAGGCGCGTCGACTGTCGTCCCATTGTGTGAAGGTTCCAACCTGGTAGGAGCGTTCGTGAGTAATCAGGTCGCGACGGGACACGTAATGGTGACTGTCGCAATCACGAACGTCGGCACTACGAGTTGCGAACTTGGTGGCTATCCGAACCTCATCGGTCTTCGGGGTGCGAGGCAGTTCAAATTGCGCATCACTGGTCACGGTACTAATGGAGGCAATCTGCTCCCCACAACCCTGGCACCTCGGATGAGTGGGGCCTTGATTGTCGGCACCGACGATATGTGTAGTCCGTACTACGGTGTGATTCCTCCAGGGCATGCCTACTTAGGTGTAATCGTGGTACTCCCTCAGGGTGCCGGATGGATCCGAGTACCGGACGTGAGCTTCGACACGACGTGTGGATTGACCGAGAGTCAACTCGGTTGGAGAAACAATTTTTCGATTGAGGGCGTTTAGTCAATCACTCAATGTTCCTCGGTCGTCACTGCGTGTCTTTGCACTGTGAACGTGATACACCTACAACATTCCACCGGCGTCTGGGCAGATGGCGCAGATCTCGGTACAGCACACGATGGTGCGACTACCTTGATGGAGCGTCAAGTGTTGGAGTGCCGATGTTCCCTCAATCAATGCGGTAGCGAGATTAGGACACGAGTCCCCACGAACCATGACCTATTACTCCGTGCAGATTCAACATTCATTGATCGTCGCTCTCGTCACGCTCTTCGCCGCCGTGTTCTTCGCTTTGGTGTCTACGTTCTTCGGTCAGCGCACGATTGCTCGCAACGGGTTTTGGGCAATTTTATTCGTAGGATCCATCGCGGTCATAGTTACGATCACACTGCTTCGAATTGGTGTGCGTGGACATGAAGTTCGACAAATTGAGTTGATACCGTTTGCCGGCGGAGAGTATTCAAATGTCAGCAAGAGTCTTATTGCGATCAAGCTATTTGGAAACGTTGCACTCTTTGTACCGTTCGGAATCTCGTTGCAACTCCTAATTCGTCGACAGATTTGGGTCACGGTTGCAGCCGGACTGACAACTTCGTTGTGCGTCGAAGTATTGCAATATCTGCTGACTAGGGGTACGTCGACCACAGGTGATCTAATTCTCAATTGCGTTGGCCCCCTCGTTGGCGCGAGTATTTCTCGCCTCTTTGTTGACCTCCGAACCAATCAGGTTTCAGAAATGTTGCTGTAATTTCCCCATCGGATACGGCGTCACGGCTTCAATGCGGGATAGTAATCCATCAGAGTCGAAGGTCCGACGTGACAAGAGTGCAACCTTGCATTGGAGGCTCCAACAGACTGCGCGAACCATTGCTTCTGTAACAGTGACGACGAATTGGGGAAAATCTCCAAGTACGGTCCCAAGTGGCGCGCCATGATCTTCATCTTCGGCGACAAGATCGGGGTCTCGCGAGCCACCGAGTCATGTGCCTGCTTAGGTTGGGAGGTCAGCGGAAGGCAGAGGGGACCCGAAGCAGTGTCTATGGATTCTGGACGACGAGAAGTCCAGTCGAAACCGGTCTCTCACCACGGCCGGCGTGATAGTAGATGCGTCCATTGGCGTAGAGCGCGGTGGAATCACCGCCGTCCAGATCGAGTGCGGTCACGACATGAAGGGATTGAAGCATTCGAACCAACTGGTGCCCCGTGGCACCTGACTTGTCGTCAGTCCCGGCAACAATCACAATGACGGTTTCGCCCGATGCCGTCCAACCAATTACCGTGCGCGCGTACTTCTGGGCCATATAGGTATCGGTCGCACTTATCGGCACCGCCGCGCCGTCATTGAGAAGGATCGGATGTCCCCCGATGTTGTTGCAACCAGCGGTGGTTTTTGTGGTCATAGTGACGGTGTTGCCGACCTGCAGAGAAGCGAACGACGACGCCGTAGGGGCCGAGATGTCGACGTGACCGGCTCTCACCCTCACGGCATTGGCGGTCTGCGCCACCAACTCGAGTTCAGTTGACGTGTTGATAGTGGTTGGACTAGCAATCGGACTGATGATTGGACCAGTGGTCGGACTAGTGGTCGAGCTTGTGGTCGAGCTTGTCGTCGGACTCGGGGTCGAGCTTGTGGTTGGACTGGTGGTGTTGTTCACTTGAATGAACTCATAGGTAAGCCGCCCCGCCGCGGACGGAGTCCGAAGGTCGAATGGCGTGGTGAAAAGCAAGTTTCCCGTTAGTGGCAGATTGACGTTGGGATAATTCATTGGAAGTTGCTGGTTGACGGCGTTGATCGGAACAGTGACACCGTTGATGTCGACGCTGACACTCCAGTTGAGACCTTCACTGACTTGTTGCCCATCAAGGTTGGCCTGTTGATGGGAGATCTCGGGTGTATGCAAGAGAACGCAGTTTTGAATGATCCCGCCCACTTCGTCTCCGGGATCGGGTTGCCCTTTACGCGTCACGTCGTAGTAGTCACCATTTACTGCCGCAATGCATCTGACCGTGCTTCGACACATGGAGCTCGGAGTCTCCAGACCTCCATCGATTCCGTGGTTCGCAAGATCGATTGCGAGCGAGTATTGCGAGCCATTGAAGGTCAATACGCGGATCGCCGTGTGCACTCCATACAGGTCTCCGTTTAAGCCCTGTACCTTCAGACCGCTTGCCGTGTCTGAAGCAGTGTGGGAAGGACTCGCGAAAGCGTCAATGTAGAACGGCATCACTGTGAATGACGCGACCACGACCATCGCGAGACCGACGACGACGGTTGGCAAATGAAACCCCCATTTTCGACTGCCCGTTGGTGAATCCCTGACTTGCCTTGCAGTGCTGCGTGAAGTCAGGTTCCTGGAAATTCGGATCACGTGATCACGATAGGACGACAGTTGTGCGCGGCAATCGTCACATGCAACGATGGCCGAATGGAAACTGAGTCTCGGTTCGACCGACTACTCGATGAGGGAAACACCGAGCCCGTCGAAGGCTGGGATTTTTCATGGTTCAACGGCCGAGCCACAGAGGCTCGACCTTCTTGGAAGTACTTCGAAGGTCTATCTGAACGGATAAGCGCGGCGAATGCGGTTCTCGACGTTCAAACGGGCGGGGGCGAACGGTATGCCGAGATTCTCCGCAACTTGTTTGTCAGGCCCAGACACCTCGCCGCCACCGAGTCGTGGCCTCCGAATATCGAAATCGCCCGCCGTGGGCTAGAGCCTCTCGGAGTTTCTGTGCGCGAGGTATCCGACACGGAATCATTCCCTTTTGAAGATGAGTCATTTGATCTCATTTGCAGCCGACACCCGACCTTCACACATTGGCCGGAGATTGCCCGAGTGCTTCAATTAGATGGGACTTACTACTCACAACAAATCGGCGCCGGAACAAACTTTGAATTGACCGAATTCATGATGGGCCCGCAACCCGCGTCAGAAACACAAAGGGTTGACCGAGCCATTTCGTCGGCTACGAGCGCTGGTCTCCAAGTGATCGGCGTTCAAGAGGAGTCACTGCCCGTTGCATTCTTTGACATTGCGGCTGTTGTTTACTTCCTGCGAAAGGTGATTTGGACAGTCCCTGACTTCTCAACGGACAAGTATCGCGAACGCTTGAAACAATTGCATGCGCAGATCGAGGAGGATGGCAGTTTCATCTCACATTCTCGCCGATACTTGATCGAGGCAAAGAAGCGACAGTAGAAGGGATCAAGTCGCTTCACTGGTGTCGGAGGGCCGACCTGCACAATCTCCGACTGGCGAGTCGAGCCATGGTCTGGCCCCTGAGATTCTTCTGTTTCTTCTTGAGCTTCGTCTAGGCCCAAAGCCTCAGTATCCTTAACTCAACCTGGATCGATCAGTTGCCGGAGGTTCTCACAACAGAATTTCGACCCCCGGACGGAGAAACGTTGCCTGATGGCTGCGGAACATCTGGGAACGTCACGGTGGTAACACCCGCCGGCGACGTCACCTGCGCCAAAGCAATCGTAGAGTCGCTCGGCCACCACGCCGCGTAATATCCATTCTGGGTTGTAGCGCCAACGTTCGTTCCGTCGCTCAGATTTAGAGTGACCGCGCTCACCGCTGCTCCGGCATCGCCGATGACGAAAGTAACTTCGGGCTTCGCCGCGTCAATCGACGGATTGGCGATCGTGTCGGGATTTGACGGATTGAAGGAAGCGCCAACCCCGATGCCACCCTTGACCGCGGTGTTGACGATGCTGCCGGACTGAAATGGTCCTCCAAATCCTGCTGACTCGCCGCCCGCGTATCGCGCCGCGTCGGTGCTGACGTTCGAAATGAAGACCTCCGGACCTCCCGACCAATTCGTTGTCGTCGGAGTGAGACACGTAGCGGAGTTCGACGCGCCGTCTGCGCCTGCCGTGTATCCCACAAGAACGTAGGGCCCCTGCACGTCTTCGATGACTGAATGCCACGCGGACATGTCAGCGATGAACGGCGGAGATTCGTGGTTCGAATCAGCTTGCGCAATGCCGTTGCTGAGTGCGGTGAGACACGCCGACTCGGCAGCCGCAGTCTGGCTGGCTGAGGCGGAAGTTGGCGTGGATGACCAGTTCGCGTACGCTGCGGGCGCGCTTGAGAGCACACCCGCGATTACGACTCCGAGTCCTGCGGCGAGGGCGCCAGCTCCCGAAGCGCCAGCGGCGACGTGAATGCCCCTACGGCTTCGAGGCGTCGTGTAGTCATGATTGCTGACTCGGGCGACTGTGTCCTCGCTCACGTCGGCAGCTCGTTGGACGAACGCGGCTCGCAGTTCTGATTCGATGTTTTGGTTCATGTCAGTGTTCCTTTCGGTTGGGGGAGTTTTGAGTGCAGGGGCTCGGTCGGTTCCGACGGTGCGTCCGAGATGGAACGGCGCAATCTATCGAGCGCCCTCGAAGCCGTAGACTTGACGGTCCCGATGGGCAAGGACAGGTAGTCGGCGATCTCTGACTCGCTCAGGTCTTCGAAGTACCTCAGCACGAGTACGGCGCGCTGCTGGCGGG
>Ga0208586_1000741_pt1 | contig 11288 bp, 10 predicted proteins | sample NGESurshal072012_6_FD_184471 | JGI IMG/M metagenome (GOLD analysis project Ga0208586, IMG submission 184471) | Arctic peat soil microbial communities from Barrow, Alaska - NGEE Surface sample 53-3 shallow-072012 (SPAdes) | ecosystem: Environmental > Terrestrial > Soil > Wetlands > Peat ... | reverse complement strand
GAAACTCGATGCCATCGGCTATGGCTTCCTCATCCCGGTCTTCTTCGTCACCAGCGGGCTCACCTTCAACCTGTCGGTGCTGTTCTCCAGCGCCTCCACTGTGCTGCGGGTCCCGCTCTTCCTGCTGGCCCTGCTGATCGTGCGCGGACTGCCCGCCGTCTTCTACCGGTCCGCCCTGCCCAGCATCCGCGATGTCGCTGCCGTGGGGCTGCTCCAAGCGACGTCGCTGCCCTTCATCGTCGCCGCCACCGCCATCGGGCTTCAGGTGCACGCCATCAGTCCGGCCAACGCGGCGGCACTCGTCGCCGCAGGACTTTTCAGCGTCATCATTTTTCCCGTCATCTCGCTGCAGCTGCTGCGATCGTCTGCTGAAGGCCCGAGCATTGTCCCGGAGCAGGCGCACGTCCGCTAGGGCCGATATCGCGACTGGTTCCCAGGCTCGCCGGTGACGACATCGCTGACCACGCGTGATCACCTACAGAATCAGGGCCCGTGAGTGAACGGATCCGGATCCTAGGCGCCTGACCGGGCGCCGTTGGCGCGAAGGTCGGGCCAGGCTGCGTGACGGGAGCTAGCAGCGGCGGCCCTAGTTCCTACTGTTAGGGCAGGATTCCCGCCGCGGGCAGGCAGCATGGGGAACGCGCCCGGCGACTACGCAGCGCAACCAAACCAAAAAGCACCGGTCGACCAACGGCGTGTGTGCTACGGGGGGAAGATCACCGCAAGCGCCCGCAGAAAATGCGCTCCCATTTGCGCTCCCACTACCGGCAACCAGGCAACGGCAAGACAGCTGTCAAACCCTGTCTAAGCTGGGCAAACGCTTCCAACCGCGACCTCAGAACACTCGCCTCTCGCGCCAGTGCTCAGCACTTTGAGGTGTTTCGACCGCACCCGCAGCGCTCTGACCAGGGTGGGCACAGCTGGTTTCGAACCAGCGACCCCTCGCTTGTAAGGATTGTCACCACCACTCCCCCGACCTGCGGCTCGTCCCATCGGCCCAGGTCAGAATCGAGCACAGCCGAGCACCACCGAGCAGCCGCGAGCAAAAGTGCGCTCCCAATCGCGCTCCCACTTCATGGCTAAATGGTACGGATCCGTGAACGTCCCTGACGTGTCACGATGGCGGGCTCTAGGGCGGAAGGCCCCACGAAGGCCTTAAGGTGAGGTGTAACCCAGGGTAACTATGCCGCTCTGGCTCGGTGCTCGATTGCGCCTTTTCGCCTCAGGATGCTGCTTGACGCGCCCACTGTCCGCGCCGGCCTGTCAAGCCTACGGACGCTGGTCTGCGGCGGGGCGCTAATGCACGCCGCTGACCGGACGGACGCGGTGACCCTGATCGATCCCGTGCTGTGTCCGCTCTGCGGTTAGGGCGAGTCCCCGGTGACAATCAGCTACCTGAGAGTACCGACGAGCACCGTCTCGAACGGATAGCCCGTGCTGTGCTCGGCGGGAGTGGCGCGGCCCGGTATGGGGATCAGGACCGTCGATACGGACGCGATACCTGTGCAAGCTGGCGACACTACAGTCGCAATAGGAGTAAACGGTCTCCGGGATATTGGAGGATCAGGGCCATGGCGACGGCGGCGCGTGACCGGCTGGCCAGGACATTGCGCGGCGACGTGCAGACTGCATTCAGCGTCACACTGACGGCAGGGATGGGCGATCTGAGCCTGGAGGTCGAGGGTTTCGGGCACGTCAAGTTCCCGGTGACCCCCGCGAAAGCCCGCAAGCTCCTCGGCCTGGGTCGGCCGGCCCGGTTCGGCCGTGGCGAGGAGACGGTGACCGACGCGGATGTCCGCGACACGTGGGAGATCCCGAAGCACCTCATCCGCGCCGAGTGGAATGACGCCGCGATGAAGGTCATCCTCGCGACGGTGAAAGAAGAGCTAGGACTACCGAATGCTGCCGAGCTGACTGCTGATCTTCACTCCCTCCTGGTCTACGAGCCGGACCAGTTCTTCCTCGCCCACCAGGACTCTGAGAAAGACGACTCGATGGTCGGGACCCTGGTGGTGACCCTGCCGTCCAGCTATACCGGCGGCGAGCTGATGGTCGGGCACAACGAGGAGTGGAAGGCCTACGGGGGGTCAAAGACAGCGGTGTCGCTCGTCGCCTTCTACGCCGACTGCCGGCACGAGGTTCTCAGGGTGAAGTCGGGCTACCGGATCACGCTCACCTACAACCTGCTCCTGCACGGCGACACCAGCCGCCCGGAAGGCGACGACGGAACTGTTGCCGAACTGGCAAACCTCCTCCGCGAGCACCTCAGTACGCCGGTGCCCCGCTATTACGGCGGACCCGCGACTGACCCGCCGAACCGGCTCGTCTACCTCCTCGACCATGAGTACACGCCCCGCGGGCTGAATTGGCGGCGACTGAAAGGCGCAGACGCGAGCCGGGTGGCCCTGCTGCGGACTGCGGCGGCCAAAGCAGGCTGCGAGGCCGTCCTCGCTCTCGCCGACATCAAGACGACGCACAGCGCGTTCCCGGCCGATGAAGTCTATGGATACCGACGTCGGAGCTGGTACGACGAAGATGATGACGAGTACTCCGGAGGAGCGAGCGAGGGCGGGCGTGAGTACGAAATTCAGGATCTGGTCGACTCCGACATCACCCTCACCCGCTGGACCGGGCCAGACGGTACCCGCCTGGAGGAGACCTCGCTGTCCGTGAGTGGCGATGAGGTGTGCGCTTCTACCCAGACGGGCGACCTCGAGCCTTATTCCTCGGAGTACGAGGGCTATATGGGCAACTGGGGCAACACCCTGGACCGCTGGTATCACCGCGCCGCGGTGGTCGTGTGGCCCCGTGATCAGGCTTTCGCGAACCGCGCCGAAACCTCCCCGGCCTGGGCTCTCAATGAGCTCGCCGCGATGGCGTCAGCAGGCGACGTATCGGGAGCGCAGGCCGCCGCGGCGACGCTTGCGCCCTTCTGGGAAGGGGCCCTGAACACCCGGACACCGGAGCAGACGGGCAGGGTCTCCGGGCTCTTCGGCAAGGCGCTGCTGGCGGCGGACACCGTGGCCGACGCGGGAACCGCCGCGATGTTGCTGCGCCCGTTCCGTATCGAGAACCTGACAGGCGCGTACGTGGACTCGTTCGGGAAGCTCGCGCACGGGTACGGTCAGCAGTGGACGACAGAATTGCTGCGGATATGGTTCGGCGGGGACCAGCCAGCGTGGGCATATGGCAGGGGACAGGAACGGCCCCAGTGGGTGGCGGGCTGGCTGCCCAGCCTGTGCCAGAGACTGCACGCCACGAGCGATGCTGGCGCGGTGGCCGCGCGGCGGCTCCTTGACCTCGCGTGGGAATGGCTCGGCAAGGACATCCAGAGCCGGCTCGCGTTGTCGCCGCCCAGCTACCGCGACCAGGAACTCGGCGAACTGGGTAGACCGCTCGCCTCGGTGCTGACGGCCGCCGCCGCGATCAGGGCAGCAAGTATACGAGACGGTATTCCCGGCTATATCCGAGAACATAAGGACGCGGTGACCGTGCTGGAGATGTCGGCGCTGCGGGCTGCCGCGGAGCTGCCCCGGGACAGCCGCGACGCTGGTTTCGGCGACCTCGCCGCCGACTGCGCCGCGCGGCTCCGCGCGCGGCTCGCCCGCCCGCGGCGCGCGCCCGGCGACTGGTCGGTCGAACTGCCCGCGGGCGGCTGCACATGCGATCTGTGCGAGACACTCCGCGTGTTCATGGAAGACACAAGTCACCGCACCTTCGAGTGGCCGCTCGCCCAGCAGCGCAGGCAGCACGTCCACTCTCGGATCGACGCCGCCGAACTCCCCGTCACTCACGGCACCAGGCGGCAAGCAGGCCCTACACGCTCGCGTTGAAGAAGACCGAGGCGCTCTTCGCCCGCGACCAGGAGGCGCGGACAAGGGACGAAACGGACCTCGGATGGCTCGTAACAGAGTGGGATGCCGGCGCTTCATCGGTGTGGTCTGCCGAACGGCCCGGGGCGACTTATTCGCTGGCATATGCACGAGCGTGTCCCTATCACGGACGTAACGGCCCCAAGTGCGGTGTGCTGGTGGCCGCGGAGGGTCCTTGAATCCATCGAGGCAACGCCCGGACTGCTCGGCACAGCAGCGAAGATGACGTCGGCCAGACGACAGCATGTGATCTTGACCGGCTGACTATCCATAGTTCCGCCACGATAGATGCGACAACAATACTGTTGTATGATTCTCTTGCCGGGAGGATGCGGTGCCGCACAGGCTGGTGATGACCAGGCAGGTCCGTGACTGGCTGCGCGCGCTCCGTGCCGGTGACCCGGTCACGCGGCGGCTCGTCGCCGAGGCGATCGACCGTCTTCTTGACGACGGTCCGGCCCTCGGCCGCCCGCTGGCTGACCGGATCGCCGGTTCGCGGCTGCATAATCTGAAGGAGCTGCGGCCGGGGTCGAGCGGAGCCAGCGAGGTGCGGATCTTGTTCATCTTCGACCCGGCACGCAACGCGGTGCTGCTGGTAGCCGGTGACAAGTCCGGCCGGTGGCAGGAGTGGTACGCGCAAGCGATCCCGGCAGCGGAAGCGACGTACGAGGCATATCTGAAGGAACAGCGATGAGCGAGCAGCCCGAGTTCTTCACCTACAGCCGCGATGAGTTCATCGATGAGTTCGTCCACCCCGACGACCGCGCGGCCGTGGAGGAAGCCCGGCAGGAGCGCACGCTCCAGGTCCGGGCCGAGTACCTGACCGAGATGCGGAAGAAAGCGGGAATGACCCAGGCCGAGGTCGCCGCGGACATGGGGGTATCCCAGCAGCGCGTCTCGGCGATCGAAAGCGGCTCCGTGGCCGAACTCGCAACTCTGGCCGACTACATCCGAGCCCTCGGCGGCGAGCTAAAGGTAATCGCCGACTTCGGCGACTCCTGGCGGCGTGTGGCCTGACTGCTGATGGCGTGCGACGTCATAGCTCTGAGGCTCGCGGCACTGCAGGCCCTGTTCAAACAAGATCAACAGGTTGCGGCTCGAGAGGGCTGCTCAAGCCCGGATCTGTCGGCCGCTCGTGAACGGGAGCCGTTGACAGGAAGATCATCTGGCTTCACAGCGGCGGTCATGCGGTGTCCGCCAAAAGTTTCACGCTCGACGATGCCTAACCCTGTCAGCCTGTCTGACGCTCGCTTCGCTGCGCCCGCGAACTCGGAGCCTGCTGCGCGGCGCATGTCGTTGAAGCCAGACTGAGGCCAGCCGGCAGGCGGTTTGAGAGCCAGCCCAACGGACCTGTGGACACTACGGCCACAACAGCAGCTCCTGTACCAAGCAGAGGCCGGTGGGATCGTCTACTGGCACGCGACTTGTGCTATCTGCGACACTGAGGACCAGGTCGTGGACCTTGTCTTAACCCTGCTGCTGCATCCGAGGCAGCCGCCCGACGACTTCAGGCCCGATCCTCAAGCCCTCGTCCGCTGCGGCAGCGGGGTGGACGTCTATGTCGAAAACGTCGCTCCACTCCAATTCGAGTTCCATCACCTGTTCGAAGGTGTCGGCGGAGAAGATGCTGACGACTTGCACCGCCGAGGCTATAGGCCAGTACTCGGCAATCACCCGGATCCCCTTGGGGTACTGCCACGCGGCCCGGCGCATCAGCGCCCCGTCTCGTTCCGCGGCCGACACAGAGGAACGGAACTTCAACAGCGCTACATAATCCACAACGATCCCCCCTGTTCTAACTGATCCCCTCAGTCCCCGGGCTGACCAGGTACATCGGTGGCACACCAACGCCCCCCACAAGCCAGCCTCGGGCGTGGTTCAGCCCATCACACCCTGGATCAACCGTCAACGACGGCCGCCTAGCCTGCCCGATGATGTCCGCCATCACGTTCGGCCAGAGTTGGCCAGAGCGGGCATCACATGTGACGCGCGTAGGCGCGCCTAGACGCTGGGCTCCCGCGATTAAACGATGGACCGCCGAGAAGATCGGAGCCTTCTTGCGGCGCAGTTCCGCTGCCTCGTCGCCACTTCAGCTCCGCGGCCGGTGTCGGGCTTGGAGCGGGCCGGCGCCGCCGCGGCCAGGGGTCACGGTCACCAGACCGAGATGCCCGCCAGACCCGGCGACTACACAGCGCAGTCACCGCAAGGAGCCAGATCGATCAGGCCCGAGGGTGCCCAACAGCGCTCGGCAGTCCTGCCTCGAGACGAGCGACTGGCCCTGTCAATAGCCCATGAGAGAGTGCTCTCCCGGATTGCGCTCCCACTAGCGCTCCCATTTGCGCTCCCAGGGCCTGCCCTCAAGCCACGCCGATGACCAGCCCGCAGACCTGCAGCGCACCGCCAAAGCCGGGCGTCTTACCAGAGGCCAGCTCCGACTTGCGCTCCCAGTGGCCTGCAACCGGGCGACGCAGATCGGCCCGACACCCCCGCTGACCATGGCGAATGCCGCTCAGCCCAGCCTGTGAGCACTCTCCTGGCAGCTAGTGCTCACCCGCCGCCAAGCCTCTCCGCTGCTCACCAGCAACGCTCTGACCTGGGAGTGGGCGCAACAGGTTTCGAACCTGTGACCCCTCGCTTGTAAGGCGAGTGCTCTACCACTGAGCTATGCGCCCGCGCCTACTACCAGCAGGCGACCGGCCTCAGCGTACCGTTTCCGCGCCGCCCGCGAGATGAGGGGCGGCCAGGCGGGCCACAGCCTCGCTCACGGCTACCCGGTTCCGCAACCGTTCCAGCCGCGCGTCCATCGACGTCCCGGAGACCCCTTCGGCCAGCGCCTGGTACAGGTGGATGGCCCCGGCGTAGCAGGAACCGAACCGGACCGCCTCGGGCAGCAAAGCCAGTTCAGCCGACCGGGGCTCGCGCTGCGACGCGTAACCCCGGGCTACCGCAGCGACGCGGTCCTCGTCGGGCTCGACCAGCCAGGCCTCGGGCCCGGACGCCGACGGTTCCGCGTCGAGCAGGCTTTCTATCAGGCAGTTGCCCAGGTCGAGCACCGGCAGGCCCAGGCCACTGGTCTCCCAGTCAATGAGGGTGACCGTGTCCGGGCCGCTCTGGACCGCGTTGCCGGGCCAGGCGTCGCCGTGCACCACTCCCCCGGGCAGCGCACCGAGGCTCCGCTGGACGGCCTGGGCCGTACTCCGGAACTGGGCGTACAGGGACTGCCAATCCTCCGGGACCAGCGATTCGACCGCGTCAAGCCGATCGAGGGTGGCCGGGATAGCCGCCTCCGGGTACCACGACGCGTGTCCCGGGCCGCCCGCCTCACCGTGCCCCGGGCCGCCCGCCTCACCGTGCGCCGCCACCTCCGCCACCTCTAGGGCATGCAACCGGCCCAGCGCCGCACCCAGCATCCGCAACTGTCTCAGCGACGGCCGGATCAGCGGCCCCTCGACAAACGTGGTGGCCAGGGTGAGCCAGGCGCCGTCCATGCCGACCGGGTCGCCGGCCCGCGTCCGGATCACCCGGGGCGCGGGATAGCCATTCGCCTCCAGGCTGCCCAGGGTGCTCGCCTGGCTCATCAGCCAGTCCAGCATGGTCATGGCCGCGGAGCCACTGACGTGAGCCGGCACGAGAGCGTCTTCCCGGCAGGCCCGGACGACCCAGGCCGGGGCGCCGTCCGGGTGGACCAGGTAGGTGACGCTCGCCGCGTGGACGGAGCCACTGACCCGGCGGAGCGCAGCGGGGTCGATCCCGCGAGCGTGATACTCGCGGAGAACCCGGCCGACGACCGCCGCGTCATTCACGGCCCGGCTGACCCCTCACCCCGCGCTGCCGAAAAGGTCGCACGGGGCCCCGCCTGCGCGCTTATCCCGCGAACGCACCAGGCCTGACCTCATCCAGGCTGGCCGCACCGGCCCCGGCCAAGCCTGACCGGGCCGCGCGGTGGCGCTCCGCCCCGGGAGCCTCCGGAGCCCCCGGAGCCCCGGACCCCCCGGGATGAGCCGCCGCGTGATGCCCGGCCGCGGTCCGGGCTGAACGATGCCGGCCCGCCGCAGACCCGGCCGCACCCGATCCAGCCGCGCCAGCACCGGAACCTGAAGCAGATCCAGCATGCGAACCCGCGGCCGCCCTACCTTCCGGATCGCGCCCACGCTGAATGCTCTGGCTGACCAGGCTCCGGCTCAGCACGCGGTCCAGGGCCCGGGCGACTTCCTCGGAGAGATCAGGACTGCGGCCCGCGCCCGCCAGGCCGGCCCCTGGACCCGCCAGGTCGGCCCCCGAACCCCCGAGGCTGGCCCCCGAACCCGCTAGGCCGCGCCCCGAACCCTCGGCGCCCGGACCAATTCCTTCGTGGTCCAGCAGCCCGGGAAAGCCCATCTCGCCTGAAGGCGGCACGATCGTTCCGCAATCCCGGCACTCGACCTCGCCCAGCCGCTTGATCAGGTGCACGCTGGAGCACTGAGAGCACCTATCCAGGTCGGCCATCCAGTCAGCCGCGTCCTGGCACTCGGGGCAGATAAGTATCTGGCTGTACTGGCGGACCCCGCGTTTCCACGGGCTCTGCCCGCGGCTCGGGTCGGTTTGCCGTACGCCACATCGATAGCAGGGCATCCTCGGCTGCTTCGATCCTCTCCGGTGGCGGGCTCACCGACAGCCGCCGGGCACGGTGCCCCGCATCCGGCTCATCCGTCGGCCGGACGCGCGCGCTCCGCGTCAGCTCAGGTCGGCGAGCACCTTCTTGTACTCGGCGATGTCCCGCGCCTGGGGAATGGGATTCACCACTTTCCACCGGAGGACTCCGGCCTTGTCAATGATGAACGTTCCCCGCGTGGCCACGCCCCTGTCTTCGTCGAAAACTCCGTAAAGCTTTGCCACGTCGCCGTGCGGCCAGAAGTCGGACAGCAGGCTGAAGTCGAAGTTGTCCCGGTCCGCCCAGGTGCGCAGGACGAACGTGGAGTCGACCGAGACCGTGAGCAGTTCGACGTCGCCCCGGGTGACCTCGGGGAAGTCGTCGCGCAGCGCGCAGAGCTCACCGCTGCACACCCCGCTGAACGCGAGCGGGTAAAACACGAGCACCACGTTCTTCGTGCCCTGGAAGCTGGACAGCCTTACCGGGCTGCCGTGCTGGTCCTTGAGCTCGAAATCGGGAGCCTGCTCACCAACCTCAACCGACATGGACTGGTTCCTTTCCGCTGGGGACAGGCTCAGTCTGCCACCCGCGCGGACCGTGACAGGACGCCCACCCCGCGAACGGGATCGGCCTGGCCACCCGGCTGAACCAGGTGGCGTTCGTCGTGTTGGATGAGGACCCCTCCGTACCGCGCCCGGCGCGGTCAGCCGCATGATCTGCGGCCCCTTTGCTCAGTGGCTCAGCTTGCTGGCGCGCCCCGCACTCGCCTTCGGCGCCCGTTTCACCGACACCATCGGCACCCGTTTCACCGGCGCGCCTTCGGCGCGACCAGCCGGGTACCCAGCCAGTCCCGCGCCGCACTCACGCTCGAAGTCTGGGACAGGCCAGCGGTGGGCGCGGCCTCGCCGATGTCGCTCGGCTCCACGTGCCCCGGCCGCCCTGCCTTGGGCGTGAGCAGCCAGATGTACCCCCCGTCGGCCAGCGGCGTTAGTGCATCCGCCAGGGCGTCGAAGAGGTCCCCGTCGCCGTCCCGCCACCAGAGCAGGACCACGTCGACAACATCCTCGTAGTCCTCGTCGACGAGCTCAACGTCCTTCAGCTCGGCGATCTCATCCCGCAACTGCTCGTCGCAGTCGTCGTCGTACCCGAGCTCCTGCACCACCTGACCCGGCTTGATGCCGAGCCGCTCGGCCAGGCTGGGCTGATCCTGCGCCTGGCGCGCGGTCGCGCTCACTGACGTCCTCCTCTTATCCCTTCCCGCGGCCCCGCATCCGCGCTGGCCCACCACGGCGTGCCGCCGCAGCTTTGCGCCTTGCGCCGCGCTGGCCGCGTAGGCACCACTTGCTGGGACAGTTCACACTGGGTCGCGCGCCGGCGCAAGTGCCAAATAGGCCCTGGAAGCGAAAACCATGTCACAGTTTGATCTTCCCCGCCTCCACCGACGGCTACGCGAGGAACGAAACTCTTATCTGCCTGTCCGGATTATCCACGTTCAGATCGATTAGGGCGATTGACTGCCAGGTGCCCAGCGCCGGGCGACCTCCCAGCACCGGCACCACCAGGAACGGGGCGATCAGGGCGGGCATCACGTGGGAGCGGCCGTGGCCGCGTGAGCCGTGGGCGTGCCGCCAGCGGTCGTCGGCGGGCAGCAGGTCGTCCAGGGCGGCCAGCAGGTCCGTGTCGCTGCCCGAGCCCAGTTCCATCAGGGCCAGGCCCGCGGTCGCGTGCGGCACGAAAACGTGCAGCAGCCCGTCCCCGCCTTGCGCCACGCGCGTCACGAATTCTGTGCATTCCCCGGTAATATCGCGCACGGCCGGCTTCCCCCCGGTGTGCACGCGCACAATCTCAGTTTCCATACCCAACGACTGTTCCCTGGCCACCCCCACGCATGCAAACCGGGTCCTGGGTGACTGTGCCCCGGGTCCGGGGCCGATGCGAGAGGTTCCCGCCGCGCCGGGAGGGCGGCCCACCTGGGACGGGGCCCCCGTCCGGACTCCGGCCGGACAGCGCTACTTCTTCCGGCCCCGGCCGGTCCCGCCCGACCCCGTCCGGGCCTTGCCGCCTGTGGACGCCCGCGCCTTCCCGCCGGGGGCCTTGCCGGGCTCGACCACGGCGTCCGGGCCGGGGAAGCACAGCCGGGTGTGGCCGTCGTCGAAGCGGACCAGGTAGGGCGGCGCGCCGGACGCGCCGTGCACCTCCACGATCTCGCCGCTGCGGTCCGGCTGGCCGACTGTGTTGCCGTGCACATGCAGCCGGTCACCGATTGCTGCCTGCATCCTCAGCACCTCCTTGTGCCCGTTCGCCCCGGGCGCGGCCCCGCGCATACGCTAGGACTGCGTCGGAGCGTGCCTACGCTCACCGTGTACCCAGACTGGCACCGGGCGACAGCCGGCGGGTAGGGCCGGATGTCCCGTCTGGGCCACGCCCCCAGCACGTGGCCAGCTCTGCCAGGACTGTTACCCCCTGGTAGCCGGGTGCGTTTCCGGGGCGCAAGGACCAGAATTGGTCTGGACAACTCATGCCCACCCCGGGCGGCCACCCGCCGCCCAGCTCTGCGGACATGGCGGCGAACAACCGCCCCACCTCCGGAAGGCGAGGACATCCCGTGGCTGCCGGACGCCAGCGTTTCTCGATCATCAGCGACGGGCTGCCCACGCAGCTGCCTGATATCGACCCCGACGAGACCCGGGACTGGGTCGAGTCCTTCGACAGCGTGGTGCGCAGCCGCGGCCGGTCGCGGGCCAGGTACGTGATGCTGCGCCTGCTGGAGCGGGCCCGTGAGCAGA
>Ga0208586_1000740_pt1 | contig 11290 bp, 11 predicted proteins | sample NGESurshal072012_6_FD_184471 | JGI IMG/M metagenome (GOLD analysis project Ga0208586, IMG submission 184471) | Arctic peat soil microbial communities from Barrow, Alaska - NGEE Surface sample 53-3 shallow-072012 (SPAdes) | ecosystem: Environmental > Terrestrial > Soil > Wetlands > Peat ... | reverse complement strand
CGGCTTGGACGCTACGCGAAAGAACGGTCAGCGACCGTAGATAACCGGCGCTCGGTCGAACCGCACGTTGCAATCGTGCGACCGTCTCGACGTTGTGATTCAAGACGTCGGGTTGCGCATCGATGATGCGTTGCAGCGATTCACGGTCGCCCTTCAAGTCGCTGGTCAGCACTTCGACGTTGGTGTGCGGTGATCGCGCTCGGATGGCGAGGACCGTCGCGGCGATCGCCCCCGCTCCCCCGTCGGGTAAGTCGTCACGCGCGACGCACGTGATGACCGCGTGCGCGAGTTTCAATCGAACGACGGCCTCAGCGACTCGTTCGGGCTCGGTCGGATCGAGGGCCAGGGGCTTGCGAGTGTCAATAAGGCAAAATCCGCACGCTCGGGTGCAGCGCTCGCCATTCACCATGAACGTTGCCGTTCCCGCGGACCAGCATTCGAAGATATTCGGACAACCGGCCTCTTCGCACACGGTCACGAGGCGGAGATCTTCGGTGAGGGTGCGGAGTGACTGATACTCGTTGCCCATGTGCGCCTCGATGCGCAGCCACTCGGGCTTTCGGGACCGAATGGGAATGCCGGCGTCGGGATCAACCCCGGCCTTTCGAAGGCGACGCAGTAATGGACGTTCCGTCGACGTGGTCGATCGACTGCGATCGACACGCGCCACGTTGGCGTGGCCGCCGAGCCGGGCCTCGAGCTCCACACCGAGTTGCTCTTCAACCTCGAGCGACGTGACGTCGAGGCCCAAGGACGTGAGTGACGCCACGGGCTTGTCAGCAATGCCGCACGGCACGATCGCTTTGAAACCGTCCATGTCGATGTCAACGTTGAGCGCCACGCCGTGGAGCGTTCTGCGCAGGCCCGACTCGTTACGCTCAGTGCGAACACCGACGGCCGCGATCTTGGAGGGCGTTCCCTCCACGTCGGCCCATACACCGGGGTAGCCGTCCAGTCGCCCGACGACGCCCAACTGGCCCAACGGATCGAAGTGGCGTACCGTTGCGATCACGGCGTCCTCTAACTTCGTGACGTGGCTCTTGCCGGCTGACGGATCGTCAGCAACCGTCACGATGGCCCACGCCACGACCTGGCCGGGCGCGTGATACGTGACGTCACCGCCGCGGTCGGCGTCAATGACGACCGCCTTCAGCGACGCAATCGGCACGAGGAAGTGCTCGTCCTGAGTGCGGATTCCCTTCGTGTAGGTCGCGGGGTGTTCGAATAATAAGAGGTAGTCGTCGCTCGACTCCATCAGCGCGCGCTGAAAATCGTTCGCCTCAGCGAACGAAATCCGCCCGAGGTGGCGACGGCGCAGCATCTAGCGCTCGCCCTCGACGTCCAGGCCAGCCAACAGTTCGCCCACCCGTTCGAGATAGTTCACTGCGCCAACCGGCTCGCAGATGCGATGGTCGAAGGAGAGCCCGAGCACGACACGTCGGCCGACGCCGAGCGTCGTGGCGCCGCCCGATTTGACAACGACGGGAACTTGGCGCACCGCACCGACCGAGAGGACGGCAACTTGGGGCTGGATGATGATGGGCTCAGTCCAGAGGGTGTGGATACTTGGAGCACCAAGGATGGTGAACGTTCCACCCATGAGGTCGTCGGCGGTAAGTCGTCGTGACGCCACGCGCTCGTCGAGTTCGTGCACGCGACGGGCAAGTGCTCGCAATGTGAGACCAGCGGCGGCGTGTACCACGGGCACCAGCATGCCGTCGTCGGCCACGGCCCGAACGAAACCGAGGTTGACCGTACGGTGGACGACCAGCTCGTCACCCGTGTAGGTGCCGTTGAGAAACTCGAACTCGCCGAGGGCCCGAACGGCCGCGATACTCACGACCATCTCATCGGAGAGGTCGAAACCGTCGCGTGTCGTGCGACCGACGTCATCGAGATTCTGGAATACGGTGCCGTCGACTTCAATCGCGACGAAGCCGTGCGGGGTCACCTGCGCCGATTCGGTCATGTGCTGACCCATCCGGCGTCGTCCATTGGTGAGTGGGACGATCATTTCTTCCGTCGGGCCATCGAGCACGGCACGTTCGGCGTCGCGCCGAGTGATCGCACCGCCGGGGCCACTTCCCATGAGTGTGGAGGCTTCGACGCCACCGTCGGCGAGGATGCGCCGCACGACGGGCGAGACCACGACACCGCTCGACGGTTCGACCGGGGTCGCGCCCTTTGGCGTTGGCGCCCGAGGCGTCTCGACGGCGGTGGCCGGAGTCACCACCGCAACCTCCTCGTGACTCGATGTTGCGGGCGTCGACCCACCGGCGACCGTCGATTCATCAATCACGGCGACCCGGGAGCCCGTCTGCACGGTATCGCCCTCTTCGGCGAGTATCTCGGTCAGGACCCCGGCGGCCGGTGAGGGCATCTCGGAGTCAACCTTGTCCGTCGATACCTCAAAGAGTGGTTCGTCGCGTGCGACCGTGTCGCCCACTTTCTTGAACCACTGCGTGATGATTCCTTCAGTGACGGACTCGCCGAGCGACGGAAGTGTGACGTCAGCCAACGTGAAGCCCACGCCCGGCGAGCGCCAGCAGCGTCTCGCCGAAGGTCTCCGACAACGAAGGGTGCGGCTGAATCAGTGCGGCCGCCTCTTCAGCGGTCGCCTCCCAGTTGACGGCGAAGTAGCCCGCTCCCAACTGTTCGGTCACCCACGGGCCGGCCATGTGCACGCCAAGGATCTGACCGGCCGAACCGTCGGCGCGCTTCTCGGCGATGATCTTCACCACGCCTTCGGTGTCACCGATGATTTGCGCTCGGCTGTTGCCGCCGAAGGGGTCCTTTTTCACGACGACGTCGTAGCCCTTTTCCTTGGCACTCGCCTCGGTGAGTCCGCAAAAGGCGACTTCGGGGTTCGAGTAAATCGCCCAGGGAACACGGTCGTAGTCGACCGGGATTGCCGGCTCGCCCAGGATGGTTTTGATGGCGACAATCGCTTCGGCGAAACCGACGTGCGCGAGTTGGGGCGTACCCGCAACCACGTCGCCGACTGCGTAGACGTGGGCGTTCGCGGTTCGCATATTGCCGTCGGCGACGACGAAGCCTCGGTCGTTGATTTCGACGCCCGTTCCTTCGCCGAGCAGGTCCTCGGTGCGCGGACGACGACCGACGGACATGACGATCATGTCGACCGTGACGTCGTCTGCGCCTTCAATGGCAATCGTCGTCTTGCCCTTCTTTGGCGTATGACCAGTGATGGTGACGCCGGTCTTAATCTCGATTCCACGCTTTTTGAACGCACGCCCGACGACGGTGGCGACTTCGGTGTCGCATCCCGCAAGAATTGCCGGCAACGCTTCGAGGATGGTGACCGTCGTACCCATGTCGGCCAACATCGAAGCAAATTCGCAGCCAATCGCCCCGCCACCGATAACGGCGGCCGTGGCCGGCAGTGCGCTCAGATCCAAGAACTCATCAGAGGTGACAACGATCGTTCCGTCCACGTCGAAACCGGGCAACGTGCGCGGTACTGATCCAGCGGCCAAGATGACGTTCGTGCCCTTGGCGACCACCCCGGCATCGGCGCCATCGACAACGGTCACGGTACCGTCGGCGTCCAGTCGACCGGTTCCTTCGAAGGTCGTGATCTTTCGCCCCTTGATAAGTCCCGACAGTCCCTTGTAGAGACGGTCCACGATTTCGTTCTTGCGCGATTGACTCACTGAGAAGTCAACGGCGACGCCCTTGGTCGTAATGCCGAAGTTGCTGGCGTGCTCGACCGTGCGTCGCACGTGCGCCGTCTCCAAGAACTCCTTGGCGGGCACGCAGCCACGGTGCAGGCACGTCCCACCGACCTTGTCGCGCTCGACAATGGCGATATTGAGACCGGCCGAAGCGCCATAGAGGGCGGCGGCGTAGCCTCCGGGTCCTCCTCCGATTACGACAACATCGAACTGCTGGACCTCGTTTGTCACGGTCTTTCCTTTACCTTCGTAGTGCTCGACCCCCTGAGGAATCCTAATGTTTTATTCGCGTATGGGACGCGGAGCAACGAGCCGGCGTCTAGGAGTGGCGACCGCGTTGCCGGTCGGCCGCCTCGGTCGCCAAGACATCAACGAAGTCGTTCATGGAGTCCCCGGAGTGACCCTTCACCCACGAAAACGTCACCTCGCGCGGAGTGTTGAGGACTAGAGCAAACAGCTCCTCCCAGAGGTCGCGATTGGCGACCGGTTTGCCCTGGGAGTTCTTCCAGCCACGTCGGAGCCAGCCCACGTGCCACTTCTCATTGAAGCACTTCACGACGTAGGAGGAGTCACTGACGATTTCTACGGGGCTCTCGTCGCTTTCTCGAAGCGCCTCGATGACCGCGAGCACTTCCATGCGTTGGTTGGTCGTGTGGGGTGCCGCGCCACTCGCGTACTCGTCGGGACCGCTCGCCCACGCCCAACCACCCGGTCCGGGATTACCGCGGCAGGCGCCGTCGGTATGAATCCGCTTCATATGGTGCGAGTGACCCAGGAATCTGTCTCGGTGGTGAACCTCGTAACGGCGCCGGGAAGTTCGCCTCGCAACACCTGACCAAGGGTGACGTGTTCCAGCACTTCACGCAGTGCGCCGCGAACGGCAATCCACACTTCGCGAAGATGCTTGGCGTCGCCTTCGTAAATCAACGTCTCTGGACGCATACCGCGCACGCCCGCCATCGGGCCGCTCACGACACGAAGTATGTCGGCGATGGAAATCTGATCGGCGTCACGAGCCAATTTGAAACCACCCTCGGGCCCGCGTTGGCTGGTGACCAGTCCCCCGCGGCGAAGGTCCGAGAGAATCGCGCCGAGGAACTTCGCCGGCAGGGCCTGTTCTTGCGCTAAATGTTCGGCGCTCACCGACACGTCACTCGCCGCGAGCGTCAGCAACGCGCGAATGGCGTAGTCGGCTTTTGCGGGAATCTGCATTCTTCCATTCTGCCCCACTCGGGGGCGCGACGTGTCCCGAATGACTTCTATGGTGATGAGATGCCCCAACTGAGTGATCGCCACCTCTATCTTTGCGTGCCCGTGCGCGAGGACATCCAATCGTTCCTGCGCGGCGTGCTTCGAGGCGGAGTGGATATTGTCCAACTGCGCGAAAAAGAGCTCGGCGTCGACGTCCAGCGGTCGTGCGCCGAACTCATGGTCCCGATCTGTCGCGACTTCGGCGTGCCCTTCATCATGAACGACTCGCCCGAACTGGCTCTCGCCGTCGGTGCCGACGGCGTGCACGTCGGACAAGACGACGTCACGGTCAAGATGTGTCGCGAGCTGCTCGGATCGGATGCCATCGTCGGACTCTCGACGCACTCGCGCGACGAGTTTGACGCCGCCCTCGATCAACCGGCGACGTACTTCAGCGCCGGTCCAATTGCCCAGACTCCCACCAAACCCGGTCGCAGTGGTACCGGTGTCTCCTACGCGGTGCAGAGTCAGGCGCGAAGTGACCGACCGGTCTTCGTGACGGGCGGCGTGAACTCGCACAACGTCGCGGAACTCGTCGCCGACGGTCTACGTCATTTCGTGGTCGTGCGCGCGCTCACCGAATCGCCCAATCCCGAAGAGAGCGCCCGTTCGCTTCGACGCGCACTCGACGAAGCGCTCTCAACGGTGCCGGTCGAGCCAACCTAACAACGTCGCCACCATTCTTGGATCGGCGCGCAATTGATGTCCAGCCCCCTGAATGAGTCGGAGTTCCGCTCGACCATCGGCCGCCGCCACCAGATCCCTCGCGTCCTGTGGGGGGATCTCGATGTCCTCGGTCCCGTGACCGACCATGAGGCGGCGTGGCGGGATCTTCGCAATTGAAACCAACGGATCGATCGCGAAGACGTCGTTACGCAACTCGTTGGCCGCCAACAAGTCCCGTTCGTCGCCGACCACCCCCGCGATCTGGACGGCGCGGCGAAAGTCCTCGGCGCTGCCGCACCACGGTTCCAGGTGTGCCGGCGTCGCGAACGTCGCGACCCCCTTGATGCGTTCATCGTCGGCCGCCGCCGCGAGCGCCAACGCGCCGCCGAACCCGAAACCGGCCATGGAGATCTTGCGTTCCGCCTGATCGACGCGATCGAGGATTTGGCTGAGGTCATTGCGCCACTGCGTCGCGGAAAAGGTGCCGGTGCTTCCTCCGACACCCGACAGCGTGCCCGTCGCCACCATCCATCCCGATTCGGTGGCGAGATGTTCAGCCAACTCGGGCAAGAGGCCCGCCGCCTGGCGACCCATGCCCATGGCACGAGGCAGACCGTGCACGATGACGAGTACGTGGCTCGCCACGGGACGCGCACTCGACGTAGCGATTCGCAAATCAAGGAGCGACGTACCGCTCTCGAGTTGCTCGTGGACGAGCACGCGGGGCTAAATACCCAAGCGCTGAGCCAGCAATTCGCGATGGTAGGCCGGATCGCCTAAGAACAACTCCGAACTCTTCGCGCGCTTGAAGTAGAGGTGGGCGTGGTGCTCCCACGTGAAGCCGATGCCCCCGTGGATCTGGATGTTCTCCGCGGCACAGTGGAAGTAGGCCTCGGAGCAGAATGACTTCGCGAGCGATGCCGCAATGGCGAGCTCGTCATTCAGTTCCTGGGCGGCCCACGCCGCGTAGTACGCCGCTGACTTGGCCGACTCCACGTCGAGGAGCATGTCGGCGCACTTGTGCTTGATCGCTTGGAAGGAACCGATCGGCCGTCCAAACTGGACGCGATTCTTGGCGTATTCGACTGAATTCGTGAGGACGCGCTGTGCGCCACCAACTTGTTCGGCGGCGAGAGCGGCCGCGGCCACCTGCAGCATTTTCTCGAGACCTTCGAGGGCGCCGCCGTCGGTGCCGACCAACGTGGCCGCCACGTCGGTGAAGACGACGCGACTTTGTTTGCGGGTCTGGTCCATCGTCGAAAGTGCTTCGCGTGCGACACCTGACGCGTGGGCGTCGACGGCGAAGAGTGACAGGCCCTTTCCGGTCATGGCCGGCACGAAGAGCACGCTGGCGGTGTTGCCGTCGGTGACGTAACTGCGAACCCCGTTGACGACATATCCGGCACCCGACGCCGTCGCGGTCGTTGAGGTCTTCGTGAGGTCCCAGAGACCGCCGTCGTCGGTGAGGGCAACCGTGGCAATGGTCGCACCGGACGCAATGCCAGGAAGATACGTCGCCTTGTCGGCTTCACTTCCGACGAAGAGCACGGCGTTCGCCGCTAACGCCACCGTCGAGAAGTACGGAGAACAGAAGAGGGCCGCGCCCATCTCTTCGAAGACAACGTAGAGCTCGACCGGACCAAAACCCTGGCCACCGAACTCCTCGGGAATGCCGAGACCCTGCAGCGCCAACTCCTTCGCCATCTGATCCCAGACGGCCGTGTCGTAGCCTTCGGGCGTCGCCATGAGGCGCCGGACTTCGGACTCGGGCGACTTCTCCTCCAGAAAGCGCTTCACCATCTTGCGGAGTTCTTCTTGCTCGTCGCTGAATCCAAAGTTCATCGTGCTTCCTCTCACCTACTGGGCGGTAAACCCAGTCACTGCGACATTACTCAACCTGGGCGCGAGCGGTCACGTGGCAGTCTGGGGTATGGACAACGTGGAAATGGTCTGGTCCGATGCGGTCGCCGAGGTACACCGCTTCGTGGTCGGTCCGGTCGAAAACAACGTGTACGTGGTTCGCTGTCGACGAACGGGCGACGCCACACTCCTTGATGCCGCCAACGAACACGACCGCCTGCTTCGCGTCGCCACGAGGCTCGGGGTCACGTCGGTGCTCGAAACGCACGGTCACTGGGACCACATTGGCGCCGTGGAGCAAGTGCGCGACGCCGGGATCGACGTCTGGGTGCGCGAAGAGGACTCGGGAATGCTGCCGAGCTACGACCACCTGCTCGACGACGACACCGTGCACCAGGTGGGCGACCTCCGCCTCCGCACGTTACACACGCCCGGTCACACGCGCGGCAGCATCTGCTTCGCGCTCGAAGGCACCCCGATGCTCTTCACCGGCGACACACTTTTCCCAGGGGGGCCCGGGAACACGACCTTCGAGGGTGGCGACTTCGCGACCATCGTGACGTCGATCAATGAGCGCATCTTCAACGTCTTTCGTGACGAGACGACAATTTGGCCCGGTCACGGTGCCGAGTCGACCATCGGCACCGAGCGTCCACACCTTGACGAGTGGGTTGCGCGAGGCTGGTAATTCTGGTCATTTAGCGGGTTTCGGCCGGTAGGCTCGTCCCCGTGTCGACGCCACTTCTAGAACTCCGCAACCTTCACGCACAGGCCGACGGAGCGTCGATTCTGCGAGGCGTCGACCTCGTCGTGCGTGAGGGCGAGGTGCACGCGCTGATGGGCCCAAACGGCGCCGGTAAGTCAACCCTCGCCAACGTCGTCATGGGCCACCCCGGTTACGTCGTCACTGCCGGTGAAATCCTTTTGAACGGCGAGAACATCGCCAAGTGGACACCCGACGAGCGCGCTCGCAAGGGCATCTTCCTCGCCTTCCAGTATCCCGAGGCGATTGGCGGCGTGTCGGTCGTCCAGTTCCTCCGTCAAGCCATCGCGGCCCGCAAGGACCTCCAAGAGCTCAGCATCCTCGAAGTTCGTCTCGACCTCGCCGAATGGATGGACCGCCTCGGCATGGACCCGGCCTTCGCCGAACGCCACCTCAACGACGGCTTCAGCGGCGGCGAACGAAAGCGCAACGAAGTCCTCCAGATGGCGCTGCTCGAGCCCGTCATCGCCTTCCTCGACGAGACCGACTCTGGTCTGGATATCGACGCCCTTCGCGTCGTCGCTAAGGGCGTTCGTACGGTGCGCAACGAACACCCCGCGATGGGCGTGGTCGTCGTGACCCACTACGTGAAACTGCTCGAGGAGATCGAGCCCGACCAGGTGCACATTTTGGTTGACGGTCAGATCGTCCACTCGGCCGGTCCCGAACTCGCCCAGTCGATCGAACTCGAGGGCTACGACGCGTGGCGACCGGTGGCGACGTGACGAGCTTCAACGCACGCCGCGTTCGCGCCGACATTCCCCAGCTGAACCGCCTCATCTTCGATCACACGATCACGTACCTCGACTCGTCGTCGACCTCGCTGCAACCCAACGCCGTCATTGACGCCATGAGTCGTTACTACCAACTGCGCCACGCCAACGTGCACCGCGCCGTCTACCAAACCGCCAGTGAGGCAACGGCCGCCTACGAGGGCGCGCGCGAGTCGGTGGCGCACTTCATCAACGCTCCGGGCGGTGCCGGCGAAGTCGTCTTCACGAAGAACGCCACTGAGTCGTTCAACCTCCTTGCGAAGTCCTGGGGAGCGAAGAATCTGCAGTCCGGCGACGTCGTACTCCTGAGCGAGATGGAGCATCACGCCAATATCGTGCCGTGGTTCCAACTCCGAGAACAGACGGGCGTCGAGGTTCGCTTCATCCCCGTGACCGACGACTTCCGCCTCGACCTCTCGCACATCGACGAACTCATGAAGGGTGTGAAACTGCTCTCCGTCGCCGGCATGAGCAACGTGCTCGGCACCATCAATCCGATTGCCGATCTGGCCGCACTGGCCCACCGACACGGGGCGCTCATCGCCGTCGACGGTGCGCAGTCCGTCGCCCATTCGGCCACGGACGTCGTCGCACTCGATGTTGATTTTCTGATCTTCACCGGGCACAAGATGCTCGGACCGACGGGCATCGGGGTCTTTTGGACGCGGGAGGACATTCTCGAGGCCATGCCGCCCTTCCTCGGCGGCGGTGGCATGATCGCCGACGTGCGCACCGACGGCTACACCCCGGCCAACGGTCCCACTCGCTTCGAGGCCGGTACGCCGCCCATTGCCGAAGCGGTGGGGCTCAACGCCGCCGTGCGCTACCTCGAGGGGCTCGGCATGTCGAACGTGACGCGACACGAGCACGCGCTCGCGGCCGACGCGTTGGCGCGACTGGAGTACGAGTTCCAAGGGCGCGTTCGGGTCATCGGACCATCCGACATGACGAACCGTGGTGGCGTGATCAGTCTCGACGTCGACGGGGTGCACCCCCACGACGTCGCGCAGGTACTCGACCAGTTCGGCGTCTGCGTGCGACCGGGTCACCACTGCGCCAAGCCGCTCATGCGCCGATTCGGACTGGCCGCGACCGTGCGCGCCTCGTACGGCCCCTACTCACTCACCAAGGACACCGATGTGCTGCTCGAAGCGCTCAGTCACGCGGTGAAGATGTTCGGCTGAACGTGACGAACCTCGACGACCTCTACCGCGAGATCATCCTCGATCACTACCGTTCGCCCCGCAACCGCGGTGAACTCGACACTCCCCCGGCCGTGCGCGTCGAAGGATTCAACCCGCTGTGCGGTGACGAGATCGTGGTCTACCTCGACGTCGACGGCGACGTGCTCGCCAACATCAAGATGACCGGTACGGGATGCTCGATCTCCCAGTCCTCGGCGTCGCTGATGAGTGCTGCAGTAAAGGGCAAGCCGATCGATCAGGTACGAGCGACGATCGCCACCTTTAAACAACTGATGACGGTGCACGAATCGACACTCGAACACGACGGCGAACCGGCGAAGGTCGACCTTCGCACCCTCGGTGAGCTGGCCGCGTTGCAGGGCGTCGTGAAATTTCCGGTCCGTATTAAGTGTGCGACGCTCGCCTGGAATACCCTTTTGCAGGGACTCGACGAGGCCGCTGCCTGAGCTTTACGGAGTGCAGACCCTCGGGTCGAAGAACTGATCACCTTCGGGCGGAATCGTCGTGGTCGTCGTTGACGTTGTCGTGGCCGTCGAACCAGCGTGCTTCACGGTCGTCGTCGCGTGCTTAATCGTGGTCGTGGTCGTTGGAATTGCGATGTGCGGAGGAAGCGGAGTCTGGCCCGCAGAATTGATCGGCGGCGGGTTCGTCGGAGTGATCAACTCGCTCCCGAACATCTTCACGAGGGCCTGCTGCGCTTCGGGCTCTTGCACGAACTCCACGTCGTTGCCTTGATAGGTGCCCGGAATGTCGGGCATCGTGATGGTCTGAATGGCCGCGGGATTAATCGAGTGGAACTTGACGGCCAGCCCAATCAGTTCGTTCAGACTGAAGTTGTTGTCGAGTGAAATGCCCTGGGGCAATTTTGAGAGGAACGAGTTGATGGTGAGCGGGTTGTAAATGCCCTTGGCCCGATCGACCATGCCTCGAAGAAAGACGTTCTGGCGCCAAATTCGTCCGAAGTCGCTCGTGACGTCCGAATTCCACACGCCATGCTCGAACCACTCGTAGTGACGACTACGAACGACCGCGAGTGCCTCAAAACCGGTGATCTGCTGGCATCCGGTGTGCAAGATC
>Ga0208586_1000739_pt1 | contig 11303 bp, 9 predicted proteins | sample NGESurshal072012_6_FD_184471 | JGI IMG/M metagenome (GOLD analysis project Ga0208586, IMG submission 184471) | Arctic peat soil microbial communities from Barrow, Alaska - NGEE Surface sample 53-3 shallow-072012 (SPAdes) | ecosystem: Environmental > Terrestrial > Soil > Wetlands > Peat ... | reverse complement strand
GTCGTGGCTCCAGGACCGCCGGTTCAGGTTGTCCGACCCGACCATCGCCCAGACGTCGTCCACGACCACGATCTTGGCGTGCACGTAGACCGGGTTGCCCTGGTGGTTCTCCAGGTCGTAGATCGCGAACCGGTCACCTCCCGCGGCGGTGCAGGCGCGGACGACATCGTGCCGGGCGAGCAGGCCGGGCATCCGGGTGACCGGGCCGTCGTTGTCCGGGTATCGCGGCACGACCGCGAGGACGTGCAGGCCAGGATGGGTGCGCAGGGCCGACGCGATGAGGTTGGCCACCGGCCGCGACCAGAAGTACTGGTCCTCCAGGTAGACCAGGCAGCGGGCCCGCTCGAACGCCTTCCGGTACGCGTGCGCGATGCTCCGCTCGCCGAGCGGCGCGAACGGGTAACGGCGGAGCCGGGCCGGGTAGGTGCGCAGCACCTGCACCGCGTGCGTGCCGCGCGGCATGCTCTCGTCCGGTACCGGCTCGGGCAGCGGGCGGCTGGTCGTCGCGCCCATGTGGTACGCCCGGTCGTAGAGCTGGCGGACCGGGCTGGGCACGTCCAGGACACTGCTGCCGTACCAGCGTTCCCGGAAGGTGTGCTCCAGGTCATGCACGGCGGCCCCGCGCACCTCGGCCTGGATGTCATGCCAGGGTGGCCGCGGCCCGTAGCTGGCCGGGAAATCCATCACCTGCGCGTCGCCCTCGTGCCGGGAGTCGTCGTTGCGGCCGTGCCCCAGGTCGATCCCGCCCACGAACGCGACGTCGCGGCCGGGGGCGCCCGGGTGGCGGATCACCACCAGCTTCTGGTGATGGCTGCCGCCCCGGCGGGTCCGCGCGTCGAGCAGGACCTGGCCGCCGTCGTCGTCAATCTGGCGGACGAACTCCGCGTTGGCCTCCTCGGACTGGCGCAGCGCTTTGGGCTGGGAGCGCCAGAGCAGGCCGAAGACCTTGACCCCGCGGCGGGCGGCACGGCCGAGCACGTCGCCGACCGCCGAGCCGGGACCATCGAGCAGTTCATCCAGGTCGCCGCGGAAGTCCAGGAAGTAGACCTGGTCACCTGGCTCAGTGGCGTTCAGTTCAGCGTTCAGCCGGGCGAAGTAGCTGCGCCCGTCCACGAGCGGCTGGACCAGGTTCCCGATCGTGAAGGTCCGCAGGTCAGTCGCGGGGTTAGCCCGGTCGCCATCGCCCAGGAACCACGCCGCGATGGCCGGGTCGTCGACCGGATGGTCCGGAGCATCCTGTTCGAGGGGATCGTCAGCCGAGTCGGTAGCGCCTGGAAGCATGTCCGGATTGTGGCATCCCCGGACGTGTGGTCAGTACCGATTCACGGCACCCGGCGCGGGCCGGGGTGCCGTGGCCAGCCCGGTATCGGAATGGTCAAGAAAAGTCATCCGGCTCGTGCGTGTCGGCCCGGCTGCCGGTATCACTCCGGCCGCGGGTTCATGATGGACCGCATGGGATGGCCCTCTCACTACGCGCGCTATTCGCGCCGGGCGTTCTTCGGGATCGCGGCCGCGGCCACCGCCGCGGGCGCCGCCGCGTGCAGCGCGGCGGCCCGGTCCGTGGGCCGCAGCGGGAGCACCGGCCAGGCCCACGAGCCGGCTGTGCGCGCGAAGGCACGGGGCCCGGTCAGCGAGAACGATCTCCCGGGCGACCCGCACTGGAACATCCGGCATCTCGGCGCCCCGGACGCCATCGTGGGCTACGCGGGCCAGGCCAGCGTGCTGCCCGGCGAGCCGATCACCTTGTACGTATCCACCACGGCCCGCTCCTTCCGGGTCAGCGCGTTCCGGATGGGCTGGTACCACGGGGACGAGGCGCGGCGGCTGTGGAAGTCGGCCACGGTGAAGGGGCACCGGCAGCGCCAGCCGGACCTGATCAGGCCGACCAACACGGTGGAAGCCAGGTGGGAACCATCCCTGACCGTGCCGACGCACGACTGGCCGGAGGGCTCGTACCTGTTCCGGCTGGACGCGGAGAACGGCGCCCAGCGGTTCGTGCCCGTCACCGTCCGGTCGGCCAGCACCTCCGGCAAGATCGTGATCAAGAACGGCGTGGAAACCTGGCAGGCCTACAACACCTGGGGTGGCTACGACCTCTATAACGGTCCTAACGGTGTCGGGGATTACGCCAACCGGTCCCTCGCGGTAAGCCTGGACCGGCCGTACGACGCTAACGGCGCCTACATGTTCCTGTACCACGAGCGGAAGACCATCGAGCTGGCTGAGCGGACCGGCCTGCCGCTGGCCTACGTGACCAGCATGGACATCGACGGCGACCCGCACCTGCTGGATGGGGCCCATGCGCTGTTCACCCCGGGCCACGACGAGTACTGGACCCCGCAGGAACGCGCGCACGTCACCGCGGCCCGGAACGCGGGGATGAACATCGCCTTCATGGGCGCGAACACGCTGTTCCGGCGGACCCGGATGGCCAGTACGCGGCTGGGGGCCGGGCGGCTGGTCATCTGCTACAAGACGAGCTACCTGCAGGACCCGATGTACGGCAAGAACAACGCCCTGGTGACCAGCGACTGGCGGGAGCCGCCCAGCCCGGACCCGGAGTCGTCGCTGACCGGGACGCTGTACGAGTCGAACCCGGTGACCGCCGACTACGTCGTCGCCTCGCCGGACAGCTGGATCTACGCGCACACTGGGGTCCGCAAGGGCGCCAAGTTCACCGGGCTGGTCGGCATCGAGTACGACCGGGTGAACCCGGTCTACCCGGTCGAGCGGCCGATGGAGGTGCTCTCGCACTCGCCGCTGAACTGCCGCGGCGTGAACAGCTACTCGGACTCCGCCTACTACATGCACCGCGGCGGGGCGGGAGTGTTCAACGCCGGCACCATGCGGTGGGTGGCGGCCAGCAACGGGCTGCGCCTGTTCGGCCTGAACAAGCACGCGGGCGAGTTCACCCGGCAGGTGACCACCAACCTGCTGCGCGGGTTCGCCGAGGGCCCGGCCGCGGCGAAATTCCCCGCGCACGACAACCTCGACTCGATGCACGAATGGCCGGGCGATCCGATCGCCGCCCAGCACAACCTCTGGCCGCCAGTGGTGCTGTAAGCACGTGGCCCGGTCAGAGCTGTATCTCACCGGCCCCGCCGCGCTCTGCACGGGTGGGAGGAAAGGCCTCCCGGCCGCCGCGACCGGCGGCCCTGCATTTCTGCCAGGGGGCGAATTGCACCATGCCAAACTTCAACGACGCCAAGATCACCAGCCTCTACGTGAACGCCGCGGGCGCGGTCTCTGACATCGCGGATGACGCGCCGAACGCTCCCGGCGGGGGGCGTTCGACGTCACTCTTGAGATGGTGGCCGGTGCCGGGCTGACCGGTGCCTACACCCTGCACACCACCTGCACCGACGTGACGGCTAGCGGGCCCGCCCCGGCGTCGCTCAAGCCCGGCGGCGTGCTCAACGCGAGCACCGACACGTTCGGCAGCGCGGCCAACTGGAAGTCGCCGTCGCCGCTGTACAACACATTCAACCATTCGGAGACGGTGACACCGCCCGCTGGCGTCAAAGGCCACGTGTGCCAGTACACGGCGGCGCTCTTCACCGGCAACGGCCAGATCGTCTCGATCAAGCAGAGCGATCCCTTCATCCTGCTGTGAGCACTGCGCTTCAGCGCTAGCCAGGCCCCGGGTGGTAGGCACGCCCGGGGCCTCGGTTTTCGTTGCGGCGGATTGTTATGGGCCGGCCCCGGCCGGAACTGCGGCCGGGGCCGGGGGAGTCGCCGCTACTGCAATGTGATCCAGGTGGTCAGGACGCTGACGCCGGCCGTGGTGTGGCAGTGCAGCCGGAAGGGCGAGGACGGCAGCGGCCGGATGATGAAGCAGCCGATCTCGTCGATCTCCGCGGTCGCGGCCGCCCCGGTGGCCGGGCAGGCGTCCACGTGCCCGGGCGCCGGCGGGACGATCTGGCCCACGATCGAGTCCGGGCCGATCTCCAGCTCGATCGTGAGCTCCGACCCCGCGAACGTCAGGAACCGCGGGCTGGCTTCCTCCGCCCGGACGGCCGGCACGGCCGCCGCCTGGGCGGCTGAGTCGAACGTCAGGGCAGCCAGTTCAGCGTCGACGTTGCGCCAGGTATACGCGGCCTTGCCCGTCTCGGTGAACTCGGGCGGAACGGCCCGCGCGGCGCGGACAGCCTCACCCAGCTCCGCCATCAGGCGATCATCGGCCCACTGCTGGCTCGTCACTGGGGTCACCTCCGGCCGGGATTTCGTTGCTGATCAGGGCGGCGACCGCCGGATACCGGCGGAGACGGTCCAGGCAGCGGGCCCGGCTCGGGCCGATGCTGCCGACCGGGATGCCCAGCTTGGCACTGATGTCAGCGTAGGGGACGGGCGGATCCTCCAGGAGCAGGCCGACCAGCTCCTGGCAGCGCGGCGGCAGGTGGGTGAAGGCCTCCCGGAGCGCCGCGTGCCGTTCGGCGGCGAGCACCTCGCGTTCCGCCGCCGCCGGCTCACCGTCCGGGACGTCCGCGGCGTCCACCGCATCGCCCAGCGCCTCCTGCCGGCGGGCCGCGCTGAGCACCCGGCCGCACTCCCGGCGGGTGGTCGTGGCCAGCCAGCCCGGCAGCGCCGCAGGCTCGCGGATCAGCGCTAACTGGTCCACCAGCCGGAGCCAGACGCTCTGCCCCACGTCGTCCGCGTCGGCCCGGTCCAGCCGGTACCGGCGGCAGATCGACCAGATCAGCGGCGCGTACCGGTCCACGATCGCGTCCCAGGCCTGCTTGTCACCGTCCCGGGCCCGGGCCACCAGCACGGCGACCGGCGAGTCATCGCGCATCGCGGGCCCGTCCTCTCGCCGCGCGGGCCGCCGCAGCGCCGCGGGAGGCCCGTGAATGCCCTGCATTGTACGGGTACGGCCCGGTCCGGACGCTATCCCCATCGGCACCTGACCCTCTGGCGGCGCGGCGGCCGGAGACCGCCGCCACGCTCCGCCCGCCTGGCTCGACTGCACGCTTCGCTGAGACGGAGGCCGCCAGGCCGGGCGTGATACCACCCGCGCGGCGCAAGTTTTCCGGGACCGGTTCCGCTGCAGCCGTATCAGGCGGGCCCCGGGACGCTCCGTCCAGTCAGGAAGCCCGCCAACCGGGCCAGGGGAAGCGGGAGCGGGGGACGGCCCCGGCCGGCTGTGCTCGCCGAGACGGCGCAGCCGGCCCGGGCCGGCAAGGCCCGCACCCTGCTAGCCCGCGCCGAGCGCCACCAAGGACCAGGCCGCGCCGAGGAGGACCGGATCATTCCTGACCTGACGCCTGATCGCGCACAGGCTCCCGGCGAGCGTCTGGCCGGAGCGCAGCCGCTGATGCAGCGCCAGCATCAGCGGGACCGCCGCTTGGTCATTGAGCGGCGCGACACTGGCGACCACCCCGGCCGTGCCCAGCGGCAGGAGGCTGCTGACCAGGCCGAGGAGTTCGTCCGCGCCGGCCGGGGCGAGCCGGCCCGAGTCGCAGCAGGGCAGGATCACGAGGTGCGGCGCGCGGCGCAGCCGCTCGAAGTCGTAGACCGTGAGCGGGCCGTCGGCCATCCGCAGCGAGGAGAACAGCGGGCTGTCGGCCCGGAACGTGCCGTGCGCCGCGATGTGCGCCAGCCAGGCGCCGTCGATGGCCTCCAGCAGGCGCCCGCTCGTGGCGGCCCCGTCACCCAGGACGGTGACGTCGTCGTACAGCGGCGCCAGGGCCGGGACCTCGGCGCCCCCGGTGCCCAGGCCCGGGCCGCGGGCCAGGACCGCGTGCCGCCGGGCCGGCGGCGTGGCAGCCCGGGCCCGCAGCCAGGCCCGGGCCGACGGGGCCACGCTGACCACCCGGTCCCGCAGCGACGGCAGCAGGGCCCAGGGAATCGCGTGGAACCGGCCCGGCGGGACGATGACCACGGGCCCGTCGCCGAGGTGGCGGACCGCGTCGCCGAGCAGCGTCCGCTCCAGCTGGCGTCCCGTCACATCCAGGAGCGCGAACGCGCTGCCGGTGCTGTCCGGCGGGCCCTCCCGCGGGCTCCCGGGCGGGTCGCGGGCCGGCCGGCTATGGGCCAGCCGGCGCAGGCCGAACCGGGCCAGCTCGGTCGCCCGGATGGCCTGATCCGCCTGGCCTGCCGCGACGTGCCGGACCCGGCCTCCGCCGCAGACCAGGACGTGCAGCTCGGCGCCGATGCTGACGATCTGCACCAGCTGCGTTCCGTCCAGCGCGGCCAGCAGGACGCCGGGATCGAGCTCCCGGCCGCCGCCGGTGCCGGCGGACCCCGGGGCGCGCATCACCCGGGCCCGGACCGCGTCTTCCAGCGCCCGCTGCTGCTGGCGCAGTGCGGCCACGGGGCGGCCGCGGGCCTCGGCCTGGGCCACGCGGCTGGCGGCGTCCCGGGCGGCGGACAGATCGGCGGCCAGTTCCCGGTCGTCGCCGGGCCGCACCGTGGGCACGGCCAGCGCAGTGGCCCGCCATCGCTCGCTCCAGCACAGCAGGGGCCGGGGTCGGCCCGAGCGGAGCGCCTGGCGCAGCGCCAGCTCCGCCAGCTCGGCGCCAGCCGCTGTGGCCTGGGCCCGCAGCTCAGAGGCGCCCAGCGTGAGCCGGTGCCCGTCCAGCACGTCCAGCCCGCGGCGGCAGGCGTGCAGCAGGCGGCGCGGATTGGCGGCCACCTCCGCCAGCAGGGCCTCGGCCAGCCAGCCGGCCGCCCGGGAGTAGGCCGGCCCGCGGAAGCGGCTGCGGGCGGCCGCCGCGAGATGACGGCGGGACTCGTCCGGCCGGCCGAGCCGCAGTGCGATCCGCCCGGCCAGCAGGTGCGCCTGCGGTGCCTCTGCCGAGCCCAGCCGGTCGAGGTCGCCGGCCAGCTGGCCCGCCGCCCGGAGCAGCGGCGCGGAACCCTCGCCCTGGGCGAAGCGGGCGCTGAGCACCAGGAACCCGGCGTGCGCCGCCCACCGGTCCCGGTGCTGGGCCCGGAACAGGCGCCGGGCCGCCTGGGCGCGGGCCAGGGCCACCGGCGGCTGGTCCGCCGCGAGCGCGGCGCTGGCCGCGGCCAGCAGCAGCTCCGCCTTCTTGGTGGACTGGCCGCGGATCCGCTCGAACTCGCGGATGGCCTGTTCCGCCCGGGTCAGCGCGTCGCGGGGCAGGCCGGCCGCGAGCAGCACCGCGCACCGGTCGAGGCTGAGGTCCGGCGGCGGCACGTCCAGCGACGAATACCGCCGGGCCGCCTCATCCAGGCAGCTCAGCGCCATCGGGAGGTCCCCGGTGCGGAACGCGACGATGCCCCGGTTGTGCACCAGGTAGGCGGATTCGAGCTCCTGGCCGGTCCCGGCGAACAGCCGCTCGGCCGCAGCCAGATCCCGCGCCGCCTGCCGGGTGCGCCCCTGGGCCAGGTAGACCAGCGCCCGGGCGGTGAGCGCGCGCCCGGCCCAGATGATGTCCCCGTCCCGGCGCAGCGTGGCCACCGCCCGGTGCAGGTCGCCGAGCGCCTCGGGGTAGCGGCCCAGGGTCCACAGCACGATGGCCCGGCGATGCAGGATGCGGGCCGCCTGGTTACCACTGGCCTGCCGTCCCGCCTGGTCGAGCGCGGCCAGCCCGGCGCTGGTCCGGCCCGCGTAGACCAGCGCGACGCCGAGCGAGGCCAGCACATCCGCCTCGCGGGAAGGGGACCCGGCCTGCCGTGCCGCGCGCAGCGCGGCCCGCAGTTCGCGGAGGGCCGCGCCGAGGTCGCCGAACTCACGCAGCACGAACCCGGCGGCGTGGTGCGCGACGGACGCCTCCAGCGGCGTCGGCCGGCCCGCGAGTATCGCGCGGGCCCGGGCCAGCCCTTCCCGTGGCCGGGACGCGGCGAAGGTCAGCAATTCCGGCACGCCGGCCGCAGCCGGGGTAATGACCTGGCTTTTGCCCCCCACAGCGCCGATGCTAGATCGGTGCCATTCCGACGTCTATGGCTTTACGGAGCATAGGAGGCACACCATGGCCGACGCAGGCAGGCCCAGGCTCGATCCCACCGCGATAGCCGAGGCCAGTGTGATAAAACATGCGTTCCGCCGGGCCGGAATACACGTGAAAACGGAACCCGACCTGGATGGCGGAATCGCGTTCATGTACCAGAAAGGCGTCCTCCTCGTCCGGGACGAGGATCTGGACCGGGTGCTGGTGATCGTGGCGCGGCCGAGGGCGGAAATCCTGCCCCCGGTGTACCCGGAAGGCCGGTTCCCGCCGGAGCGCCCCGTGCCGGAAGCCGGGCCGGACGCCGCGCCCGGACCTGAGCCGGAGGGAGCCGGGGAATCCGGGGAACCGCCCCCCTGGCTCCCGCAACTGCGGCGCGTCACCCAGGGGGTGGTGGCGCTCGCGCTGGCCGGCAGCCGTTACCAGGACGACGACCGCCGGGACGATGACACCGAGCCCGGGGACGAGCAAGCCCCGTCCGGCGTGCTCCTGGCCCTGGGCGAGATCGACCGGCAGCTGGGCGCCGGCGTCGCGACCCCGAATCACGTCGTGACCGTGTCCCCGGTCGTGCCCTGCATGGCCACGGAGCCGGAGGAGGTCCCCTACGGCACCGAGCCGGAGCCCGGGCCCTGCCCGGGAAATCACGGCGGGGGAGTCCGGGTCTTCGTGGCCGACACCGGGCTGGTGGCCGGCGCGGCCGACGCGCACGCCTGGCTGGCCGGCGTGCAGGGCGACCCGGACCCGGACCCGGGCCTCGTGCCGCCCGGAAGCGACCCGGAGGTGATCGTCCCGTACGTCGGGCACGGCACGTTCGTCGCCGGGGTGCTCCGGTGCATGGCGCCCGCGGTCGAGCTCTACTGCGCGAACGTGTTCAACATCGCGGGCAGCGCGCTGGAGGCGGACGCGGTGCCCAAGCTGGACTCGGCCCTGGACCAGGGATACGACCTGTTCAACCTGACCATCGCGTCCCCGACGCGCAAGCTCCTCCCGCTTACGGCGTTCGACGCGTGGCGGCGTCGGCTCCGCCAGCACAAGGGTGTCGCGTGCGTGGTGGCCGCCGGGAACAACAGCTCCCGCCGCCGATTCTGGCCCGCGGCGTTCGACGGCATGATCGCGGTGGGGGCGCTGGCGGCGGACGGGCGCACCCGGGCCAGCTTCAGCAACTACGGCAGCTGGGTGGACGTGTACGCGCGCGGCCGCGGACTGGTCAACGCCTGGGCCACCGGGACCTACCACTGCTACGTCCCGCCGGATGGGCACGGGCAACGCCATTTCCACGGGATGGCCCGGTGCAGCGGCACGTCGTTCTCGACCCCGATCGTGACCGGGCTGATCGCCAGCCGGATGTCCCGCACGGGGGAGAACGCGGTGCAGGCGGCCGCGGTCCTGCTGGCCCGGGCCCAGGCGCGGGCGATCGCGGGGGTCGGCCCCATCGTGCGGCCTTGTGACGAGGAGGACTGCGCGGGGACTCGCTGACCGCGCCGCCTGCCCAGGGCGCGGGGGCCGGGTCTGCTATCCCTTGGTCAGGACCAGGTCGAGGTCGCTGGCCGCGACGTGGTGATCCCGGGCGCAGCGCAGTTCGGTGTGCACCGGCTCGCCGCAGTCCCGGTGCCGGAACTCCAGCGGGGCAGGCCGGACCCAGCGGTTGCCCCACTCCATCAGCGCGGCCAGCACCGGGAAGAACTCCGTGCCCTTCTCGGTCAGCCGGTACTGCATCCGGGTCCGCTGGCCTGGCTCCTGATACGGCTCACGGGCCAGCAGCCCGTCTGCGACCAGCTCCCGGAGCCGGGCCGCCGCGACCGGCTGGCTGATTCCCACCCGCTCCGCGAAGTCGTCGAACCGGGAGGTCCCGTAGAAGGCCTCGCGCAGCAGCAGGAACGCGGACCGGGCGCCGACCACGTCGATGGCCCCCGCGATCGGGCAGGCGGCGTTGTCGAAGTTCTCCCGCGAGTCGAGCGGGCCGGTCAGCCGGACAGTCGCAGACACCATGTGCCCACTGTATGCTTCCACCGTCGCCTGACTTGTGCTTGCCTAATTCAGCGCGGCACAGTTCAGGGAAGATCCGGGTACAGGGCGCTGACCCCGCCGGCCAGGCCCGCCTGGAGCTTCTGGCTGAGCTCGTCGGCCAGGATCTCGTAGGCGCCCGCGGCGACGCCGTCCACCGCGGTCACGGCGACATCCCGGGGGTCCAGCTTGGCCGCGTCGACCCGGGCGGCCAGGTCGGTGTCCATGTAGCCCACGTGCAGCCCGCTGACCCGGATGCCCTGCGGCGCGAGTTCCTGGCGCAGCGCGTTGGTCAGCGACCACTCGGCGGACTTGGCCGCGCAGTACCCGCCGATGCGCGGGAAGCTGATCCAGGACAGCGCGGACAGGATGTTCAGGATGGACCCGCCGCCGTTCGCGGCGATCTTCGGCGCGAAGGCCCGGGTCACCGCGAGCGTGCCGAAGAAGTGAGTATCCATCTCCAGCCGGAGCTGCTCCAGGTCGCCGTCCAGCAGCGATGCCCCGGTGCCGACCCCCGCGTTGTTGACCAGCAACGTGACGTCGCCCGCGGCTGCCGCGGCGGCGGCGACCGACGCCGGGTCGGTGATGTCCAGCGCCACGGGGATGGCGCCGGGCAGGCTGACCGCGGCCGGGTCGCGGGCGCCGGCGTACACGCGCGCGCCGCGGCTGATCAGTTCCGCGGCCAGCGCCCGGCCGAATCCGCGGTTGGCCCCGGTGACGAGGGCGGTGCTGGCTGAGATGTCCATGACGGCTCCAGGAGGATAAGGCTGGCTAAATGAGGTATTAGCCAGGACTGTAAGCCCTGACTAAACCATACGCAAGTCAGATGACCTGGTGAACCTGGGATCATGCCTGCGTGACCGAGCACCTTCTAGGGGGGTTAGGGGGGGCCTCGGCGGAGAGTCCGGGTTACCGTGCCAGGCTGGTCACGCTCCTCTGCCCTGACTTGGCGATCAGCATTGGCGTGCTGGCCCCGCCGCGACGTCAGCCAGGGATAGCGCCGGGGACGATCACCGGGGAGTCGCCTCCGCGCCGCCGCTCAGGCCAGGCGAGCGTGCGATTCGGGCAGCGGGGTGTTCCACCGCATCCGGGCGTAGCGTGAGTCTGCGGAGCCGTCTCCGTCCATGGCGGGCATCATTCCCCGGGCCAGGCCGGGCGGCGACTGATTTACGGCCGGCCCGCGGGCCGGCCGGGGCACGCGGGTTCAGCCCGGGGACGGGATTTCAGCCCGCGGACGGGGTTTCAGCCGGGGGGCGGGACCAGGCGCAGACCGTGCCGGGCCGGGGTCCCCACGGCCTGGCCGTCGCCCGGCACCGCGGTCAGCGTGAGGCCGAACACGTGCGACTGAAGCTCGTTCGTGCTGATCCCGATCGAGGCAGCGATCGTGGCGGG
>Ga0208586_1000738_pt1 | contig 11306 bp, 12 predicted proteins | sample NGESurshal072012_6_FD_184471 | JGI IMG/M metagenome (GOLD analysis project Ga0208586, IMG submission 184471) | Arctic peat soil microbial communities from Barrow, Alaska - NGEE Surface sample 53-3 shallow-072012 (SPAdes) | ecosystem: Environmental > Terrestrial > Soil > Wetlands > Peat ... | reverse complement strand
GGGGTGTCTTGAATCAGCTCGACTCTGAGACTGGAGACGCCATTGATGCCGTTGGTAAGGAAATCTCTAGGGTAAGGCTCGATACAGGTAAAGTCCAGTAAGTTTCCAAACTCCTCGCGATTCAGGCGTGCAGTAATAAGGGACGAATAGCCTGATCCTATCTCGATCATCCGCGTTGGTCGCAGATATCGCAGCATGGCCGCTAGACCTCTTGCATCAAGCGGGGAGAACTGGTCGTTTTCGCTCCAGTACTCGGTAGGATCGTCCGAAGCGGATCTACGCAGGGCGAGAGGTTTCTGTGTAGCAAATACTCTCGTACAGAGCTCAAGCTGTGACTCCTCATGCCAATCGAGGTCGTGGGTTGGGCGGGGAATGGGGGGCCAAAGACTCTCGCGCCGAGCCTTAAGGTCGGCCGGATCGTACATTGGGGAATAGAAGTGACCGAGCGGGAAAAGAAGTGGTACAGGCGCGTCCACACTGTTGTGGTCCGACGCCTTCGGAATGCCGTTCGGAGGATCTTCTGATGCAGGGTCTGCGGGAGTGACCGCAACGACACCCACCTGCGCGCCCTTCCTGTTCGCAAGTAAGTTAGGAATCCACCGAAGGAGTTCGCGAAGCCAACGCACGTGTTGCGCGCGCGCTTTAGACACGTTTCGCATAAAGTCGTTGCATCATACTAAACGCACTCCCGGCACGGCGCGTAGTTGCGCGGGCTTGCTATGTTGGGTCGAGACCGGCACCGGAAGTCGCCGCACACAGGGCGTGAGAGGGCATCTGAGAACAAGGTCGCCCCGGCTTGAGGTATCGCGGCATGGCGCGGGCGGAGGTGGCCAATCGTCGAGTATCTTGGGAGAGACTCGTGGGTCATACGGCAATGGTTGTTAGCGCAAAATGAACGATAATGATGCGCCTCGCGGACTTGAGGCGCTTCCCCTCCTAAACCTAGTATTGTCCTCATGCGAGGAAGGACATTCGTGAAGCTGGTGCATAGACAATGCCACACCTAACCACCGAGAAGATTTCAGAAGCGCTAAGCAAAGAGAGGCTCCTGATCACCGGGGGGGCTGGCTTCATCGGAACATCAATCGCCCGCGCCGTCGCTCCGTATGCCGAAGAAGTGGTGTTGCTCGACTCGATGCATCCAGACGTGCATGGCGAGAATCCTCGACGTCCAGAGATACCGGACGTCAGCTTCGTATGCGGCGACGTGACTTCATTGCGCGCTTGGCAGGTACTGTTGGCCGAATGCGCACCAACAGCCGTTATTCATCTCGCAGCTGAGACGGGAACAGGACTGTCTCTTTCCCAGGCCACCCGCCATGGGCATGTAAATGTCGTCGGAACTACTACTATGCTTGATGCGTTCTACCACGCATCTCGCCACCCTGATCATATCGTCCTTACATCGAGTCGAGCCGTTTATGGGGAAGGCCGATGGATGGTTAACGAGCATGCGTTCTACCCGGAGACGCGGACACATGTGGATCTACTCAACCAAAGATGGACTCCGTCTAACGCCTTGTCAGGGCGGTCTGTTCCGGCTCCTGTTCCGAGTCGTGCGGATACTACCGAGCCACGGCCCACAAATATATACGCCGCGACTAAGCTAGCTCAAGAGCACATATTGACGGCATGGACGGCTGCCACCGGGACGGCACTTTCAATCTTGCGCCTTCAGAATGTCTATGGCCCCGGACAGTCGCTGATTAACTCCTATACGGGGGTGTTGGCTCTATTTGCGCGACTCGCCGTGTCCCGGCAGCAAATTGATCTTTACGAAGATGGAGGCGCCATCCGCGACTTCGTCTTTATAGATGACGTTACGCAGGCGCTCGTGGAGACCGTGGCTGTGACGCCCAAGCGGGCTCGTCTGCTTGACATAGGCTCTGGTGTGCCAACGACTCTAACCGAGGTTGCGGAATTGATGGCTGCTCGCGAGAAAGCTCCGGCGCCTGTTGTGTCTGGCAAGTTTCGCGAGGGTGATGTTCGTGCTGCATACTGTGATATTTCCGACGCGAAGACTGAGATAGGTTATGAGCCAGCCTACGATCTAAACGATGGTGTCGGTCAGCTCCTAGCCTGGGTGAAGCGAGAACTCGAGCAAAAATGACTGTTGAGACCAGTACATAGTCTGGCGCGCTGGATGGCTGACGCTAACGATACGGAAATCGTTGTCCGCAAAATGGCGTTTATGCACGTACCTAAGTGCGGTGGCATGAGCATTCATGCGGCACTCAAGTCTGCGTTGCCACCTGGATCTTTGGCGCCGCAGCGCTTCGATACGTCAATCTTCTGTGACTTTAGCGATTACGATCTTCTAGATCCGGTGACGCGGTCTGAAATTGCTGTAACAGAGGGTGAGAGACGATCACTGGACAATTATACGGCAGTGTGTGGTCATTTCTCTTTCAAGACGCTGGCTGAAATCGTAGATCCTCGCTCAATTGCCACTATAGTGCGTGAGCCGAGATCGCGTCTCCTGTCGCTTTACACCTACTGGCGAGTACCGGAGATTTACGAGCGTTGGAATCCATATCGCCCCGATATGCATGCTAGGCGACCGTTTGTGGAGTTCCTCAAAGAGCCACTCTTGGCCTCGGCAATAGACAATCAGATTTGTCGGATGCTTTTGCATGGCGACAGACGCCTTCCAGGGTCGGCTTTCGCGAGACATGCAGATATCGACTCGATCGCGATGGATGCGATCCAGCGGCTCGATTCGCTGGGGTCCGTTTGTGTTTTGGAGTTCGGCAACCGCACATGGTACGGGCTGGAACGTGTATTTGGGGTCAAGCTCGAGCCGCTCAAGTTGAACGTGACCACGGAAGGACGTGCGACCCCGATTCGCCCAGGCGAGGCGCTACTGACGGACGAAACCCTCGACCTGCTCGAACAGCGCAACGCCGCCGACCTGCTGGTCTATGACCACTTGCTGGCGCGGGCAGGAGCAAATACCCGTGAACGTCAGCGCATCACGCAGAGTGCCTTTGTCCAACAACTGGCCAAATTCGGCGACCTTGTCGGCCATTCCGGGCACGGGCGCTGAACAAACCGGGATGGGAGCAGCGACGAGCAGTCAGGCAGAGTAGCGAGAGTGCATGCCGCTCAAGCTGGCCAGCGGAGACGATCATCCGCGCGTACCCGAACGGGCGTGAGCAGGCGGACCGTCGGAATTCAGAGAAGAGCACACCCGCTCCTACCGAGATAGGCGTCTCGGGGAGTGCCAGTTCGAGTCCGCCGCTTACGCAGGCTTCACCCAAGAATCCCGAGCCTGCCAAGTTCCCGTGGCCGCTAGCGATACTGTCGACACGCACTTCCCAGTCCTCATGGCCGAGGATGCCTGACGCCTTGATCGACCAGAGAAATGTCACGACGTCCGCATCAAGATCGAGCCCCTGGACAGCCGCTTCGACTGATTCCCCGTCACACCTCACATTGCGCACGCAGGAGGAAGGGATCTCCCCTGCGGGAAGGACGCGGAGCTTATGCGCATGTCGCGGTGACCACAGCAGGACTTGTGAGATGTCTCCACGGCCAGCTGTCATACGCGCGAACGCGACCTCGCCATGCCACATCGAAGGCGTCGTATCGGAACTGTGTGCTGGATGCGCAATGGGCAGTGCCCGTTCGCGACCGGTCACAAGGTTGAAAGCGTCCAGGCGGCAGCCGGCGCCAGGATCGAGCGTAGGCATCGATTCGTCGATCACCCCCGATCCGTCGTCCTGACTCTTTGGAGTGTGAGTGCAGCGAGAGAACGTCGCCACCGGCTTTCCGCTGGCGTCGGTCCCCACATTCACATCGAACGGCTCTGGGCGCGGCGCGACCGGAAGCTCCTCGACAACGCCGTCATGGTAGGCCTCAAGGCCCCAGCCCCCGTTGACAGGGACGCTCCAAACGAGCCAGCCACCGCCCGCCGAGATCGGAACGTCCGCACCGATCGGCGCGATCACCTTCGGCAATGGTGTTGCCGCTACGGATGGCGCGCCGACGCACGCAATGGATCCGACCAGCACCAGCGCCAACGCAACACTGAATCTCCGTCCCCTGCCCTGCTGTCGTTTCGTCATGCAAGCGCTAACTCTTGGTCCTATCCAAAGTTGTGGAAGATCACCCCCGGCTTCTCAGGGCAAACGGTGAGAGTGGGCCGACAGGTTACAGGGAGAGGGGATTGCAAGACCAGTACGAACAACGATCCAAACCATCCACCGCCGCTCGCCGCATGACACGCTTCGATCTCGACGATGGTCCTCGCGCAGAGTTTCATCCCAAGCGCCACGTAGCGTGTCGATCATGCCGAACCACGCGGCCAGTCGTGCGGGTCTTGTCGATCCGAGAGCCCTTGCTCTGGGTCGGCCTGACCTAACTCTCGATCCAGGGAACGCTGTCGAGATGTCTCGCCGAGCGCGCTCGGACTCGCGCAAACCAGCCGGATTCTGAATCAAATCACGTACACGGATAGGCATGTCATCCACGGCACTCATCGACTGGCAAACAAGCGTCGCCGAAGCGTTGTCACAACTAGAAGCTGCGCATCGAGCCGTCGGAGGCACGCACGTTGGGCGCCGCACCAACACGTTGCAGCTCAACTACGCTTTCGTGCTGCTGCTCTCGGCTCATTTCCAGGCTTACTGTCGAGGTCTGCACAGCGAGGCAACGCAGTGGCTCGCCGATGTCGCTGAGCCGGGAGTCGGCGCGGTACTTGCCTTGAATCTCACCCTGCACCGTCAGCTTGATAGTCGCAACGCCCAGCCAGCTTCGCTAGGCGCAGATTTCAGCCGGTTCGGCTTCGAGTTCTGGGCCGCCGTGGAAGCCTCAGATGTGCGTAACCGTATTCGTCGCGAGAAGCTCAGGCGACTCAATGACTGGCGCAACGCGATCGCACACCACGACATCGACAGACGCCGTTTGGATTTGACACCTCGCGAGATCACGCTGGAGGTATGCCGTTCGTGGCGAAACGCTTTGAATGGCTTGGCAAGATCTTTTGATTTGGTCCTGGCAAACCGCCTAGCCGTGGTCGTACAGAGCCGTCCTTGGTGATATCTTGAGTACCACGGTGACCCACACGGCACACACGTTTGATAGCTGGTTCAAAGTCGGCAGGCGTGTCGGCGTTCGTACAGATGCCGTCGGTGGCCCGTTCCCGGCGGTATTGCTCGAGGATCGGGGCATCATTGCGTCAGGTCGCACCAAGCACGTTGTTCGCGTCGCCATTCATCCAGACGATCCCGAACAGCGCCTCGAGTTCGAGGTATCAGAGGACCGCATCCTGCTCGACGCTGTTTAGCGTCAAGAATCACCTGGGGAACTAGGGTAAATGTAGAAGTACGTCGGACCGACGGCTGCCGCCTTCTATCGAATCTGCAGGGCGGAGCCGCCCTTCGAGAGTCGAGAGCTGTTGCTGTCCGATCTCGACAGGGCCTTCTCCAGCAACGCGCGTCGCTTGCGGGCCAAGGAGCGTGCGCTGCGCGCGGCGGTGATGATCCTGATCCTTGGGCTGCCGATATCGGCCTGTTTGATAGTAGTGTCTTGACGAGCTAGGATGATGACACGATGAGTATTCAAGAGAAATCATTGCCAGAGAGGCGCGAGGCTGTGGCGCCGCCCTATCTGCCCTTGCCGCTGCTACCTCCGTCAGGGGTGCCGCACGTGAGCCCCACTGGCATTATCGAGGAGCGCGAAGTACGCGAATGGCCTCGGTTCTGGCGCAAGTGCACGGTACCGGCATCGGTATAACTCCAGGCGTAGCGACTGAATGTGCCCGGTAGACAGCCGGCTCGCTTCTTCAATAAGTTCTCGCTCGGGCGAGCAGTGAAGAGCTTGCCGATCGGCTGAGGGAGGAGGGGCCTGCGGTTGTCGAGGTCATGAGCAGGACGATCTGCATACTGTCCTCTTTGTCCACATGAGCAGCGGTTCAGCTCACCGCGATCGAGGTGTGGTAGAGGGAGTCGCGGGCAGCGCAGCCTACCGCGACTTGCTTGATCGTCTCAAGCAGCGCATCCGCGATTCCCAAGCTCATGCCGCTCGCACTCTCAACACTGAGCTTGTCATGCTCTATTGGTCGATCGGGCGCGACAGCCTCGATCAGCAGCAAGCCGCCGGGTGGGGCGATGATGTCGTTGGCCGTATCGCCCAAGACCTCGTCTCAGATGTCGGTTCTCCCCGAGGTTTCTCCCGGCGCAATCTCTTCTACATGAGGCGATTCGCTGCGCTCTGGCCCGATCTTGAAAAAGTGCAGACGCTGTCTGCACAAATTGGCTGGTCGCATCATCAGGCGCTTATCGATGCATTTGGGAACGATCCAGATACCTACGCGTGGTATGCCGCAAAGGCAGCCGAGAATGGATGGGCCGTGCGCCATCTGAAGGCTCAGATCGATCTGAGCCTTCACGAACGCCAAGGTTTCGTCGTCACGACCTTCGCTGCGGCACTTGCGTCAGCCGATGCCGCTCATACGCTACAGGCGATCAAGGATCCCTACGTTTTCGACTTCCTGGAGCTGGATGAGAATGCCCACGAGCGCCAGCTCGAGCAAGCCTTGATAGAGGACATCCAACTCTTCATGCTCGAGCTTGGGGCCGGCTTCGCTTTCTATGGCCGACAGCGACCTATTAGCGTGGGCGGCCAAGAGTTCTTCCTAGATTTGATCTTCTACCACCACACCCTGCGCCGGTTCGTCGTTATCGACTTGAAGATCGGAGCCTTCAAGCCCGAGCACGTAAACAAGATGAACTTCTATCTCAACGCCGTCGATGCCCAGCTTCGCGTAGGTGACGATCAGGAGAGTGTCGGAATCATTCTCTGCACTCAACGAAACGAGACCGTTGCCGAGTTGACCTTGCACCGCGTTGGTGCACCGATCGCTGTTTCGACCTGGCAGACCGCAAGCTCGATACAGCTTCCCCCATCAAAAGCCGGAGATATGCCTGGAGATTACCCTGCCGACTTCACCCAGTTGGATGAAGTGCGCACAAGACTTATCGAGCGTGTCGCACGCCGCACGCCAGAGATACTTGAGGATCAAGCCAGGGCTGTGCGGGATGATCCCTCGAACGCCCGATCGCCACAGGTCGCTGCGAGCGCGAAGGACGAGCTTGACTAACTTCTCAAGCGCGCATCCTGCTCCCGGCGCGCTCGGAGAGATCGACCGCCCGGTCGGGGTGGCCCGCTACAAGACCGCTTCAACCTTTCTGGAGGCAACTCGCCGGCAAGCTCACGGGTCGGCCATCAGACGGCGTGGGAGGCCACTTGTAGGTGCAGTGGCGCGGCCCCTACTATCGTCGCCCCATGATCGCGACCCCCCACATGCTCGTCGGCGCCGCCTGCGCCTCGAAGGCCCGCACCGTGGCTGGAGCTGTGGCGATCGGGGCTATGACCCACCTGCTCCTGGACGCCGTGCCCCACCGCGACTATCGCCTGGGCGCTCGCGGCGGCTTGGTCCTGGGCACAGACCTGGCTGTGGGCACGCTATCCGTGGCTTGCCTCTCGCGTGGCTCCAAGGTCCGCTTGGCCGGCGCCGTGGGTGGCGTCCTACCCGATGTCATCGCTCTGGCCGAACGCGCCGTCGGCCGCTCCCCGCTCGGCGAGGCCCACGCCATGGCTCACACAGACAGCCGGCCTTCGCCGCTGGTCTCGGCCTCGATCCAAGCGCTCGTCGCGGTCGTGGGCGCGGTCGCGCTGGCCGAGGCATCCAGTGGCTGCGGAGTCCCGAGCACTCCGGGCGAGGAGGCGTCCCGGCCGAACAGCAAGGCGAGGTTCCAGTCGGCCAGCAGTCTCAGCTTGCGGCCCCAGCCCGGCATCAAGGACAGGTGATAGGTGCGCGCTATCAGCCACGCGGGCCTGCCCCGCCAGCGCAAGCCCAAGGTGATCGCGACCGCCTTGTTGTGGCCCAGCTCGGCTACCACTCCCTTGGTGCGGTAGCGCAAGGGCTTGGCCTCGCGTCCTTCCAGCTCGGCCACGATGTTGTGAGCCACCAGCTTGCCTTGCCGGATCGCATGCTGGGCCGTCGGTGGGCACATCTCTCCCGGCCTGGCCGGGTCGGGCACCGCGGCGCAGTCGCCGATCGCCCACACCCCGGGCGCTCCCCGGACTCGCAGCTCACGGTCGGTGGGGATGCGACCGGCCTGCTCGAGCGCCATGTCCAGCGAGGCCACCGCCGGGCTGGGGCGCACGCCGGCGGTCCACACCACTGTTCGTGCCCGCACACGCTTTTCACTGTTCCACATTGGGGGGTCCTGCGTGCGTGTGTGCGGACGCGCGCGAGTCGTCCCCGAGAGGACCACCCCGCGGGCATCCACGCTCTCCAACGTCGTGCTGGTTGCGATCTGGATGCCCCTTGCTTGGAGCTCCTGCGCGGCGAAGGCCGAGAGGCTTGGCGGCGCTTCTCCCATGATCCGCCCTTGGGCCTCTATCAGGAGCCAATGCATGCCTTGGGCCTTGCAGTGGGGATAGTCTTCGATCGCCCCTTGCGCGAAGTCCTGAAGCTCGGCCAAGCCCTCCAGGCCGGCATAGCCGGCGCCCACGAACACGAAGCTCAAATACTCGGCGCGTGCCTTTTCGCTTTCCAAGGACTCGGCGATGTCCAGGCACGTGAGGACCCTGTTGCGCAGGCCCGTGGCGTCGGCCAAGGACTTCAGCCCGATCCCGTGCTCGGCGAGGCCCGGGATCGGCAAGGTCCTTGAGATCGAGCCCAAGGCCACGACCAGGTGGTCATAGCCAAGCTCCACCTCGACCCCATCCTTGCGCCTCACGCCGATCGCTTGTCGCTCTGGGCTGGCGCCGGTGACTTGCCCCACAATCAACTCGGTTTGCTTCAGCTGGGAGCGCAGAGGCACGATCACATGGCGAGGATCAAGCGTTCCGCCCGCGGCGCCCGGCAGAAGGGGCGTGTAGAGCATGAAATTGGTCTCGTTGACCAAGGTCACCTTTGCCCTGCGGTGCAGCCCGGCCCGTTGCAGCGCGCGGGCGGCATAGAAGCCGCCAAAACCACCGCCCGCAATCACGATGCGTGTTCGATCCATCCCTCCACGTTAGCCCCGTTAGGGCGTTGAGACCAATGTCACAAGCTTGTTACAAGGTCTGGCGCTTGACCACGTACCCCATTGTCACCTCGCCTTTAGTCACCAAACGATCCAGCCGGACCGAACGTATCGGGATTTGGACGGCAGGCCTGTGGACCTAGAGTCGTGTCAGAGGCCGAGCAACCCGGGCAAGGCATCAAACGACCGGAACGTCTCTGCGCCGGCCTCCCGCAATGCCGGCTCGTCGCTATCCGCGCTATAGCCCAGCGCCTCCATGCTGGCGGCGATTGCAGCCTCCACGCCGGAGGGCGTGTCCTCGATCACCACGCACTTGGATGGATCGACGCCCATCGCGTGGGCCGCGTGCAGGAACAAGTCCGGATGGGGCTTGCCTCGCGGAACCTGGTAAGCCGAGAACAGGGCATGCTCCTCGAACAAGTCGCGCAGACCTGTGAGTTGCAGCGATAGGCGCGTCTTCTCTAGCTTGCCTTGTGAGGCCACGCACACGGCCACCCCCGACTCCCGGATGAGCTCAACGGCGTGGCCCACACCCGCGATCGGCCGCAGCCCCGCACGAAAGGCCGCGCTCCGCTCGCGCTCGTAGCGGTCAAGCCAGCCTTTGGGAAGGGCCCGGCCAAGCTGCGCCTCGGCGGCAGCCAATACGTCGGCCAGCAGCAGGCCTTGGTATTCGCGCCTGGACTGCGCCGTCGTGGTCGGCAGACGCTCCTCGCTCAGCATCCGCGCGAGTACCTCGTTTGAGATCGGCTCGCTGTCGACGAGCACGCCGTCGCAGTCGAAGATGACGAGGTCGAGGTCTGGCGGCGAGTGGCTCATTGCCGGCGCATCATCGCGCACGGTGCCTGCGTAAATACTTCTGGGCGCTCGGATAGAGAGGAGTGCGACGGCGTAAGGTCTTATGGAGCGCCTGTGACGTTGTTGGAGGCTCACGCGCTCGCTCTTTGCTGTGTGTCGTTGACAACAGCTCACGGTGGGAGGACGGCGGCGTTCGAGTCGGGCGGCGAGGCGGGGCTCGGGTACAGAAAACCAAGGTAGGTGCCGACAAGTAGCGATATGCGTATGCCTCCGGAGCTTGGCGACAGATGACCGACCCTCGTACGCTTATACCCGTTGTCATGGGTGTCGGATTGGCTGTCATCACTACGCGCGACGGGCGCAGATCGCCAGATGGGCGAGAGGCGAGTCGGTCCGAGCCTCTTTTCATACTTGCAACGCAGCTCGTGGGATTTGCGATCGTCGGGGTCGCGCTCTTTATCGCTGCCTGGTCGGCCGAGAAGGGTCAACGGCTTGGGCCGAGTGACCTGAAAGCAGAGAATCTGTTCATCCTTGCGCTAGGGGCGATGATCGTGATTGTCGCCGTACGCAATGCTTTGGTGGGCTTTCTCGACACCTCGACAAAGCATCCATGGGAACCAGGCCTGCTCGAGCGCGGTTCGACCTTGCTGCTCATGGTCGTGGCGGTATTGCTCGCCGCTCTACTCGGGCTGGGACTCGACGAGCTCCTTCTCCGCGCGTCTTCTATGCGGATCGGCAAAGCGGTGTTGCCTGTCACGCTCCTCATGGGCGCTGCGCTGACACTCACGTTCCTACTGCTGCGATTCATGCTCAAGGGCGCGGGTTCGTCACTTCTCTCAACTGCCGGGCGACGCGAGCAGCAACGAATGTTGGAAGCGCTTGAGGGGGCTGAGGGCGCATGGACGACGATTGCGATCAAGCCGAGTCGGTCGTAGTACCGGATTATGCGTTTACCGCCACCGTGCGGCCGACGGCTCGAGGCTGGTTCTTTCGTCCAGAGGATGCCTACTCGCTATCCCGCTACCACGGCTGGGTTAGCAATCATCTGGCGGTTCCTGCCGCGGCTTTTCATCTGCACCGCGTGAGTGTGTTCCGGACCATCGCCGCGCACTGCTCGCGGTATGCGCGTCACTGCCACGACGCGCAGGTTCTGGTGGTTGGATGTATTGCGTTCGCATAAGGACATTCCGGCACTCGACGCGGAGGATGGATCCCCCGAGCGAAAGGCCGGACTGTTGTTGATCGGCATAGACGATCTGCGTCGCGCCGGGCTAAATGTCATACAGAGCATTTCGCTCGACGACGATTATCGACATGGGAGAAAGGGGCGCATGCGCCCCTTTGCCAGGTCGTGCATGCACGACCTGGACGGGCCGCACATGTCTTGAGTTTCGCGGTTAGAGTCCGGCGGCGGCCCATGCTTGTTGGACGAGGTTGATTTCTCGGGGGGTGGGGTTTCGGTGTGTGCCCGGG
>Ga0208586_1000733_pt1 | contig 11333 bp, 6 predicted proteins | sample NGESurshal072012_6_FD_184471 | JGI IMG/M metagenome (GOLD analysis project Ga0208586, IMG submission 184471) | Arctic peat soil microbial communities from Barrow, Alaska - NGEE Surface sample 53-3 shallow-072012 (SPAdes) | ecosystem: Environmental > Terrestrial > Soil > Wetlands > Peat ... | reverse complement strand
GCGCCCAGTTCGCGATCGGCGAGACCGTCAAGGTGGTCTCCGGACCCCTCTCCGACTTCTCTGGGGAGATCTCCGAGATCAACGACGACGCCGCCAAGCTCAAGGTCCTGGTATCAATCTTTGGTCGCGAGACGCCCGTAGAGGTGGGTTTCGACCAAGTAAAGAAGCTTTAGGCTGGGATAGAGATGGCTAAGAAGGTATTGACAACAATCAAGCTGCAAGCGCGCGGTGGGCAAGCGAGCCCGGCTCCGCCGGTGGGTCCTGCCTTGGGCCAGCACGGCATCAACATCATGGAGTTCTGCAAGGCCTTCAACGCGCAGACCCTGTCGGAGACCGGCACGATCATCCCGGTTGTGATCACGGTCTATGAGGATCGCTCGTTCACGTTTGTGACGAAGACCCCGCCTGCGGCTGTTCTGATCAAGCAGGCCCTGAAATTGGAGAAGGGCTCGGGCGAGCCCAACCGCAACAAGGTGGGCACAATCACCGATGCCCAGCTACGCGAGATCGCCGAGCGCAAGCTTGCCGACTTGAACGCCCACGATGTGGACGAAGCGGTCAAGATCATTGCGGGCACAGCCCGCTCGATGGGCGTGGACGTGGCGGCATGAACGCGCATGGCTGCGCTGGGTCGGCGTCCTCGGTCGCTCGTGTGCAGAGCACACTTCGCTCCCTGCGTCCTTGCCCAGCTTGCCCTGCGCGTCCATGCCGAGGCCTCACATCTAACGGGAGGTCTCGGTCATGAGCTCGCACGGACGACGCCATACCGAAGCGCTCGAGAAGGTCGATCGCGAGCGCGAGCACACGCCCGCCGAAGCGGTGGCCTTGGTCAAGAGCTTGGCTTCCTCCAAATTCGACGAGTCGGTGGAGCTCCATGTGCGCACCGGCTTGAACGTGCGCCACGCCGACGAGCAGCTGCGTGGCACGATCGCACTGCCCAACGGGCTTGGCAAGGACGTCAAGGTCGTCGTGTTCGCCCAGGGGGCGAAGGCCACCGAAGCCGAGCAGGCGGGTGCCGACGTGGTTGGAGCCGAGGATTTGGCCAAGCAGATCGAGGAGGGTTTCGACGACTTCGACGTGGCGATTGCCACACCGGACCTGATGTCGGTGGTGGGTCGCCTGGGCCGCATCCTAGGTCCGTCGGGGAAGATGCCCAACCCGAAGGTGGGGACCGTCACGATGGACGTGGCCAAAGCGGTCGGGGACTCCAAGTCGGGCAAGGTCGAGTACCGCACCGATCGCACCGCGATCGTGCACATGGTCATCGGCAAGGCCTCCTTCGAAGAGCGGAGCCTGCTCGAGAATTACGCGGCTGTGGTCGAAGAGCTGGTGCGGGCCAAGCCCTCGGCGGCGAAGGGGCGCTATCTGCGCACGATCACGATGACCTCCACCATGGGTCCCGGGGTCAAAATCGATCCCACGCGGACCCGCGACATCCTCGAAGAGGCTGCGGCCGCCTGATTTAATCCAAACTCACCGCCCGAGACCCCCGGCGCCGGCCGATCCGAGATCGGCGGCAGAAGACCGGGGCAGGTGGAGCGAGCGAAGGCGGTTCATCTCCGCTCTCGACGCCCCCTGCACCTTGGGCGCTCGAGTTTCCAAAGAGAGCAAGGAACGAGATGAACCGAGAGCAAAAGGCAGCGACGATAGAGGCGCTTGCAGCTGAGATCGATGGCGCCGATGCAGTGTTCGCGGTGGACTATCGCGGCATATCGGTAGCCCAAGCAGCCGAATTGCGGTCCAAGTTGCGTGACGCCGACGCCAGCTTTCGAGTGGTCAAGAACTCGTTGACCGAACGCGCTGCCGACCAGGTTGGCGCCGAGTCGCTCAAGGCCCTGCTGTCGGGCCCCACCGCCTTGACATTCGTGCGTGGCGACGCTGCGCTTGCGGCCAAGGCCGTCGCCGATCAGGCGCGCGCCACCCAGCTCCTGCCTTTCAAGGGCGGTCTCATGAACGGCGACGTTCTCGACGCCGATCAAATTCGAGCGATCTCGCGCCTGCCTTCGCGCGAAGCGCTCTACGGCCAGCTCGTGGGCATCGTCGCCTCCCCGATCTCAGGTCTGGTCCGGACCTTGAATGCGCTCGTCGGCGGCCTCGCCGTGGCGCTTGGACAGGTTCAGGCCAAGAAGGAGTCCGGCGAGATCCCGGCTGGAGAAGCGCCGGCCGCGCAGGTGGCGCCGGCAGAGCCCGCCGTCGCGAGCGAGGAGACGCCGGCCACTGAGGAGACGCCGGCCGTCGCGAGCGAGGAGGGCTCAGCCACCGAGGAGGCCCCCGTCGCAAGCGAGGAGACGCAGGCCGCCGAGGTGGTGCCCGCGGCGGAGGCGGAGAGTGAGCCAGACCAAGCTGAGTCGGCACAAGAGCCGGCACAAGACGACAACCAGACGGACGCTTCGGCGCAGGCCCAAGAGGGCACAGGCGAGACCGAGAGCGCCGAAGCGACCAAGGAGGACTGACAGATGGCCACAAGCACACAGGACTGGATTGAGGAGCTCAAGGGCATTTCGGTGCTCGAGCTGGCAGAGCGCATCAAGGCCTTGGAGGAGGAGTTCGGCGTCTCCGCGGCGGCGGTGGCCGCACCGGTGGCGGCAGCAGCCGGTGGCGGCGGCGGCGACGCGGGCGCCGAGGATGAGGGTCCCACCACAGTCGATGTGATCCTGGCGGCGGCCGGAGACAAGAAGATTCAGGTGATCAAGGTCGTGCGCTCCGCTACGGGGCTCGGCTTGAAGGAGGCCAAGGCGCTTGTCGATGAGGCTCCCAAGCCCGTCAAGGAGGGCATCGAGCGCGAGGAGGCCGACAAGCTCAAGGCCGAACTCGAGGAGGCCGGGGGCACCGTCGAGTTGAAGTAGCGGCTCAGTCATCTGACCGGCGCGCGGCAGGATGCATCCGGGCGTCGGTCAAGGGGTTTGTGCATGACCGGGTGTCTCAGCCTGACCCCAGGCGGCAGGTGGCGGACGTCAACCGTGTGAAAGGGCTGGGCTTCGGGTGGCCTGGTCAGCTGTCTTGTTGTTATGCGAAATGGGTGACTCGCGTGCGCGCGCGACTTTCTTAAGAGATCTAGATCCAGGTACCAGGCCGCGCGCGCACGCGAGTCACCCGCTGGCGGACCACCCAACACTCCGAGCGCGGCCGAACGCCTCGGTCGCCCCCAATGAAGTACCCAACACTCGGCGCTGTCCGAGCGGCTGACCCGCCCGCTTGCCGATTCTTCCCAAAATCGGCTCCTTTCCGGTACAATCGGACCCGCTGGCCGATAGTCGTAGCCACCCGATCGAAGTCGGCGCCGCGCCACATACGCGGTTGTCAAGGGTGGGGTCCGTGAGCGCTGGCTGCCCCACTTGAGGGCGAGGATGATCTGTGCTATCTTCGGTGGTCGCGCATTTGCGCCCGCCTTTGCCCGTCTCTCGCCCTCTGAAGGAGTCATCCTTGGCTGCTGTTGATGCTCTCCGGACGCGCCGGACTTTCGCGCGTCTGAACAAGTCTGTCGACGTACCCAACCTCATCGATATTCAGCGCCGCTCGTTCTTGTGGCTGACCGACCCGGAGAAGGGCGGCTTGCGCGAGACGATCGACGACATCTCTCCGATCGAGGATTACACCGGCAACCTCGCCGTCCAGTTCGGGGAGTTCGTCTTCGACGAGCCGGTCGCCTCGCTTGAGCAATGCCGCGAGAAGGATCTGACCTACGCCCGCCCGCTGACCGTCACCGTGGCGTTCATCAATCGCGAGACGGGCGAGATCCGCGAGCAATCGGTCTTCATGGGCGACTTCCCCTGGATGACCGAGCGCGGGACGTTCGTGATCAACGGCACCGAGCGTGTCGTCGTCACACAGCTCGTGCGTTCGCCCGGCGCCTACCTGATGGAACCCAAGGATCGCGAGAAGCAGGTCTTCATCGCCAACCTGATGCCCGCCCGCGGCTCGTGGCTGGAGCTCGAGATCGACAAGAAGGGCAAGGTCTTCGTCCGCATCGACCGCAAGCGCAAGCTACCCGTGACGGTGCTCCTGCGCGCGATGGGCTACGCGACCGATGAGGAGATCCTGCGGCTGTTCGAGAACTCGCACTACATCCGCAACACAATCGAAGCCGACACCGAGCAGACCAGGACCGAAGAGGGCGCTCTGATCGAGCTGTTCAAGAAGCAGCGTCCCGGCGAGCCGCCGAGCGTGGAGAACGCCAAGGCCCTGCTCAACCAGCTGTTCTTCGATCCCAAGCGCTACGACCTCACACGGGTCGGTCGCTACAAGCTCAACTCGCGGCTCGGTCTCGACATCGACATCGACACTCGCACACTGACCCACGATGACATCCTTGCGCTCGTCAAGGAGCTCGTCTCCTTGCCCAAGCGACTCGGCATGCCCGAGGAGCCGGAGATCGAGATCAAGGACTACGCGGCCGAGGCGACGAGCATGCCGCGCGAGCCGGTCGAGGAGCACCTCGACGAGTACGAGCATTTCGGCAACCGCCGCCTGCGTACCGTCGGCGAGCTGATCCAGGAGGCCTTCCGCATCGGCCTCTACCGCATGGAGCGCGTCGTACGCGAGCGTCTGACGACCGAGGACGCCGACACGATCACTCCGCAGACGATCATCAACATCCGCCCGGTCGTCGCTGCGTTGAAGGAGTTCTTTGGCTCCTCGCAGCTGTCGCAGTTCATGGACCAGACGAATTCCCTCTCAGGGCTCACCCACCGTCGGCGCCTGTCCGCGCTCGGCGCCGGTGGTCTCACGCGTGAGCGCGCGCCGATCGAGGTCCGCGACGTGCATCCCACCCATTACGGGCGCATGTGCCCGATCGAGACGCCTGAGGGTCCGAACATCGGTCTTATCGGCTCGCTCTCCTCGTTTGCCGAGGTGTCCGAGTACGGGTTTGTCACCACTCCTTACCGCGTGGTCAAGGATGGCGTAGCGACCGAGGAGGTCGTGCGCCTGGATGCCACCCAGGAGGAGGAGCAGCTGATCGCGCAGGCCAACACGCCGATCGACGAGAAGACCGGCAAGCTGCTCGACAAGGAGATTCTCTGCCGCACCCAGGCCGGTCAGTATGTGACCGTCGGGCCAAAGGACGTCGATCTTCTCGACGTCTCGCCCGAACAGATCTGGTCGGTCGCCACGGCGATGATCCCGTTCCTCGAGCACGACGACGCCAACCGTGCGCTGATGGGCTCGAACATGCAGCGCCAGGCCGTGCCGCTGCTGAAGACCGACGCTCCGCTGGTGGGCACAGGCATGGAGCGTCGCGCGGCGCTCGATACCGGCGACGTGCTGCTGGCCCGCAACAGCGGCACGATCGACTTCATCGACGCCAACCGGATCGTGATCGAGACGCCCGACGGCAAGGATGAGTACGACCTGCAGAAGTTCATGCGCTCCAACCAGGGAACCTTGATCCACCACAAGCCACGTGTGAGCGCCGATCAGAAGGTCAAGGCCGGCGATGTGCTGGCCGACGGTTCCTCGACCGACAAGGGCGAAATGGCGCTTGGCAAGAACTTGATGGTCGCCTTCATGTCCTGGGAGGGCTACAACTTCGAGGACGCGATCATCCTGTCCAAGCGCCTCGTGCAGGACGACGAGCTCACCTCGATCCATATCGAGGAGTACGAGATCGACGCCCGCACGACCAAGCTTGGAGACGAGGAGATAACGCGGGACATCCCCAACCGCTCCGAGGAGTCCTTGCGCAACCTCGACGACCGCGGCATCGTGCGCGTCGGCGCCGAGGTGGCCTCCGGCGACCTGCTGGTCGGCAAGGTCACGCCCAAGGGCGAGACCGAGCTCACGGCCGAGGAGAAGCTGATCAGGGCGATCTTCAAGGAGAAGGCGCGCGAGGTCAGGGACACCTCGTTGAAGGTGCCCCACGGCGAGGGCGGCGTGGTCATCGACGTGATGACCTTCTCCCGCGACGAGGGCGACGATCTGCCCCCGGGCGTCAACGACCTCGTGCGCGTGTTCGTGGCCAAGAAGCGCAAGATCTCCGAGGGCGACAAGCTCGCAGGTCGTCACGGCAACAAGGGTGTGATCTCGAAGATCGTCGATCAGCAGGACATGCCGTTCCTGGAGGACGGTACCCCGGTCGACGTGATCCTCAACCCTCTCGGCGTGCCGAGCCGTATGAACGTCGGTCAGATCCTGGAGACGCATCTGGGCTGGGCTGCCGCGCAAGGCTGGTACGACGATGGCACCGAGGCCTACAAGGAAGCTCACTCGGGCGGCGGCAACAAGAAGGTGTATGTGGCCACTCCGGTGTTCGATGGAGCGACCGTCGAAGACGTGGACACGGCGCTCGTGAAGTGGCAGGACGCCCACGTTGGTCGTATTCGCATGGACATCGACAAGTCACGTCGTGTCGGCGAGCAGGCGTCGGGCAAGATGACCTTGTTCAACGGTCGCACCGGTGAGCCTTTCGAGGAGCAGGTGACGGTCGGCTACATGTACATCCTCAAGCTCCTGCACCTCGTCGACGACAAGATTCACGCTCGCTCGACGGGTCCCTATTCGCTCGTCACCCAGCAGCCGCTGGGCGGCAAGGCGCAGTTCGGCGGGCAGCGCTTCGGCGAGATGGAGGTGTGGGCCTTGGAGGCCTTTGGCGCCGCCTACACCCTGCAGGAGATGCTCACGATCAAGTCCGACGACACCGTTGGGCGTGTCAAGGCTTATGAGGCGATCGTCAAGGGCGAGAATATCGCCGAGCCCTCGATCCCGGAGTCCTTCAAGGTGCTGCTCAAGGAGATGCAGTCCTTGGCACTCGACGTTGGCGTCGTCTCGGAGGAAGGCCAGCACGCCGAGCTACGCGACGAAGACGACGACCTGTTGCGAGCAGCAGAGGAGCTGGGTATCGACCTCTCCGGCGTGCGCGCTCCCACCGGTGATGTCTCAGAGACCGAGCCCGAGACCGAGGGCGCCGCCGCAGAGTCGGAGGTCGGAGAGGGGCAAGCAGAGGAGAACGGGGAGGTGCCCGACGTCGCGATCGACATCGAGGGACTTATCGAGGACGGCATTGGCCTTGAGGATTTGGACGATTCCGGTGCGCCTGTGGGCGAGCCGGCCGAAGGGAGCGACGTATGATTGACATTAATAATTTCGACGCGATTGAGATCAGCCTCGCTTCCTCCAAGCAGATCCGCTCCTGGAGCTCGGGCGAGGTGACCAAGCCCGAGACGATCAACTACCGCACGCTCAAGCCTGAGAAGGATGGTCTCTTCTGCGAGCGCATCTTCGGTCCCACCAAGGACTGGGAGTGCTACTGCGGCAAGTACAAGCGGGTTCGCTACAAGGGCATCGTGTGTGAGCGCTGTGGCGTGGAGGTCACTCGCTCCAAGGTCCGTCGCGAGCGCATGGGTCACGTCGACCTGGCCGCTCCCGTCAGCCACATCTGGTTCTTCAAGGGCGTTCCCAGCCGCATCGGCTACCTCCTGGACATGGCCCCCAAGGAGCTCGAGAAGGTGCTCTACTTCGCGGCTTCGATCGTGACGTGGGTGGACGACGAGGCTCGTTCCAAGGACCTCGACACCCTGGAGAAGGAGGTCAACAAGGTCCTCGACTCCTATGCCGCGGAGCTGGAGGAGCGCGTGCTCGAACTGCGTGAGTCCCTGGCCCGTCGCGAGAAGTACCTGCAGAGTGGCAAGCAGACTTCCTTCAACGACGAAGACCACTTGTGGGCCGATTCGCTCGACCTCAACCTCGCCAAGATCTCCGATGAGGAACGCGAGAAGCTGATCAAGGAACTCAACAAGACCTTCGAGGCCGACATCGCGGACACCGAAGCCTACGTCGAGGACGGCGCCGAGCGGATGCGCAACGTGTGGGAGCTGTTCAAGACGATGGAGCCCAAGCAGATCGAGCACGACGAGACCACCTTCCGCGAGCTCAAGGAGCGCTTCGGCTCCTCCTACGGCTTCGGCGAATACTTCCGTGGTGGCATGGGTGCCGAGGCGATCCGCGACCTGCTCCAGCAGGTTGACCTAGAGGCCGAAAGGACAGAGCTCGAGGAGCAGGTCAAGACCGGCAAGGGCCAGAAGCAGGCGCGCGCGGTCAAGCGCCTGAAGGTCGTTTCCGCCTTCATCCAGTCCGGCAACAAGCCCGAGATGATGGTGCTCGACGCTGTCCCCGTGATCCCGCCGGAGTTGCGCCCGATGGTGCAGCTCGATGGCGGGCGCTTTGCGACCTCTGACCTCAACGATCTGTACCGCCGAGTGATCAACCGCAACAACCGCCTCAAGCGGCTGCTCGACCTGGGCGCACCCGAGATCATCGTGAACAACGAGAAGCGCATGCTGCAAGAGGCGGTGGACGCGCTGTTTGACAACGGCCGTCGCGGGCGTCCCGTCACCGGCCCCGGCAACCGTCCCTTGAAGAGCCTCTCGGACATGCTCAAGGGCAAGCAGGGGCGCTTCCGTCAGAACCTGCTCGGTAAGCGTGTCGATTACTCCGGGCGCTCGGTGATCGTGGCGGGCCCCTACCTGAAGCTGCATCAGTGCGGGTTGCCGAAGATCATGGCGCTCGAGCTCTTCAAGCCATTCATCATGGCGCGCCTGGTTGAGCGCAAGTCCGCGCAGAACATCAAGGCGGCCAAGAAGATGGTCGACTCGATGATCGGCGAGGTCTGGGACGTCTTGGAGGAGGTAATCCACGAGCACCCGGTGCTGCTCAACCGCGCACCCACGCTGCACCGCCTCGGCATCCAGGCCTTCGAACCGCTTTTGGTCGAGGGCAAGGCGATCCAGGTCCACCCCTTGGTCTGCCATGCCTTCAATGCGGACTTCGACGGCGATCAGATGGCTGTCCACCTGCCGCTCTCGGCGGAGGCCCAGGCGGAGGCGAGGATTCTGATGCTCTCCTCCAACAACATCCTGAGCCCGGCTCACGGCGCGCCTCTGGCAACACCAACCCAGGACATGATCCTGGGCGCCTACTACCTCACCTACGGGCCCGAGGCCGAGGAGTTGGGGGAGAAGCGCGACCTCCTCACCAGTGGCAAGTGGCCTGAGGGCGAGACCCGTCCGCACGTGTTCCGCACAGCCCAAGAGGCCGAGCTGTCCTATGAGGCGGGCGTGGTCAAGTTGCACGAGACGGCCGAGTTCAGGCCCTTCAAGCGCGACGGCGGTCACATCCTGACCACGGTCGGGCGCATCATCTACAACGATCGCATCGAGCGGGCTTTGGCGGAGGCCCTGGGAGACGATTTCGACGCCTCCAAGTACGTGTTCGTCAATCAGTCGATGAAGAAGCGCGATACGACTCGCTTGATCGACGCTTTGGTGCAGACCTACGGCGCCACCACGATCTCCTTGGTCCTCGATGCATTCAAGGATCTGGGCTTCAAGTACGCCACCCAGGCAGGCATCACGATCTCCAAGAACGACGTCGTGATCCCGCCCGAGAAGCAGTCGATCCTCGACAAGTACGACAAGCTGGTGGGTGACATCACCGACCAGTACGACATGGGCTTGATCACCCAGGAGGAGCGCCACGAGGCGGTCGTCGAGAAGTGGAACGCCGCAACCGACGAGGTGGCCGAGGCGATGATCGCCAACCTCGACACGCTCAACCCCATCTTCATGATGGCCAACTCGGGCGCCCGTGGTTCCTTCAAGCAGATCCGCCAGCTGGCGGGGATGCGCGGCCTGATGGCCAACCCGAAGGGTGAGATCATCGAGCGTCCGATCAAGTCCAACTTCATGGAGGGCCTGTCGGTCCTGGAGTACTTCATCTCCACCCACGGCGCCCGAAAGGGCCTGGCCGATACGGCCTTGAGGACCGCCGATTCGGGCTACCTGACACGCCGCCTGGTGGACGTCGCCCAGGACGTGATCATTCGCGAGGTCGATTGCGGCACCGAGGAATACATCGAGATGGCTGTCTGGAACGACGGCGGTGAGCCCAACGAAAACCTCGTGGGACGCACCGCGGCCCAGCCGATCACGACCAAGCGCGGGCGTATGCTCGCGGAGGGTGGCGAGGAAATCGGGCGTCAAGAGCTCGCCGATATCGCCGAGGCGTTTGGCGACGAACATGAGAAGGGCGTGCAGGTGACCGTGCCGGTGCGCTCGGTGCTCAAGTGCAAGGCCCCCAGTGGGGTGTGCCAGGCCTGTTATGCACGTGCGATGGCCACCGGTCAGACCGCGCAGATCGGCGACGCCGTGGGCATCGTTGCGGCGCAGTCGATCGGCGAGCCCGGTACGCAGCTGACGATGCGCACGTTCCACACCGGCGGCGTCGCCGGCGCGGACATCACGCACGGCCTGCCGCGTGTGGTCGAGCTCTTCGAGGCACGCAAGCCAAAGGGCTTGGCGAAGATCGCCGAGCAGGACGGCGTCGTCTCGATCGAAGAGACCGAGAAGGCCCTGACCGTGGTCATCACCGACGAGGCCGGCGAGGAGCATCGCCACGCCTTCCCCCGGCGCACGCGCCTGTATGTGGCGAGCGGCGAGAAGATCGTGGCCGGAAAGCAGCTCAACGAGGGATCGCTCTACCCGCACGAGCTCCTGGCGATCCGCGGACGCACCGAGACCGAGCAGTACTTGGTCAAGGAGGTCCAGGAGGTCTACAAGTCCCAGGGCGTGGACATCAACGACAAGCACATCGAGTTGATCGTGCGTCAGATGCTCAAGAAGGTGAGGGTCGACCAGAAGGGCGACACCGATTACCTGCCCGGTCAGTTCGTGGACCGCTACGAATTCGCGACCGCCAACGATGCCGTAATCGCCAAGGGTGGAGAGACCGCCCAGTATGAGGACATCATCCTGGGTATCACCAAGGCCTCCTTGAACACCGACTCGTTCCTGTCGGCTGCCTCCTTCCAGGAGACCACCAAGGTGCTCACGGACGCATCGCTTGAGGGCAAGATCGACCGGCTCAACGGGCTCAAGGAGAACGTGATCATCGGCAAGCTGATTCCGGCTGCCACCGGTCTGAAGCGCTACCGGAGGATCGAGATCGAACCGTCCGAGCCACTGCCCCGCGCGATCGACGACGTCGGTCTGCTCGACCAAGAGGAGATCGCCGCGGAGCTCGGGCTAGCCGACGGCGAGGCCTTGGGCACCGGCTACGGCAGCGAGTTCGACGCCGACCTGGCGTCCTTGGAGAAGATCGGCGCGGGCAGCACCGATCCCGGCTTCGTCGAGGGTTTGGGCGAGCTGGACGTGCCCGAGGAGTCCGGCGAGTAGTTCTTCTCGGACGGGTCTCCGGACCCTTCCCCTTCCTATAGAGACAGCGGCGCATGCGCCGCTGTCCGGTGAGGTACATGTACCTCACCGCCGGGCCGCACATGTCTTGAGTTTCGCGGTTAGAGTCCGGCGGCGGCCCATGCTTGTTGGACGAGGTTGATTTCTCGG
>Ga0208586_1000732_pt1 | contig 11358 bp, 5 predicted proteins | sample NGESurshal072012_6_FD_184471 | JGI IMG/M metagenome (GOLD analysis project Ga0208586, IMG submission 184471) | Arctic peat soil microbial communities from Barrow, Alaska - NGEE Surface sample 53-3 shallow-072012 (SPAdes) | ecosystem: Environmental > Terrestrial > Soil > Wetlands > Peat ... | reverse complement strand
CCGCCCCACTGGCACTCGCACTCGTGCCCGAGTCACCCGACTGCACCTTCGTGATGGCGCCCGCGGTCACGCCGGTGCCCGTCAACGTAATCGTTTGGACGCCGCTGCCGTCGTTCCCTTCGATATACCAATACGCCGTGAATGGGCCGTTGCCGGTCGGAGCGAATTGGACGGTCTCTTGTATTGAGGTGTTCGCTGCGATGGTATCGGGAGGCGTCGTGTTCTGGAGTTGGACGAATGGATCGGTCAGGGCACTGAATCCGTTGGTCGTCGGCGGCGTCGACGTCGTGATCGTCAATGGAGTGGCGCCTTGGTTGCCCAGCATGAAGTTCAACGTTGCCGACGAGCCCACCGCCACGCTGCCAAAATTGAGAGTGCTCGGCACCGTGGAGATCTGGGACGGTGGATCGGCGGAGCCCGAGATGGCCACCCCGAAGTTTCCGAGACTGGTTTGAATGGTCGCGAGCGAGTTGAAGTCGTGTACGAAGTTTCCTGACGAGCTCGGAGGGTTGAACTGAACCGTAAAGGTGAAGGAACTGCCCGCGCTGCCACTGGGATTGAGCGTGAGGGGAGTGGTCGGTGGGTTGTTGACGTAGAACGGCGCGTTCGGTCTCACGAAGCCACTCACGGTGATCGGATTCGACGACACGTTGGTGACCGTGACCGGCATCGTGACGTTCGGACCGCCAATCAGTTGCGGCGAAAAGGCGACCGAGTTGGGCGTCCAACTGAGCGAGGGGTTCACGGTATTGCCCTGGCCCGTCAGTTGGACCGACACCGCGGCGCCGGTGGCGTTGGCCGTGAGCGTGCCCGCGTTCGCCCCGAACGCGTTGGGAGTGAAGGTGACCGGCACGGTGATGGACTGACCAGCGGCGAGAGACGCGGGCAGTGTGAGCGAGGGCGTTCCTACGCTGTAGGCCGAGCCGGTGACCGTGAACGAACTGACCGTCGTCGGTGCACTCGCGGTGAACGACTCACTCTTGGTCTCGGTCTGGGCCACCACCGTTGGATCGAAGGTGAGGTTCGCACCGGCCAGAGCGGGGATCGACGACGGTAGCGCCCCGAAGCCCAGCAGCGTGCCGTCCTTCGTGCCGACGTAGAGGACGCCGTTATCGACACTCGGCACGGAGAACGTCGACGAGGTGAAGGGCGTCGACGTCCAGACCTGTTCCAGGGTGCCGCCCGCGCCGGGGTTGACCGGTACCGGGTTGAAAGCTTCGAGTTGGGAATTGGCACCACCCGCTCCGGGGGAGTGAACGATCCAGAGGAGCGACGAGCCCGACGTCGTACCGTTCGACGTGATGATCGGAGCGCCAGATCCGAATCCGAAGACGTTGCCCGAGTTGCTCGTGGTCCCCACACGGGGGAACGACAGCACACCACCCGTGACGGTTCGTTGGAAGACATTGAGCGTGCCCCCGCCGGTCACGAACGGGGTCGTCCCGGCCGTCGGCATATAGATGTACCCGCCGTCGCCGGGCCAGACCGATGCCTTCGACCACACACCGCCGTAGGGACCCGTCTCGGACTCGACGTTGTCGGAACTGCTCGGTCCTTGTTGGTAGCCGCCGAGATTGTTCATTTTGAGTACGTAGAGAATTCCCTGCTTTCCCTCTACGACCATCGGATTGGGGTCGTCCGTCGAACCCATGCTCGCGGGCAACGCCACCGGTCCACCAGAGCCGAGGTCGCCGTCTTGGCTGTTCAACTGTGCGGCGTCCGCCGCCATGAACCAGTCGACCGGTGCCAACTTGCCGTTGGCGTCGGTGTGGAGTTTGATGACCGCTTCGCCGTAGGTCTCGTTGGCGACGTTGGTGCCAGGCTCCGGGCCCGCAGGAATGTCACCGTTTCCGGTCGAGACGAAGATGTCGCCATTCGCGTCGACGACGGGCGCCGAGCCGGACTGCCAGATGCCCCCGCCGGGCTTCCCGTCAATGGTGTCGGACACGCCTTTCTCGCTCGACCACATGGTCGTAATTGACGCCGTCGATTCGGAAACGCCGACGAGCCAGCCTTCCCAACTTTTGAGATCGCACTGGGCCCCGAAGGCCGCGTAGACAACGCCATGCACGAGCACCAGTCCGGGACGCTGGGTCTCATAGTTTGCGTTGAAGACCGTCCCCGAGTCGCCGTCGGCAGAACCGGTGATGGGAACACCACCAGCGGGCCAACCCACGGGCGCAACGCCGGTCTGCACGTTGACGGCCTCCATGAAGTCGGCGGACGTATTGCCGGCCTCCTGCTTGGCGGCGACGAAATAGGCAATGCCCGTCGTCGGGTCGATCACTGGCGTCCCCGTGATGCCTAGTTGCGAGCCCACGTCGCCGCAGCCGATGTTCTGGAGCGGAGTGGAGGGGGCGCCGAAACTGTCCTGCCATTCAATCGCACCGGTCGTCGAGTTGAGGCCGTAGGCGTAATTCGCCTCCGTGACGGCGAGGACGGTCGGTTGGCTCACGAGCGGCTGGGCCGACACCGCTCCGTTCAACTTGACGTTGAAGGTCTCTCCGAAACTCCCGCCCGTCACCGCGGCCGGGCTCAACTGTGGCTCGTTCGGGTACCAGCCAGTCACTGAACTATCGGCCGACATCTGCAACGTGTCGGCGTGCGCACTCGTCACCTCGATGACGGGTACGGCCAGCACGCCAGCGACGAGAAGAAGGCTCAGCAGCATCTTTCGACCGAGCGCCCGCACCAACGCGGCCGAGCGATTGAGGTCGTTCTCCGGCGCCCGATGACTTGACATTGCAGACAACGTACTATCGCCGCTGGCGCTTCACACGGGCGTCTTGGGCGCCGAAATCGGGTGACCGAGATGAGACGCACCACTCCGGCAACGACCACTTCTCCAAGGGGCAGCGATACGATTCCTTAGGTGAACCGATCCCGGTGGTTCCAAGGCGCAGTTGGGTCCCTCGCGGTCATGCTCGTCGTGGGGGCACTGGCTGTGGTGGCGCCGGCGAACGCGTCGAATGGGCACCTGAACGGAGCGAGGGAGTTCGACCAACCTTCTGGTTTAGCGATCGGCAGCGGACACCTTTGGGTGACTAACGAGGCGGGTGATTCGGTCACCGAGATCAATCCATCGACGGGCGCGTGGCTCGCGAGCTTCGTTCGAAGCGGGGGTTTCGGCTTCAATCGGCCCGACGCCATCACACGGAGTGGGTCCAATCTCTTCATTGCGAACGCGGGCAATTCCGTGACGGAGATGACGTCAAGCAGCGGCGCGTTCGTTCGTAATATCTCAGGTGCGCGGTTTCACTTCGCGGACCCCGTCGCCATCACGTCGTGGGGTCCGACCATCTTTGTACTCAACGCCGGCAGTGCGAGTGTGCCGGGATCCATCACCGAACTCAATGCTCGAACCGGGGCGTTGGTTCGCACGGTCTCGGGCGCGACGTTCGCCTTCGTCAATCCGGTCGCACTTTCCGTTTCCGGACGAGACGTGTTCGTTGCCGACAAGGGCACCAACGCGATCACCGAAATCAATGGAGGGAATGGGGCGCTCGTACGAGTAGTGAGGGGACAAGGATTAGATTCTCCTGATGGCGTCGTCTTTTCGAACGGCAGAGTGTGGGTTGCCGACAGCGCCAGCAACGCCGCGACCGACATCAACGCGTCGACTGGCGCGGTCGTGGCGACCTATTCCGACAGTGACGGCCCGTACGGCTTTGGTCAACCTTCAACCGTCATTGCCGCACACGGCAACGTCTACGTGATGACCCCCTTCGGCACGAGTCCCATGGTCACCAAGGTGTCGGCGACGAATGGCACGCCGTACTGGTTCATGTGCAACACGAACGGCCCCTATTACTTCTCCTTGCTTTCTGCGTTCGCCGTGTCGGGCAACGACCTCTGGGTCGCCAGTCGTTCCGGAGCGAATAGCCAGACCTCGGGGGCGGCAACCGGTTCGCTCACTGAAATGTTGATAACGACGGGGGCACTCATCACGACGTTGCCCAACCCATCCAGCACCGCACCGACGACCACATCGGTCCCCACGACGACGACGGCCGTCCCCACGACGACTACGACGGCAGCGCCCTAACCCTCTCCGTTCGAGCGTTTCGAAAACTTGGAACGGGTCTTGACTTTTCGACAAAACTGAGTAGCATACTCAGTATGGTACTCAGTCGACTGTGTGTGGAAATTGGCATTGGAGGGACGAAATGAGTGTTCGCCACGCGTTATTGGCGCTTCTGGTTGAGAGTCCAAAATACGGATTCCAGCTGCGTCAGGAGTTCGAGGCCAGTACCGGTGACGTCTGGCCCCTCAACGTCGGTCAGGTGTACACGACGCTCCAGCGGCTCGAGCACGCTGAACTGATCGCGTCAGATGACTCATTCGTCGAAGGCCCCCAAAAGGTCTTTCAAATCACGGAGAGCGGGAAAACGGAACTGTTCCATTGGCTGAACACGCCACCCGACATGACGGCACCGCCTCGGGACGAACTCGTCATCAAGGTGCTTTCTGCACTTCGGGTGCCCGACGTCAATGTCACCGACATCATCCAGGTCCATCGCCGCTACGTCGTCGAGCTCATGCAGCAATGGACGCATCTGAAGGAGGACGAGGCCGAAGCCGACTTGACGTTCAGTCTCGTCGTCGACGCTGAGCTGTTTCGACTCGACGCCATTGTGCGCTGGCTCGACGCCGCCGATGGTCGACTGATGCGCGCGTCACTTGAACCTCGCGCCACAACGTCGGCGCCGCAACTTCGACGACGATTGACGACACGGCGATGAGCTACCTGGAACTTCACAACGTGTCGCGCTCCTACGGCGAGGGTTCGACAATGGTGCACGCGCTTCGGGACGTGAACCTTTCCGTTGAACAGGGAAGCTTCGTCGCCATCATGGGACCGAGTGGTTCGGGTAAGTCCACGTTGCTCACGATTTCGGGCAGTTTGGAAGAGCCCACATCGGGAGACGTGGTCGTCAATGGCTCGAATTTGACGAGATTATCGGCCAACGAACGGGCGCGACTTCGACGCCAGACCATTGGTTACGTGTTCCAAGATTTCAACCTTCTTCCCGGGCTCACCGCGGTCGAGAACGTGGCCCTCCCACTGGAACTCGATGGATTTTCCGCGAAGCGCTCGCGAAGTACCGCCATGGAGGTCCTCGAGTCGATGGACCTCGTTGATCGGGCCAATCATTTTCCCGATCAGTTGTCAGGTGGTGAGCGTCAACGGGTTTCGATAGCTCGAGCGATCGTCGGCGAGCGTCACCTTCTACTCGCCGACGAACCTTCGGGCGCCTTGGATACGACCAATGGTGAATTGGTCATGCGAATGATTCACGCGGCCTGCAAGCGAGGCGTCGCAGCCGTGGTCGTAACCCACGACGCCCACCTCGCTTCCTGGGCCGATCGTGTTGTGTTCTTGCGCGACGGGCGTGTGGTCGACCAAACAGTGCCGCCGCCGAGCGCCGAAGCACTGGCTGGGTCCCCGTTGTCGTGAGCCTCGACACGTACGCTCCAGCGGTGCCCTCGGGGACCAGAACGGCCACCGCTGCGCAGCGCGCCGTCGTGCGGTGGGGTTGGCGACTCTTTCTACGAGAGTGGCGCCAACAGTTGTTGGTACTGGCGCTCATTGTGGTCGCGGTCGCAGCGACGGTCGTGGGTGCCACCGTCGCGAAGGACACGCCGCCCGTGGCGGGCGCCGGATTTGGAACGGCGCAGGACGCCGCAACGTACCAAGGCTCGAACGCGTATCTCTCGGCGAAGATCGATGCGTTGAAGAGTCGTTTCGGGACCGTGGACGTTATTGAGAACGAAACGCTTCCGGTTCCCGGATCACTCGACACGTTTGAACTACGAGCGCAGAATCCGCATGGCGCGTACGGCACGCCAATGCTCACCCTCGTCAGCGGTCGTTTCGCCTCGTCCGGTTCCCAGATCGCGGTGACGTCGGGCGTGGCGTCGGACTTCGGGTTGCACGTCGGCAGCGTGTGGAACGAACAGGGGAAGGCGTATCACGTCGTCGGCATTGTAGAGAATCCTCAGAACCTTCTCGATCAATTCGCACTCGTGCAACCGGGTCAACTCACCTCCCAGAGCACCGCGACCGTGTTGTTTGACGCGGGGTCGCAGAAGCTAGGGGCGCTTCACCTAGTCGTGAGTACGCCCGCGTCCGTATCGCGCGGCAATGGTTTCAACCCCGAAACGATCTCCATTGCGCTGGCCACAATCGGGATGTTGTTGATCGCGCTCGTCGCGGTCGGCGGCTTCACCGTCCTCGCACAGCGCCGGCTTCGTTCCCTCGGAATGCTCGCGTCGCTGGGCGCCACTCAACGACACGTTCGTCTCGTCGTGCTCGCCAACGGCGTGGTGGTGGGCGTCGTAGGAACGGTGGCCGGGGCCCTTTTCGGGTTCGTCGGCTGGCTCGTCTATCGACCCGACGTTGAGTCGAGCGCCCATCACGCGATTGCGGTGTTCGCTCTTCCGTGGGCCGTCATCTTCATTTCCATGGCGCTCGGTGTACTGGCCACCTTGTTTGCCGCGTGGCGACCGGCGCGCGCCGTTACTCGCATACCAATCGTGGCCGCCCTCGCCGGACGACCGGCGCCGCCGAAGCAAGTCCATCGCTCGGCCATTCCCGGCGTCGTATGTTTTGCGATTGCCTTTTTATTGCTCGTGGAATCGTCCGTCAAGAACTCAGCCTCGCCAAATCCGAAGATTCTGATTCTGGGACTCGTCCTACTGATTCCCGGCGTGATACTGCTCGCACCTTTATTACTAACCTCCATGGAGCGGATCGGCCATCGTGGACCGGTGTCAATGCGCCTGGCGCTGCGAGACCTTTCGCGTTACCGCGCACGCTCGAGTTCGGCACTCGCCGCCATCAGCATTGGCGTGATGATCGCCGTCATCGTCTCTGCGGCCACGGCCGCGCGATTCGGGAATGTGCTTGATTACGCCGGTCCGAATCTGGCGCCGAACCAGATCAACGTTTACACGCCCAACGGGCCTCTCTACACTCCATCGGGATTCGGTCCCACCGTTTCGGCGACGCGTCTCCTGGCGATGAATCGAAGTGCTCACAAAATCGCACGCGAACTTGGGAGTACCAAAGTTGTCGAACTTCTTTCGACGAGTGCGAACCTCAGTCACCGAGGCGCCGGCCGAAATTTTACGGGACCACTTTACGTAGCGACGCCGTCGCTATTGAAACTGTTCGGCATAACGACCTCACTCGTGAATCGAAACGCTGAAATTCTCACCATGCGGCCGGGTTTGTCAAAGGTCTCCAAGATGGAACTGTCCTACGGCGGCGGCTGCAGCGGGCTCGAAGTAAAGCCCGGTCACAAAGTGACGAAAACGCAGGCCACTCGGCACTGTGGGCCCAGCGGCGCGTTCAATAATCCGGTCATTCAACAGTTGAGTGCGCTACCGAGTGGAACCTCGGCACCCAATACCGTCATCACGGAGCGTGAAGTGCAGAAGTTGAAACTGCCAACACAAATTGAGGGATGGCTTATTGAACTTCCTCACGCACCCACCGCCTCGCAGATAAGCAATACCCGTCTCGCGGCTTCCGCAGCGGGAATGCGACTCGAAACCAGATCAAGTATTCCGACCTCCCAATCGATCATCGACTGGGCGACACTCTTTGCGTTACTCCTCTCGCTGGTCATTCTCGCGCTGTCCGTCGGTCTCATCCGTAGCGAAACTGCTAGTGACGTACGAACGTTGACGGCCACGGGGGCCAGTAACCGAACGAGACGTTCCATTGCGGCAACGACGGCCGGTGCGCTCGGCTTTGCGGGGGGGGACTCTCGGTATTGTGGCCGGCTACGTCGGCATCGGTGGCTGGCTTCAGGGGAGCTCGGTGAATGGCGGCATCGGAGCGCTGTCCAATGTTCCGGTGACCAACTTGGTCACGATCCTCATTGGAATGCCGCTGATCGCGGCTGCCGGTGCGTGGCTCTTCTCCGGACAAAAACAGCGTGGATTGGGTCGACAACCGCTCTAAAAGCTGTCGCGTTCAAAACTCCGAGTCGTCTCATTGTGCTGCAAAAAGGAAGTCGTAGCACGGTGGCCCCCTTTGACGTGCGTCGACACCGTGACCGCGTTGCGCGTGTTCATCATGAAGTCTCGACCCACACGATAAAGTTCAGCCGCGCGTCCGCGTGCGCGTTTCCGTAATGCCATTGCGCTCAATGACAAGTGGTTGCCCTAGTGGGAAGAGGAAAGGTTCCAATGACACAGATGACCCGCGTTCAGAACTTCATGGTGTCGAGCGACGGCTACGGCACCGGCGAGGGACAGAGTCTCGAACACCCCTTCGGCCACGCCGACCCCGGTGCTCTCTTCGCCTGGGCGGGCGCGACCGCTCATTGGCCGAACCGGACCGAACCCGGTGGAACGTACGGTTTGGACGACTACTGCACTCGAGACTTCACGAACAACATTGGTGCCGAGATCATGGGGCGTAACAAATTCGGTCCGCAGCGCGGACCGTGGGAGGACTACGACTGGCAGGGTTGGTGGGGCGACGACACTCCGTTCCACACGCCGGTCTTCGTCCTCACTCATCATGTTCGACCATCGTTCACGTTGGGCGACACCACGTTCCACTTTCTCGACGCATCACCGCAGGAGGCGCTGGCGACGGCCTTTGACGCCGCCGGGGGTAAGGACGTACGAATTGGCGGGGGTGTGGCCACCGTCCGCGAGTTCCTCGACGCCGGGCTTCTCGACCTGATGCACTTCGCCGTGTCGCCGGTCGAACTGGGCCGTGGCGAAAAACTGTGGACGGGTCCCGACGAACTCGTCGATCGATACCACTTGGAACAGGTCCCGAGTGCGAGCGGGGTGGTGCATCACTTTTTCTGGCGCCGCTGACGTACCGCGTTCCTCAAGAATGAATGACGTCAATCGTCCTTGTGGCGCGCCGCGGCGCTGAGCCATTCCGGCTGACCGGCGGAGTCACTCAACAGTCGATCGAGGTCCTTTACCGTTAGGGGACGGGCGAAGAGAAAACCCTGACCCGTGTCGACCCTTTCGGTCTCGAGGCGCGTTCGCTGATCGTCCGTCTCCACGCCTTCGGCAATCGTTTCGATGCCGAGAACCTTGCCCAATTGCACCAGCGTGTGAACGAGGGCCGTGCTCTCGGTGGAGTCGGCGATACCGGACACGAACGACCGATCTATCTTCAAGATGTCAATGGGGAACTGTCGAAGGTAGGCGAGAGACGAGTAGCCGGTTCCGAAGTCGTCAATGGCGATGCGCACGCCGAGGGCCTTTAGCAGCATGAGCCGTGAGAGCGTGGCACCGGAGTCGTGCATCAACGCCGTCTCGGTCAACTCCAAGATCAGCAGGTGGGGATCGAAACCGCTCATTGAAAGCGCCTCTTGCACGTCGGTCACGAGTTGGTCGCGCTCAAGTTGCTTCGCCGATATGTTCACTGACACGGTGAAGGTGTGACCCCGTTTATGCCAGATTGCACCTTGACGACAGGCTTCGTGCAGTACCCATGAGCCAACGGAAATTATCAGACCGCTCGACTCGAGTGCCGGGATGAAATTGTCCGGTTGGACAACGCCGCGTTCGGGGTGGTTCCAACGAAGGAGCGCTTCGACACCAGTGAACGCTCCGGTCGCCAGATCGACGGTCGGCTGGTACACGAGGAAATATTGACTTGCCTCGAGCGCGCCCTGGAGATCGACTTCCAGTTTGCGGTGGTGGTCGACCGACTCTTGCATCGACGGCAGGAACTTGACGGCCCGTTGTTTGCCGGCATTCTTGGCCTGGTAGAGGGCGATGTCGGCATCTTGCAACAGCTCTTCCGGCGTGTTGCGATCTCCCTCGGCGATCCCGATGCTGGCGCTGACGTTGAGTGGGACGTTGCTGGCACTAATGATGAACGGCGTCGCCAACACGTCGAGAATCCTTTGGGCGACCACGTCCACACCCGCCTCCAGCGAGTGTCCCTCCGTGAGGATGACGAATTCGTCGCCGCCCAGTCGACCGACCGTGTCGACGTCGCGAACCGCGCTCTTCAGGCGCACACCAACGCTCGTCAAGAGCTCATCGCCGGCGCGGTGACCCAGTGTGTCGTTGATGTCCTTGAAGTTGTCGAGGTCGAGGAAGAGTGCGGCGACTTCGCTATGTTCGCGTCGAGCCCGTGCGAGCATCTGATCGATGCGATCGAGGATGAGGGCACGGTTCGGGAGCCCGGTGAGCGAATCGTGCAACGCTTGGTGCTGCAACTGATCGGTTCGTTCCTTCACCAGGTGCAGCGCGCTCGAACGGCTGGTGCCGAGGACGAAGAGCAAGAGCCCGAGGAGCAAGCTGAGCAGTACGCCACCGAGAAAGAGCGACGTCGAGTTGAATTCGCCAAAGACGCCGGACGTAACTGCCGCTCCGTAGACCTCGACGTGCCAACCGTTATGCAAGTTCAACGCGTGCAGCGTGGCGTTCGTCGGACGCTTCCCCGCTTTGAAGGTGACGTTGGAACCGCTCTGGTTGTAGTGAAATGCGACCGCCGTATTGGGGTGACCTTCGAGTGCTACGGCGAGGATCTTGTTCGGAAGTATTTGCGTTCCGGTCCAACCAATGAGGGCCTTTCGGCGACCAGCGACGGTCGTCGGAATTGTGCCGCTCCGGTAAATGGGCGCACCGACGGCGAAGGAATTGGGACCACCGAGGGTGTCCGGCGCGTAGATTTCCTTACCGCTATCGCGGGCCCGGAGAAGTTCCGGTCCGAGCGTGGTCTGGCAGAGGTCGAGTCCAATCGGAATTTGCGCCTCGCCGGCGATGGCGTGTTGAACGTTGACGAAACAGTAGTAGTCACGCTTGCCGGGCGGCGTCACGCTGAAGGTCTGCAGCGGCGCCTTGGATTCGATTGCGTTGATGTTCGCCTGCCTCGCGAATGCCGTCAGTTGCGAGTACGGGACCAGAGCGACACTTGCTATCGCCTCAATCTCGGGGTATCGCTTGAACGCTCGAACGTCGTTCACCCACTTTATGAACGCCGTCTCGGAGGCGTTCGGATTCTCTATGAGGTAGGCACCGGCGCTCACGGTCAAGTCCTGTTCGTGACGAATCGCAAGATTGAGCGCCGAAGCGACCTCGATCGACGTTGTCCTTAATGACTGGCGAGACCTCGCGGCGTCACTGTTCGAGGCGCTACTGGATCCAAAGAACGAACCGAGTGAGCCGAGCACGACTATGCCAATCGCCAATGCCACCCACGTCGATCGGCGTGGGGCACCCTTTGGAGGTCCGACGGTTTCCAGGGAGTTCATGTGGGTCATCAAGTTCCCCGAACGTTTGGCGAGGTCGTTTTCAACGCACGAAACTCGCGACACGTGGGAAAAGTAATTCGACACGTGAAAAGTGGGGAGGTCGACAACG
>Ga0208586_1000730_pt1 | contig 11366 bp, 7 predicted proteins | sample NGESurshal072012_6_FD_184471 | JGI IMG/M metagenome (GOLD analysis project Ga0208586, IMG submission 184471) | Arctic peat soil microbial communities from Barrow, Alaska - NGEE Surface sample 53-3 shallow-072012 (SPAdes) | ecosystem: Environmental > Terrestrial > Soil > Wetlands > Peat ... | reverse complement strand
CTGGCGGTCCACCCGGGCCGGTTCGCCGAGGTCGACGCCGTGAACACGAAGGTCTCGGAGTACCTGGTCCCGGCCATCCGGCGGCTGCCGGGGCTCATTCACTGGTACGCGGGCGTCTCGCCGGAGGGCTCGATCGTGAACATCAGTGTCTGGGACTCCGACGAGCATGCGGCGCAGATGGACCGGCTGAAAGAGATGACCGTGGACGCGCGCGGGGAGATGGAGGCGGTCAACGTGGCGTTCATCCCGATCGTCAACTACCCGGTCAACTGGACCATCTGACCTGATGCGGCGACCAGGGTGGTCAGGTGCCGATGATGCGTTCCAGGTGGTCGAGGTCCTGCCGGAGCAGCTTGAGCGCCGCGGCCGGGCCGTCGTCGTCGGGCACGCGGTGGTCGGCCCGCAGCAGCCCGGCGATGGCCGTGTCGGCCAGCTGCTCGGCGGCGGCGTCCGCGTTGTCGTGGCCTGGCCGGAACCACCAGGCCACCCAGTTGCCCATGCCGATGACACCCAGCGCGGCGACCCGGGCGTCCACCGGCCGGAACCGGCCCGCGCGGATGCCCTCCTCGATGACCCCGGTGACCGAGGCCAGCACCGCGCGGCGGCTGGCATTGTAGGCGTGGGTCAGGTCCGGCGGGAGTTCCGCCTCGGAGCGGACCAGCAGCCGGAACCGTTCTGGCTGGTGAGCCTGCCGGAGCACGTTCACCCGGACGATCTCCCGTAGCTTGCCGACGGCGTCCAGGTCGGGCCGCTCGGTGATCTCCGCGATCTTGGCCGCGGAGCCGCCCGCCACATCCGCGGCCAGCTTGGCCAGCAGCTCGTCCTTGCTCTTGACGTAGTAGTACAGGGCGGGGCGGGTGATGCCGAGCGCGTCCGCGATGTCCTGCAGGCTCGTCCCGGCGAACCCGCGCTCGGCGAACAGCCGGATCGCGTGCTCGTAGATCTCGTTCTCCACCAGCTCGCGCCGGGCCGTGCCGGTCCGCTGGCCGCCCGCTGAGCCCGGCCGCGACCCGGCGTTTCGGGATGAGCTGGTCGTCATGACCGCGATTGTAGAGGCGGCCGGGCCGCGGACCCGGCCCCGAGCAGTACCCCGGCTCCGGGCAGCTCCGCGGGCAGCCCGAGGTGCCGCAGCAGCGCGTACGCGCCCGCGGTCGCCGCGGACAGCACGGGCAGGCCGAACTCCTCCTCGGCCGGCCCGATCAGGTCCAGCGAGGGCATCTGCACGCAGGCCGAGATGACCAGCGCGTCGGCCCCGGACAGGTCCAGCCCGCGCGCCGCCGCCAGCACCGTCTCGCCCGGGATGCAGCCGACCGCGGTGTTGTCGCCCACCTCCAGCGCGGCCCAGTCGACCACGTCGAAACCCTCGGACTCCAGGTAGGCCACCACCTGCTCGGCCAGCGGGCGCAGGTACGGTGTGACCAGGGCGATGCGCGCCGCGCCCAAGGCCCGCAGCCCTTCGACCAGCGCGCCCGCGCTCGACAGCACCGTGGGCTGCCGGCCCGCACCGGCCAGCTGCGCCGTGACCGCGGCCTCGATCCGCCGGTGCTCCCCGGGACCCTGGGCCATGACCGCGACCAGGCAGGCGTAGAGCAGGGCGTCGACGCGGGCGTCGGCCAGCTCGTCCACGCACCGTTCCCGCTGCGCGTTCATGGCCCGGAGCTCCTCCGGCGAGACCTGGGCCATCCGCATCCGGCTGGAGTGGAACGAGAACCTGGCGCCCTCGTGCCGGGCCAGCAGGGCCGGGACCTCGGTCTCCACGGTCACGTTGGAGCTGGGCACGATCAGCCCGATGCGGGTGGTCGCAGGGCTGGTCACTGGGCCGTTCACTGGGCCCCTCCGGAGGCCGCGACCTTCGCGGCGATCTGGGTCTGCAGCAGCTTCTTGTCCGTCTTGCCGACCGACGTACGGGGGATCTCGGCCAGGTGCTCAAGGTGTTCCGGCCATTTGAACTTGGCCACCTGCAGCTGGGCCAGGTGCTGCTGAATGTCGGCCAGGGTCAGCGGCTCGCCTTCGACCACGAGGTACGCGCAGGTGCGCTCGCCCAGCCGTGGATCCGGCATGGCCACGACCGCGGTGGCGATGATCCGCGGGTGGCGGAGCAGCAGCCACTCGACCTCTTCGGCGCTGATCTTTTCGCCGCCGCGGTTGATGAGGTCCTTGATCCGGCCTTCGATGCTGACGTAGGGCCGGCCGCCGAAGTCGTGCCGGGCGGCCAGGTCCCCGGTCCGGTAGAAACCGTCCGCGGTGAACGCCGTCTTGTTCTGGCCGGGTGCGTCGAAGTACCCCCGCAACGTGTACGGCCCCCGGCAGCACAGCTCGCCGGCCTGGCCGTGGGGCACCTCGGCGTCGCCGCCGGGTTCGAGGATCCGGATCTCGTCCAGGGGGGACAACGGGGTGCCGACCATGGTGGCCCGGGCCTCCCGCGGGGAGCCGGGCGGGGTGGTGAGGAGCATGCCCTCACCCATGCCGAACAGCTGCCCGGACCACAGCCCGCGCCGTTCCAGGTCCTCGAACAGGGCGGTGGGTACCTTGGTCCCGGACAGGATGACCTGGGTCAGGGCTGCGGCCGCGGCCGGGAACCCGGGGTCGGCCATGGCCCGGTAGTGCCCGTGGCCGAGCAGCACGTGGGTGGCCCGTTCCCGGGCCATCAGCGGCAGCGACTCGGCCAGGTCGGCGGTGCCCAGGACCAGGCAGGCGCCCACGCTGTGCGGCCCGTGGACCGCGCACACGACGCCGGCGTTGTGGATGATCGGGATCAGGTGAGCGACCCGCGTCTGCGGTGACCAGCCCCAGGACTCGGCGTAGGCCGCGGCGTTGTACCAGTACTCGGCGTGCAGCCGGGGGATCACCTTGGGCACGCCGGTGGTGCCGCCGGACAGCTGGAACACGGCCACGTCATCCGGGTCGATCCCGCGCTGGATCTCCTCGACCAGCTTCCGCGCCGTCTCAGGGGCCAGGCCGGCCCCGAGCGACTCGATCGCGACGCCGCCGGTCGGTACCGGGCGCTCGGGGCCCGCCGTGGCGCCGAGGACCAGGACGTGCCGCAGGGTGGGATGGTCGCGCTGCTGCTCAGCGGCGAACTCCACCAGGTCGAAGCGGCCGGTCCCTGCCTCCACCAGGTGGGCTACCGCGCCGACCCGGCGGCTGATCCCGCCGATCTCGTGGCCCCGGTGCGCGGCCAGCGTGCACACCGGCACCAGGCCGGCCTTCAGCACCCCATACCAGGCCAGGACCGAGCCCAGCCGGTTGGTCACCTGGAACAGCACCGGATCACCGGGGGCCAGCCCGAGGCCGGCCAGCCCGGCGGCCAGCCGGTCGGTGTGCTCGTCCAGTTCGCGGAAGGTCAGCCGGCCGTCGAGCGCGACCACCGCGTCCCGATCCGGGTGCGCCGCCGCCACCGCGTGGAACTCGTCCGCGATCGTGCGGGTGCCCCACAGGCCCGCCTGCCGGTACTGGCGGATCAGGTCATCGGGATAGCGCACCACCCGGTCGCCCCACCGGCTGGTGCCCGAAGCGGACTTCACGCTCATCATGCCTCCTCGGTGAAGCAGATCAGGTCGGCCCGGGCGCTGACCAGCCCGGCCACCACGTCGTCGCGCAGCCCACGCGGGGCGTCCACGACGATCAGGCCGCCGACCTCGGTCCGGACCCGTTCGGCCAGGTCCAGCCGGGTCAGCAGGGCCGGACGGTCGGCCGGCCCGGTGAACCGGAACCCGGCCGCCCCGGCCGTGCGGGCCTCCCGGGCCCGCCGGACGACCGCGTCCGCGGCCTCGTCCCAGGGATCGGCCACCACGTCGGCGATCACGGGCAGCGCCGCCAGGTCTGCGCCGCCGGTCAGCACCCGGCCGGGAAATGTGCGGCCCTCGCGCTCCAGCGGCCGGCCCAGGACCCAGCCGGTGATGTCGTCCGGGACCGGCTTCGGCCCAATCCCGCCGCCCCCGGCGTACTGGTCCAGCGCGGTCGCGACCACCGCGGGGCTGATCGCGGCGAAGCGGTCCAGGGTGACGTTGCCGGCCCGGGTCATGAAGGCCACCATCAGCCGCTCGGGTGGCAGCTGCAGGCGCCCGGGGAACGATTCCCACCACAGCTGGCTGCGGCGAGCCAGCTCCTGCAGCCGCTCCACGGCCGGACGGCGGGTGGCCTCGTACCGCCCGAACGCGGACGCGGTGTCCGGCTCGGTGCCAAGCGCCTCGACCAGGCCGATCGCGTCCTCCATGGCCAGCTTGGTGCCCGAGCCGATGGAGAAGTGGGCCGTATGGGCGGCGTCGCCCAGCAGCACGGTCCGGCCGGACCACCATCGGTCGCAGCGCACGGTGCGGAAGCGGGTCCACCGGGTCCGGTTGCCGATCAGCTCGTGTCCGCGCAGCGGCCCGGCGAACGCCTGCTGCAGGTACCGGAGCGAGGTGAGGTCCGAGCTGTCGCGGTCCGTGTTTTCGTCGCTGACGTCGAACCCGGCCCGCCGCCAGGTCGACTCGTCGGTCTCGATCATGAACGTGCTCTGCCGCTGCGAATAGGGGTAGGCGTGCGTGACGAACGTGCCGTATTCGGTCCCGACCGGCCTGAACATCGCGTCGTCGAGGGCGAAGTCGGTCCCGCACCACAGGTAGAGGCCGCGCCCGACCTCGATCGTGGTGCCGAAGTCGCCCCCCGAATCGGCCCCGGAACTGGCACGGTCCCGGGTGCCGCTGCTGATCCCGTCCGCGGCGATGACGATGTCCGCGTCCAGGTCGCCGGCCTGCTGCCGGGCCCCGAACTCCAGCCGCACGCCGGCCTTTTCCGCGTGCCGCTGCAGCACGGCCAGCAGCTCGGTCCGGGCGATGCCGATCAGCCGGTCGTTGTGCACCCGCACGACGCGGCCGCCGGTCTGCATGGTCATGTCGTGCCGGTAGCCCGCGGCCACGATGTCGCGCAGCGTGTCGGGATCGGCCGCCTCCAGGTTGCGCTGGGTGCCGGACGCGAGCCCGACCCCGAAGCCGAACGTGGTGCCCGGCTCGCCCTGTTCGTACACCACCACGTCGCAGGATGGGCGCGCGAGCTTCAGCAGGCGGGCGGCGTAGAGGCCGCCAGGTCCGCCGCCGAGCACCGCGGCTCGCCGTAGCTCCATTCCGTCTCCCGAACGCATCGTGGCTGATCGCAGTCTTGACCGATTAGCACAATCGTAGAATAGTTTACGCATACGTCAACCGAACGGTTCCGGGTGCTACGTAAAGGAGCGTGAGCCATGGCCTATGTCATCGGCGTGGACGTGGGCGGCACGTTCACCGACGCCGTACTGGACGACGACGCCGGGACCGTGCTGGCCGCGAAGTCCCCGTCCACCCCGCCGGACTACTCGCGGGGCGTGCTGGACGTGCTGACCCTGCTGGCCGAGCAGCTCGGGGTCTCGCTGCCGGAGATGCTGGCCGACACGCACCACATCGCCCACGGCACCACGTCCTCGCTGAACGCACTGGTCACCGGCAACGTCCCGCCGGTCGGCTTCCTCACCACCAAGGGCCACCGCGACTCGATCTTCATCATGAACGTGGAGGGTCGCTACCTGGGCCGGTCGCCGGACGAACTGCAGAACGTGCTCGGGCAGGCCAAGGACCACACGCTGCTGCCCAAGCGGCACGCCCTCGAGGTCACCGAGCGGATCGACCGGGACGGCAACGTGGTCGTCGCGCTGGACGAGGACCAGGCCCGGCAGGCGATCCGCTCCCTGCTCGACGACGGGATCCGGGCGATCGCGGTCTCGCTGCTGTGGTCCTTCCGCAACCCGGTGCACGAGCGGCGGCTGCGTGAGCTGATCGCCGAGCAGGACCCGGACGTGTTCGTCGCCCTGTCCAGTGAGGTCAGCCCCAGGATCCGGGAGTTCGCCCGGAACGCGACCACGATCATGAGCACCCAGATCGGGCCGGGCCTGCGCGACTACCTGAGCACGCTGGTGGACGCGCTGCGGGCCAATCGGCTGGCCGGCCCGCTGCTGGTCATGCAGAGCAACGGCGGTGCGGTCGCGGCGGCGGAGGCCCCGGCCACCGCGATCAGCACGATCGGCTCGGTCCTGACCGGGGGTGTGGTCGGATCGGTCGCGCTGGGCCGTCAGCTCGGCCACCGCAACATCGTCTCCACCGACGTCGGCGGGACCACCTTCCTGGCCGGCCTGATCGTGGACGGTGAGCCGGTCCGCGACACCAGCACGGTGATCAATCACCACCCGATCAACGTGCCCACCCTCCGGGTGCACGCGATCGGCTCCGGCGGCGGCGCCATCGCCTGGCTCGACAGCGGCAGCAACCTGCGGATCGGGCCGCGCAGCGCCCAGGCCGTGCCGGGGCCGGCCTGTTACGGCAACGGCGGCACCGAGCCGACCAACACCGACGCCAACCTGGTCCTCGGCATCCTGCCCGAGCGTGGCCTGCTCGGCGGGCGCAAGCCGCTGTCCCTGGACCTGGCCCGCGAGGCGATCGAGAACCAGATCGCCAAGCCGCTCGGGCTGTCGGTGGAGCAGGCCGCGGCCGCGATCTACGCCGTGCAGAACGCCCAGACCGGCGACCTGCTGCGCAAGACCGTGGTCGAGGCCGGGCACGACCCGCGTGAGTTCGTGCTCTACGCCTTCGGCGGCGCCGGCCCGGCGAACTGCGCCCAGTACGCGGCCGAGGTCGGGGTGAGCGAGGTGATCGTCCCCCTCGGGCCGGTGGCCTCCGCGTTCTCGGCCTTCGGCCTGGCCTCCTCGGACATCGCGCTGTCGGCCGAGCTGTCCGACCCCACCGTCGTCCCGTTCGACCCCGAGCGGGCCGAGCGGAACTTCGCCGAGCTGGAGAAGCTGGTCCGCGAGGGGCTGGACCGCCAGGGCGTGCGCTTCGAGGCCGTCCAGCTGTACCGCGAGATCGACATGCGCTACACCATGCAGCTGGCCGAGGTCACCGCCCCGGTGGCCGGAGGGCCGCTGGACATGGCCGCCATCGAAGCCGCCGCGGCCGCGTTCGAGCAGCAGTACGCCACCCTGTACGGCGCGGACACCGGGTTCCGTGAGGCCGGCATCCAGGCCATCACGTTCCGGGTCCGCGGCGTCGGGGTGCTGCCGTTCTCCCCGGCCCTGCCCGAGATCGGCACCGCCACGTCCCCGGATCCGGCGGACGCGCAGACCGGGACCCGCCCGGTCTGCCTGGACGCCGCCCAGGGCTACGTGGACACGCCGGTCTACGACTACCGCAGGCTCCTGGCCGGGCACCAGCTCACCGGCCCGGCCATCGTCGAGGTGCCGACCACCACCGTCGTGATCCCCGGCGGCACCACTGCCACGGTGGACGCCCTCGGCAACCTGGCCATGCGGCCTGCCCCGCCGGCCGCCGGTCTCAGCCCTGCCAATACCGGGGCCACCATCCAGGCCCCCGCCACCCAGGTCACCGCCACCACCGCCGGGAGCGCGTCATGAGCATGCCCATCCCTGGCTCCGAGGCCTTCTCGAGCCGTCCCGTCGACCCAGAGGAGCTGCGCCGCTCGCTGCCCTCGGCGCTGCCCACCCACACCGTCAGCCAGGAGCAGGTCGACGGCCTCGATCCGCTGACCTATGAGGTCATCCGGCACCGGCTGTGGTCGGTCACCGACGAGATGGGCGAGGCGCTCAAGCGCATGTCCGGCTCACCGATCGTCACCGACGCCAACGACTTCGACTTCGCCCTGTGCGACGAGCTCGGCCAGGAGGTCCAGGTCGGCCTGTACAACACCATGCTGGTCGGCGCGGTCGACCTGGCCATCTACTGGACCCTGCGGAACCGGGCCACCAACCCGGGCATCGCCGAGGGCGACATGTTCCTGTGCAACGACCCCTGGGTCGGCGGCGGCCTGCACCAGAACGACGTGATCGTCTACCAGCCGGTGTTCCACGACGGCCAGCTGTTCGCCTGGACCAGCGCGGTGGCCCACCAGCCCGACCTGGGCGGGGTCGGGCTCGGGTCGTTCTCACCCGCCGCCCAGGACGTGTTCTCCGAGTCGCTGCCCACCCCGCCGGTCAAGGTCGTCCGGGACGGCCAGCTCCAGCGGGACGTGGCCGACCTGTGGGTCCGCCGCTCCCGGGTGCCCATGCTCATCGCGCTGGACCTGCGGGCCAAGATCGGGGCCAACAACGTCGGCGGCGAGCGGATCCACGCCCTGATCGACCAGTACGGGGCGGACACGGTCAAGGCCGTGATGAAGCGGATGATGGGCGACGCCGAGACCCGGCTGCGCGGCAAGCTGGCCAGCCTGCCCGACGGCCGCTGGTCGGCCACCGGCTACCAGGACCAGTCCCACGAGGGTGACCGTGGCCTGCACAAGATCACGGTCACCACGACCAAGGCCGGCGACCACCTGACCTTCGACTTCACCGGGACCGACCCGCAGGCCGGGGTGATCAACTGCACCTACGCGGGCATGCGGGGCGGGGTCATGCTCGCGCTGCTGCCCATCCTGGCCAGCGACATCCCCTGGTCCGCCGGTGGCCTGATGCGCTGCTTCGACCTGGTCACCGAGGAAGGCACGCTCAACAACGCCACGTTCCCGGCCGCGGTCAGCCGGGGCCCGATCGGCCCAGCCTGGCTGACCGGCAGCCTGGTCGCGGAGTGCCTGTCCCAGATGCTCGACCGGTCCCTGGAACTGGGCAAGAACGTCCAGGCCACCTGCTGCGGGACCTGGGACACCGCGGTCATCGCCGGCCTGGACGAGCGCGGCGCGGTACCGACCCCGTTCCTGAACATCATCATGGAGCCGATGGCCGGCGGCTACGGAGCCCGGCCGCACGCCGACGGGATCGACACCGGCGGCCTGTTCGCCATCCCGCTGGGCCGGGTCCCCGACGTGGAGATGACCGAGTTCCTCTACCCGGTGCTCACCCTGTGGCGGCGCGAGGAGCCGGATTCCGGCGGCCCGGGCCGTCACCGCGGCGGCGTCGGCGCGTCGGTGGCGATCACCCCGCACGGCACCAGCCTGCCCATGGGGCTCATCCTGGCCTCGGCGGGCAAGGCCGTCGCGCAGAACGCCGGGCTGTCCGGCGGCCACCCCGGCAACACCGGCCTGGATGTCATCGCCCGGCAGAGCCGGATCGCGGACCTGCTCGCCAGTGGCCAGATGCCGGCCGAGCTGAGCGAGGTCAGCGACACCCTCGAACCGGGCCAGAACTACTCCTCGACCTACCTGGCCCCGGGCGAGGTGTTCCACATGACCTGGCAGGGCGGCGGCGGTTACGGTGACCCGCTGACCCGCGAACCGGAGGCGGTCGCCCGCGACGTGCGGGAGCGGAAGGTGACCGCCGGGGCGGCCCGGTCCGTCTACGGCGTGGTGCTGGCCGACGCCCCCGTGGCCAGCCGCGAGGGGCCCGCGCAGGGCCCGGGAGAGGTCACGGTCGACGCAAGCGCCACCGCGGCCGAGCGGGACCGGCAGCGGTCCGTCCGCCAGACCCGGTCCCAGCTTGTGGGCGACCGGCGCGGCCGGGCCGACCTGGCCTCGGCCCGGCGGCTGGACGACAACCTGGTCCAGGTCACCGGGACGGACGGCGGCGACCTGGTGGCCTGCGGGCACTGCGGTGAGATCCTCGGTGACTCCAGCCCGGACGCCACCCTCACCGCCGCCCGGTACGAGGGGCCGCCCACCGACGCCGGGCCCCAGATCATCGCCAACGCCGCCGACTACGTGGACGCCGCGGTGGTGTTCCGCCAGTTCTCCTGCCCCGGCTGCTGGACCGCGCTCTACTCGGCCGTGGTCCCGGCGGGCGACGGCACCACTCCGGTCACCACCCCGCTGGCCGGCGGCCTGGTCACGGCCTGACTAACGCCCTGTACGTCTCAGCATCCGGGATATTCGCGCGAGGACTGGAGGTGAGCCGGCCGGGCCGGTAGCTTCGCTGTATCAGATTACGGCTGATACGTCTCATAATGCGAGATTCGATGAGCGAAGATCCGGTCCGCGCCGGCCTGCCGGTCCGCGTCGGGCCACCCGCGCGGCCACGGCTCGGGTTCTTCGCCATCTGCCTGGCCTACTGCGCGATCATCCTCGACGCCAGCGTCCTCAACGTGGCGGTCCCAGCCCTCCGGACCGGGCTGGGCACCTCGATGGCCGGGGCCCAGTGGGTGCTCGACGCCTACACGCTGCCGCTGGCCGCGCTGCTGCTGGCCGCCGGCGCGCTGGGGGACCGGCTCGGGCTGCGGCGGCTGCTGCTGGCCGGCATCGGGCTGTTCACCCTGGCCTCGGCCGCCTGCGCCGCCGCCCCCGGTGCCGGGGCGCTGATCGCCGCCCGGGCCGTGCAGGGCGTCGGCGCGGCGGCGCTGCTGCCGGCCACGCTGGCGATGATCCCGTACCTGTTCACCACACCCGACAGCCGGGCCAGGGCCGCCGTGGCCTGGGTCGCCGCCGGTGCGGTCGCGGTCGCGGCCGGGCCCCTGGTCGGCGGCGCACTGATCGGGGCGTTCGGCTGGCGCAGCATTTTCCTGATCAACCTGCCGGTCGGCGCGATCAGCATCGGCCTGGCCGCGGTGAGCATCACCGAGACCCCGCGGCGGGCGGCCCGGATGGACCATGTTGGGCAGGCCACCGCGGTCGCGGCGCTGGGCCTGCTGACCGCGGCGCTGATCCTCGGCGGCGCGGCCGGCTGGGGCGCCCCGGCCACCCTGGCCACGCTGGCTGGGGCGATCGCCGCCGGCGTGGGCTTCTGCTGGTGGGAGCAGCGCACGCGGTACCCGCTGGTGCCTCCGTCGTTCTTCGCCGACCGCATCAGGACCGTGGCCATCGCCTGCGCGGGCCTGATGGGCTTCGCCTTCTACGGCACGTTGTTCGTGACCTCGCTGTACTTCCAGCAGCTGCGGGGTGCGTCACCGGCCGCGGCCGGCCTGGCCCTGCTGCCGCTGACCGCCGGCAGCGCGATCGGGCCGCTGCTGCTGTACCGGCCGCTGGCCCGGCGGTTCGGCCACCCGCCGCTGCTGCTGGCCGGGTTCGCCTGCTGCCTGGCGGGCACCGCCACGCTGGGCTGGCTCGGGCCGCAGACCCCCTATCCGGTCGCCGCGACCGGCCTGCTGCTGACCGGCGCGGCCAGCACGATCGCGTTCTCCGCGCTGACCTCGCTGCTGCTGGCCAGCGTCCCGGCCGGGCAGTCCGGGCTCGCCTCCGGCCTGCAGAACACCACCCGCCAGTCGGGGGCCCTGATCGCGGTGTCGGTGCTCGGCTCGGTGCTCAGCGCCGGTCTCGGCGGCGGCCGGCTGACCGCCGCGTTCGTCATCATCGGCCTGGCCGCGCTGGCCGGCACGACGGCCGGCCTGATCGCCGTCCGCCAGGTGACCCGCCCCGAGCCCGCTGCCGCCTAGAGCTTGTCCGGCCTAGGCCGTGGCGCCCGCCTGCTGCCGGGCCCGGGTGCGGTA
>Ga0208586_1000729_pt1 | contig 11368 bp, 16 predicted proteins | sample NGESurshal072012_6_FD_184471 | JGI IMG/M metagenome (GOLD analysis project Ga0208586, IMG submission 184471) | Arctic peat soil microbial communities from Barrow, Alaska - NGEE Surface sample 53-3 shallow-072012 (SPAdes) | ecosystem: Environmental > Terrestrial > Soil > Wetlands > Peat ... | reverse complement strand
CCCGGTGCAAATGGAGATGGTCGAACAGCCACCCGCTCAGCGCGCACAGGGCCCGGGGTGCCACCCGGTGCCCACGGGCGGCGGGCACCACCCAGTAGGACACTTCCGCGAGGCCCTCGGCCAGGTCCAGCCGGCGCAGGCTGATCTGCCCGAGGAGGCCGGAGGGACCGTCGATGGCCCAGCCGGCGCTGCTCTCCTCAGCCCACCGCCCTGGCCACGAGTCCACCCAGGCCTGTGCTTCCGGCCCGTTCATCGACCGGTTGTGCCAGCGCTGGATGCCGGGGTCGGAGTAGGCCTCGGCCACGGCCGGCGCGTCGGACGCCCGCCAGGGCCGAAGCGCGAAGCCGTCCTGTTCCAGTACGGGCTGGCGCAACCGCGCGAGGGAACCGGGCGCAACGGCGGGGGTGACGAGTCGCGGCACAGCCTCATTATGGATGGGGGCTTACCAGGGCACGGGGGAGCCATCCCAGGAGAAGAACTCGCCGGTGGGGCCGTCGTCCGGGAACATGGCCAGCCGGACAGCACCCTCAGCTGCCTCGGCCGGGTCGCCGTCACTGGCGGCGGCGCGCTCGTTCAGGTCGGTGGCCCGCAGTCCCGGCGCGAGCGCGTTGACCCGGAAGCCGCCGGCGGCCAGCGCCTGGGCGTAGAACACCGTCAGCGCGTTCAGCGCCGTCTTCGACGAGCGGTACGCGGCGCCGCTGCCCGCCGCGGACGCCGAGGACCGGAACTGGGCGTTCGGGCCGGTGCTCCAGGCCAGCGAGCCGGTCCCGCTGGAGATGTTCACGATCCGGGGGTGCGCGGACCGCCGCAGCGCCGGCAGGAAGGCGTTCGTGACTGCGAGAACGGCGAACACGTTCGTTTCGTACGTGCGGCGGAAGCTCTCGACGTCCGCCTCGGGCGCGGTGCTGCCATCGACCATGATGCCGGCGTTGTTGACCAGGATGTCCAGGTCGTCGACCTGCTGGGCGGCGTCGGCGATGCTTTTGGGCTCGGTGACATCGAGGACCAGGAGGCGGGCGCCGCCGCCGATCTCGTCTACGGCCTGCTGTCCCCGGCCGGCGTCGCGGGAGCCAACGTAGACGGTGAGGCCCGCGTCCGCCAGCTGGCGCGCGATCTGCTTGCCGATGCCCTTGTTGGCGCCGGTGACGAGTGCGGTGGAATTGTTCATGGTGTCGACTCTGCCCGCTGGCGGGCAGGGTGATCCAGGCACAACCAATACCTGGGTCGGGCGATACCTGGGTGGGAGGTAGCGAATGGCGAGACAGGAACTGGCCCGTTTCCTGCGCGACCGGCGCGAGGATCTCAGCCCCGCTGACGCCGGGTTGCCCGCAGGCCCGCGCCGGCACACGCCCGGGCTGCGCCGCGAGGAGGTCGCCCGCCTGGCCAGCATGTCCGTGGAGTACTACGCCCGGCTCGAGCAGGCCCGCGGCCCGCACCCGTCGCCGAGGATCCTGGACGCCCTCGCGGAGGCGCTCCGGCTCACCCCGGCCGAGCGGATCCATCTCTTCCGGCTGGCTGAGACGAGCCCGGCGCCGCCGCCCGGGCCGACGCGCCAGGTCCGCCCGTACGTGGCCAGCCTGCTGCGCCGGATCCCGGGAGCAGGGGCCATCGTCACCGACGCCAGCTACGACGTGATCGCCTGGAACCCGCTCGCCGAGGCCATGCTGGGCAACCTCAGGGAAGAGCCCAACCTGGCCCGGCGGCGTTTCCTGCAGCCCGGCCTCCGGCGCAGCTCCGGGTCCGAGGAGTTCAGCCACATCGCGGTGGCTCGGCTGCGCAGCGCCGCGGACCGTTATCCGCGTGACGAGGGGCTCGCCCGGCTGCTGGCCGACTTGCGGGCCGGTAGCGAGGAGTTCGTTCAGGTGTGGGACACCAACCCGGTGCGTGCGGCTGGCCACCGGGTGAAGACCTTCGACCATCCCGAGGTTGGGCCGGTGCGCATCAACTGTGACGTGCTCGCCGTCCCGGACGATGACCAGCAGGTGGTCTTCATGACCGCGGACCCGGGCACCCCCTCCGCGCGCGCCCTGCGCCACCTTTCGCGGGCGGCCGCCACGGCTGCCGCGGCGGGCCGGCCCCAGGCTCCAGGCTCCGGGCCGGCCGGGCCAGCTTCCGGCCCTCTCCGCGTCCCGTGTCGTGATCATGACTTTGGTGTCGTCAGAACGACACCAAAGTCATGATCATCAAGGGCAATCACCAGGATGTAGCATCATCTGCCCCATCAACACCACTGGTCACGGGACTCGGATCCCGACGTGGTTCACAGGGCGATGAGCCCGGCGCTGGAGGGCGCGAACCCGCAGCCGGTGAGGTAGAACGGCCGCAGGTGCTCCTCGAAGTCGACGTGCAGCCACTCGCAGCGCGCCCGGCGCGTTTCCCGGACCGCGACGGCCACCAGCCCGGTGCCGATGCCCTGCCGCCGCATCCCGGCCGCGACGAGGGTGTCGAGGATGAAAGCGTGGACGCCGCCATCCCAGGCCACGTTCACGAACCCGGCGAGATCAGCGCCGTCCCGGGCGCAGACCCAGCCCAGGCTGTGTCGTTCCACCTGGGCCCGCCAGTCCCGGGTGCCGGCGCCCCGGTCACCCACGCCGCCGCTGTCGCCCTGGCCACCGAAATCCTCCTCGTGCAGCGCTCTGACCTCGGTGCTGGTGAATGGCCCGCGCCACTCGCAGGTGATCACGGGCTATGCGGCATGCCCGGCCACCTTCTCCACGGCCATCCGCACGATCACACGATGTGCGCCAGGACGGTCCTCGCCCGGATCGGCGTCGTACTTATGGGACAGCTGGATGTGCAGCAGCCGCTCGGGATCGGGCGTCATCGACACCCGGCCACGGAGATCCACAGAGATTTCCGGATCCGCGGAGTCCCACACGGTGACGCTGACGCGCGGGTCGCGCAGCACGTTGCGGTGCTTCACGCGTCCTTCCACGGTGGAGAACAGCAGGTCGTCCCCGTCGCGGCCGATCCACATCGCGGAGGTGTGCGGGCTGCCGTCGGGATTGATCGTGGCCAGGACGGCGTAGTTCCGCCCATCCAGCAGTCCCAGCGTCGCCGCGTTGAACGAGATAGCCATGACGGCACCGTAACAACCAGGCACCCGGGATCATGTGCACGTGGACGGTTCACGGGGCCGGGTCAGGAGTGCGCTCGGGGCTGACGCCGGCGCGGTCGCCAGCCTCGCGGCGGAGCTGGCGCAGTCGTTCGCGTTCTCGAGAGAGCAGTTCGACCTGAGCTACCCAGCCCTGCTCGCCTCGGCGGACGCCTGCCTCCTGGTCGCCGCGGAGGGCGATGACTGCCTGGGCTATGTGCTCGGTTTCCGGCATCTCACGTTCTACGCGAACGGGCCGGTGGGCTGGGTCGAGGAGATCGTGGTCACCCAGCAGTACCGCGGGCGTGGCCTGGGCCGGGCCCTGATGAGCGCATTCGAGTCCTGGGCCGCGGCGCGGGACTGCGCGCTGGTCGCGCTGGCCACCCGCCGGGCCGCTCCCTTCTACCTGGCCCTGGGCTACGCGGAATCAGCCACTTATCTGCGCAAAATACTCACGCACCAGGCGCCGTGACCAGGTCCTGGCGGATCGAGTCCGAGGATCTGGCGCCATGAGGCGGGGCATGCTGCTGCATCTGGAAACGGTCCAGCTCACCGCCCGGCCGCTGGCCGTGGAGGGACTCGTGGTGGGCCAGTCGCCGCCGCCCGGCACGAAAGTCCGCCGGGCGGCCACGCTGACCGTCCGGATCTGGCACCCGCCGAGGCGCGGCACCGACCTCCGCTGAGCTTGGGGCAGTCCGCTCAGCCGAGTACGCTCACCTCGGTAGTTAGCTTGACGGTTAATTAACTTGGTGGTCAAATAACACCAGGATCACCGGTTCGCGGGAGGACAAGATGGCAGTGGCACAGGATCAGCTCGATGCCACCTTCACGGCCCTGGCGGATCCGACCCGCCGGGCCATCGTGGCCCGGCTCGCGCGGGGTGACGCCACGGTGACCGAGCTTGCCGAGCCTTTCGACCTGACGCTGCCCGGGATCTCCAAGCACCTCAAGGTGCTCGAACGCTGCGGGCTCATCTCGCGGACCCGGCGCGCCCAGTTCCGGCCCTGCCATCTCGAGGCCGGGACGCTCGATTCGGCCGCCGCCTGGATCGAGGACAACCACCGGATCTGGGCGGAGCGGTTCGACAAGCTCGACGCCCACCTGCGCGATCTCCAGCGAGACGATCCCGGGCGGACACCAGCCCAGCAAAGGAGAGACTAGTGAGCGACCCTACGGCAGCCGCGGCTGAACTCGTCTTCACCCGGGTCTTCGAGGCCCCCCGCGAGCTCGTGTTCCAGTGCATGACCCAGCCGGAGCACCTCACCCACTTCTGGGGCCCGGCCGGGACCAGCGCCCCGATCGAGCACATCACAGTGGACGCGCGCCCGGGCGGAGCGTTCGAGACCGTCATGATCAACGACGCCGACGGGAGCCGCTACCCCACGCAGGCTGTGTACGACGAGGTGGTGGAGCCGGAACGGCTCGTGTGGACGGAGGCCCACTCCGGGATGACGGTGACCGTGACCTTCACTGACCTCGACGGCAGCCGCACCGGAGTCGAGATCCACCAGGTCCGGGTGCCCGAGCCAGTCCGGTCCCCGGAGGCCCAGGCCGGTTTCCTCACCTCGCTGGACCGCTTCGCCGGATACCTCGCGACCCGTACGGGCCGCTCCGGTGCCGGTGCCCCCGGAATCGGCCGCCGCGCCGCCAGCCCAGGGGAACGGCGATGACGGCCGCCAAGGCGCAGGACGCGGACATCACCGGGTCGATCGCGGCCGAACGCCGGGAACTGGCCGAGGTCCTGGCCGCCCTGCCGCCAGAGTCCTGGGACTCCCCGACGCTCTGCGCTGTGTGGCGGGTCCGCGAAGTCGTGGCGCACATCACGATGCCGTTCCGCTACCCGCTGCCGCGGTTCGCGTTCGAGATGATCAGGTCGCGCGGGAACTTCAACCGGATGGCCGACCGCTGTGCCCGCCGGGACGGGGCCGCTCCGCCCGGCGAACTCGCCTCGGCCCTGCGGGGTAATGAAGGGAACCCCTGGAAGCCACCCGGCGGCGGCTACCAGGGAGCGCTGACCCACGATGTGATTCACGGACTAGACATCACGGTGGCCCTCGGCCTGGGCCGCCGGGTACCCCCGGACCGACTGCGTATCGTCCTGGCCGGTATCACCGCCGCGAAGTCAGTCCGGTTCTTCGGTACCGACCTTGACGGAATCGAATTGCGGGCCGACGATCTGGAGTGGTCGCTCGGGTCCGGAACGCCAGTGTCCGGCTCAGCCCAGGATCTCGCGCTCCTCGTGTGCGGCCGTAAGCTCCCGCCCGGGCACCTGCAGGGCGAGCCCAGTGCCCGGTTCACCGGGGTAGCAGGCCAGGAGGAGGGAAACACTTAGGGTGGCCTGATTATTACGGGGAGCAAGATGGGGGCGGAGTGGCGTTCATGCAGCTGCCCGCTCTCGCCCGGTCGCAGGAGGCGTATGACCGCTTCTCGGCCACCAACCTGCCACTGACCCTGCTCGCCGTGCTGTGGCTGCCCCTCCTGGTCCTCCCGCTCGTGATGCACCTCCCGGCTGGTGTCGTCCGCGCGTTCAACGTCGCCGACCTGGTGATCTGGGCGCTGTGCTGCGGCCGCTGCGGGCCCTCCGCCTGCTGCGCCTGTTCAGCCTGGCCCGGGCCGGCGTCGTCCTCGTCAACGCGCTCAGGCGCGTCCGGGGCATCCTCACCCATCGTGGCCTGCATTTCGTCCTGATGGCCGTGACCGCGATCGTGGTGGTCGGGTCAGGCGTGGACCTGATCTTCGAGCAGCACGCGCACGGAACGAACATCCACAACTTCGGGGAATCGCTCTGGTGGGCCATCGTCACCGTGACCTCGGTCGGATACGGCCACAACTATCCCGTCACCACCGGCGGCCGGTGCGTGGCCGTGGTGATCATGCTGGTCGGCATCGGGCTGATCGGGGCGGTGACCGCCACGGTGGCGAGTTACTTCGTCGAGGAACAGGCTGACCTGGAAAAGGCCGACCTGAGCCGGCGGCTGGAGCACATCGAGGAAATGCTGGCGCAGGCCCTGGCCGGGCAAGACAAAACAGGCTAAATAGCTGTATCCGGGCGGAGTAACCTGGCCTCAGGACTTAGTCGTGCGGCCTGGCTGGCCGGTCGCAGCTCATCGGGGGAGCAGTCCGCTTGCTGGCTGGCACCTGCCCACGGGGAGTAGCGATGTACGAGCCCTACCCGTCCTCGCCGGGGATGCCGGAGCCGTCCGCCCGCGCTGAGCCACCGTCTTCGGTCCGCAACGCGGTGCGGCTCATGTACGCGGGCGCCGCGCTCAGCGCGATCGTGGTCATCGTCACCCTGGTGACCATCGGTAGCCTCAAGGGCAACATCCTGTCGCACTACCCGCACTACACCGCCACGCAGCGGCACACCGCCGAGGTGGCCGCGGTGATCACCTCGATCATCGGGGGACTGATCGCGGTGGGCCTGTGGCTATGGATGGCCTGGGCCAACCTCCGGGGCCGCAACTGGGCCAGGATCGTCGCCGCAGTGTTCTTCGGCATCAACACCCTGGACCTGCTCATCTCGTTCGCCCGGGTTCATGCCGTTGGCTCCCTGATCGTCAGCGTCCTGGTCTGGCTCGTCGGGCTCGGCGCGATCATATTGCTGTTCAGCAAGGACTCCGCCGCGTACTTCAAGCAGCCGCCCGCCCCCCGCTAGTCGACCGATCCCTAGCAGCGCGCCCAGTCGTTCCGGGTGATCTGGTAGAGGGCCCATTCCCGGCCTAGCTCGGTGACCGTTCCGGCCTCGGCCCAGCCGGCCCGCTGGAAGGCCCGGCGCATGGCGATGTTCGCGGGATCGGTAGCGCCCTCGATGACCTGGGCCGCCGCATGCTCGAACAGCCAGCCGCTGAAGAGCCGCAGCGCCTCGCGCCCGTGGCCCTGGCCCCGGGCGTCCTCGCGCAGGCCGATGCCCAGATCGAAGGTCCCTGGGGGCAGCGGGCGGCCCGGGGGGACGAACGTCTGGATGCGCCCGATCAGCGTGTCATCCAGGTCGATGGCCAGGTCGAGGTGGCCATCCTCCAAGCGGCCCGAGCGCCGGAGCCGGGCCCGGAAGGCTGCCTCATCGGGCAGTTCGGCGATGACCATGGGATCGGCATCGACCATGGCCTGCCATTCCGCGTCGATCTCATCCACCCGGAGCGCGCGGAGCAGGAGCCGCGGGCCGCGGATGGCGATCTCCCCGGCTTCCGCGCTCCCGTCCCGCCCGTCCTCGCCCACGCGGCTAACCTAAGGGGAATCCGGCGGGCGCTGCGGGTCTTTCAGGGCCCTGAGCCGTTTCGCGGCGAGTTCGTTCATCCGCTCCCAGGACGGCGAGGAGCCGACGATGTGCGAGATCATCAGGGTGGCGGCAGCCAGGCTGGCGGGTGTCTCGCCGGGGGAGGTGTCCGGGCGGCTGCTGGCGGCCCAGGCCGCCATCGCGTCGGCCAGTTCCGCGAGTCGCGGGTCGGACGGATCCCAGTCGTAGGCCTGGTCGCCCAGGACATAGATCCGGCGGAACTCCGGATCGTCCAGGGCGCCCCGCTTGGTGCTCACCCATTCCGGGATCAGTTCGGGGGAGAGCGCGACCATCAGGATCCAGGCGTCCCGTTCGATCTGCACCGTCCGCTCGCTGACGCCCATGCGACGGAGTTCGCCGAGGATGTCCACGATCTCAGCGGGCAGGAACAGCCGCTCACCCCCGGTAAGCTCGGCGATCTTGCGCCGGTGCTGGGTGAGCTCGCGGATCTTCTGCTTCAGTGCCTCGTCGATCTGGCGGACGGCCCCGCTGAACTCCGCGGGCTCGGCGTCGAGGAGTTCCTGGATGCGGGCCAGCGGCACGCCCGCCTCGGCCAGGGTCTTGATCCGGATCAGCTCGACCACGTCGCGCCCGTCGTAGCGCCGGTACCCGGAGGCATCCCGGGCGGGCTCGGCGAGCAGGCCGCGCTGGTGGTAGTGCCGGATGGCGCGTACCGTCACCCCGGTGTAGTCGGCCAGCTGGCCGATGGTGAGCATCGCTAGCCTCCGCGGTTGTACAGCGCCCGGGCCCAGACGTACCCGCCCAGTGTGATGCCCGCGCACCAGGCGATGGCCAGGATCGCGCTGCTGCCGATCGGGGTGCCGGTCAGCAGCCCGCGCAGCGTGTTGGTGATAGGCGTGAACGGCTCGTGCTCGGCGAACCAGCGCACCCCGCCGGACATCGAGCTAGCCGGGATGAACGCGCTGCTCAGGAAGGGCAGGAACGCGGGGATCAGCGCCAGGCTGTTCGCCCCGGCGGGTGTCTTGGCCAGCAGCCCGAATGCCACCGTGAGCCAGGTGAGCGCGGTGGTGAGCAGGGCGAACATTCCGGCCGCCGCGATCCAGGCCACCGGCCCGGCCGACGGCCGGAAGCCGAGCAGCAGCGCGACCACGATGACCAGGACCCCGCTGATCATGGTCCGGATCAGGCTTCCGGTCACCTGGCCGGTCAGCACCGACCCGCGGGAGATGGCCATCGTGCGGAACCGGGGGATGATGCCGGTGTGCATGTCGGTGCAGACGTTCACCGCGGTCGCCTCGGCCGCGAAGCCGGCGGTCATGACCAGGATGCCGGGCGCGAGGAAGTCGACGTAGCTGGCGCCCAGCGGGGTACCTAGACCCGCGGACAGGGCGTGCCCGAAGACGCCCACGAACAGCAGCAGCAGGACGACCGGCACGGTGATGCCGCTGACCGTCATCATCGGGAAGCGCAGCGCATGCCGCACGTCCCGCCGGAGCATCGTGGCCGAGTCGCGGGCGGCCAGGGAGAGGGCAGTCATCGGGGGCCGTCCTGTTCGGTGCGGGGCTGGCCGGTGAGGGCGAAGAACACATCGTCGAGGTCGGGGGTATGCACCGACAGGGCCGGCTCAGGGACGGCGAGCCGGTCGAGCCGGTCGAGCAGGTCCTTGAGCGACCGGGCCCGGCCGTCGTAGGGGACCTGCAGGATCAGGCCGGCCTCGTCCCGTGACGCCCCGTCGAGCAGCGCGGCGGCGGAGTCCAGCGCGGCGGCGTCGGTGAAGCGCAGGTCGATGCAGCCGCCGGGGATCTGGCGCTTGAGCTCGGCTGCCGTCCCGTCGGCGACCATCCGGCCGTGGTCCAGGACCCCGATCCGGTCGGCCAGCTCATCGGCCTCGTCCAGGTCCTGCGTGGTCAGCAGGATGGTCACGCCGCGGGCAACCAGCTCACGGACGATCTCCCACATGGTGCGGCGGCTGCGCGGGTCGAGGCCGGTAGTCGGCTCGTCCAGGAAGATGATGCGCGGGTCGCCGACGAGGGTCATGGCCAGGTCGAGCCGTCGCCGCATGCCGCCTGAGTAGGTCGCGGCCATCTTCCCGGCCGCCCCGGTCAGCTCGAAACGCTCGAGCAGTCCCGCGGCCCGCCGCCGGCCTTCGGCCCGGCCAAGGTGGTGCAGGTCGGCCATGAGGATCAGGTTCTCCTGCCCGGTGAGCAGCTCGTCCACCGCGGAGAACTGGCCGGTGACCCCGATCGCCGCGCGGACCAGGTCGGGCTCGGTGGCCAGGTCGTGGCCGGCTACCCGGACGGTCCCGCCGTCGGCGGCGAGCAGGGTGGCCAGGATCCCGATCGTCGTCGTCTTGCCCGAGCCGTTGGGGCCCAGCAGGGCAAACACTGTGCCTTCGGCCACGTCCAGGTCGATGCCGTCGAGCACCAGCTGCCGGCCGAAGGACTTGCGGAGGCTCCGGACCGCGACCGCTGACCGGGTCGCCGTGCTGGCCGGGTCTACTGTCAGGTTCTGCATGCGTCGATGGTCCAACCCTGACGCAGGGTCAAGGTCAAGCCGCCCGCCGGAGAAGGGGGCGGGGAGGCCGGTTACCGCCGGCTGCCCAGTTCGCGGTTCATCGCGTTCATGTCGCAGTAAGCGCGGGGAGTGACGCCGAATCGCCCGCGGAACTCGCTGATGAAGTGCGAGACGCTGGCGTAGCCCACCTCCTTGGAGACCCGGGCCACGGCCAGATTCCCGTCTATCAGCAGCTCCCGGGCCTGGTCCAGGCGCATCTCCTTCAGGAACTGGTACGGCGACCGCCCGGTGACGTCCCGGAACAGGTGGGCGAACGCCGAGGGACTGAGGCTGACCTGCTCGGCCATGTCCGCCACGGTCAGCGGCTCGGACAGATGGGCCCGCACGTAGTCGAGCACCGCGGACACCGGGTTCGTGGCCGCCTCGGCCGCGGCTATCGCTAGCAGCCGGGCGAACTGCTCGCGCTGGAGCACCCGGTAGACCATCTCCTGCAGGTACAGGGGGGCCAGCACCCGCCGGTCGGCATCCGTGCCCACCGCGCGCAGGAACCGCAGCACCGCCCCGAGCAGCTCCTGGTCCAGGGCGGACACCAGGGCCGGGCGCTCGGGGGCCTGAGCCTCGCCGAGGCGGGACCGGAAGGCGGTGGTGCGGCGCTCCAGCATGTCGCTGGACACCCGGCGGACCAGCGCCGGCTCGATCTGCAGGACAAACGACAGGAACGGCCGGGTCGGCGAGGCCTCCAGGATCTGGGCCTGGAAGTGCAGGTGACTGCTCAGTACCAGGTAGTGGAACGCGTCATAAAGGTAGGTCTCGCCCGCCACGGTGACCGCCTTGCGGCCCTGCGCCACGATGCACAGCGACAGGGACTGGATCTCCTCCCAGCTCGGGCCCGTCGGCGCGGTGAAACGGTAGATCGTCAGGCCCGGCCAGGCCCCGGCATTAGCCCCCACCGCGGGGGCGCGGGCGGCGAGCTCGGCGATCAGGTCGCCTGATGTCACCGGCCGGTCAAGCTGCCCAGAACTCATCGCGATGCCTCCTTGCGCCGCTTTGCACCAGCATGCGCTACCGGGGCTGCATGGCGGAATGGGCAAGAGGTCAGCAGAAAATCGCTATGCCAGGGCATGGCTGTCCCGGCGCGGTGATGGCAGAGTCACCAGAACGTGACCTAAGCCACAGGACACTCGCCCAGGACGACGCCCTCGCCGTGGAGGTAGCCGATGACCCGGATTGCGTACCTAGTGACCAGTGCCCGCGAGATGACGCTCGCGGACGGGAGCACGCACCCGACCGGCTATTTTGCTGAGGAGGCGCTCAAGCCTTACCAGCGCTTCGTCGCGGCTGGCCTCGACGTGACCGTGATCACCCCGGACGGCCAGCCGCCCTACGCGGACCCGTACGGCCTGTCGTGGTTCTTCCACTATCCGGAAGAGGACAAGGACTACCTGGCCTCGGTGGTCCGCACGTTCGCCCACGACGTGGACGACATCCGCATCACCCTGCACCAGAACACCGAGCTGGGGCTGGCC
>Ga0208586_1000728_pt1 | contig 11373 bp, 12 predicted proteins | sample NGESurshal072012_6_FD_184471 | JGI IMG/M metagenome (GOLD analysis project Ga0208586, IMG submission 184471) | Arctic peat soil microbial communities from Barrow, Alaska - NGEE Surface sample 53-3 shallow-072012 (SPAdes) | ecosystem: Environmental > Terrestrial > Soil > Wetlands > Peat ... | reverse complement strand
GAGGTCGAGCTCCTCGCGGCGGGCTTTGACGGCTAGGCCGAGAGCTGTTTGGAAGGCCGGGGAGGCGGACATAGCCCCAGCCTTTCGGGTGCCGACCTCTCTGTCGATGACATCGCAGTAGACATAGCTGCCTACATTCCGCTACGGTTCCAGTCTTATGACATTGCAGTAGAGCAAGCCTCGGGCGAGCGCGGCGGCGGACCCTCTCCCCGTCGTGTCCGCCCGACCATCACCACGAGGGAGCAACGCGCATGGGAGCAGACCGAAACAGACCCAAGATGACGGCACTTGTGGCATGGGGAGCCTGTGCAATGTGGGGTGCGGCGGTTCTCGTCCCACCGACCGCGTCGGCAAAGCCAGCAGTCACGATGAGTGCTACCGCTGCGCCTATCCCTGTGAACCCTCTCGAACCGCATAGCCGCGCCTGGGCGCACACTGGCGATATGGCGCGGGCTGGAGCAGAGCTAGAAGCGACCTTTACGATCACCGGCACCGAATACCAGGGGCTACCGAATCCGTTGCGGCGCGTCATGATCGCTCTGCCCAAGGGCATCAAGGTCACTACGCGCGGCTTTGCAAGCTGCCGGCCGCCGCAAGGCAACTGGCGCAAAACCGGCGAGGCTCCGCTCTGTCCGCAGAAGGCATACGCCGGTGCTGTGTCTGAAGTGCAAGGTGCGGCCAATATCGCCGGCACCGACCTACCTGTTCAGTTCAGACAAGGCGCGTTCTTTACCTCCAGCGGTGGTGATCTCGGGTTCTGGTCACTCAACGTAAGTAACTGGCTCAGCGGTGAGGGTCTGATCCCCGCAACGCTCAAGCCTGCTGATGGCGGCTACAAGCTCACAGAGAACCTGCCCTCGTTTACGGCCGCTGGCATCACCGATATATCCACCGAGTCAATCACCGTGGCGCTCGGTGCCGCCTACCAGCAGGGCGGTAAGCTCGTCTCCTACCTCACCATGCCAACAGCCTGCCCGGGTAGTGGCTACTCGGTCAAGGCCGAACTGTCGTTTGGGGCTGGGGCAGAATCGACATGGGAAACTGTGGCCGTTGTCTCAAAGATGTCGTGTTCAAAAGGTAGATGACAAGTAGTCAAAAAGGAGGGGAGCGGACGACTTCTCGGTGTAAATGAATATTTGCTAGCGAGGGGCCATCTGTAAGACGGCGTGAATTTTCTGGATCAAGCCATCTGCTGACCAGTTCATAACGCAGCTCGGTCGCCCCGGCCTCGAGGAGCCTTGCGGCTAGGGAGACGCGGTAGCTCGTCAGGTGTTTATTATTTGTAATTATGAGTAGTTAATGGTAAAATAGTATTTATCTCTCCGGTTAGGATATTTAGTCCGACCCGGGCACTGCGAGTTCACAAGTCACACGCGCGGTGCCCGGGTCGGATCAGCCGCTCCGACTACGTTTAGCAACCGAAAGGAGCGCTCGTGACCGAGTATGAGGAGATAGTTGAGGAGACCTTCGACCTCGAGGCTGGCACCTATACGTCTTTTTATAGCTACCGTAATTTTACCGAGGAGCGTAAGCGTTGGGACCGTCTCATTATTGAGGGGATCATGGTGGTCGACACGGTAAAACCTGGCATACCGATACCGTCGTTTATCCCGGCCGGCGAGCCTGAGCGAATCTGGCGACAGACGACCGGCAAAGATCCCCGCTGGAAGGTTTTAGCGAGGTGCTTCATCTGGGAAAAGGGTGGTGGCCCCGAGGGGTCAAATTCCATTCCCGACCCGGCGTGAGCGCTTCCTGCGGCAACAAACACCTAGTGGTAGAGGAACTATGTTCCTCTACCACTCAAACGCACTCATTTGCCAAAATACGCTATGCCGACCGTGAAGGGATAGTCAGTGCTGGCGGTAGATAGGCTTCCATGCTGGCAACTGCCTCGCTTGCCTGTAGGTCGAGACGGTCTGTCTCCTGCTTTGTAAGTTGGCTGGCTGCTTGGGTACGGAATACTCTGGCCTTGGCCCAGTGACGTCCGACACGGCGTGCGGCCAGGAGTTCCACGGTCGTCGCGAGTGCCCGCAGTTGCTTTGGACGGTTGAGGTGGGCGGCAATGGAGGCTTGTCCTAGCAGAGCTGTGCATGTGCGCGGTATGTCGCGGGTTTGCTCTCCTTTAGCGACCGCTTCGTAGATAGCCTCGGCTTCTTCTAGATGTGCGCGATGTTGTGGAGAGTCTTGGCCGGTCGTAGCTGCCTCCCTCACAATTTCCTCGGCTCGCAGCATCAAACGGGCGTAGAAAAGTGAGGTAGCCTTCTGCGTTTGGGCCATCTCTTCGAAGGTAGCAAGATGCTGCTTGGCGAGATCGGGTTTACCGGTGCGTCGCGCAGCCCGAACCAGATTCAGATGGTAGTGGGGGTTCTCTGTGCGGTGGTCGATCTCTAGCGCCTTTTGGTATAGGTGGAGGGCATCCATAGGGCGGATGGAGGATCTCGCCTGGTTGCAGTACACACTCGCTCGTGCTTGTGGTGACAGCGCATCAAATGCCGGCTCAAGTCGAAGAGAGCGGGCTACGTCGCTAACGTCGCGTCCTTGGCCCCAAGCGAGGGCTATATCCCGCTTCTCGCGCAGAATCATCGCAGCGCCTTCAGAGGTGCTTAGCTCAAGTGCGACCGTGAGTACCGTGTGCGCGTCGTGATGCCAGCCCATGCGCGTATTCAGCAGACCGGCAAGGTATAGCGTGCCCGACGATACGCTTGGATCAGCTATCAAGGGGCGCAACTGCTTAAATGCTCCCTGGGTATCTCCTGCATACATATAGCTATTGGCGAGGGTGTAAATTATTGACTCTGCGTCGAAGCCGAACCGGCGATGGTAGACCTGTATCAGCGCACTTGTGCGGTCGAGTAGCTCTTTGCGGACCGGCTGCCATCGAATAGCTTGCTGGTCGATGTGCGTCACCAACTGCCGCAGCGTCGACACCACGACTTGCTCATTTGCTGGTTCTCCAATCTGAGCTTCCAAGGCTCTGATGGTTGCGTCGATATCGTCGCTCTCGCGTTCGGCCACACTTATTGGAAGAGCGCCAGATTGGCGGATGCGCTCGATCTCGGCCAATGTCAATACACGGGTTGCCCGGTGGAGCATGGCGTCAATCTCACCCGGGACGGCGTCCTTGCACAGCCGGGTGACAATCCCGGCGAGCCGCTCGTGATGTGAAGCTCTCATTTCAGTGATCCAGTCAACTGCGTCATAGTCCAGACCGGGGAGCAGATCACCCCGCTCCACGCAATAAGTAAACGCCTCCGCGTCCTCTTCAGGTATCGCGTTGAGATCGATGCGTGGCGGATGCGCAAACTCATAAACGCCATCCGACGGGTTGATCCAGTAGCTGCCAAGCACCCGTTTGAGGTCGCTCTTCGCTCGGCGGAGATCGAAGTTCAGATCGGACCAGCGAGAGCGTTCGTGTGGCAGGAGCGCCATACAGACAAGCAGCTTGCGGGATCGCTTATGCAGTCCCTTGGGTTCCTCGCCGCCTACGAGTGCCCGAGGACCACCCAATAGTCGGATTTCAAGCCCCGGGGCCACAAACCAAGGGTGGCATACCCTCGGGACATTTCGGGACAGCCCTCTCGCTCAAGCTAGGACGACAACCCGATCCGAAAGGAACAGCATGCCCAATGCACCCCTGACAAGACTTGAGGTCGTCGCAGTGTTCCGGGCCGAGGTCTACCGGCTCGTAGCCCGTGGCATGGACCGAGCCACTGCTATCAAGGCGGTTGCCGAGCAGCATGGAATCGACCCTGAGTGGGTTGCCGAACTCGTGGACTTTGGCGACGAGTTGGCGGGAGGCGAGGCGTGATGGCCGGGCTTCCTGTCCTGGCCTCGTCGCGCGGCCTCTCGCGTGTCGAACGCCGCGCAGCTAACGAGATCGCTCTGACCCGTGCCGCCAGCTCCGTGCTGGCGGCACGGGAACACTCGACCGCGATAACAACAAAGGAGAACACATATGAACTAAACCGAAAGGAGGTAGCTACATGGCCACACGGCGTATTAAGGTTAAGGGAATTAAGAAGGACGAGATTGACACTGAGCAGCTCGCCCTTATTTATTGGCTTCAGGCCAAGCGAGTGCTCCGCGAGAGGCGCGAACGCGAAGCCCGGGAGAAAGCTAAGAGTCGGGGGCGCAAGCGGTGAACAGCGAGCTACCCACGCTCGTCGCGGCGGGCGGGATTGGCTCGGCCATGATCGCGGGTATCTGGCTGCGTGAATACCGCCAAGGCGAGACGATGCGGCGTAGCCGAGTCCGGCTCGGACTGAGGTTCCCTATCGGTCTGGAACCCTCCCAGGCGCTCGCCGCTCTGGACGGGCTTGGGTTGCCGGGCACTTCCGAGCTAATAGCGGAGGTGGTCGCCGGTGAGGACTCCATAGCGCATTTTCTATGGGTGCCCGAGTCTGTTCGGGCGTCGGTGCAATCAACGCTGGCCGGGGTGATCCCAAGCCTGCGCATAACAGACGCTGGCGAGTCGCCCGATGACGCGGCTACGCTCGCGCTGCGCCTGTCCATCCCAGCGTCGCTGTGCGTACTATCGGCTGAGAATCCGGTTGCGGCTTCCAGGGCGCTGCTTTCGGGAATGGTTGGGTTGCGCTCAGGCGAGCGGGTCATAGTCCGCCTCGCGCTCAGACAGGAGAGCGCTCGCAGCTGGAAGGAGCCCGAGCATCCCAGCGACCGCGAGCGGGACATCGCGAAACACTGGCGGCATAAGGCGAGTCTGCCGGGGTTCACTACCGCGGGCTTGGTCTTGATCCGTGCTAGGCACATGAGCCGTGCGCGGGAGTTGGCCGCTCACATCGAGAACACGATTCGCAGCCGCCGGCAGATCGGGGGCGTGCGGGTCACCCGTGAGCGGGGCAACCGGACACTCGCCTCGATGCCGCGCATCACCCGCGCGTCAGGGTGGCTATCGACACCGGAGCTTCTTGCGCTCACCGGCTGGCCGCTGGGTAGCGAGGTCGCGGTAGCCGGAGTCGAGGTAGGCGCTGCCCGCGCGTTGCCGGTCCCTTCGAGCGTGCCGCGTGAGGGGCGGCGGCTGTTCATCGGCCGCGATGGCAGCGGAGCCGAGCGGCCGGTCGCCCTATCGGCGGAGGCAGCGCGACACCACATGATCGCTGCCGGGATTTCCGGTTCGGGCAAGAGCACGATGTTCGGCGGGGCGGGCTTGTCAGATATCGAGCACGGTTACGGCGGGGTGGTGATCGACCCCAAGGCCGACCTTGTCGAGACGATCCTAGAGCGCGTCAAGCCCGAGCACGCGGAGCGGGTCGTGGTCCTTGATGCGGGCGACGACTCCCGACCTATGGCCGGTATCGATGTCCTGCATGGTGGCGACCCTGACGCTCGCGCGGATGTGCTGACGCGGACGCTGAAGTCGATGTTCGATTGGACTATCCGCTCAGAGATTTGGGGGCGTTTGGCGATCCGCACCTTGAGCGAGGTACCCGGCTCGACGCTGCTCGATATTGGGCGCCTGTTCGCCGATGAGCCCTACCGTCGCGCTGCGGTGGCTCGTCTCAGCGACGACTTCCTGAAGAGCTCGTGGCAGAACTACGAGGCGCTCTCCCCGGCCGCCAAGGTCGATGTCGTGCAGGCCCCGATGGCCCGCCTGATGGCGCTCCTGAGCCGCCCGCGTGTGCGCGCTGTGCTCGCGAGCCCCGACCCGAAGTTGGACGTCGCCCGGCTGCTTGCCGAACGTAAGTGGCTACTCGTGTCGCTCGCGCCCGGTGCGCTCGGTGAGGCTGCCCCGCTGATCGGCAGCGCGGTCATGTTCGCGGTCTGGAGCGCGATCGAGGCCAGGGTGACGCTTCCGCCCGAGGAGCGCCATCTCATCAACATCTACGTGGACGAGCTAGCGACGCTGACCAACGGACTACCCAACAGTTTTGACCTCATCGCGGAGCGCGCCAGAGGGCTTGGGGCCAGCCTGTCGGTCGCTTTGCAAACGTTGGGGCGCATCCCCGAGCCGACCAGATCGGCGCTGCTCGGGAACTCAGCGACGTTCATAACCTGGCGCGCACCGGCAGAGGAAGCCGCCGCCATCGCCCGACAACTTCCCGGCCTCACACCCCAGGACGTGCAATCGCTCGGGCGCTTCGAGATCGCCGCGCGAGTCGGAGTCGGCACCGGCAGCGCCGTCTCGGTAGTGACCGGCCGCACCGAGCCGCTGCCCGCCAAGACCGGCCAGGCGAAAGCCATCCGTGACCGCTCGGCGCTGGCTTACGGCAGCACCCAACAACCCAAGGCCCGCCATGAGGAGCCCGCTCGCTCGGTGGACGATAGGGACGATCCGGTCGGCGTTCAGCGGAGGCGCGCGTGAGTCCGCTCGCTGGTCCGGTCGCGTCGAGTACCAAGGCGCAGAACACCCCTAGCGGTGCGGCGTCCGGGGCGCTTACGCCAACGAAAGACCTGCGACCCCCCAGGCGCTTGTCTCCCCACCAGCTTGCCGCCATCTCCCTTCAACTCACCGACCGTGACCTCCAAGCCCTACGGACGGTCAGTCGCTTCCGTGTGATGAGCGGCGCGCAGCTCGGACGGCTGTTCTGGCCCGAAGGCTCACCACGCACGAGTGGACGCTTGGCACGACGAGGCTTGAATCGCCTCAGTCAACTGGACGTTCTTGAGCCGCTCGTGCGCCGCGTCGGCGGGGAGCGCTCGGGTAGCGCCAGCACAACCTTCGCTGTCGGTCGCGCCGGCCAGTACATCTTGCAATCTGAGCGGGCCTCCGGGCGGCGGGTACGGCGCGCATACACACCGGGCGCGCGCTACCTCGCGCACACCCTCGCGGTCGCGCAACTCTTCGTCGATCTCGTAGACGCGGAGCGTCAGGGGCTGGTGGAAATCGCGACCTTCTCGCCAGAGCCGGAGTGCTGGCGACCCTACCCCGGAGCGTGGGGCGCGGGCCTGACGCTTAAGCCCGACGCCTACCTCAAGCTCGCGGTCGGCGATTACGAGTTCTCGTGGTTCATCGAGCAGGACATGGCGACCGAGGCACAGACCACGATTGAGGGCAAGGCCCGCCAGTACCTCGACTACTACCGCACCGGGGTCGAGCAGGTCGAGCGTGGCGTGTTCCCTCGCGTGCTGTGGATCGTGCCGAACGCCGCGCACGCCGAGCGGGTACGCGAAACACTCGAGCGGCTTCCCGCCAACGCCCAACGCCTATTCGCGGTCAGGACGACGGTCGAGGCCCTTGGGCTGCTGCGTAGCGAGGCGCGCCCATGAGCACGACCAAACTCGCGCTCTATGAGGACGACACGAAGACGTGGGGCTTGATCGAGGCCGACGCGCTGCTGACGCTGACCAAGCTGCCGGACAACAACATCGACGCGATCGTCACCGACCCGCCGTATGGCATCGATTTCGCTGGTGAAGCGTGGGACGGGGCGGATATTCGCCGAACGGCACGCGCAGCGCACAAGGGGCTCAGTGACGGTGAGGCGTTCCAGCGATGGACGATAGTGTGGGCGCGCGAAGCTCGGCGGGTACTAAAGCCGGGCGGACATCTGATCGCGTTCGGCGCTAGCCGCACGTTTTCCCGTCTCGTCTGCGGGGTCGAGGACGCGGGGCTTGAGGTACGCGACCAGCTCATGTGGCTGTACGCCCAAGGGATGCCGAAATCCCGAAAGCTGCCGAACGGCATGGCGACCACACTGAAGCCGGCCTACGAGCCGATCCTCTTGGCACGCGCGCCTCTCGTCGGCACCACCCAGCGCAACCTCCAGAAGTGGGGCACGGGGCGCTGAACACCGATGCCACCCGTGTGAATGGTTACTGGCCCGCGCACATGGCGTTGTCCCACTCAAGTCACTGCACGCGCGCCATGTGTGCACCGGACTGCGCGACGGGACTGCTTGAGCGGCAGCGCGACGGACTGAGCCGCCTCTTCTATTGCGCCAAGGCGTCCAAACACGAGCGGGAAGCCGGATGCGAGCAGCTACCGGCCCAACTGGTGAAACTCTATAACGGGCACCATCACCCGCCGCGAATACGCCGCAACACCCATCGCACCGTCAAGCCCATCGACCTGATGCGTTGGTTGGTGAAGCTCGTCACCCCGCCTGGCGGTCTGGTTCTCGACCCGTTCACCGGGAGCGGCACAACCGGGATCGCGGCTGTGATGGAGAACCGGATGTTCTTGGGCTTTGAGCGCGAAGCGGCGTATGTGGATATCGCCTGCGCGCGCCTCACACACTGGGCCGCTATCGCGGCGCAGGAGGAGGTACTGCCATGAAGGGCCAGGCAGTCTCCTTGCACGAACAACAACGAAAGGAGGCCCGAAGGAAGGAGAACGTAGCAATGTCATCAGATATCGAGGAGCACGAGGGGGAGCCAGAAGTCACCCGAGCTGTCATTTACCTGTGCGGCCCGGAGCCGGGGAACGAGGATCAAATGCGTGACATACCGCCGATCTACCAACAGCGCGTGGGCTGCCGTATTGCAGCGGCAGTAATGCACGCCGAGGTTGTAGGCGAGTACGTTGACGAGTCGAGATCCGTGCCGTGGCGACCGCAGCTACACGACATGGTGCGAATGGTTGGCGAGGGGCGACCTGTGGACTGCCTCATCGTGTACTCGAAAGACCTGCTGGCAATCGACAGTACCGAAATGTTCGACATCGCTTGGTGTCTTGGCGTTGCCGGTACGAGCGTGATCGCTATCGACGAAAACGATCTGTCCGCATGGACCGAGAGGTAGCGACACCAGCAAACCAACCTACCGAGGACGCCGCGGTGAGCACGAGCAACGCCTCCTGCTTCACTGCTGGTGTCCTCGGCGGGGGTGGATCGCTCTCCGGCCGGTGGAAGGACAGTGCGTCTTTCTATTGGCCGACAAAACAATCCACTCTCACTAGGAGGTATCGACATGACCAAGGCTCAAGAAATCTACGACAAGGTGAATGAGCTGGTCTCCTCGGGCATCGAGAAGTCAGCTGCCTTCAGGCAGTTGGCTGAGGCTGCGGATCGCCCCTATGACTCAATCCGAGGGAGTTACTACTCCCACAAGAAAAAGGTCGAGGGTGGCGAGAGCAGACCATCTCGGACTCGTCGTCGTGAGACGACACCGGAGGACGCGCTGGCCGACGCTCGCGCATCCCTAGAACGCTCGATTGCTGCCATAGACAAGGAGGCCGAAGTCGCCGAGGAGCGCGCAATAGAGGCAACTGCCGAGGCCAAGGCGCTCAAGGCCAGCGCGGCCGATAGGAAGAAGGCCATCACTGAGCGCCTAGAGGCGCTGAAGTGAGAGAACGCGGGCCGGTCGGGGTTACACACCTTGACCGGCCCGCATTTACCAATTTACAGGTTGCTTAAATCACGACTTAACGGGAAAATCGTTAAGCCATATTAACCGAGAAAGGAGGGCCTAAATGACACAAAAGCAAGCCAGGGCAGACTACGGCAATGCCGATACGGAATTGCGGGAGGTCGCAGCGATATATGCCCGGGTGTCCAGCAGCGGGCAGCTAGGGCGGGGCGATGACGAGGACGGCGATGGCTACTCGATCCCGGCTCAGGTAAAGGCATGTGAACGTGAGGCCGTAGCGCGTGGCGCTACGGTTATCAAGGCGTACATCGAGCGTGCCGAGTCGGCACGCAGTGACGACCGGCCGGTGCTCCAGCAGATGATGCGCGAGCTACCGACACTTGGGGTTCGCTATCTCATCGTCCACAAGGTCGATCGGTTGGCCCGTAACCGACTGGATGACGCGACGCTCTACGAGCGCTTCGTTGGCATGAACATCACACTGGTATCGGCCAGCGAGAACATCGACGAGACACCCGCCGGTCGCCTCATGCACGGGATGCTCGCTACCTTCGCCGAGTACTACTCAAACAACCTTGCGACCGAGATCAAGAAGGGCCTGCGCCAGAAGCACGAAAACGGCGGTACGCCATTCAAGCCGCCCATCGGCTACCTCTCCAAGCGCACGCTCATCGGCAACCAGGACATCCGCACCGTCGTTGTTGACCCAGAACGTGCGCCCTTCGTACAGGAAGCCTTCGATCTCTACTCGACCGGAAACTGGACGACCAAGGCGCTAGCCGAGCACCTAAAGCAGCGAGGGCTTCGCAGTCGTGAAACGCCGAGAGTGCCCGCGCGTCCCCTCTCGGCCAGTCGCATTCAGGAGATGCTGCGAAACCTCTACTACGTCGGGATCGTGGTCTATCGCGGACATCGCGCAACAGGCCGTCACGAGACGCTGATAGACCGGGACACCTTTGATCGGGTGCAGGCGCTCCTCTCTGCCCGCTCAGTAGCCGGAGACCGGCCGCACAAGCACCAGCACTATCTACGGGGAACGCTCTACTGCGCTGAGTGCGGCGGACGGCTGCTCTATGGCAAGTACCGAGGCAACGGAGGCCAGTATGAGTACTTCTGCTGCATTGGCCGTCTCACGCGCAGACAGGGAGGACGCTGCCAAACCAGGCACTACCCCGTCGGCCAAGTCGAGGACGCCATAGCGGAGTACTACCGCACCGTCCACGTCACGAAGCGAGTACGAGAGGCAATCTGGTCGGACGTGCGCCGCGACGCCGGCGAGCGTACCGCCATCGTCGCCAAGGACATCGAGCGCCACCATCGCAAGATAAAGACACTGGAGGAAAACCAAACTCGGCTCGTACAGCTCTCCTACCAAGGGCTCGTCTCTAACGAGGTGCTCGCCTACGAGCAGCAACGCCTCGAAGCCGAGAAGCTCCAGGCCCAGCGACTGCTCGAGGCCGCAGAGCTACATGCCCAAGACATCGAGACCTCGCTCGACGGTGCCCTGACAAAGACCAAGACGCCCCGCGCGACATATCTCGCCAGCACACCGCTAGAGCGACGTCTACTCAACCAGACGTTCTTCAAGCGCATCCTCGTCGGAGACGAGGGCACGATCGAGAGCGCCGAGCTAACGCCCGTATACGCCGCACTGTCCACATGGGAGCCGCGCTTGGGCAAGAAACAACGGCATCTAAAGGCCGTCCCGCAGCCCGCCAAGGGTGCCCGTAAAGCAAACCCCGACCCCGTTTCTCGGGGCCAGGGTTTACACAACGGCCAAATGGTGGAGCCAACCGGGATCGAACCGGTGACCTCCTGCTTGCAAAGCAGGCGCTCTCCCAGCTGAGCTATGGCCCCGCGACCCCCAATATACGCGCTATAGAGCCAATCCCGCCTTCTTCGCCGGCCAGCAGCAACAAGCGCCAACGCTTCTGGGTCGCCGCTGCTGCCCGTTGCTGCCCATTCGGGGAGCATTTGGCGCTCAGACTTGCGGCCGCATACGTAGGTACGATCCTCGCGTGACAACGATCTGGAACGCATAGAGGTTGCCCCGTTCGCCGTGGAAGTTCTCGGTGGCGGCCGGGTGTGATGGTTACACGCTGGCGGGCG
>Ga0208586_1000727_pt1 | contig 11377 bp, 10 predicted proteins | sample NGESurshal072012_6_FD_184471 | JGI IMG/M metagenome (GOLD analysis project Ga0208586, IMG submission 184471) | Arctic peat soil microbial communities from Barrow, Alaska - NGEE Surface sample 53-3 shallow-072012 (SPAdes) | ecosystem: Environmental > Terrestrial > Soil > Wetlands > Peat ... | reverse complement strand
GGACGGTGCATGCACCGTCCGGCCGACCGGCGCATGCGCCGGTCGGGACCTCGCCGCATGCGGCGAGGTCTTCCACGAATTGGGTGTCCCTTTTGGGGGTGACCGTCGGATCAGACAAGAGCAAGCAACGAAAGGGAGCTCATGTCCGATCACACATTCCTCACCTCTATGGTCATCCTCATCGGGAGCATCGTCGTGTTCGCGATGCTCCGCTCCGGCGAGAATCTGCGCTTCGAGACGCCCACCGACCCTCGCCGTATCGTGATGGCGGCTGTTGCGATCGTCGCCACCAGGCGCCACTGGCAGGTCGTGGCGCAAAGCGAAGACGGCGCCAGCTTCCGCTATCACCGCCGACCAAGAATGCTCGTCGCCTTGGTCCTCATGTGCGTGTTTGTGATCCCGGGAATCGTTTACATGGTGCTCGCGGGCAAGCGCGAATCGCTTATTTTGAATATTTACCGTGACGACGCTGGGATGACTGTCGCCCAGCTCACTTCCAATGGTTTCCGCGGCAAGTTCGCTGCCCGCGCGCTTTCACAGCAAGTGTCGGTCCGGGCCGGAACGATGGCCTTGGACCGAGGCCAAGCCACCGATCCGGGCAGTGCGCCCAGGCAACGTCCGCTTGGGTACGGCTGGAAGGGATAGGCGCCGTCCGGCTGGCGCCCCTCGCAGAGCGACCGGGACATAGCTGCCCAAAGGTAGGCAGAGTGCCCCACGCACGCAAACAGCCGCCCCGGTAAGGTTCCGGCGAGCCGAAAGCATCAACACAACCATCAGGAGACCCCCAAAATGAAGCGACTCACCCTGCTTTTCACCGTGGCCGCAAGCGCTCTGCTCGTAGCGGCCGCGATCGCCGTTGGCCCAGCCGCGGCCGCCTCGACTCTGCCGACGCTCTCATTGACGATGACGAACTCGTCGATCGCGGTCGGGGGCTCCACCCAATCGGGCGCCGTCAACGTCGTGTCCACCGCCACCGGCGTCAAGGAAGCAAACGTGATCCTGTTTCTGCTGAAGCCGGGCGCGACCTTCGAAACGGTCGAAGCGGCCATCCAGAAGGCCCACGGCGACACCAACGCGACCAGCAAATACGGATCGATCGTCCTCGACGCCGAAGTTGCGTCAGGGCAGTCAAGCGAAGTCCAGACCTATCTGGAACCCGGTCAATACGTCGCCGTGCTCCCCGGAGAAGGCAAGGGCTCCAAGGCGCACGCGAACTTCACCGTGACCGCCTCTGCATCGCCCGCTGCGCTGCCTGCACCAGAAGCGACGATCCGCACGCTCGAGTTCGGCTTTCAGGGACCGAGCACCTTGCACGACGGCGAGCTTGTGCGCTTCGAAAACGAAGGCTATCTCGTGCACATGGACGTGGCGGCACCCTTCAAGAACATGAGGGCCGCCAAGCAGGCGATCAAGGATCTGCTTGCCAACAAGGAAAAGCCTTTTGAAAAGCTGATCTCCGGGCCGCCCGTCGGTTTCGCCGGGCCGGTTTCCCATGAAGCTTTCCAGCAGGAGACGATCACCGCCAAGCCGGGGATCTATGTGGAGCTGTGCTTCATGGACACCCAGGACGGCCGCAGCCACACCCAGCTCGGCATGGAGCGCATCATCCACATCGTGAAGTAGGCAACCGGGACACGGTTGGTCTGGCCAAAGGACCGTTGTGGCCAGGCCAGCCGTTGTTCAGGTGATCGCCAGCCGTTGTTCAGGCGATCGCCGGCTCGGCCACGATGCCGGTGTCCTCGTCGTGGCGCAGGTCGCTGTCGCGCACCAGCAGCAGGGCGAGCACGGCGCCGATCAGCGCCATCGCGCTTCCGACGAGCAGGATCGTGGAGAAGCCGTGGGTGAAGCCCTCGCGTGCGGCGTGCACGATCGGTGCTGGGGCGCCCTGGGGCAGTGTGCCGGATGAGACCGCTTCGGCCAGGCCCCGCGCCCTCGTGGAGCCCACGTGCGGCAGGAGATCCTGGATGCGCTGGCGCGAGAGCGCGAGGAACAGGGCGCCAAGCCCCGCCGTGCCGGAGGCGATTGCGACCTGGCGGAAGGTGTCGTTGATGCCTGACGCGACGCCGCTCATCCGCTCGGGGACCGTGGAGAGTGCGACGTTTGCGAGCACCGGGTTGACGATGCCCACGCCGAGGCCGCCGACGATGAAACCTGGGAGCAGGACGGTCCAGGAGTCATCGGGTTTGGCGCCGCTCATCAGGACAAGCCCGAGCGCGGTGATCGCAAGGCCGGCCGAGAGCAGCACACGGGCGGAGACCTTTCCCTCAAGCGAGGCGGTTCCGCCTGCCACGAAGAAGGAGCCCACCGTAAACGGCAGGTAGCGCAGGCCCGCTTCTAGCGGGCTGAGGTGCTCGATCTCTTGCATGTACAGCGTGATGTAGAGGAACAGCGCGAACATCGAGCCGCTGAGCGCGAATGCGGTTATCTGTGCTCCGGTGAAAGCGTGGCTGCGGAACAGCCCCAGGGGCAGCATCGGCTGGGCGACGCGCAGCTCGATCGCTACGAACGCCGCGAACAGGACGATCGCGGCGGCCAGCAGGCCCAGGATCGTGGCGGAGCTCCAGCCATCGTCGTTGCCGCGCAGCAATGCCAGCACGAGTAGCGCGTTTGCGGAGGAGAACGTGACCGTGCCTCCCCAGTCGATGCCCCGCGCTGTCTCATCTCTGGATTCGGCGATCTTCATGACCGTCACCACAATCGCTGCTATGCCGATCGGGATGTTCAGGAAGAAGATCGATTGCCAGCCGATCGCCTGCGTCAAGGCGCCGCCCACCAGCGGGCCCAAAGCCACGGCTACCCCAATCGTGGCGCCATAGATCGCGGTCGCCTTTGCCCGCTCGGCGCCTCGCCACTCCTGGGCCAGCAAGGCCAGGGACACCGCAAACATGACGGCTCCCCCAACTCCCTGCAGGGCTCGCGAGAGATTGAGAACGGTCGGGGAGCCCGCCAAGCCACACAACAGCGAGGCGAACGTGAAGATCGCGACGCCGATCACGAACACACGCTTGCGTCCGAGCCGGTCTGAGAGCGAGCCTGAGGTGAGCACGAACGCGGCCAGCGTCAAGGCATAGGCGTCGACGACCCATTGCAGGTCGGTGAAGGAGGAGTGCAAGTCCTTGCGGATGCTGGGCAAGGCGGTGTTGACGACCGTGATGTCGAGCAACAGCATGAAGGTCGCCACGCAGACCGCGATCAGTGTCCACCACTTGCGTTGCATTTTTGGAGTCTATGGGAGGCGGGTCGCCGACCCCGGGACGGTCGCGCCAACTCGTGCCGACAAAGCGTGGCCGGGAGACTACTCGCCCCGGACCGGACCGGACAGCGTGAACTTTGGGAGGCTCGACGGAACGCGGCGGGCTCCTTGGTCCTCAAACGTCATCAGTGCCAGAAGAAAGCCCGAAGCGAGGTAGTTGACGGCCGCCGTCATTTCCTCGTCCAAGTTATGCGCAAATACCATCTCCACAGCGAGGTCCAGTACATCATCGCCTACACCATGATCTCGCAGGGACATTAGATTCGCAGCAAGCGCCTCCTGGCTGGAGCGTCCGGCGTTGGCTTCGGCCAGATCACGTAGCCGGATGATCGCCGCTTTCAACGACGTCGCACTCACCAATGGTTCTACGGTGACGCGTTTAGAGCGTCCGTCGCCTGAGCCGCATGCGCCCCTGGAGCCCAGCGAGCAGCGAACTCTCGAAGTCTGTCTGGTGTTGTTGTACATGCCTGACAACCTACAGCGCGCTTGGGAGGGTTTTGGCCGCACCGAGCCTCTCCAGGGCTGAATCGCCTGTCCACACCAATCATTACTCGTCAATATCCGACGTCGCTCGAAGCCACCAGTCGCCGTTTGGGCGCGACTCGCCTAGGGCTTCTCGGCTGTCTCTATGCCGCCACTGGCTGACATAGTGCTGCGTGCGCTCAAGGTAGACGCAATCTCGCTGAACTGATCCAATGCGGCCTGGAGATCTTCGACGATCTCCGCGGCAATCACCTCCGGGGCGGGGAGATTGTCCGTGTCCTCCAGCGACTCGTCTCGCATCCAAAAGATATCCAGGGACGCCTTATCGCGCGCCATCAACTCCTCGTAGGAGAAGGACTTGAAACGCTCGGTCTCGACACGGTCCTGGCGGCGCCTGGGCTTGTAGCAGGACACGAAATCGTCGAGATCGGCGCGGATCAGCTGACGCGTCTTGAGCGTAAAGCTCTGGTTGGTGCGGAAGTCGTAGATCCATAGCTTCTTCGTCCACGGCTTCTCGGCCGCTCTCTTGCGGTCGAAGAACAGGACGTTGGCCTTCACGCCACCCGCATAGAAGATGCCAGTCGGCAGCCGCAGCAGCGTGTGTACGTCGCACTCGTTCAGGAGCTTGCGTCGTACCGTCTCACCCGCGCCGCCCTCGAACAACACATTGTCGGGCACGACGATCGCCGCGCGTCCGGTGGTAGTGAGCAGCGAGCGAACGTGCTGCAGGAAGTTGAGCTGCTTATTCGACGTCGTGGCCCAGAAGTCAACGCGAAAGTAGTTGGTGCTCTCGGTCTCCGTGTTGCCCTCGGCATTGATGATCTTGTATGAGGACTTCTTCCCAAACGGCGGATTGGTCAGGACCATGTCGTAGTGCTCCGAGGGCTTGGTGCGAAGCGCGTCATCGACGGTCACCAAGCTCTCGCCTTCCGGCGTCCCGATGCCGTGTAGCAACAGATTCATGGCGCATATCCTGGCTGTGGCATCCACTATCTCCCATCCCCGAAGCGCTTCATCCCGCAAGAACCTCTTTTGGTCCGGGTCAAGCCGGCTCGACTTCATCTGCTCGTAAGCGGCCAGCAAGAACCCTCCCGTGCCGGCCGCCGGATCCGCAACACTCATCTTGGCCGTAGGTCGCATCACCTCGACAATGACTTGGATCAGCGCGCGGGGCGTGAAGTACTGGCCGGCGCCTGACTTCACATCCTCGGCGTTCTTCGCGAGCAGACCCTCGTACGCGTCTCCCTTGACGTCAACATCGAGCGTCATCCACTGCTCGTTCTCGATCAGATCCGATATGAGCCGCTTCAGCTTGGCGGGATCCTGGATCTTGTTTTGGGCCTTGCGGAAGATCACACCCAGGGTGCCTGGCAGCTTGCCCAGCGCCTCTAGCGTGTGGCGGTACTGGACCTCCAACGGATCGCCATCGAGGCGATGGAGCGCCTCCCAATCGAACCCGGCGGGGACGATCGGCGAGCGGCTGAACGGGGGCTTCGTCTGCTCGTCGGCCATCTTCAGGAACAGCAGAAATGTGAGCTGCTCGATGTAGTCCTGGTAGGAAAGGCCGTCGTCTCGCAGAACGTGGCAGTAGTTCCAGAGCTTGCGGACGATGGTGGCGGAGTCGCTCATGTGATGATCTTTCTGCGGCGCTGGCCGCGAGCTTCGGTGGACCTATGACCATTGGACGAGGAGTGTCTAGCCATACGCTTGAGGAGCATCGAGGCGGGCTCATCGCCCAGATCCTGGGGTACTAGCCTGCCGGAAAACGCCGCAGCGAGTATGGATGAACGAAGCCCGCGCGCATGTTGCTCCTCAACCGCAACGGCGCGATCCAATGCGCCGAGCAGAGACATCTGGCGGTCATACTCGCTGAGTACTTCGGATTGGTATGTCGGGTTCGGATAAGGTATTTCCAATACTCGCAAGACAGAAAGGTTAATGTTCTTCTGTGCAGTTGCGGGCGCCAATTGCTCAAGTCGGTCTTGCATGCTTCGGATGACCAACTCCACCCAGCGAGTCGCAATTGGGCCGTCGTGCGCCATGAACCCCACAACGCTATCCGGGAAGCAGGCATCGAACGTCAGCAGCCCGCTCTTGGCGATGTTTGCTGCGATTGTGATACACAGAGTTCCGGACGGCCAGAGCCGGCTCTGCTCTAGCCCAAGCGAATTGTACGTCTGACTGTGCCGATCGATCCATGGGTCAGCTGCCGCCACGTCGCCGGTTTGGATGAACGGAAACGGACCCCCGTATAGCACTGGGTCGTTGCGGGGCCGGTGACGGGACTTTCCTCGATCGAGAACTCCAAGTGTTGCGAGTTGACGCGTGTCCCAGCATGAGGCGTCGTCGTGCACGAGTGCTCCCGTAATGGCCGCCTCCAACACTGCCGCTCTCATTCGTCTGAGGTTCTGCCTGACGCGTTCAAGCGCTGCCACCCCAGCGTCAATCCTTGAAAGTTGCTCCTCAATGACCAAGACCATCCGCTTCTGCTCTCTATATGGAGGCAGCAACACTGGGGTGCTCTCAAACCGCGACTTAGTGATATGCACCATTCCCGAGCCGTGGGTCTGTCGCTTAAGATCACTCAAAACAAATTGCAGAAGATAACGATGAAACCGTTGGTCGATGTGCGACTTAACCTTGAAGATATGCTGATTTATAACTGCCTCGGGGCCGTCCCAGACAAAAACCCCAAGTGTCGCGGCCCACGACACTAGGATGTCACCTTTCTGAGCTAGGTAACCCTCCCCCGGATCGCCTTCGAAATAGTTGAACTCCTTGCTTGTTCCGGTTAGGTTTTGAATGCGGATTATCGGTCGCCCAGCCTCACGCCACTCAGTTTTCTTGAAGCCACGACCGTTTAGGTACTCTCCGATCGCGCCTAGCGTTGTGAGGGCCCATCCTCGCGGTAGCTCCCTCATGCCGCCAACGTCTCGCTCAATTCATCCGTGATCGGAGTCAGCCGGTCCCCGAAGATCAGCACCGCCTTCCCGATACCACCATGCTCAGCAAACGGCGTGTACTGAAACGACTCCGCCGTTATCCCCATCTCCGCCGCAATGTTCTCCTTCATCCAAGTCAGCCACTGCCGCTGCTCGTCGGTAAAACTGACGCCCTTCTGTTCCTGGGCCAAGAGCCATCCTGCAAAGCGGGCGTCCACCTGATCGCGGAACGGCACGAGCTCATCGTCCTGGTCGAGGGTGTAGCGCACGAGCGAGACGATATCGGTCAGCATCCCACCGCCAGAGCCTCGGACCTTGGACTGGTCGAGCGTCTCGTACGCATGCCACAACCGCTCAGGCGTCCACTGACGCGGTGGACGCTGGATCGCGCTGGCTAGGTCCTTGATCTCCGCGAACGTCAGCCGCTCGCTATAGGGGCGACTGTACAGGACCTGCAGGGCGCGGATCTCGTCCTTGTGCTCCTCGATGTACTCCCGGAACGACCCAACCAGCTCCGCCGCCTTCTCGCGTCCTTCCTCGGAGTGCCCGGCGAAGAGCACCGTGTCCTTGGAGACCTCGTCGATCGTCTGCTCAAACGATCTGCGTACATCGAGAACCGCAGTACGAAGCTCTGGGTTCGACGACAGCGGCTTCAAGGCATCGGCGATCATGTTCGTTGCCGTCTGAGCGACGGCGGCCTCGTCTGTATCGTCACCGCCCGCGCGCTTGACCGCTTCGAGCTGCCTGTCGGGGTCCAGAGCATCGACGATGTCTCTGGCTATGTCTCCAAGGTATGCTCCACCCGCGAGCTTCGCGAGCATCTCCCGGTCTTCCTTGGGGAGCTGCTTGTCCAATCGGGCAAGACGACCGGCCAGCGTCGAGGCGATGTCCGGCTCGCGGTTGCCGAAGCCCACCAGCTTCATCAGGTTCTTCAGGCTCACAGTCGGCTTGCGCTCGAGCGGCAGAAGCGTCTCCATCAGGTCGCTATCGATGATACCTACCGCATCTACCACGATGAACCGGTCCTTGTGGGAGGCATCGTCGGTCACGTCCTGGAAGTCTGTGTCGTCCATGACGCGCACGCCGCGTCCGACCATCTGCTCGAAGTAGGTCCTGCTCTGGACCGACCGCATGAACAGCAGGCACTCAAGCGGCTTGACGTCCGTGCCGGTGGCGATCATGTCGACGGTCACTACGATCCTCGGGTTTAGCGAGTTACGAAAAGCCTGTAGCAGGTCCTTAGGCTTGCCATCGCGGCTTCGGTAGGTGATCTTTGTGGCGAACTCGTTGCCCTTACCGAAGACTTCGCGAACCATCTTCACGATGTCATCTGCGTGTGAATCGTCCTTGGCAAAAATGAGCGTCTTCGGCACAGTGGTCCGCCCCGGGAACAGTTCTGTGAAGAGCTTCTCCCTCAATGTGGTGAGCACCGTGCGTATCTGGTCAGGCGCCACCACAGCGCGGTCGAGCTGCTTTCCCGTGTACGCAATCGGTTCGTCCACGGCCTCCCACCTGAGCTTTCGCGTCATGCGGTTGCGATAGCCGGCGTACTCGCCCGTCTCGATCTCCGAGCCACTCTCGGTGATCGCCGTCTTGATGACGTAGACCGTGAAGTCCACGTTCACCCCATCCGCCACCGCCAGCTCGTGGCTGTACTCCATGACGAGGTTCTGGCGGAAAAAGCCAAACGTCTGCTTTGTCGGCGTTGCCGTCAATCCGATCAGGTGCGCATCGAAGTACTCGAGCACTTGCCGCCACACCCCGTAGATGGAGCGATGGCACTCATCGACGATGATCACATCGAACGCGCCAGGCGGGAGGCCAGGGCTGTACTCGACCGTTACGGGCTCGGAGATGGGTAGCTCGTAGACAGAATGCTCGTCGGCCTCCTCGTCCATTTCCTCATCGCCACGAAGGATCGCGAAGATCCTCTGGATCGTTGAGACACAGACCCTTGAGAGTGGGTCGACCGTCTGCGATTTCAGGTGCTGGACGTTGTATTCGGCGGGGAACTTGCGCTGTGTGTCCGGGACGTCGAACTTGTCGAACTCGAGCTTGGTCTGTTCGCCCAGGCTTGAGCGATCGACGAGGAACAAAATCCGCTTCGCATCGGCGTGCCGGATCAGCCGGTAGGCGATGTTGGCGGCGGTGAACGTCTTGCCCGAGCCAGTCGCCATCTGGATCAGCGCGCGCGGGCGATCCTCTTGCAGCGACTCCTCCAGGTTTTCAATTGCTTTCGTTTGCACCTCCCACAGGCCCGTGGAATCAAGCTTCGGCATCGACTTCAGCCGTGCACGAAACGTCGGCGCATCCGGATTCGCGCGGATCTGCCTGCTCCACTCGGCGAGCGTTTCTGGGCTATGAAACGTAAAGACACCGCGGCTGCGCGCCTCTGGATCCCAGCCGTTTGTGAATCGCGTCTCAGTGCCTGTGGACTCGTAGATGAATGGCAGCGGGTAGACGGGTGCTTTGAGCCAGTCAGGCAGTCCCTCAACATACTTGCCGCTCTGATGCTCGACCTCAATGAGGGTCGTGCCCTCTGGCTTGGCCTCGATCACTCCGGCGGGCTCGCCGTCGAGAAACAGCAGATAGTCCACACGTCCGTGCGCCTGCTCGAGTGGAAACTCCCTAACCGCAACGCCAGGGCCCGCGTTCACGTCAACTTGGTCCTTGCTTTGAACGACCCAGCCCGCCGCCATCAGCTGCTTGTCGATCTTCTTGCGCGCCTTGGCCTCACGGGCAAGGTAGGCGTCGTCCTCTGAGCCCGCCATAGCGCAAGATCCTATCTATCGGATCAAGAATGCGCTGCTCTACTAGGCGTGGAGGGTCTCCCGCTCGGTGAAGCGATGATTACCTGCCTTGGGTCCTCTAACAGGATTCCATCCCAACACAACGATATCCTTGTGTTATGATTCCGGAGTTCGATGAGCACGACAACCTTCCGCCTGGCATCCACCACGCGACATGGACTGAGATCGTGACCCGCTACGCGATCAGCACCCGACGCCGAGACCTGCTCGACGGGATCCTTGACGCGCTGCGCTCGCTTAAGGCCGCGGGGTGTCGCACCGCATATCTCGACGGCAGCTTCATCACCGCCAAGGAGCATCCCGGCGATTTCGACGCATGCTGGGAGTCGGTCGGAGTAATTGCCGACCGCCTGGACCCCGAGCTGCTGGATTTCAGCGACAAGTGCGCCGCACAGAAGGCGCGTTACGGCGGCGAGCTCTATCCCGCCGACTGGCCGGCAAATTCCGAAAGGCATTTCTTTCCTCAGCCTCTTCCAACGCGACCGCATCACCAAGCAACCTAAGGGCATCGTCACCGTCGACCTGAGAGACCTTCCATGATCCTCCAAAACCAGCGTCAATACCGCGACACCAAGGCTGAACTCGCCCGCTTCGAAGAGGGACTGATTGCCCACGACTCGCGTGACCTGCACGATCTCCCCCCGAACACTGACCCACGTATGCCGCAGATCATGCACGACGCGATCGCCAGCTGGATCGAAACGCTGCGAGAGCAGATCGACCACTACGAGAAGCTGCGCGACGGTCGGATAACCAGCCGCGAGATCACCTCACTACACGAGCTACCGACCGCGCTGATCGAAGCCCGGATCGCCGCCCGGCTAACCCAGCGCCAGCTGGCTGAGCGAATCGGAGTCGCCGAACAGCAAATCCAGCGCTGGGAGGCCAACGGATACAGCGGCGTCAACCTTGACCGCCTTCAGAGCATCGCGGATGGGCTCGGAGTGCAAATCCGCGAGACGATCACATACGTAAGCGCTGCCTGACTCGACCTACGCCTAGCGCTCTTGATCTGTCGGGCGGATCAGGATCTCGTTGACCGCGACGTGACGCGGGCGGGTCACCATGTAGAGGACCGCGTCGGCGATGTCACCGGCCTGCATCGGCGATCCAAGCCCGGGCCTGGAAGCCAGGGCCTGTAGGACCTCGGGCCGGTTGTGGCCCACCAGCTCTGTTGCAACGGCGCCGGGCTCGATCAGGCCGACGCGCACATTTCGGCGGGTGACCTCCTGACGCAAAGACTCGCTGAACGCGCCGACACCATGCTTGGTCAGGTTGTAGACGCCGGAGCCGCTGTTGACTTTGCGTCCCGCGACCGAGGACACGTTGACGAGGTCTGCAACGTTGCGTGGCCCCTGCTGGGCAGCCTCGAGCAGGTGCGGCAAGGCGGCGTGCGCACAGTGCAGCAGGGCGCGCACGTTGATGTCGATCATCTGCTCCCATTCCTCGATCGGCGCGCCCACGATCGGTCCGAGCAACATCATGCCGGCGTTGTTGACGAGCACGTCGATCCTGCCCGCCTTGGCAACCACCTCGGCCATCACCCGCGGTGGCTCGGCGGCGTCGGTCAGGTCGGCGGCGATCACGAGCGGCGCAGGTCCTACCGAGGCGATCTGCTCGGCGACGCGCACCAGCCGATCCGCGCGGCGAGCAACCAGGGCAACGGTCGCGCCCTGCCCGGCAAGCGCGAGAGCGGTCGCCTCGCCGATGCCGCTGGAGGCGCCCGTGACGACGGCGACGGTTGAGTCAAGCGCGAGGGAGTCGGGCATGGGTGCTCAGTATCTCAGGCTCGCTCAGCGCATGACGCTGCTTGGAAGCCTCGTGCGCCTGCAACGCGCCGGGCTGGAGCGTCGCCCCAAGAACCGGCAGGCCTATAGCGGCGGGACCTG
>Ga0208586_1000725_pt1 | contig 11398 bp, 15 predicted proteins | sample NGESurshal072012_6_FD_184471 | JGI IMG/M metagenome (GOLD analysis project Ga0208586, IMG submission 184471) | Arctic peat soil microbial communities from Barrow, Alaska - NGEE Surface sample 53-3 shallow-072012 (SPAdes) | ecosystem: Environmental > Terrestrial > Soil > Wetlands > Peat ... | reverse complement strand
GATGCCATAGACGAGATCAAGCGCCCCAATGCTTGCGGTCTGGGCAAAGCGCACGTCAGCATTATCCCATGACCAGGTGTGCTTGAACTGGTCCGCAGGCGTACCGGACAAGGCGGACAGCGGATCCGGCGCGCTATAGGTGACCTGCGCGAATGCGCCGATATTGTTGGTGATCGCACCGCCCCAGAATCCGCTGAACGGTGACAACACCACGTTATCGTTAGCCATATAGGGATCGGTCGGCGGTGCAACGGTGGGTGCCTGCGTATGCGTATATCCGACGATTGCCATCATCGAGACCGGCGGAACATACTCCCTCTCACCGCTGCTCGCGGGCGTATCCATTGTCTTCGCATAGCCGCGCAGCTTGTCGAGTTCGGCCCGCGCGGCGGCCCCCGTGTTGGAAGAGAATGGTGTCGTGCGGAATTCGCCGCCGCCGGCGGTGTATCCGAGCAGTTTGAACCGTCGACCATACGGTGTTAGCGCGGGAAAATCGGTGTGGCAGGCACCGCAGGGCTGTCCAGTCTGGCGCGCGAAACTCGGCAGTGCGTTGGCAGATGGCGCAAAGCCAATTGTGAAACAACCGACGAGAACGGCAAAACAAATAGAAGCAGCGATCAGTCTGCAGGCACCAAAAGGTCGATTAAAACGACCGCAACCGCCTCGCATCGCGCGCCACCCTACGTTCGCGACACTCCCCGCAAACGCACGTCAACACGCCGCTTGCGATTGGAACAATAGACCCAGAGTCGGGAGCGCCGCCAAGCCAATTCAAGGGTGGTTCCGATTTCGCGACAGCGTGACATTTTGGCAACGCTCGATGCGTAAGCAACAAAATAACGTTCGCCGAAACTTGTGTTTGGTCGCTCGCGGACTAGTCAAAACAGCGAACAACATCTCGCCGTCGGCCAGCTATCTTCCATCGGCAAAAGCTACATCGATCTGAACCAAAGGCGCCGAAACAATGGGCTAGATCAACGAGCACAGCCGGCGCGCGAGCGGGCTAAACCATTGCTAGTCGATGGGAATACCAGTGAAGAACACTTATTCAAATTCAGGTCCGTCGAGGCTTTGCGGCATGGCAAATGCGTAGACAAAGCCTCTTCGTCTGATCATAGAAATTTATCGACCTGGGCAGATCGCTTGCTAAGGTGATGACAACGGACGGTGCATTGACTTGCGTCAAATTGCCGAGGAAAAATAGCTAGATCAAATTGCTTAGCCAAGCGTACCGTTGTTATCATCAAGGGCCGGCTATGAGCATTCAATCCGCATTGCTGACGGCCGTCTTCGCGGTCGCGATCTCCGCGGCTGTTCGCGCGGAGGATAAGGGCGCGGTTGCCGTTCCAAAGAAGGAATTTGACGCCAAGATCGCTTACTGCAAAACCTGCCATGGGCTGTTGGGGCAAGGGTTTCGCGGATCATTTCCGATGCCGCGGCTTGCTGGACAACAGCCGGAATATCTGAAAAACCAGTTACAGGCGTTTATCGAACGCAGGCGAACGAACCCCGTCATGTTTAATGTGGCGCATGTTTTGAACCCGGCGATGGTGACGGACTTGGCCGCATATTTCAAGGATCTCAATCCCAAGCCATTAGGAGGAGCTTCCAAGGAGTTCGTGGCCGCAGGCAAAAAAATCTATGAAGAAGGGGTTCCCAGCGCCGAGGTTCCTCCGTGCGCTTCCTGTCACGGACCGGACGCCAAGGGTGCCGACGCATTTCCTCGTCTGGCAGGTCAACTTCATGACTACGTCGCGAAGAAATTGATGAACTGGAGCAAGGAGCGCGGGCAGGACACGGCAAAGCCCGACACCTCCGCCATCATGGCACCGATCGCGCATAGCCTGACCGAACCGCAAGTCAAGGCCGTGGCGGCGTATTTGAGTTATCTTGAATGATCACATTGCGCAGAAACCAATCTCAGACCGCAGGAGAACTTCCATGACAGGCCCCCAAGAAATTTCCAGGCGACGAATGTTGACCATCGCCGCCGGCGCGGCTGGAACGTCGATCGGCGCCGCAACGATCATCGGTACATCGATGCCGGCACCGGCGGCTGCCAAGGTTTCGCAAAAAGCCGTAAAGTATCAGGACACGCCGAAGGGGGAGCAGCGCTGCGACAATTGCCTGCATTTTGAAGCCCCGTCGTCCTGCAAGACGGTCGAAGGCACTGTCGCCCCCGAAGGCTGGTGCATGATCTATGCGAAGAAGCCGACATAACCGCCCGTCCGGACAATTTTCTCCGGACGGCAGGTGATTGATAGGCTTGGAGATCGAACGCTGCCGGAATGCGATTGAACGCGATATCACGGGACGGACACGGGTCTCGCGCCCATTTAGCCCGCGGGCACGCGACCAAGCAAGTCCTTGAAAGAGTGCCTACTTTCGTTCGGCTTCAGCTTCTTGCTCCAGCCGCAAAATATGTGCTCGTAGCCCGTCGAACCTCTGTTCGGTGACGTTACTAAAGAGCGGATCCTTGTGGCCGGTTACCGCCGAAGCAATTTCCGTCCAATCGTGAGGCTTGAGCGCCTTAAGTGCAGCAGGAAAAAAATCCCGATCTTCCATCCTCATGTGGCGCCGCTCGTGCGCGATGAAATCGCGAACAATGGTGTCGACTGTTTCCCGGAGAAGTTCCCCATCTGCGAGCACATTCTCGACGGCGTGAGCGACGCGGCGCAGGCGTTCAGCCCCTTTGTGGTGTTCGCGAGCGAGGTCACCGACCTTCGCGGCTGCAGCCGGATCCCGCGCCATTAGCTTGGCAAAGACCCGGTCTTCCTGGGGATGGTGATACACTTCCGGGTAAACTTCAAAATAGCTGATGACCGCGCGAATGACCTCGTAGTCGGGGCGGTCTCCCCGGTCGAAAACCTCAAGTTCCCGCTCGAGGATGGCGAGCAGCTTCTCAATATTGCGATGCTCTTGGGATAGGCGCTCAATGATCATGGTGGGGCTCCACACACTAAAGCAAAACTAATCCCGGACGCGGCATCGGGTCTTGCGGCAGATCAATCAATTTTGGCCGGAAAGAGATTTCGCCCGGCGGACTGTCAGGATCAGCGCGGTACGACCTGGCGAAGCGGACTAAACTCCGACCTTTCTTGCCGCCGGCGCTTGACATGGCGCACCCCTCGCTTACTTAGAAGCGTTCTAACTTAATTTAGAAACGCTCTAAGATAAAGACCAGCCTCAGGAAATCCTTTGATGATCTTACGAAACCGGAAATCCTTGCGCTTGCGATAAGCAGTGAAGAGGAGGATGGCCGAACGTATGCCGATTTCGCTCAGGGATTGGAGGAAGACCACCCCGACACAGCGAAGGTGTTTTCCGACATGGCCGCCGAGGAGAACGAGCATCGGCGGCTGCTGATCGATCTGTATGAGTCCAAGTTCGGCAGCCATATCCCGTTGATCAGACGTCAAGACGTACTGGGTTTCGTACAGCGCAAAAGGCTCTGGCAAGTTCGATTGCAGGGCATCGATGCCGTTCGACAGCAAGCGAGACAAATGGAGCAAGATGCGGGTCGGTTTTATCAGCATGCAGCCTCGCGCGCCACAGACGCGGCGGTCCCTAAGTTGCTTGGTGATCTCGCGGCGGCAGAATTGCAGCACGAGCGCACGGCCGGGGAAATCGAAGGGAAGCGCTTACCCCGCGACACAAGGGGCAAGGAGGACGACAACGACAAGCGGAGCTTCATCCTTCAGATAGTTCAACCGGGGCTCGTGGGCTTAATGGATGGTTCAGTCTCGACGTTGGCCCCAGTGTTCGCCGCGGCCTTTGGCACCCATAATCCATGGACGGCCTTCCAGGTTGGTATGGCGGCATCGCTTGGAGCTGGCATCTCCATGGGGTTTGCCGAGGCGCTGGCCGACGATGGCAATCCCGCGTCGGATCATTTCGTCATCAAAACAATCATTGGCTACGCTTTTCCGGTGCCCGGAGGCAGCTCGGGTGCTAGCGAGCGAGCGACCGCATCGAGCCCGACCAATCCGATGTCGCGATCCACCGCGCGACTGGGACAACCATGACCGCCGACGCGTTAATGCAGTGTGCTGCATCCGGATCTTATCGAGGATTAATAACCTCACTGCATGAAACGATATGACGGCACGACTGCACTACGGGACGGCAGCAAAAGTTTTCCATTGGCTCATAGTTGGGTTGCTCCTGATCCAGTTTCCGATCGGTTGGTTTATGCCGGACGTCCATCGCGATATGAAACCGGGTGCCCCGATGATATTTCATGTCTCCTTTGGCATCACCATTTTGGCACTGATCATTCTGCGATTCGTATGGCGCCTTACACATCCTGTCGCCCCGGAAAGCTCTCTCCCTCCCTGGCAGCGGCTTTAGTTTAGAGGCGGTTCATTGGTTGCTCTACCTGCTGGTGTTTGCGACCACGGCGACCGGCTGGTTGTTTGCTTCGTTTCGGGGCTGGGTACTCTCAAACTTTTTCCTTGTACCCTTACCTAAGCTCGCCGCAGAAAGCGCGTCTGGGGTGCATCGCATCGACGGTTGGCATCAGGTCTTCGAATGGGCGTTGCTGATTTTGATCGCAGTTCACGTCGCCGCGACGATGTTACATATTTTCGTCTATCGCGATCAGATCATGCAGCGAATGTTGCCGGAATAATCCTATATCCGAGTACGATTGGTTATCCTTTTTGTGGGTAGTATGCCGGCGCCGAGGAGCTATGGATAGTTCAACAAAACGTAGGTCGAAATCGGCCGACTTCAGGATCTGCGATCTCCTCAATCGCGAATTGGAGTGCATTTTGGGTAGTTGAGTTTTTGGAGGGCCGCGAGAGAGCCTCAAATCGACCACGCATCCGACAGCTTCCTAACTGAGTAAACCTCGACGAGCACGCAAGCTTCGCCAGGTGGGAAATATCTTGAAACACTCGGACATGTGCGCGCGCAGGGTTTTGATGTCGTCTTATTGTTGCTTGAGGCGCATCGGCTGATGACTCCACCTTCATGGAGCGGTTTGTTAGTGAGCCGCGCCGTAGCCTCAGCGCCCTTGCTGTTGCAGGTACTTTGGCCGAGCTTAATAGCAGGTCTCCCTCTGTTAACTGCGGGATGCGCAACCCTCAGCCCGCGAAATGTCCTGCCAGAGGCGAGCGCCAGCCGGATCGAACTGGACGGCTTCCAAAATATTCGATTCTGGGGGGATGAGTCGGAAGAGGCTATCTTTCGGTACGAAGTCTTGCACATTCGGCGGCAGAAGCAGTGTCTGATCGATATTCCAGGGGCGAAAATGCTTGCTCATAGCCCAAGCTTGAATCAGACCCGCTCAAAATGAACAGTGACTATTCGGACAGCTCCTAGTCTAGCTAGGGTTCAGGATTTTGTTCGTCAAATCCGTGCATGCGGAGGGCCCATTGCAACCCGACCACCGCGCCCTTCACCGGTTGCAGCAACAGCAATGACGCAATCAGCGTCATCGGCAAATAGATCGCCAGTTGCAGCGCCACCGGTGGCGAGAAATTGGTTTCGATCAGCAACGCCGTCGGCACCACGATGTGGCCGACGATGACGATCACCAGATAGGCCGGCAGGTCGTCGGCACGGTGCGGCGTGAAGTCGAGGCCGCAGACCGAGCAATTGTTGTCGATCTTGAGGAAGGAGCTAAACAGTCTGCCTTCGCAGCAGCGAGGGCAGCGGCCCCGAAAGCCGCGCCTCAGCGCGGTCCATACATCGCGCTTTTCGGTCGGCGCTGCTGAGCCTGAGGTCCAGATTTTCACAGGTGCGCTCACGGTTTCCATGATTGGCCCTTTTTCGAGCTACCGTAACTTCTCGCGACCTCGCTCTATACCGACATCAAGATGCAATGCGCGATCGGTCGGCCGACATGCTCGCCGGTATGAACAAGCGGTGGCGATACGTTCGCCTCCGATTTCGTCTACGTGTGTTCCGACGTAGAACGGTTCGATCGAGACTGCCCTTTTGAATTCGGCCTCATCCGAGCAGCTTGTTTGGAGCAGGTCGTCGTAGTCATCCGCTCTGATGAGCGCCCCACGCAAGCGCGAGTATAAGCGCGCCGAACATAGCGACGACAGCGAAAGAGATAGCGATCGAATCCAACGGCATTGAAGTGAGTTGCACAATCGACTCCATCGTCCTGAGGAGCGATCAGAATATCAGCGCCCGACGCTGATCGCGTTCATGGTTGATGTATTAAACATCACAAACTGGCACTGTAACGGTTATATAGAAGTTTGAGAGTTGTGTCTACAGCGCTTTGGCTTGCCTTTTAATGGATGGAACCTTCCCGGCGCGTGATTTCTCTACTCTTTGCGGATTTCCGCGGGCAAAGAAATGAAGCGCCGGCGCGGATCTAAGGAAACGCAACCGGCAGCGGCTGGCGCATCTCGCGCGAGACGGCTATCGACAGATCGAATACGCGCTCGTGCAAGGCATCGGCTGCCATCTGGAAATGGTCCGCCTCCGTTGGGCCTCCGTTGGGAGCGAAGTTGTCACGGGCCAAGCGCATACCAAGGCAGCCGCAATCGCCGCCGCCGAGAAGGCAATCGACCGGGCTCCTGCCGTGAAAAAAGGTGGGACTCGTTCCGCCCCGATTGAAGCGCAGCGGGGTGCCCCGGTCTCGGGCGGTAACTGATCCGCAACCTATCGGAGGCTACAAAAGTCGGCTGAGGATGCACCGGCTTTTTAGGTGGCGCGCGTGCTTCGAAATGGCAGCTATTCTGCGTGGTTCCGGACCCCGCAAGGGGAAGGAATGGGCGTTGTCGTGCTACAGGACGGCAAGCTGATCGGCGGCGACACCGTCAGCGCCTATACGGGATCGTACGTTGAGGACGGCGATAGATTTACCGTTTTGATTGCCACCGAGCGTCACTCGGAAGGACCGACTCCCGTGTTCGACGTTGACAACGTCGACTTGACCCTGACCGGTAAATCCACGCCGACGACTGCATCCTGCACCGGAACCGCCAAACAAGCGCCGGGCTTGACCTTTGAGGCAACTCTTATCCGGATCGCCGATTGATCCGACCCAACGGCGGGCGGGTGATCGCTCGGCGATGATCGTAGTGGCTTTCGGGAACTCTCGGGGTCTTGGCGTATTCCTAAGCCGGAGGCTGCCAAATGCCCCAATATTATTTCGATATCAAGGACAGTCACAGAGACTAGATGTTTAGTCCCGGCATTTGCTGGAGCGGATTGAGGGTGAATCGTTCGGGCTCTTTTGTCCAGGCTTTGCAGATGTATTCGTAGGGCGTGAGGCCTTTAAGGGTCTTGAGCCGCTTGGCGAAGTTGTAGGCGCTGACGAAGTCGGCGAGGTGGCCGCGCAACTCGTCGTGCGTGTCGTAGTGGAAGCGCTTGACCGTGGCATCCTTGATGGTGCGGTTCATCCGCTCGACCTGGCCGTTGGGACCATTGGACCGCAAAACCTCAAATGGTAGAAATTTCGACAACTTCCAACCGGCGGCCAACGTCGGCGATCTGATTTCCGCCTTTTAAGGAAAACGAGGCCCTACCCAGCCGAAACGCTTTGTTCAAGTTTTCAACGGCATTCCCTTTCAGGTCGTACCGGACTGCTTGATCAGGCGAGTAGTTGACGATGAATCCCAGCGCATTGCCGAAAAACTCGACAGTTAGTCGCCCGTCTTTGCCCAAATGAAGTTTACCGGGGAGTGCCGCTACAACTTGTTGGACGAAAGTGTCGGATGGCTTCGACGAATCCAGCTCGATTTTTAGCTGCCTCTCTGGGCCGCCTGTGATTGCACACATCGTGATCGAGGTTGGTATGATGCGGTCCCCCAGGATTATGGCATGTGGAATGAATCCCGCCCGCCATTCGGCATCCTCAATCTCGCGGGCAACTCGCAGTTTCTCGTCTTCCTGCTGCTTCAGCTCTGCAAGCAAAGATGCGGTGTCTTTCACAGCGATCTCAACGAGCTCCGCCGATACCTCAATTGCGGCGGGGAGCCGGTGAAGAGCTGACCTACTTTTTGTGGTGGTGATATGACCATCGCACAAAGCGTACACACGGCCAGCCGTCTTTGCTGGGTTTCGGTATCCCAAGCGGGAACCAAGCGCTGCGCGGTCAAGAGCGAGCTGCTGCATCCTGGTTTCAATAAGTGCTGCCAAGGGACTACGGATGGTCATTGCGCTTCCTCCGCGAATTCGGCGAAGGCTGGCGCTTCCGCTACATTTGCCGATTGTATCGGCCGCATCCCACCTTCGTGGAAACCACCTTGCCGCGGTTGGCAGGTTGGGGAAGGCGCCAGCCTTCATCTAGATGCAGGAGTAACATAACACGAATAGTGAGCGACGCCAAGATCGGCAACTGTGGTGGTTCAGAACGGCGACCGATCAAATCAACCCCATCGAATTGTCGACTGTGCTGCTCGAAGCCGGGCCTGGCCCTCTTCCCGCGACAGCAGCTGCTCGAGGGCGGCTCGGATGAACTTTGATCTGGTCACATATCGTAACCCAAGGATACGGGCGAGGCGTTGCTCAATTTCCGGATCAAGGCGGAAACAAATAATGCGGTTCTGGGTCATTTGGCGGTCAGCTCCCTATGGAGATTAGCGCAGCATCCTGATGTACTTCCTTTTATTTAGGTAATACGGAGATTATTGGCTGGGAAGCGGTCGCAGACAGATGCAATACAGCGCACTGCGATCCTATCGGTTTCATGCCCATCGTATTGTACGAGTCGTCGTACGGGCAGAACTGATGAAGAGTTGGGCTCGTCGACGGAGACGAGACCAGTACCCCGTACCACCGGTACCTCCCTAGCCAATTGGCTACGGGAATCAGAATGAACTTGATTTCCCGGCAGCCAGTGCTGGTTCATTTTCGGCGGGTGGCCGGTGTCCGACAGCCTCCCGCGCCAAAACGCCCAGCGGCGATCCCTGACTCAGGCCGGTGGTACCGAGCCGCAACAGATCAGCCGGGCAGCGGGTCGTACGCTCAAGTACCGGTAGACCTGCTCGCGCACCTACGCTTTTCGGCGGGGCGCTGCCTTGTCGTGGTCAGGCGTGGGTTTAGGTCGAATACTTCGACGCAGGGCGTCCATCAAGTTGGTAACGTTTCCAGAGGATCCTGAAACAGGTCCTTCATCGAGCACCTTCAATCGCTTCCGATGTTTCAACTTGTTCGGATCAAAGGAAGCCGTCTTAGCCTGAACTATGTGCTTAGCTAACTCGATCATATCCTTAGTGACTTTGACGGGCTGAATTGATTGAAAGAGATCGTCCGAGTTGCGCATCTGATCCGCGGCGCGCAGAACCGTAGCAAGCATCCCATTATCCCGTGCCTCGACGGCCATTGCGTACTCAAATTCGCTACTGCGAACCCAAGCAAGCGCTACTTTACCGGTTGCTTTCATGGCTTCGCGGATGACGGCGTACGCGTCATGACCAACAAAACCATCTGGGACAATGTAATACGAATTTGACAGATACGATGGATCGATTTCATGTTTCGACATGAATTGCTCGATTTCGATCACAACACCATCGCCCCTTTCAAGCTCATACTCCCCATCGCTCGCGGGTAGCAGCTTCACAGGGCAAGTTACAAGCGAAAGACGGAGGAAACCGGTTGAAGTAGGAGGAGAAACCCTTTCTGAATGGTTGTGATCCATAGCAGCGCGGGACGCTACCTTCTCCTGAAGAGTAGCCATGACGTAGGCGTTGAGGGTCACATGTTCGTCGGCGGCTGCGAATGCAATCTCCTTGTGCAGCACCGCTGGAATCCGGACATTGAAAAGACCTTTGAATGGCTTGTCAGGTAATCTGCGCAGTTCCGCACAGGAGGCAAGATAATCTTCAACGAGTTCAGCAAAAGCGGCCTGCACCTTGGAAGCGCTATCCACCTCGGTAGTGATCAGATCGTTTATGTGAAGGATTCGAAGTACGAGCCTGCCGTCCTCGAACTCGACCTCACCCTGATAATCGCGATAACGAACTGTGCTCATATCAGACCCAATCTTTCGAGTTGGACGCGAAGTCGACGGACCATGGCCGGTTTCATTTCGTCGCCGTGCGGTTCATCTAGCCAGATCATCACCTTCGTTGTCCGGTGCATGAACTTCCTTCGGCTGCCGCCGGATGCCCCCGCTTTGATCTTGTCGAAGCCGGCTGCAGCAAGGAGCCGTTCGAAGTCGCAATAGCGAAAGGTGCTTCGGCAGTCGCGGAATGAATGCTTGAGCTTATCGATCTGTGACATTCGGCTCAATCGTGCTGTAACTGGTTTCTAGTTACAGCAAGTCGGGCTTCCTGCCAATAGCCGAATTTGCAGTGCTGCCGGGTCGAATCAATGAGACGGCCCGATGAACGGCAATGCTTTCCTCGCCTTACCATCGCAAACCGCCGCTTGCAGCATCAGCTGCAGGCCGCTTAAACTCTAACCCAGATGAGCCAGAGCCTCCCTTCTCGAAACGCCTGACAAGTCTCAAATCATCTGACGACGGACAGTCAGTCAGCCAAAGGTAGATAGACGCAATGACGGTGACGGTGATGCGGGAGATGCCCCGAAGGCACAGCCCGCGCCGGCACCGGGCACCGGATTGGCTGTGAACAAAACGGCTTGACCCAGAGAAAACCCCGGCCCTTTAAGCCGAGTCTTCGACTTCTGAAGGCAATGAAAACGGTAGCATCGATTGTGCAAACGCTTATAGGACGTGCCCTACAAGGCGGCCGATAGCCGCTGTGGTCCCCATCGCTATGGCCCCCCAGAAGGTCACCCTCAACATCGGCTTAAGGAGACCCGCACCTCCCGTCTGCGCTCCCGCGGCCCCAAGGACAGCAAGCGCGACCAGCGAACCTGCTGACACGACCCACGGAATTCGGACCATCGGCGAAGCAATAGCAATCAGTAAGGGAATGGCAGCGCCGAACGCAAACGTAACTGCCGAGGTCAGCGCCGCTTGAACGGGGCGCGCCACCACGTGCGCTGACAGGCCCAATTCGTCCCGAGCGTGGGTCGCAAATGCATCTTTCGTCGTGAGAGCTTCCGCCACTTGGCGAGCCAACGAAATATCGAGACCCCGTTGGACGTAGATGTTCGTCAATTCATCGAGCTCAGCTTCGGGCTGATCAGCAAGCTCACGCCGTTCTTTTGTTAGGTCGGCGGCCTCTGTATCGGCCTGCGAACTTACGGAAACATACTCTCCAGCGGCCATGGCGGTGGCGCCGGCCACCAGGCCCGCTATGCCTGCAACGATCACCTCGTTAGGCGAGGTCGATGCAGCAGCGACACCGACGACGAGGCTCGAAGTAGAAATGATGCCATCGTTTGCGCCAAGGACAGCAGCGCGGAGCCAACCAATTCGCTCGATGAGATGTCCTTCGCGATGAATCGGATGCAAAAGTCTAACCCCTGAAAGCTCAGATATTGCTGCTCCCACACCGACAGCTCCCAAATCGGAAGG
>Ga0208586_1000724_pt1 | contig 11408 bp, 14 predicted proteins | sample NGESurshal072012_6_FD_184471 | JGI IMG/M metagenome (GOLD analysis project Ga0208586, IMG submission 184471) | Arctic peat soil microbial communities from Barrow, Alaska - NGEE Surface sample 53-3 shallow-072012 (SPAdes) | ecosystem: Environmental > Terrestrial > Soil > Wetlands > Peat ... | reverse complement strand
AAACCAAAAAAAAGGACGTCGTCTGGTTCGCGCTCAACGACGACCGGCCGCTATGTGCCTTCGGCGGCGTCTGGACCGAGTTCAAGGGCGACCGTGGCACCAAGTCGAAGCCGATCCCCGGTCCGCATCTCGTCTATGGTTTCCTGACGACGGCGCCGAACGCCGTGGTCGAGCCGATCCACGCCAAGGCAATGCCGGTGATCCTGACGACCGATGAGGAACGCGACGTCTGGATGCGCGCGCCTTGGGATGAGGCGAGGGCTCTGCAGCGGCCGCTGCCGGATGACGCGCTCAAGATCGTGGCGCGCGGGGCCGACAAGGAAGATCAAGCCGCAGCTGCATAGCTAGTAGGCGAAATGGCTGGCAATACGATTGAGCTTGCTATCGAGTTCCCCGTGAAAATCCGGCAGGCAATTGAGCGCGCTGGCCCCGTGGGCACGATCTGCGCAACTTCGAGTGCGCCAAGTGCAGTCACGTCGTTAACATCACCCTAGCAATAGACCCGATGACGTCAGACAGGGTCGTTTGGCTGACCGGTGAATTGAAGCCGCCAGAATAGCAGGAGCAGCAGCTCGCAAAACGTGTTCCATCCGATAGCCCTAGTTCAAGATGGCGGTAAATCTTTCGGTTCCACCGCAACTATTCATGCGCTCCAAGCGTCCTTTCTGTAGGAGAGCCAAAATGGCAGAGCCCGACGAGCACGAACGCGAACTTCACAACCACCTCATGCGCTTTCGGGTGATGGAGGCGGAGACCACTGACCCTATCGCCGTCCGGTTCTTGCACGATATCGTCGTCGATCTCGAAGCTGAGCTTGACCAGCCACATCATGACAATCGCGCCCAGTCGCGGCGGGTATAGTCGGGCGTCGTTTCGACCACTTCACAAAGAGTTTTCTTGCCCAAAACTTGCATGCGGCCCCGAGCGGCTGGTTCGCCCCCGTGATTTCTATCGGCCGAGCCTTCGCTCGACCCGCTTGCGGCTGTCGCCGACCTTTTTCACGGCCTTCTTGACGGCTGCGCTGGACTTGCGGGTTTTCTTCGCCTCGTACTGAACCTCGTAGTCCTGACCGCCCGCCACCCGAGCCCTGTCCTGTTTGCGGCCTCGCAATGTCTGTTTCTTTGCCATATTGGCTCTCCCTTGCTTGTTCTTGCGCAACTCGCAATGATGATCTCGGTTCCGACGAGCGGAACGAACGCGCTTACCTGAGCGTATTCGATACTGCTTCGTTCTGTGGAGTTGCATCGTGGCGTTCCAGCGTAAGAAGCCAGCGGCCATGGGCACCAAGGCCAGCTATCCCGGCTTCATCGAACCGGCGCTGGCGTCGTCAATCGAGAGGGTACCAAACGGCGAGCGTTGGGTTCATGAGATCAAGTTCGATGGTTATCGGGTGCAGGTCCATATCAAGGACGCCGCCCTCAAGGTGTTTACTCGGCGCGGCAATGACTGGACGAACCGCTTCCGAAAGATCGCTGCCGACGCATGGCATATCAACGCTGGCTCCGCCATCCTCGACGGGGAGGTAGTCGTCCCGGCAGTGGACGGCACGACCGACTTCTCGGTGTTGCAGAACGAACTCAAGGGTCGGTCTACCAAGATCGTCATGGTGGCATTCGATCTGCTCTACCTCAATGGCTACGATCTCAGGAAGCTGCCGCTATTCGAGCGCAAGGCGCTGCTCAAGAAGCTGATCGCTGAGACCGAAATCCAGTACAGCGAGAGTTTCGAGGTCGATGGGCGCGAGATGTACAAGCACGCCTGCAAGGCGGGCCTTGAGGGCGTCGTCTCCAAGGTGCGAGACAGCCGGTATGCATCGGGTCGGACCAACGACTGGGTGAAAAAGACCTGTGCCCAGCGCGAAACGCTAACCATTGCCGGGTTTGCGCTCGACGGGCGCAAATGGGATGGCCTCTATCTCGGCAGGAGCAAGGGCAAGGACCTGATCTACGCCGGCAAGGTTGATCACGGCTTCGACGCGGCGTCCGCCAAGGAGTTACAGGCGAGGCTCAAGCCGCTGATCCGAAAGACCCAGCCCTTCGCAAAGCGCATCAATCATCAGGGCATCTGGGTTGAGCCCGAACTATTGGCCGAGATCGAGTACCGCGCGAAGTCGGCCGAGGGCAAGGTCCGCCATCCGTTTTTCAAGGGCTTGCGGGAGGACTTATGAACTGGGGTCATCTCGTGAGGAACGCAGCCATCGCGATTGGAATAACTTTCGTCGTCGCTGCAGTGTTGGTTCTCGTGACGCGGATTGTATTGTTTGAGTTCTGAGGGATGCCTCGTACGAACCAAATGGGTGCTTGAGATGAACGCGGCGGCGTAAGCGGTCGCAAACCTCAGCTGGCAACATGGCTTTTCCGCTGATAATGGGTCGAAGCAACTGAGCAGACGCACCAACTCTGGCCGGCGGGAGAGACCAGCGTGGATAAGCAGAAGAAGACGGCGGCCGAATTGGAAGAAATCGTGAAGCAGAGAATAGGCGCTGGCGATTTTAAGGTAACCGTTCACAGCAACCCCGAGACAGGGTGGCACGCCACGATATACGGGCGCCAGCCGGCAGAAGTTCACCGCTGCCAGGTGATGGCCGAAAATATCGTCACCGAGCTGTCGCAGTACTACGATCTCGCTGAATGTTTTTGAATTCGGTCTCGACGCCTTTCTTCCTCATGCAGCCGGCAGGCCAAAACGAAACGGCAACCACGCTCGCAGCAATCGACGATCCGATCAGGTCGTTCTCGCGTAACGTGACACCATCACTAAACGGGGCAGCAGTTAACCCTAACAATGTCTTTCAATTGCCGATAAAATTTTATCCAGTATCCTGATGACAGTTGAGCGGCGTGACGAACCGCTCGATCAGAGGCCAGCGAAGTCGGCGCGCACCTTCACGGCCTCGCCGAAATCATAGCGATGGAACCGGTCTCCCGAGCCGGCAGTTGCGGAAATGAGCCGTCCGGTGATCGCCCGGGCGGCTCTTTCTTAGTCGGGATGCCGGTGTTTCAGAAAATTCGTTTCGCCGCAAACAAACCCAAGAGCACCGAACCAGATGTGAGTGCCATCACGATCATGTTGAGCATGCTGCCGAGAGCTGTCGACAGCACGATCAGAAAACGCGGGGCGGGCGCAGCCACTTGCTTCGATCGAGCGGCCTTGGGTTTTGTTTGCTTCTTCCCTGGCATCTATCACCTTTGATCAGCTCGTCGGCGACTGACCTAGCACCCGTGCGTCACCGTCGCACACGCCATGAACTGATTGCTTAAGCCGAGAGATGAACAGGGATCGGCCATCTTCAATGGTTTACGCGAGCTAAATGACCGCCGAGAGCCGCCGCGGGCGCGCTAATTGGTCACGCGGCCAGCCAGGGCAACAGTACAATCTTGCCGCCGAGCCCACCAGCATCGATACGCGCGTGAACATCTTTTGCGGCTGCCAGTGGTTCGCGAGCGATAACCACAGGATGAATGGCACCCTTGCGGAGCAACTCGAACAAAGCAGCCATGTCAGCCCTAAATTCTTCAGGGTGCGACAAACGGCGGTCCGTGATGCTGTACCAAAGCGCACAACGACCACGGAATAGGAAGCTCAATGCGCCCCATAGCTTCAACCGCGCCAGCCCAAGCCCCGCCGTGATTATGTTTTCGCGGCCGATTGCCATGGTTTGGGAGCCGTAGCCGATCAGGATGCCCCCCGGCGCGAGACAGGCGAACGACCGGTCGAAATGTGATCCGCCGATCGCATCGAATGCCGCATCGACGCCGGCGCCGCCAGCGCGTACCGCCGTAAGTTTACGCACGGAAGCAACGAAGTCACCAGCCCGATAGTCGATTGCGGTAGCACCAAATCGCTCAACTGCCGCGAGGTTCGCCGCTGAACACGTACCGATTGCTTTTAGGCCGAAATGACGCGCCAGATCGAGCAGCGCCGTACCGACCGTACCTGACGCGCCAATAACGAGGACCGTCTCGCCGGGAGAAAAACGACGATAACGCGTGAGCATCTGGAAAGCTGTTAGGTAGGCGAGCGGTATGCAAACGGCCTCTGCCGCATCGATGCCATCGGGAACTGGCACAAGAAAACGCGCGGGACGAATTGCATATTGCGCGTAACCACCCACCACACAGAGATCGGCAACGATTTGCCCTTCACGCGGCGAGACAACGTCAGAGCCAGCCTTCTCGACAACACCCACTAGCTCGTAGCCCGGAGTAAACGGCAGCGGCCCTTTAAAGTCAGGGTAACGGCCACGCCGAATGAAGCTGTCCGTGAAACCGGTCCCCGCTGCTAGAACCTTGATGCGCACCTCGCCGGTGCCCGGATTTGGAATTATTGGCTCTTCGGCCAGTTCCAAGACCTCGGGGCCACCGAACCGGGATATGCGAACGTGTTGCCACGACATGAGGCCATCTTGGCACATTCGACTTCCGCTAGCGAGATCAATAAGCTGCCGACGCTGGCTTTGGATGCCAATCGTCGCTTTCGGTCTTCGTCTTCGCCGAAGGATCGATGTCGCATATCAGCGACAGGGCATTCGGCAGCTCACTGGCGACATTTTTATGAATGATGGCGGCGACAGAGATACGTATACCGCGACCTCTGGAGATACTGAGAGCGATCCGCCATATGTGCCACCACCAGCGGTGAAATGGTTTTACCTTTTCACCTTGCTAGGGCGCGTACTCATAAATTGGACCCGATTAGTGCGGCTTACTCGACGTCCGCTATGCTCCGATAGTGACCAAGTTCTGCAGCGCAGCGGAATGTCGCGATGTGCCAATAGGCGATATCACGAACTGTTGAGACGGATTTCAATCATTTGCGGACGGGACGAAACAAGCGTCGTTTGTCGCGAGACAAATTGCGTCAGGTCAAAACGCCTGATTGCACGCCAGTATCTTTATCTAACTCAATGTCGGGATTGCACCGGGAGGCCGTGATGATGCCTGAACACCAGGACTATCGTCCCTCGCACCCCGAATAATTGAGATAGCCTTAGTTTAACCATATCGAAAACCCCAAGATGCGTTTGCGGTCGCAACATTGGAATTGGGCCATACAGTCGATGCTCTCAACTCTAGGTCGCGCGTTCAACCAACAGAACGTTCGGCTCGGTATCCTGGTGAAGCGAACAATTCGCTTTGGTTTGGTCGGTTCAACATTCTTTCTGACTGGCGGATGTGCGACCATCTCCCCGCGCAATGTATTGCCGGAAGCCGATGCGGCCCAGACTGAGCTTGCAGGATTTCATGATATCCGGTTTTGGGGTGACGCATCCGCGCGGGAGATCCACGCTATCATGATGGCGGACGCGCCTAAAACAGAAGGCCAGCCATCGAGGGGCAAAAAGCATCCGCCAGTCTCAAACCTTCTTGCTATATCCGGGGGCGCCGAAGATGGCGCCTTTGGCGCCGGTTTGCTCGTCGGCTGGAGCGACGCGGGTACGCGGCCAACGTTTGACCTGGTTACAGGTGTCAGCTCCGGCGCACTGATTGCTCCGTTCGCGTTCCTCGGGCGTGAACATGATGGCCAATTGCGCGAGATTTTCACGAAGTACGGAAGAAAGGACATTTTCACCTACAACGTACACGGGTTGATCGAAGGATCGGCGCTAGCTGACGATGGACCGTTGGAGAAATTGATTGAAAAATACGTGGACGAGCCGTTTCTGCAGGAGATCGCAAAGGCGCGGGTCAACGGACGTATCCTGCTGATCGGCACCACCAATCTCGATACCCAACGGCCTGTATTATGGGACATGGGTCGAATTGCCATGAGCCAGAATCGCGATGCTCTGGGCCTCTTTCGCAAAATACTGCTCGCATCGGCTACGCTTCCCGGGGTGTTCCCGCCGGTCCGGATCCAGGTGCGAGTTGGCGGACAGAACTACGACGAACTGCACGTCGATGGTGGCGTCACCAGACAGGTCTTTATCGCTTCGTCGATCTTTTCATTTGGATCCCACGATCCAATGCGCGGAAGATCCGCTTCCATGCCGCACCTATATATTATCAGAGACGGAAAAATCGATCCCGAATGGCAATCCGTCAGTGAGAATGTGGTGTCGATTACGCAGCGGTCTATTTCCACGCTGATCAAGAACCAGGGGATCGGAGATCTGTACCGTATCTATTCCCTTACTAAGCGCGACGGGATTGATTTCAACCTTGCAAGCATTCCACCCGACTTTAGCGAAGTTAGCGATGAGCCATTTGATCAGAAATACATGATCGCGCTTTTTGATCGCGGCTACGCTCTCGCAAGCCATAACTACTCCTGGGTGAAAATGCCGCCTGGGATGGATGTAGGGCCACAGGCGCACTACTGAATGTTCGTTGTTTGCCCCTCATCCGAAATATTTTAGCCAAGTCCTCAAGTTTGCGTCGCTTATTCTCTACCGAAATCCGACGGCCTAGCATGCCCGCTCCGGACCAAAACGCCGGTTTGCCCCTTTGCCACTCGCAAATTTCAAATCGCCCGGTATGTCCGTTGTGGGTCAAAATCGACCCAGACGACCGAAATACCCCGGAAAGCAGACATTCTCGGGGTCAGTCTGCATGTCTCAAAGGTGCCACAAACGAAAGTCGACGACCTATCTTAAGATCGACCATAGCTCCGTTCCGCAACGTTGCTACGTATCATTCCCGTCATACTCTCGTCGTGTTGTATTCACTTCATGCAGCCCGGCAGGCTTAAACTCGTCGCTCCCTCCGAAACATATGGCATCATAATTTTGCGATGCCAGTGCCCGAACTCGATGCTCGGTATCGCTCCTGAGGCATTTTTCAACTAAGGTTGGGATATGGAAAATCGAAGATTCTTCGATCGCCCCGCAGGCTTGACGGTGGCCAAGATCATTTTGCTGACGGGTGCCGAATGCCATGATGCTGCGCGACTTTCGCACCTGATTACTGATGTTGCGCCACTTGAACTTGCCGGACCGAATGACCTCACCTTCATCGAAAGCAGCAAATACGTCGACGCCTTGGCGACGACGCGCGCGGGAGCCTGCCTAATGCTTCAGCGCTTCGAAAGTCGCGCCCCAAACGCCCTCATCCTTCTGCCTACGGAGCAGCCCTATCGCGCTTTTGTCGACGTGCATGGTGAACTGTACCCTCAATCCCTTCGTCCGACCTCTCTGTACGAAGCCAACGATATCGCGCAAGGCTCGACCATTCATCCAACTGCGCGCATTGGGAGTGGAATAACGGTTGATCCGGGAGCGGTGATCGGGCCTCGGGCTGAGATTGGAGCGGGAAGCATCATCGCCGCAACGGCTGTAATTGGGCCGGACGTGTTGATCGGCCGCCATTGCACGATCGGCGCGGGATGTTCGATCACGCATACGCTTATAGGTGAGCGCGCCGTGATCCATCCCGGATGCCGTATTGGGCAGGACGGCTTTGGTTACATCGCCGGTGTCCCACAGCAAAAAGTTCCACACACTGGGCGGGTAATTATCCATGACGACGTCGAGATCGGTGCCGGGACGACGATCGATCGTGGCGGCGTAAGGGACACCGTCATCGGAGAGGCGACGAAGATCGACAATCTGTGTCAGGTCGGCCACAACGTAGTCATTGGACGCCATTGTGTTATCGCCGCACAGTCGGGTCTCAGTGGAAGCGTCACGCTTGAGGATTTTGTCGTCCTTGGTGGCAGGGTTGCTATTGCATCCCACGTCACGATAGGCAGGGGTGGAAGGGTGGCAGGGGGCTCCGGCGTTATGAACGACGTTCCTCCTGGAAAAACCTGGGGTGGCTATCCAGCCCGACCGAGAATGCAATGGATGCGGCAACTGGTGACATTGGCTCGACTGACCAAATCCGGTGATAAAACTTAGGCGCCTTCAACACTTTCCGATCATTCGCGACAGAGGCGACCGAGCAGCAAGTCGGACCATGTCCGCTATGCCCAGAAAGCGGAAGCGGGCCTTTTAAGGCGCCACTCGGGAAGTTTTGCGGAGGAGAATATCTCGCAGTTGGGGACGGCAGAGCTTTCCACCGTTATACCTTGCTACCAGGCGCCCAGCTCAACTGGCGAAAAGCGGCATAGACACAAGGCGCGTCACCGGACCCCGGGAAAAGTTTCGCGCACGCTTCACTAAACATGGTACCGGAACTTTCGCGGCGGAGGTAGATTTTCACCACAGCAGGAGGTAGGCTTTCACCTCAGCAAGAGGCCTCGTCCATGCGCAGCATCCGCTGGCTCGCCGTCGTCCCGTTTCTCGCTCTCATCGTCGGCCCGTTCTACGTCAACCGGGCGACCCCGCTCATCCTCGGCCTGCCGTTCCTGCTCGCCTGGATCGTCGCGTGGATCCTGCTCACCTCCCTTATCATGGCTGTGATCTACGCGACCGATGCGGCCAACCGGGAGGGCGAGCCATGAACGGCGCGCTGCCCTTCATCGCCGCCGCCGCGCTGTTGGCGCTCGCCCTCGGTTTTCTCGCTAGCCGTGGCAAGGAAATGAGCCTCGAGCAGTGGACGGTGGGCGGGCGCGGTTTCGGCGCGGTCTTCGTGTTCCTGCTGCTCGCCGGAGAAATCTACACCACCTTTACCTTCCTCGGCGGCAGCGGCTACGCCTACGGCAAGGGCGCGCCGGCCTATTACATTCTTTGCTACGGCACGCTCGCCTACGTGCTTTCCTATTTCATGCTGCCGCCGATCTGGCGCTATGCCAAGGAGAACCGGCTCTACTCCCAGGCTGACTTCTTCGTGCGCAAATACGACAGTCCGACGCTCGGCGTCATCGTCGCGCTTGTCGACATCGTGGCGCTGATTCCCTACCTCGTACTCCAGTTCAAGGGGCTCGGCATCATCGTCGAAGTCGCCGGCTACGGCGCGATCTCCTCGACGCTTGCGATCTGGATCGGCGCCGTCATCGTCGCCGCCTACGTGATGGTGTCGGGCGTGCACGGCTCGGCCTGGACCTCGGTCGCCAAGGACACCATGATCCTCGCCATCGTGGTCTTCCTCGGCATCTATCTGCCCTATCACTATTACGGTGGGCTGGGATCGATGTTCGCGGCGATCGACCAGGCCAAGCCGGGCTTCACCGTGCTGCCGCCGCACGGCGAGAGCCTGTGGTGGTTTTCCTCGACCGTGCTGCTCACCGCCCTCGGCTTCTACATGTGGCCGCACACTTTCGGCTCGGTCTACACTGCCAAAAGCGCCACGGTGATCCGCAAGAACGCGATCGTGTTGCCGGTCTATCAGCTGATACTGCTGTTCGTGTTTTTCGTCGGCTTTGCGGCCACCCTGCAGGTTCCCGGGCTCACCGGCCCGAACATCGACCTCGCGCTGTTCAAGCTGTCAGTGAAGACGTTCGATCCCTGGTTCGTTGGCGTGATAGGCGCGACCGGCGTGCTCACCGCGCTGGTGCCCGGCTCGATGATCCTGATGACCGCGGCGACCTTGATCGCCAACAATCTCTACCGCGCCGTCAACCCGTCGGCCGACGATCGGCGGGTATCGCGGCTCGCGAAGCTCCTGGTGCCGCTGGTGGCGCTGGTTGCGGTGTTCTTCACCCTGAAGGGCGGGGAGACCATCGTGGCCCTCCTGCTCATGGGCTACAGCATGGTGACCCAGCTGTTTCCCTCGCTGGTGCTCAGCCTCGCGCACCGCAACATCGCGACGCGCGAGGGCGCCGCGGCCGGCATCGTCGCCGGCGTCTCCACGGTCGCCGTCGTTAGCCTGACCGGCGCGAACCTCCACACGCTGCCGTGGCTGCCGGCGCAGGTCCAGGACCTCAACATTGGCATCGTCGCGCTGGCGGTGAATTTCGTCGTACTGATCTTGGTCAGCCTGGCGACGCGGATCGCTGCGACGCCGGCGCGCGCGGCCGCGGAGTAGGTCCAAGACGGCGATTGTGGCTCGTTTCGTCCTTTGGTGAGAAGCAGCCGCACGCCTTTTGGGACTTTTGCAACATATTACGGGACCAACTGTGATGGTTTCACTTTTCCACCTTTCACCTTCAAATCCTTTTATGGCACCGTCAGGTTGGGAGCGTGACGCCGCGCGCGCGACTGACGGGGTGGTCGGTGAAATGAGCATCCAAAAAGAGGCATCCAGTATCCCGCGACAGGGGCTGCCGGTATAGGATCACAGTGCTCCGCCAAGCGCATCGCTGCCTTCTGATCGCGCGTCCAAATCGGTACGCTCCCAAATGCAAAAACCAGCCCTTGGATTTCTCGCATTTGATATCGACCCTGGCTCACTCTGATGGATCTTTCAACCATCCAAAAATTGCCGTACTGTTTGGCTCGAAGCATGCGTTGGCCATCAGCCGAAGGCTTTTCAAAGTCGGCCGTCTCGAACGCCCGGCGACCATTGGCACCCCCGGCGTCCAGTCCATGGGTTCGGGGGCTCCCGGAACGTGCCCGGCCGCAATGAGCATATCTCTACCTGCAATCAGAACACCTTGTACTGCTTCGGGTATGAAAAATTCCGTCATGCCGGCCTGATCGCGATCGAGAATGCATTCAAAAGCCTGCGGTGCGATGGATTGAGTTGACGTGCTCATTCTTCGATCCTTCCACCTTGGTACCTTGTTACTTGGCCGCGAGTTCGAGGACCCATCAGGGTCGTCGCATTTCACTAGAAGGACGTGCCCATCAACCAACCCTGGCCCAGTATCCCGCAACCGGTGACTGAGGAATAGGATCGCAGTGCTCCGCAAGCCGCATCGCCGACGCCATTGTCCGGGTCCAAATCGGCAACAGCACAAACGCAAAAACCAGCGTTTCGTCGTGTGCACTAACGTCTACGGGAGATCGTTCAATTATCCAGTACCGGCCGCACGGCTGCACCCAAAGCGTCCGCGAGTTGTCGCGCGAGGGCTTCATCCAACCGGACGCTCGGCGCGCCCAGCCGGCAGGAGCAGGCGCCCCGGGGAAATCCCCTGCAGCATACAGCATATCGGCGCCCGCAACCAACACGCCCGGTGCTGCCGGGAGGTAGTAGTCCGGCATCTCGGTCAGGATGCGATCGATATCGCACTCGAAGAGAGCGGGACCGGTGTTATTTAAAGCCAACTTTTTCATGTTACCTTCTCTACGTTCGACCTTGATACCTTGCGAGGCAGCTGCGATGAGACCCGTCATGACAATGGCGAATGTCTAGGGTCGCGCGCGAAACCTCTGATTTGTTCGAGCAGTCCCCTTTGATTGAGGCCGCGCGCCTTGATCGGGTGCCACCCCAGTTCGCACATTAGTTTTCTCAAACGGCGGCAGGCGCCGGCTCCTCGGTCACGCTGAGCAACGTCCAGGAAGTCGAGGACCGCCTGAGTGCCGATCCGCTCCACGCCATCGCCACCGATTTTGCCACGCAACCGCTGCAAGGGAAGCCGCCAGGGATCGACGCTCTGCGCGAGCATTTCGGCTTCGGCGGCCCTCAACTTACCCAGCCACGACATTC
>Ga0208586_1000723_pt1 | contig 11412 bp, 12 predicted proteins | sample NGESurshal072012_6_FD_184471 | JGI IMG/M metagenome (GOLD analysis project Ga0208586, IMG submission 184471) | Arctic peat soil microbial communities from Barrow, Alaska - NGEE Surface sample 53-3 shallow-072012 (SPAdes) | ecosystem: Environmental > Terrestrial > Soil > Wetlands > Peat ... | reverse complement strand
CGAGCGCCGCTCGTCCGTGTCGCGAGCGCTGAGGATCAGCAGCACCGGCACGCTGACCAGCGCACGGCCGAGGTGGCGGAGCAACTGCACCGCGGTTGGCTCGGCCCACTGAATGTCGTCCAGCAGAACGACGAGCGGGCTGATCGCGGCCACGCGCGTCAGCACGTCGCTGACCGCCTCGAACAGCAGGTACCGCTCGGTCGCGTCATTGCTGACCGCCGTGCCGGTGAGTTCGACGCGGCCGGCCAAGCGTGGCGCCACGCGAACCAGGTGCCCTCCGCAGCGCGTGGTGTGGGCCCGAAGCACGTCCGCCGGCGCGTGCTCGACCAGATGCCTGACCAGCGAGCGGAACGGTTCCAGCGGCACGGTGGGACCGTCCTGGCAACATCCGTAGAGCACGACCGCCGAGCCCTCGTCCCGTACCGCGCGGGCGAACGCGCCCAGCATGGTCGTCTTGCCGATCCCCGCCTCGCCCTCCACGATGACGGCCCGCAAGCCCGATCCGCCCACCTGGGCCGCCTCGTCAGCCAGCAGGCCGAGCTCGCGGGCTCGCCCCACCAAAGTCGGCCCCCGCGCCAGCTCGGCCTGCAGCGGCAGCCAGCCGTTCCCTCGCCAGGGTCGCGGCCTTACGAGCGGTGGTGATCCGGAGCCCGCCGGCTGTGGTGATCCGGGGCGCGCCGACGGCTCTTGCTCCCCAAACCCGTCCCATCCTGCCTCTATCCCATCCCACCCGGCGGCGACCTGCCGCTCGATGCGGCGCACCTCGGCTGATGGCTCGGTCCCGACCCACCCGGCGAGATAGGCGTGGTACTCACGGAACGCAGCCAGGGCGTCGGCCTGGCGCCCGGCGCCGCCGAGCGCCTGGACCAGCAGGCCCCACGCCCTGTCCCGCAGGGGGTTCACCGAGACGTGTGCCTTGAGTTCGGCGATCGCCTCCGCCCACCGCCGCGCGACGATCAGCGCGACGGCGTAGTCCTCGATCGCCGCCGCGTGCAGCTCGCTGAGCCGGGCGGCCTCAGGCTCGGCCCAGGCCTCAGCCGAGAACTCCTCGAACGCCGGGCCGGTCCACAGCGCCAGCGATTGTTCGAGCGTCCCGATCCGGTTGTCACCCGTCCCCAGCTGGGACAGCGAGGCGGTGAACAAGGCGGCGTCAACGGGGGCGGCGAGACGGTATCGACCTTGCGCCGCCACGACGGTTGTGCCCCCGAATCCCTTACGGAGCCGCGACACAATCGTGCGCAACGCGCCCGGCGAAACCGCCAGCACGTCACAGAGGAGATCCACCCGCAATGCCCGGGGGGCGTCCAGGGCCAGCCGGGCTAGCAGCCGGCGCTGGCTCGCGCTGGGCAGATCGAGCGCGCGTCCTGAGGACGTGACGACCTGAATCGGGCCCAGCACGCGTACGAACGCGATGTCCCCCGCATCGATGTTCACTTCCCCATAGTGTCCCAACCAGGGCGTATGCGACAGAGGCGTCAGCATCCAGTGGAGGCTCACGGCGTGGCGGAGGGTAATCGTGGACAATCCGGGCAATGATCAGTATGGCCCGGGCAGACGCGATTGATATGCCAGGTGTCGTGGGCGGGTTACTGACAGCGGAGGTGAAACATGAGCATCGGTCCGGCGCTGGCCGACGCCCGCTGGCGGGCTCATCTCACCGTGGGCGAGGTCAGCCGCGAGACCCGCATCCGGGAAGCAATCATCTGGGGGATCGAGAAAGACGACTTCTCGGCCTGCGGCGGTGACGCCTACGCGCGCGGCCATATCCGCGCCATCGCCCGCGCCGTGGGCACGGATCCTGATCCGCTGATTCAGGAATACGACGCCACGTACCGCACCCTGCAGGACATCGAGGATCTCGTCGTCCTGCACCCGGCCGCGGCGGCCGGGAGGCGCGGGACGCGCGGGCGGGGGCCCCGGCTGGCCTGGGCCGCAGCCATCGGCGTGGTCCTGGCCATCGCGGGCTGGGCTACCTATCAGCTGGCCAGCACCGGGGGCCATGCCCCGCGCAGTGCGGCGGTGGCCGCGGCCAACAGCAGCCCCTCCCAGGACGCCGCCGCCGCTCCGGCCGGGGGCGGCACACCCAGACCCAGCCCGTCGCCGGCCAGACCCAGCCCGTCGCCGACGCCCAGTACTGCCGCCCCCGTGCCTGCCGCCGCCCCCGTGCCTGCGGCGGCCCCGGTGCAGATACTGAGGCCGGCCCAGGTCGCGGCGTTCGGCCCCGGCGGCCCGGCCACGGGCGACAATCCGCATGTTGCGGCCCTGGCGGTCGACGGCAGCCGCGCGACCGCCTGGCGCAGCGACTGGTACACCACGGCGGCCTTCGGGAACCTGAAGCCGGGCACCGGCCTGCTGCTGGACATGGGCCGGCGGGTCACGATCACGTCGGCCCTGATCACGCTGGGCATCCCCGGCGCCAACGTCCAGCTCCGGGCCGGGAACGTTCCCGCGCTGGCGAGCCTGCGCGAGGTCGCCAGCGCGGCGAGGGCGGGCGGGACCGTCGGCATGTGGCCGTCCGCGGCGGTGCGCGCCCGGTACGTCCTGATCTGGTTCACCTGGCTGCCGCCCGATGACCAGGGCACCTACCAGGCCACCGTCTACAACGTCCACCTGCACGGCCACCTCTAAATACGGCAACGGCACGTGGCCGGCCGGAGCTGGGCTGCGGGTTGGGCGGGGCTTATTCAGACTCCGAGTTCGTCGGCCAGGCGCTGGAGGTAGGCGGCGAACTGCCGGCGGTCTTGCTGGTCCCAGGTGATGGTGAGTTCGCCGAAGGCACGGCGTTGCCACTGGCGGGAACCGGTGAGGAGGTCGTGGCCGCTTGGAGTCAATTGCAAGCAGACGCGGCGCCGGTCACGTTCGGAGGCGACGCGGGTGAGGTATCCGGCGGCGACGGCGTCGCGGACCATGCGGCTGGCCCCGGAGTGGTCGAGCCCGAGCTGGTGTGCCACGGTGCCGATCGTCGCTTCTGCGGGACGGCGGCTGGTGGTGTCGGCAGCTTCGGCGACCAGAATGTGCTGGATGTGGCGCATCTGGCCGGTCAGCTCCTCGGATGCGCGCATGGTCCAGCGACGTGACCAGAAGCGGACCAGCCGGAACAAGGCCGGCCCGCCATCGGCGGCGCTGGCAGTGATGTCGGGCTGGGCCGGCGAAGCTTCCGTCATGCCGACAGCGTAGCGGCGAATGGGTGCGATACGCATAGACATCACGTGCGATACGCACATATATTGTGTGCGTATCGCACATGGGTGCCGCTACGGAAGGACGAGCGTCATGTCAGTTGTGCTGAACCACACGATCGTGCCGGTCACCGACAAGAGTGGCGGGGCAAGGTTCTTCGCGGACCTGCTGGGGCTGCATATCCGCGAGGAGGCAGGCCCCTTCGTGCCCGTGCCGGTCAACTCCGACCTCACCTTCGACTTCGACGATCGGCACGGCGCCCGCCCTGGGCACTACGCCTTCCTGGTCGACGATGACACCTTCGATGCGGTGCTGGACCGGCTCCGCCGTGACCCGGCGATCGACCATGGCTCCGGTCCAGAGCATGGCTGGGACCGCCAGATCAACCATCTCGGCGGCGGCCGCGGGGTCTATGTCCGCGACCCCGACGGGCACAGTTACGAACTGTTCACCGCCGTTCCGTGAGCTGAAGGCCAGGCGGTGAGCCGGCCCCCATCTAATGCATCCGTTGTTCCAGGTCGAGGAGGAATACCGGCTCACCTTGCTGGACGCCGAGTCCTCCTTTGTCGAGCGGTTCATCGGCCGCATAACCGATCCCGGGACCGGCTGGGGCCCGCTGTGGGCCCAGTTCCACGACCAGCCCGCCAGCATCACCCAGACCGCCGGCATCAACGAGAGGCAGGAACCATGACCCGCGCCCGTACCGCCTTGATCATCGGCGCCGGCATCGCCGGCCCAGCCGCAGCGATGGCGCTGCAGAAGGCCGGCCTCGACCCGGTGATCTATGAAGCCCACCCCGGCACCCAATGATCATCCAGCCCGGATAATGGCCCCGGTTAGTTCCGCTCGTGCCTGGGTTTCGACGCACGATGCCCGTCCGGACCTATCTGGCCAGCGCACTAACGGTCCCCCGGGTCTGGGCAGCAGCGCGGCAGGCTCGTAGTATCCGAATTGTTCGTTAGCGTCCCCACCGGCGTGGGCGCCTCCTCACGCGTCGGCGGGTCCGCTCTGAGTGCCGGGAGGTGGCCGCGACGAGTTCACGCCGTATCGCGGCGGGTTTCCCGCTGTGAGCGCCGAACCGGCGGCGGCCCCGCTGCCCCGGGTGCCGGCGCCCGGGCCCGCACCGGCGCCGTCCCGGGTGACCAAATTCCTCGTGCCGGACGTGATCTTCGGCGTCGGCGTCCTGGCCCAGGTCGGCCAGGTCGTCCGGCGGCACGGCGGGGTCCGCGTGTTCGTGGTCAGCGACCCGGGGGTCGCCGCGGCCGGGTGGACCAGCGAGGCGCTCGGCTGCCTCACGAGCGCGGGCGTCGCCGCCGAGACCTGGCTGGGGGTGACGCCGAACCCCAAGGACACCGAGGTGGAATCGGGCTGCCAGGCCTACCTGGCCAGCGGCTGTGACGTCCTGGTCGCGGTCGGCGGCGGCAGCTGCATCGACGCGGCCAAGGCGATCGCGGTGCTGGCCGCGGGCGGCGGGCAGATCACCGATTACGCGGGCGTCGGCAAGGTGACCGGGCCGCTGGCGCCGACGGTCATGGTGCCGACGACCGGCGGATCCGGCTCGGACGTCTCACAGTTCTGCGTGGTCACCGACACCACCCGCAAGATCAAGGTCACGATCGGCGGCCGGGCGCTGGTGCCCGACATCTCGGTGACCGACCCGCAGGTCCTGACGACCGTGCCGCCCGACATCACCGCGTACACCGCGCTGGATGTGCTGAGCCACGCCATCGAGTCCTACGTGTCCAAGGCGGCCAACTTCCTCAGCGACGCCCAGGCCCTGGCCGCCATCCGGGGGGTCACCGAGCACCTCTTCCCGGCGCTCGACCACCCCGGTGACGTGCGGGCGCGCGAGGGACTGGCCCGCGCCAGCCTGCAGGCCGGCCTGGCGTTCACGAACGCGCTGCTCGGCGCGACGCACGCCATCTCGCACCAGATCGGCGGGCTGACCGACCTGCCGCACGGGCTGCTGAACGCGATCATGCTGCCGCACGTGATGGAGTTCAACGCGCCCGTCGCCGCCGAACGGCTGGCGGATGTGGCCGCCGCGATGGGCGTGGCCACCGGACTGATGAGCCCGTGCGAGGCCGCCGACGCGGCCATCCAGATGGTGCGGGCGCTGGTGGGCAAGGCCAGCCTGCCGGCCAGCCTCCGTGAGATCGGGGTCCGGCTCCCGCAGATCGACGGCATCGCCCGGAACGCGCTGGACGACGCCTACATCGTCACCAATCCGCGGCCGGTCAGCGAGGAGGACGCCCGTGCCGTCTGCCTGGCCGCCTGGTAGTGCGCAGGACACCGGGGAGGTGCCGTTCTGACCGATCTGGATGAGTCGCGGCTGGAGCAGCTGATCGGGGTCCACTCCTCGAAGACCGGCTACTACGCGCGGTGGCGCGGGACCAGGCAGGATCTGGAGCGGGCGCTGGCCGGGCTGCGGGCCATGTCCGAGGCGCTGTGCGTCACCGCGCTCGGGCCGGTGGCCCTGTGCGACGCGGTGCTGGACGCGGTGGGCCGGCTCTTCGACGCCGAATGGGCCACCCTCGTCCTGACCAGCGGCGAGCTGCCGTCCTCGGTCCCGTCGCGGTTCACCTGGTGCCGGGAGCCGGGGCCGGGCCCGCGCGTTCCCCCGGCGGAGGAGGCGGCCGCCCTGGCCGCCCGGATCACGAACGTGCCCCAGGTGCTGGACCGTGGCGACGGCGCCAAACGGGCGGCCGTGCTCGGCGTCCCGATGCGGCTGGATCACCGCCAGGTCGGGGCGCTGCTGATCGGCACGGAGCATCCGGCCGACCCGGACGGGATCGGGATGTCGGTCCTGGAGACGGTGGCGAACCAGATCGTGGCGGCGCTGCGGAACGCCTGGCTCTTCACCCGCGGCGAGGAGCTGCGCCGGCAGGCGATGGCGGGCCGGGCCGAGGCGGAACGGCACGCCGAGGAGCTGGCCCGCCGCAACCAGCAGCTCCGCCGGGCCCGCGGGCAGCTGGCCCGGGCCCGGCAGGCGGAGCTGGTCAGCGCCGAACGGCACCGGATCGGGCGCGACCTGCACGACGGCGTCGCCCAGTGCCTGGTCGGGATCGGGATGCACCTGGAGTGGTGTCACCGCCACGTCGATCCCGCCTCGCCCGCGTACGGGCGGCTGGTCGCCAGCAAGGAACTGGCCCGCGCGGGCCTGGGCCGGGTCCGGTCGGCCGTCGCGGAGCTGTCCGAGCTGGAGCGTCCCGGCGTGGGCCTGGGGGAGGCGCTGCGGGATCTGGCCGGCGACTTCCGCTCGGCGGGCCCGCTGCGGGTATCGGTCCGGGTCAGCGGGCGCCGCCGGGAACTCGCGCCCGCGGTCGAGCACGCGCTGTTCCAGATCGCGCAGGAAGGCCTGTGGAACGTGGTCCGGCACGCCGGCGCCGCGCAGGCGTGGCTGAACCTGCAGTACCGGCCGGGGGAGACCCGGCTCCTCATCGCCGACGACGGGCACGGCGACCCGGCCGCGGCCCGCCGCCATCTGGCCGGCGAAGCCGCCCGGGGCCGGTACGGCCTGCGCATCATGGCCGAACGGGCCGGCGAACTGGGCGGCCTGGTCACGGCGCGGCGCCATCGCGCCGGCGGCCTGCGGATCGAGGCCCGCGTCCCGGACCCAGCGCTAGCGCCGTGAAGACCGCTGCGACGGCCGCCCCGGTCCGGATCCTGATCGTCGACGACCACACCATCGTCCGGCAGGGCCTGCGCTCGGTCCTGGAGCTGGAGCCGGACTTCACCGTGGTCGGCGAGGCGGCCGACGCCGCCAGCGCGGTGGCCGAAACCGCCCGGCTCCGGCCGGACGTGGTGCTGCTCGACCTCAAGCTGAGCGAGAACGCGCCCGCCGAGGGCCTGGACGTCTGCGCGGCGCTGCGCGATGGCCACCACGAGGTGAGCGTCGTCGTGCTCACCACCTTCCTGGACCAGAAGCTCCTGCTCGGGGCGCTGCAGCGGGGCGCCAGCGGGTACGCGCTGAAGGACGTGGACGCGGTGGAACTGGCCCGGATCATCCGCACCGTGCACCAGGGGCAGTCCGGGTTCGACGGCCGCAGCGCCCAGCTCGTGGTCCGGTCGCTGACCGGCCAGCCGCCCGCGCCCGCCCGGCTGCTCACCGAGCGCGAGCTGGAGGTGGTCCGGCTGGTGGCCCGGGGCGCCACCAACGTGCAGGCGGCCCGGGACCTCTACGTGAGCGAGAGCACGATCAAGTACCACCTGCGCCTCGCGATGCGGAAACTCGGCGCGAAGGACCGGACCGAGCTGGTCTACCGGGCCAGCGCGCGGGGATTCCTCTAGGCCCCTGTCCGTTCGGTTCAATTTTCCCTGTCCGGATGGTCACCTGTTTCCCCTGGCCGGCCCGGTGACGGGCCACTCGCACCGGCCTAGCGTGAGGCGTGCTGCGAAGACGCGAGGAGGTACGCCATGCCAGGAAACCGGGCTGTCGCCTACATCGAGCCGGGGCACGTGGAAGTCCAGACCATCGACTACCCGAAGCTGGAGCTGCAGGACGGCCCGGGGGTCAACCCGGCGAACGTCGGCCGGAAGACCCCGCACGGAGTGATCCTCCGGGTCGTTTCGACCAACATCTGCGGCAGTGACCAGCACATGGTGCGCGGCCGCACGACCGCCCCGAAAAACCTGGTCCTCGGGCACGAGATTACCGGCGAGGTCATCGAGGCCGGGCCGGACGTCGAGTTCATCAAGGTAGGCGACCTGGTCAGCGTCCCGTTCAACATCGCCTGCGGGCGCTGCCGGAACTGCAAGGAGCGCAAGACCGGCATCTGCCTGAACGTCAACCCGGACCGTCCCGGCTCGGCCTACGGGTACGTGGACATGGGCGGCTGGGTCGGCGGCCAGGCCGAGTACGTGATGGTCCCGTACGCGGACTTCAACCTGCTGAAGTTCCCCGACAAGGACCAGGCGATGGAGAAGATCCGGGACCTGACGATGCTCTCGGACATCTTCCCGACCGGGTACCACGGCGCCTACACCGCCGGCGTCACCACCGGCTCGACCGTGTACGTCGCCGGCGCCGGCCCGGTGGGCCTGGCGGCCGCGCACGCGGCGCAGCTGCTGGGCGCGGCCGTCGTCATCGTCGGCGACATGAACCCCGAGCGGCTCACCCAGGCGCGGAGCTTCGGCTGCGAGACCGTCGACGTGAGCCAGGACGCCGAGCTCGGCGACCAGATCGCGGAGATCCTCGGTGAGCCCGAGGTCGACGCCGCGGTCGACTGCGTCGGGTTCGAGGCCCGCGGGCATGGCGCGGGCGCGACCGAGGCGCCGGCCACCGTGCTCAACGACATCATGACCGTGGCCCGGGCGGGCGCGGGACTCGGCATCCCGGGCCTGTACGTGACGGGCGACCCGGGCGGCATCGACGAGGACGCCAAGGTCGGCTCGCTGAAGCTCCGCCTCGGCCTGGGCTGGGCGAAGTCGCACTCCTACTTCACCGGCCAGTGCCCGGTCATGAGCTATCACCGCCAGCTCATGATGGCGATCCTGCACGACAAGGCGCACATCGCGAACGCGGTGAACGCCACCGTGATCCCGCTGGACAAGGCCCCCGAGGGTTACCACGACTTCGACTCGGGGCAGGCCCGCAAGTATGTGATCGACCCGCACGGCCTGATCCCGGCCGCCTGACCCAGCCGTGTTATCCCGGGAACGCCGGGGAGATGGTGCAGCGCGCCGCCTCCCCGGCGTTTCTTGCTTCCTAACGGACGTACCCCGCGCCCTCTTACCTGCGCGGTTCCCCTGCCGCCGAGCCCGGCCTCCTCCTGGCCGATCCCGCTCATTTGACCGGGCGCCGCGGTGAAGGAGTAGCGTTTGTTTTACTACTCGCCGTCACGCAGGCTCAGGGGCAAGGAGCAGCTGCATGATCGAGGCGCGGGATCTGACCAAGTATTACGGGCACAAGCCGGCCGTGGATGACCTGACCTTCACGGTCGAGCCCGGCCGGTCACCGGGTTCCTGGGGCCCAACGGCGCGGGCAAGTCGACCACCATGCGCCTGCTGCTGGGCCTGGACCGGCCGCAGAGCGGCATTGCGCTGATCAACGGCCAGCGTTACCGGGACCTGCGGGACCCGCTGCGGACGGTGGGTGCGCTGCTGGAGGCCAAGAGCGTGCACCCCGGCCGCACCGCCCGCAATCACCTGCTGTTCCTGGCCCAGACCCAGGGCATACCGGCCCGGCGGGTCGGCGAGGTGCTGGCCCTGGTGGGCCTGCTGGATGTCGCCGACCGGCGGGCGGGCACCTTCTCGCTGGGCATGAGCCAGCGGCTGGGCGTCGCCGCGGCGATGCTCGGTAACCCGGATGTGCTGCTGCTGGACGAGCCGGTCAACGGGCTCGACCCCGAGGGCGTGCTGTGGATCAGGAACCTGATGAAGCAGCTCGCTTCCGAGGGCCGCACGATCCTGGTGTCCAGCCACCTGATGAACGAGATGGCGGTCACCGCCGACTACGTGATCGCGCGCAGCACGAACCAGTCGGTCCGGGTGCGCAGCCCGGACGCAACCCGCCTGGCCGAGCTGATCACCGCCGCGGGCGGGAAGGTGGCGGCCGATCCGGCCGACCGTGACCTGCTCACGGTCACCGGCCTGGACGCGGCCAAGGTCGGCGGGCTCGCGGCGTCCGCGGGGGTCGTGCTGCACGAACTGACCCCGCTGGCATCGCTGGAGGAGGCGTTCATGGAGCTGACCTCCGGCAGTGTGGAGTTCGGCGGCCGCGGCCAGGAACCAGTGAGCGCCGGGGGAGGGAGCGCGCAATGACGGCCACCTCTCCGGCGGCACCGGCCCGGGGTGCGTCCGGCCCGGCCACCGGGCGCGCCACCGCGTTCGTCAACCTGATGCGCGCCGAGTGGACGAAGATCCGCTCCGTCCGCTCCACGGTCTGGACGCTGATCGTCTTCGTCGTCGTGACCGTCGGCCTCACCGCGCTGATCAACTGGCTGACCGAGACCCACTGGTACGGCCCGAAGGCCGCGACCCGCGACGCCCGCGCGATCTCCGATCCGGTCAGCTTCATCCTGGGCACCGGCATCGGGCTCGGCCAGCTCGCCATCTGCGTCCTCGGCGTCCTGGTGATCACGAGCGAGTACTCGACGGGCGTCATCCGGGCCACGCTGCTGGCCGTGCCCCGGCGGATCCCGGCGCTGGCGGCCAAGGCCGTCGTGTTCGCGGCCCTGCTGATCGTCGTGGCCGAGATCGTCTCGTTCGGCTCGTTCTTCGTCGGCTCGGCGATCCTGCACGCCCACGTGCCGGTCTCGCTGAGCGGCCCGGGCGTGACGCGGGCCGTGATCGGCGCGGGGCTGTACCTGACCGTGCTCGGGCTGTTCGCGCTGGCGATCGGCACCGTTATCCGGCATAGCGCCGGTGCCATCGCCACCGTCATCGGCGTCGTCTTCGTGCTGCCGATCCTGTCCGGCCTGCTGCCCGGCAGCTGGGGAGCGCACATCAACGCCTACCTGCCGGAGCAGGCCGGGTCGCTGATCACGCACACGCACGAGCAGGCGAGCGACCTGCTGTCACCGTGGCAGGGCTTCGGGGTGCTGTGCATCTGGACGGACCTGCTCCTCGCCGTCGCCGCCTACCTCCTGGACCGCCGCGACGCCTGAGCCAGGTTGCCGGCCCGGCGGGGGATGGCTTTCAGGTCTGGGCTGATGTGCGCGGTGGCGCCGTGGCCGGGATGCCATGTGCAGGCGGGTCGAGATCACGGGCACCGGCCAGCGTGACCCGGTGCTCGGGTACCGGCCGCAGGCCGAGCTTGGCGGCGATCAGGCCGGGCCGGTAGCCCACCAGCAGCCGCAGCGGCCGGCCACCGCGCCGGCGACCCTGCGGTAGAGCACGGCCAGCCGTTCCCATACATCACCGGACGGCAGATCAGCCGTGATGACCTCGTCCGCCCGCAGCGGGAGGTCCAGGTCGGGCAGATACTCGTCCAGGTGATACGGGACCTTCAGCACGGTCACGCCATCAAGTTAACGGCAATCCGGGATTAATTCTATTGAGGAGTGAACCTTTTCGCCGCTCCTGGCTGTATTTCCTGAAGACCGGCCGTTGTGAACATCCGGCCTTGACCACAGGAACAGGGAGCGAGCAATGTCTTTGGCATGCCCTAATTGCGGCTCATCGCCAGATACCGAAGACGTTTATTGCGGAACCTGCGGGCATCCGGTAAAGGTCCACGCCGCGCAGACCGCGGAATTGGCATCGGCATCGGCCCGCGGCAGAACTCAGGTG
>Ga0208586_1000722_pt1 | contig 11423 bp, 10 predicted proteins | sample NGESurshal072012_6_FD_184471 | JGI IMG/M metagenome (GOLD analysis project Ga0208586, IMG submission 184471) | Arctic peat soil microbial communities from Barrow, Alaska - NGEE Surface sample 53-3 shallow-072012 (SPAdes) | ecosystem: Environmental > Terrestrial > Soil > Wetlands > Peat ... | reverse complement strand
GAAGTAGAACTTCTCCCAAAAGCCGCTCACCTGTGGGATATGGGTCTTGCGGTACTTGCCGAGATACGTGCCGTCGGCGTCGATGACCGCGGCGGTGTTGTAGAGGACGCCCTCTTGTTCCATTTCGTAGACCGGCAGGATCATCACCATATTGAGTTCGGCCGCGAGCGCCATGAAGCGCTGCGTGGTCGGCCCTTCCGGCACGGCCTCGGCGTAGTCGTAGTAGGTCGCGTCTTGCACTTGGCAGAAGTACGGTCCGTAGAAGAGCTCTTGGAAGCAGATCACCTGGGCGCCTTGGGAGGCCGCCGATCGCGCGTGGTGTTCGTGGAGATCGATCATCGACTTCTTGTCGCCGGTCCACGCGGTCTGTACCAGCGCTGCTCTCACCACGTCGGACATCGGGCCTCCTCTCGGAACACGTCAATCGTGTCCCCGTGCGAATAGAAAGAACCATAGACAAAGTTCTGCGACACCGTTGTGGAGACGCGTGGCAATTCCCGACGCATGGTGATTAATGACGCGTGACGATGGGCTTGGACGCCGGCCCGAGACGCAGCCCCGGCGCGGGAGTGCAGTACCTCGTCAGCGTGCCCGCTAAGGCGTTCACCAACGTCAGTTCGTTTTTCGAGGGAACGGCAATCGTGATCGGGGCGCCGTAACTCGTCACCGTCTCGGTCGCGCGGACGATGGCGAACGTGTGGTCTTGGGTGGCCGACGTCGTGAAGGCGATGCGGCCGATCTTTCCGGCCGCGTTGATGTCAAGCGTCATCGAACGTGCGCCGAGTGGTCCTTGCGAGGTGGGATTGGACAACCAACCGGGGAGGCCGGACTCCTGGCGGCTCACCACACTCTTCGCGCCGGACTTACTGTCCGTTACCCCGTACTGGTGCATCTCGACGCCGTCGACCTCGACCATACCCTGGTCCCTCAAGACGGCGCCTTGGCGAGTCAGTAACGCCAGCCCCGCGAGCGGGCTCCCGGTCGACCCCAACGCCGACGGTCGGTTCGACGCCTTGGACGACAGTGAGATCCATGGCGTCGGGAAGCTCGCGCCCACGGTCCCCGCCAGTTTCAGATACATGATGCGACGGGAATAGAGCATCGATTCGGTGCCCAGTTGGCTCAACGCACCCTTGTACACGAGCGTGGCCGTACAGGCGTCGATTTGGAGATTGCACTTGCCACTTCCCGTCGCCGTTCCAATCTGACCTTCGACATCGATTGACTCCGAGATCGACAGATCGGCTGTGTTCTTCGCGAGCGTCGACACGAGAGCGGCTCGAACAGAGGTTGCGGCACCGGCTGAGGAGGTACCCGCGAGGCGAAAACCGACGGCGAACGCAGCAACGACCACGACCAGCGCAATTCCCACCACCGCAACCGTTCGAGACGGGCCGACGACCTCGACGTTCTGATTGGTCCCAGTAGCCAAACGCTCACTCGGCTGAATCGAAACGTCGGCCATGGCCAACTCTCTTCTCTTGCTCTAAGACACACAGTACCGCTGCACTTGCGAAAGGACACCGGAATTCGAGACACGCTCATTGGTTGAATTTTGCCCAATTTGACACCGGGCTTAGTGCGACAGCACACGGACGAGGCGGGACCGGCGCGATCGTCGGCGACGACCTCGACGACGACCTCTCCCAATTTGCGATGTGATTCCACGAAGCGATAGACGTCAACAATCTGCTCGAGTGGGCTAATGACCATATTGGACGAGCTCGGAGGGAATGGTGCGGCTGGAGGGATTTGAACCCCCGACACTCGGTTCCGAAGACCGATGCTCTATCCGCTGAGCTACAGCCGCGCGTCAACTTCTTACTACTCATGGCCGACATCTGTCGCGTGGAATTCTAAAAAACGCTAGCAAGTCAATAATACGGACCAGTCAGGGCCAGTTTCACGATCTCGGTCAACGTGGCGATGCCTGATCTCTTTTTTCGACGAATGACCTAACGACGGTACCATCAGGCGATGGGCCAGACATTCACCACCATCATCGAACCATTCAGAATTCACTCGGTCGAACCGTTGCGCATCACCACGGTAGAGGAGCGTTCTTTCGCAATCGAACAGGCCGGTTTCAACTTGTTCAACCTTCACGCCGAAGATGTTCTCATCGATCTGCTCACTGACTCTGGCACGGGAGCCATGTCTCGTGACCAGTGGGCCGCCGTACAACGTGGTGACGAGAGTTACGCCGGTTCACCGTCGTGGTTTCGTTTTGAAGCCGCCGTCAAGGAACTCTTTCCCTTTCGTCACGTTATTCCGACACATCAGGGGCGGGCCGCCGAGCGAATTCTCTTCTCGGTTGTTGGCGGTCCGGGAAAATTAGTTCCTAACAACACCCATTTCGATACGACGCGGGCAAATGTCGAATTCTCCGGCGCCGAGGCACGGGATCTGTTGATTCCTGAAGGTCACGACCCCGCAAGAATCCACCCCTTCAAGGGCAACATGGATCTTGTCGCGCTCGAAACACTTCTCGAAGAACGCGCGGCCACTATCCCCGTGGTCTTCTTGACCATCACTAATAACTCGGGTGGCGGACAACCTGTCTCATTGGCCAATATTCGAGGCGTGAGCGACATCTGTCGAAGGTACGCCGTTCCCTTCTTCTTGGACGCGTGCCGATTCGCCGAAAACGCGTGGTTCATCCACGAACGCGAAGAGGGTCAATCGCAACGAGACATAAGCGACATCGTCCGAGAGATCGCGTCCTTGGCCGATGGTATGACCATGAGCGCTAAGAAGGATCCGTTCGGGAACATTGGTGGTTGGTTGGCCCTTAACGATGATGATCTCGCCGAGAAGTGTCGCAACATGTTGATCTTGACCGAAGGCTTTCCGACCTACGGCGGGTTAGCCGGGCGAGACCTTGAGGCCTTGGCGCAGGGTCTGAAGGAAGCGGTGCAACCGGACTACTTGCGCTACCGGATACGTTCCACCGCGTATTTGGGTGACGCGCTCGACGCCGCCGGAGTTCCGGTCGTGAAGCCCATCGGGGGCCATGCGGTCTACGTGGACGCTAAGACGTTGCTGCGTCACATTGCGCCGCTGCAGTATCCCGGTCAAGCGCTCGCGGTTGCCCTCTACCAAGCGGGTGGTATTCGAAGTTGTGAAATTGGCACCGTAATGTTCGGCCGTCAACCTGATGGCACGGAAGCGCCGGCCGCGATGGAGTTAGTCCGATTGGCGATTCCGCGGCGGACCTATACCCAGAGCCATATTGATTATGTGATTGAGGTCGTCACTTCGGTCGCCAAGGATGCTGCTTCCCTGCCAGGGTATCGAATGGTCCAAGAGCCGCCAGCGCTGCGCCACTTCACCGCCCAATTCGAACCGATCACGTAGCGACGCTTTCTACGTCGGTGTCGTCGCGGCACAAAATCAATATGGCGGCCGATGACCGAGGCCACCGACCGCCATATTTGTCTGCCACTGAGTAGTTTGCGACGCGACTCCCTACGAACCGGTGTATCCGCCGGTTGCGAGACCGATGATGCTCGCGTCATACCCGGCGTACGCCAGGGCGATGTTGGCGTCGAGAATTCGGTGGTTCTGGGCGACGAAGACCTTCGTGTTGCCAGGGTAGCCCTGCGGTGTCTGGGCGAGCACGATGCTTTCTACGTCCAAAATTCTCGTGGACCAGTTTGAAAGACGCAACACGTAGTTGTTGTAGTGGTTGAGTGCGTTCTTGTAGCCCGGTAGACCCACGATTGACGCAACCTCTGATTGGAGCGTCGACTCGTTGGACTGCAACGCCGTAACCTGATCCGCCACAACCGAAGCTTCGATCATCTCGAACACTTGGGGCGACATCACGGCGTAAACGCGGTTGTCCTTCAACATCGCGGAGCGGTCTGAGTTGAGCTCCGCCCTGGTGGTGTCCGTCGGAACCTTGGCAATCAGGGCGCTAATGCTCGCTCCCTCCGTCGAAAGACGTGCTTGGAGTATCGACGAAGCACTCGCGGTCAGCGAAGTCGCTGCCGTCACGTCTTTGACTAGGTGTCCCAGTTGCGTAGCGCGGTTGGCCAGCTGGACCTCGAGCGCGTGTTGCGCCGCAATGAAACTGGCACTGGGTGCCGTGGTCGTGGTCGACCCGGCGTAAGCAGCGGATGGAATAGCGATACCCATGGCGGCGACCAGCGCGAGTGCCGCAAAGGATCGAGTAGTTACGATTTTCATTTGTTCTCCTTTCACAGGAACAATCCTCAGAGTAGAAAACGCATATGTGAGAGTCATGTGAAGCCGCTGTTAAACGGCTGAGAGATCCGAATGGACAAGCGAAGTGACGTTCCCATCGCAAGAAGGGCTTCGTCGCGGTTCTCAGTTCACCTCACTCACGCCGGTTGCTCGTTCGATTTGCGTGATGCCCCCAAGGGCTTTGCGATGCTCTGGCGCTGAGTGGATATTTCTGCGACTGTACGGAAATGCTCGTAGTTTGGTGAGTTCAATTCCGGTCGTCCGCCCAACTCCCTATAGAGAAACCGGCGCAAGCTGCGACTCGACTCGCAATCAGGGCCCATCACAGGGGGCGATCCTTGGTGCTCGTGCCGCTCATAGTACGTTGGCTCGTGATGCGCTATGACGACTGGTTTCTCACTTCGAAAGAGCGGGGCAACCCAATGACCACGATCGATTCGCATCGTTCCGGGGTTGCATCTTGGACCGAAGGAAATCACGTTGACTTCCATATTGATGGGGTCTCGTATTTCACCCGTCTGGCTGAAGTCATCTCGAGCCTTGAACCTCACGACGAAGTCCGCTTCGTCGATTGGCGGGGAGACGCAGACGAACGTGTATCGGGAGACGGAACTTCAATTGCGGCCCTCTTGGCCAACTCATGTCGACGAGGTGTGGACGTCCGAGGGTTGCTCTGGCGTTCGCACAGTGATCGATTCGGGTTCAATTCACAACAGAATCGACGCCTCGCGGTTGAGGTGACCGAGGCAGGAGGTGAAGTTCTCTTAGATGAGCGAGTGCGCCGAGGAGGATCGCACCATCAAAAGATGGTCCTCATTCGCCATCCTTCCAATCTTGACCATGACGTCGTGTTCATCGGGGGAATCGATCTCAGTCACGGTCGCCGAGATGACACCAGCCACGGCGGGGACCTTCAAGTCATCAAGTTAGACCTACGGTACGGTCATCGCCCACCCTGGCACGACGTCCAACTTGAAATCCGTGGGCCAACCGTTACCGAGTTCGATCTCACGTTTCGGGAACGTTGGGAAGATCCGACTCCCCTTAATCACTCGGGCCGACTCCGGGCGCTGCTCTCACGAGCGATGTCTAGAGATCGTGTCACCCGTCCGCTCCCCGTGCGTTTGGGCGACCCACAGACGCAGGGCGGACACGTCGTTCAGGTGCTTCGGACCTATCCATCTCGCAATCCCAAGTATTCGTTCGCGCCTGACGGCGAACGAAGCGTCGCACGAGCGTTTGCCAAGGCGATTAAGAGAGCGCGCACCTTGATCTACATCGAAGATCAATATTTCTGGTCGGTCGAAATCGCGCGACTTCTGGCCGAGGTATTGCGTCAACAGCCGAAACTGCAAGTCGTCGGCGTCGTTCCGCGTTATCCCGACAAGGACAGTAAGTGGTCGGGGCCTCCGAGCCGGCTCGCCCAAGCGCGGGCCCTCGCCATCGTGCAAAAGGCCGGCGGCGATCGAGTTGGGATCTACGACATCGAGAACGAAGCCGGCACTCCTATCTACGTCCACGCCAAGGTTTGTGTTATTGATGACGTTTGGGCGACCGTCGGATCGGACAATCTGAATCGCCGCTCGTGGACTCATGACTCAGAACTTTCTTGCGCCGTGATTGATAGCGAATTCGATGATCGGAATCCACTCGATCCGGGCGGCCTCGGGGACGGAAGCCGCAAGTTCGCTCGCGCGTTGCGACTATCGCTGTGGGCGGAACACCTCGGAAGATCGCCCGAAGACCCGGAGCTCTTGAATTTGTCCCAAGGTTCTGTTCTCTGGCGAAAGATCGCCAACGAACTCGATGATTGGCGCGCGAGTCCCGGCGAAGGAATCCGACCACCGAGTCGGGTTCGACCGCACGTCATTGAATCTGTTCCTATTGGCAGTCGGCGATGGGCCGCTCCTGCTTACCGATTGATTTTCGATCCCGATGGCCGCCCGTTAAAACTTCGACTACGTCGGGGGTTCTAAGAATATGCGAACGCGTGGCCATCGGATCGGCGTTCGAATTCGTGTTGACACATCACGTGAGCCTTTACTTCGTTGTCCAAGGCCGACCCAAATCACCGTTTCGGCATTAATCGTCGACAATCTCTTTACCGGTGGTGCGCGAAACACATTGTGTCAAAGGACGAGTTACGGGACTTCGTCCGAGGGCCAAAACACCGCAGATTGATCATTCCGTGATCGAACGGTGAACAGGGCCTTATAGTGAACTTGAAGGTACCCAGACCCCGTTTCCTTTTGTCTTGACCGATGGCCAAGTCGACAAGAGAGAAGTGCCAACCGTGGGTACGAATGAAAAAGACCATGGCGGCGGCGGCGTCGCTCTGAGAACCCTCGCGGACAGCAGCGATGGCAACCGACCACAAACCATCCTCACCCCTACGACTGATGGCCCGGCGAATCGCCTGGTAACAAGTGTGGCTAAAGGTCACAGCAACACCGCGATCGCGATCGCAGTGGTCACCTCATTCGCCGTGATGGGAGTAGTGCTCGTCGCGCTGGGACTCCTGATCACCCACGTCCTCGAGCACGGCTCGATCGGCGTGTGGGACCACCACGTCAGCCAGTGGTTCGACCGGCATCGCAGCGTTCGCTGGAACCGAATCACGGGTGACGTGACCGACATAGCTGACACGTTCGAAGTAGCCGGTGTTGCAGCGATCGTCACCATCGTGCTTCTGATTCGACGATGGGGACGGTGGGCATTGCTGCTCATTGCCGGTCTGGCCATCGAGCTTTCGGTCTTCCTCACGGCGAACAAGATCGTCGCCCGGCCCCGTCCGGCCGTGAGTCATTTGGGAGGAACTCCCTCGACGTTCAGCTTTCCTTCAGGACACACGGCGGCAACCGTCGTTCTCTACTGCGGCATCGCGTTGATAGTTACGGTGGCAACAACTCGATGGTGGCCCCGATTCGTGATGTGGACCTTCGCCGTCGTTCTAACGGTTGCCGTTGGCTTGTCTCGGGTTTACCGCGGCGAGCACTACCCGACGGACGTCGTGGCCGGTTTGGTGCTCGGTATTGGATCTCTCGTGGCTGGCGTGTTCATCATTCGAGTTTCCGGCGTCAATCGTTCCGCCAAATCTCATTCGGCGCAGAAACAGTTCCCAGTCAAAGAAGAGGACCGATTAGACCGGGCGCCGCAGTGACCTCGGTTGCTGTTATTGCCAATAAGAACAAGACCTTCGACGGCGGTCTCGTGGAGTTGCGCGAGGTCTTAGCCGATCGAGGTTTCCCCGATCCCCTCTGGTACGAGGTGCCCAAGAGTCGCGAAGCGCCTAAATGGGCGCGTCAGGCGGTCGCCGACGGGGCGGATGTGCTCTTCATTTGGGGCGGAGACGGCACCATCCAGCGTTGCGTCGATGCCGTGGCCGGAGAACCGGTGAATCTGGCGATCTTGCCGGCGGGCACATCCAACTTGTTGGCGCACAATCTGGGTATTCCGATCAAACTGAGTGAAGCGGTTGACGTCGGTCTGCACGGCGACCGGCGACGATTGGATGTCGGGGTCTTGAACGACGAACGCTTCGCCGTGATGGCCGGTGTCGGTTTTGACGCGATCATGATGCGCGATGCCGACGGAGAGCTGAAGGGACACTTGGGGCGCTTGGCTTACGTGTGGTCCGGCGTGCGCGCCACGCACATGACGAGTCGCAACGTCCGTATTGAGATCGACGGAAAATCGTGGTTCAAGGGTAAGGCCAGTTGTGTTTTACTCGGCCAGATGGGCACGCTAGCGGCCGGAATTTGTGCATTTCCCGATGCGAAACCCGATGACGGACTTCTGGAGGTTGGCGTGGTCACGGCAAAAAACGCTTTGGAGTGGGCGCGCGTACTCAGTCGACTTGTGATGAAGGACGCCCAACACTCGCCGCTGGCAAAAATTGGTCAAGGGAGCAAGGTCAAAATCAGATTCGATCGGTCGACGACCTTCGAACTCGACGGGGGCGCTCGGAAAGCGAAAAAGAAGTTCCGAGCCAGCGTCGATCGCGGAGCGATCTCGGTCTGCGTGCCAAAGAAGGAGGAAGAATGAGCAGCGCCACACTGGTCCCCGAGACTCGTGGTCTGACTGGCGACGACGCGTGGGCGGTGCTAAAACGCACCGGCTGGGGTCGCATCGCCAAAGACGCCTTTAAGAGGTTGCGCGTGGCGGACGGTTTCAGTCACGTCCGTTCGTTGGCCTTTTTGATCTCGCTGGTCGCCATCGAGGGATTGATCGGCATCGTGGGACTCGCGAGTGTCTTGCATAAGGGTGAGATCAGCAACATGATCGACGCCACCGTGCGTCGAACGGTTCCCGGACCAGCTGGTCACGTACTGACCACCGCCGTGACGCAGGCCCACCGCGTCGCAGCGGGACATCACTACTCAGCGCTTCTCTTCGGCGTGATTGGTGCACTGGTGGTAGCGACGACGGCGATGGGACAACTTGAGCGCGGACTAAATCGCATATACGGAGTCGAACAAGACCGGCCCACATTGAAGAAGTACGGTCTCGCGCTGTTTTTCGCGCTGAGTGTCGGCACGCTCGGTGCGGCCGCCTTCGTATGCCTCGCCTTTGGCCGAGACCTCTTTATCTCCATTCACAATGACATGCTCACGTCGGTATGGTCGGTGGCGCGCTGGCCGCTCGGCGTGGCGTTGGCGGCCATTGCGGTCACCGTGCTCTTTCGCTGGTCGCCGCGACGCTGCCAGCCGAGCTTTTCATGGCTCGCCTTCGGCTCTGGGATCTCGGTCTTCTTGTGGGGATTGTCGACGATCGGCCTCGGTCTGTTCTACGGGTCGAGTTCGTCCTTCGGGGCGACATACGGCCCACTCGCTGGCGTCGTGGCTTTGCTCGTATGGAGTTTGTTGTCGAGCTTCTCCTTGTTTTACGGTGCCGCGGTGGCGGCCCAACTCGAAGCGCTTCGAACCGGCGAACCCGCGCCGCAGGATGCCGAGAAGGTCGCCGAGTCAGATCCAGCGAGCGATCCAACTCGACAAAAGGCGTTAACGCGTGAACATTGAAGACACCGCCAATTGGGTGGCGGCTCCGGTCGAGTCGATTACCTCAGCGAGACGCGTGCTCGAAGGCGTCATTGGGGTTCCCGCGACCGAGGGCAATCGGGTCGTGGTCCTTCACAACGGATGTGAGATCTTTCCCGCGATGCTGGACTCCATTCGTAGTGCCGAACACACCATCGACTTTCTCACCTTTGTCTACTGGAAGGGCGAGATCGGCGTTGAAGTGGCTGAGGCTCTCGGTCGTCGAGCCAGGGCCGGAGTCCGGGTTCGGGTCCTCTTGGACGCCTGGGGTTCGAGGCCAATCGAAAGTCATCTGATCGACGAAATGATTCAGGCGGGGGTCCAACTGCGCTGGTTCCGTCCACTGAGTCGAGTTCGGCTGGGCGAAGTCAATCACCGTACACATCGTAAGGTGCTCGTGGTCGACGAGTCAGTAGCCTTTACCGGCGGCGTGGGCATCTCGGATCTCTGGAAGGGCGACGCACGCAACGAGCACGAGTGGCGCGACACCCACTTCAAAGTCGAAGGCCCGGCCGTCGATGGACTGCGCGCTGCGTTCCTTGACAATTGGGCCGAGACCGATGCACCCATCTTTGACACCGCGCGCGACCGCTTTCCCAGCCAACCCAAGGCCGGTCAGAGCGTCATCCAGTGCGTGCGCGGCGCTTCGGCCATGGGCGGGAGCGATCTGGCCAGTGTCTTTCGGACCCTCTTGCAGTTGACCCAACGACAACTACGTGTCACGACTGCCTACTTCGTGCCCGACGACGATCTGACGAAGCGTCTCTGCGATGCATCGACGCGAGGCGTGCGAGTCCAGATCCTCCTTCCCGGACCCTACGCCGATAAACGCTTCGTACAACTGGCAGCGGAAGTGAACTATGAGAGTCTCATCGAGTCGGGAGTCGAACTTTGGAACTTTCAGCCGTCGATGATGCACGCCAAGACGATGACCGTGGACGGCCAAGTTGCAAACGTGGGCTCGGCGAATTTCAACTCCCGATCTCTCAATTGCGATGAAGAGATCAACATGGTGATCTTCGATCAGTCGATCGTGCGCACCCTCGATCGCCACTTCGATGAAGATCTCGAACGAGGTGTACGGATCGATCCCAGCCGCTGGAGGCGGCGCTCAGTACTCCAACGCGTCAAGGAAAAACTCGTCGCTCCGCTGCGCCGAGTTTCGTAGGGAATCACGCGATGCTGATTGTTTCAATCACTCTCCTGACGGTCATCGTTCCGGGCGTCGCAGCCGGATTGTTCGCGTACCGATGGCCCCAGGCCGCTCCCACGGCCCCCAAGATAAGTGTCCAGAAGGTTGAGCATGAAGCTCGTCGACACCCACGACTCGTGGCTTACATCCGATCACGACTTGATCCCGGCTCCGCCGTGGGACTGCTTCTGAGCGCCGCGATCTTGGTGTTCGTCGTCGGCGCCGCATTGGTGGCGATCGTGCTGGTCATGATTCACACCAACACCGGATTCGCGCGCCTCGATCGCAGCGCCAGTTTGTTCGGGGCACACCACGCTACAGCTCTTTCGACGAGTTTCTTGCGGTTCTACACGCAGCTTGGAGGCGCGCTGGTCATCGTCCCCCTGGGGGTCATCGTGGCGATCGCGGAGTCGATACGCCAGCGATCGGTCGCCGTCGTCGCGTTCCTCGTCTTGGTCGTAGGTGGACAGTTCATTGTCGCCAACACCATCAAAGCGATTGTGAATAGGGCCCGACCCAACTTTGACCAACTGACCGGTTTCTCCGGGTCGTCCTTTCCCTCCGGTCATGCCGTAGCCTCCGCTGCGTGTTTGGCGGCTTTCGCTCTGGTAATTGGACGAAGGCGATCACTTAAGGTACGGGCGATTCTCGCCGGTCTCGCTGTCGGGCTCGCCACCGGCATCGCGTGCTGTCGGGTGATGCTCGGTGTGCACTGGCTCACCGATGTCCTCGGCGGATTGGCTCTGGGGTGGGCGTGGTTCGCGCTCTGTTCTATCGCCTTCGGCGGTTACCAAATGCGATTCGGCGCCCCGGCGAAAACAGTCGAAGAGACCGCAACCTCCTGAAGTCCTCACCGCGAACTTACTTTTAGGCTGATCTCGATAGAGCTCATCAGATGTCTGACTCAACCTCTCAGATTCAAAGTGACGTTTCGAGGTTCACTACAACGAAATGCCCCCCGTCGCGAACAACCCAATCGCTGCCCC